>WNGB01019653.1_pt1 | contig 10784 bp, 10 predicted proteins | sample 5400681 | NCBI WGS metagenome assembly WNGB01 (sample SAMN13153367, study PRJNA577476) | soil metagenome | isolation source: 115 cm soil or saprolite under grassland replicate 2 | place: USA:California | collected 2016-06-15 | reverse complement strand
GACTGCTGCGACGTCGGCGGTGTGTAAGCGGGCGCCCAACCGTCAGCTGACGTCGTTGTGGTGGCGTCAGTGGCTGACGTCGCTGTGGTGGCGTCAGTTGTCGCCTCGCTCTCCGGCGCAGGAGCGGCAGGCGTTTCGCTGGGCGTCTGCGTGGTCTGCGAGACCGCGGGCATCGTCGGCATGACCGGTGCAGTGCCGATGGAATCTTCGTACACGGGGAGCTCCGGCTCGGGCTTCGGCTTTGCCGGCGCGGGCCTCGTCGTGTACGAGTTGGTGACAACCGGGATCTGGTACGAGCCCGGCGCGCTAGCGAAGCGCGGGGGAAGTCCCTGCGCCGGCGAGAGTCCGTACACGCGACTCGGATTGAACTTCGGCGCGGGCGGCGGTGTCTGAGCGTGGCGCGTGACCTTTGGGACCGTCAGCCCCGGGAACTCGATGACCGGCGTGGAGACCTGCCGTAATGGGGAGATGGTGTCACCGCCGGGTGCGAGGGTGGCAGCGACGGGAACGACGTAGCTGATGGCGAGAGAGAAGGCGCCGACCGCGACGAAGGCGAGGGCAACACTCCGGCGCCGAAGCGCGAGGAGGCTGAAACGGTCAGCTGCAATCGAACCGCACTGCGAACCGTAAGACGTTATGCCTTCTCTCCCCTCGAAATCCCGTGGCCCCCCTCTGGGCCACACCCGAAGGAGAGAGTGACACCGACCTGCCGAACGTTCAATGGGCCGAACGGCCTATCTTTCGAAATCTGAAAGTGAACGGTTGGTGTCGAACGTGAACCACGAAAACGTTCCCTCGCGCGTGTAAAGACACGAACGATCTCGACACACGCGCACCCGTCCGTTGAGATCCGTGCGATCTTCTTGGGCGACGTCTGTCGCCACAGGGAGATCGGGTTCAGCAGTCGCCCCAATGTCGTTTTCGCCGCCCGAGCGACGTTTGTAACCAGGCTAGGGCAGCCGCGCAATCAGGTCGTTCGCCCAGCCCATGAGGAGATCGGCATAACCGGGATCGATCTTCTTGCCGGCCTGCGCGACCGCGACCTGGCTGATGAAGGAGGCGAGGATGCTCTTGGCATCCGCGTAGTCGCCGCGACTGATCGCTGCCTCCGCCGCGCGGGCCTTGGTGCAGAGCGGATTCTGCATGTTGGGATGGACGAGCCCGCCGGCGACGCCGTCGTTGACCCCGCTGCACAGGCCGAGTGCGCTGGCGTGGACCTCGAAGGTCACCGAGACCGTGCTGAGGTTCCCGAGCTCGTCGGTCGCGCTGACGACGATCGTGTGGCTGCCGGCCGCGAGCGAGCTGGTGCCGACGGTCGCCCCGCTCGTGAGTGTCCCCGTCCCATCGAGGGTGGCATTGATCGTGTCGACGTTGTCGACATCGGTCGCCCCGTAGGTGAAGGTCAGCAGCGCGCCAACGTCGTAGCTCGACCCGTCGCCGATCCCGCCCGTTGTGATGTCCGGTCCGGTTGTGTCGAGTCGGACGTCTTTCGTCGTCGTGAGGCTATTGCCGGCGAGGTCGGTCACCATCACTGCGACCGTGAAGATCCCGTCCGGGCCGGACAACGTCAGGGCGCCGATGTCGCCGTACGACTCTGCCGGGTCGAAGCTTGCGCCGCCGTCACTCGAGAACTGCATCTCGCTCAGCCCGCTGAGCGTGTCGTCGAAGTCGAGCTCGAGTGTCAGATCGGGATACCGCGTCGCGATCTCGCCGTTGATGATCGGGGTGTCGTTGTTGATCATGAAGCTGCCCAGCGGCGCCACCGTGTCAAACAGGTCCACACACCCTGCCGGCCATCAACACCGAAACCACCCAACGCGTCCGGGTAGTAGTAGTAACCACAACAAGGCGTCCCGGCCGCCACCGTCGGGATCGCGCTCGTCACATCACGCCCACTCGGAGCGATCTCGCGCGTCTGGAAGAAACCCTGCTCCCCCAACGACGTCGCCCAAAAATGCCAGGGCTGCAAATTGGTGACGTTGTCCGAGCTCGAATAACCCGAGTCCTCAACCGCCGGCAGATCCAACACCGGCGTCAGCGGCGCCACCGTGTCAAACAGGATCGCGAGCGTGTTCGACCACGGCGTCACGTTGCCGGCCAAATCCTCCCCGTAGGCCGAGTACGTCCACACACCCTGCCGGCCATCAGCGGCGCCACCGTGTCAAACAGGATCGCGAGCGTGTTCGACCACGGCGTCACGTTGCCGGCCAAATCCTCCCCGTAGGCCGAGTACGTCCACACACCCTGCCGGCCATCAACACCGAAACCACCCAACGCGTCCGGGTAGTAGTAGTAACCACAACAGGGCGTCCCGGCCGCCACCGTCGGGATCGCGCTCGTCACATCACGCCCACTCGGAGCGATCTCGCGCGTCTGGAAGAAACCCTGCTCCCCCAACGACGTCGCCCAAAAATGCCAGGGCTGCAAATTGGTGACGTTGTCGGAGCTCGAATAACCCGAGTCCTCAACCGCCGGCAGATCCAACACCGGCGTCAGCGGCGCCACCGTGTCAAACAGGATCGCCAACGGCGCCGACGTGTCGCTCAGGTTGCCCGCATAATCGACCGCCCAAGCCGTATACGTCCAAACACCCTGACGCCCATCCGCGCCAAGGCCGCCAGCCGCATCAGCGTACGGCGCATACGTGCCCGCGAAACCCCACTCAGCAACGTTCGCGTTATACGCCCCACCCGTCGTCGAACGCCCATTCGGCGACAACTCATGCAAATACCCAAACGCCGGCTCACCCGCCGTATTCGCAACGTAATGCCAGTAATTGATGTTCGTCACGTTGTCAGCCGACGAATAACCAGAGTCCTCAACCGCATCAAGATCCAACACCGGCGTCAGCGGCGCCACCGTGTCGATCATCACGCTGAGAGAAGCGGACTCGGGTCCGGGAGCACTCAGGAGGTCAAGCCGTGCTCGCGCGCTGAACTGATGAAGCCCGTCGGCAAGAGTGTGAGCCACATCCACCTGGACCCTGGCAAGTCCGACGACATCTGCGAACGCAGAACCGAGCACGATCCCGCCCTCGAGCAGTTCGACCAGCGAGTACGCGTCTGCGATGACGTCGAAGAACGGGATGACGTCGCTCGTGTAGTCGTCCGACTGTGAGAAACCGGAGTCACTTGCGGGAATGAGGTCGGGGATCGATGCGACCGGGTCGAGGCCGGTGGGATCATCGGTCTCGGTCGTCTCGTTGGACTGCACGCCGGCGACGTAGTCGCTGAAGTGCGGCAGTGCCGCCGTGACCGTGTGCGCAAGCGGGTCGACGGTCGACGGCAGCTGGATCGCGTTACCGCTCGGATCGAGGTAGTAGATGCTCGGCGAGCCGGTGACGCTCGGGTCGAAGGAGAGCGTCAGCTGAGGTGGCGCCGCGAAGATGCTGACCGAGGTTCCAGTTGTCGCATCGACCGCCGAAAGGTCGTATACGGCTGACACGAGCTGGATGCCGGCCGGCGGAGAAGCGCTCGACGGCGCGATCGTCACGTTCACATCCCCCGCCACGCTGTTCGGAGCGAAGGTGAGCGTCGCGGCCGCGTCCGGGGTAGTGATCGTGCCACCGTCGGTTGCGGAGATCAATGTCGGCGGCGGCGAAAGTCCGCTCGCGGTGTTCGCGTTCGGATCCGGAATCGTCGTGGGTGCGGGCGTCGGTGTTGCCGTCGAACTCTCTGGCGCAACCGTCTCGGTGCTGCTGGTCCCGACGAGAACGTTGACCGCACCGGTGCCGGGGACGGTCGTCGTCGCCGGTGCTGAGGAAACGGCGTTCGGGTCCGGCTGTGCAGTCACCGCTGCTGTCGGAGTGTCCGAGGTGCTTGGCTCGACGCTGGGAGCGACCGCATCCGAGTTCGGAATCGTGACGGCGACCGTCGCCTCACTCGTGACCGGGCTCGCCGGCGCGGGCGGTTCACTCGTCGTGATCGGCGGCACGGTCAGCTCTGCCACAGCGGGCTCGATCGGGGCAGCCTGGCTCGAAGTCGTGACCGAGGTGTCAGTCGGGGCCTGCGGAGCGCTGGAGCTCGTCGGCGCGGAGCTGATCGTCGAAGAATCCGTCGTCGCGATTCTTGCCGGCGCGGCAGCTTGCACCGCGACCGGAGGCGAGGGCGCAGCTGTCGCTGGAGCCGCTGTCGCGACAGGCGCGGGTGTGGCGGGCGCGGGTGTGGCGGGCGCCGAGGTCGCCGGCGCGGGCGGCATCGGCAGCGGACGCCTATCCGGAACTGCGATCGCCGGGACGGCCACTCCCGTCGAATCTTCGTAGGTCGGAAGCGAAGAGTCGCTGACTGCAGAGCGGGACGGCTGCGGGCGTGTCACATACAGGCTGGTCACGACCGGAACCGTCTGTGCCGCCACCCAGCGAAGGGGCGAGGTGGACCGCGGAGCTTCGGGCCGCACCAGTGTCGGCACCGGCGGCGGGACGACCGCGCGGCTGACCGCGGGCACACGGAGCGTGGGGAACTCGAACGTCGGCGCAGCGAGCTCGCGAAGCGGCGAGATCGTCGCACCGCCGGCGCTTAGGGTCGCGGCCACCGGGACCACGTAGGTGATCGCGAGCGAGAACGCGCCGAGCGCCGCCAGCCAGAAGGCGACGCCGCGGCGGCGTAGAGCCAAAAGACTCAGTCGATCCGCCGGAACTGTTCCTGCCACCGCGTAGGACGGGATCCGCGTGCCCGCCTCCCCTTCGCCGGAGGCGCCCCCTCAGCGCCTTTCGTGCAGGAGCGTGACACCGTCGCAACGCGCGATCAATGGGCCGAACGGCCCATCTTTCTGTAACCAAGGCGCGAAAGTAGGAAAACGTACGTCGTGTTCGAGCTCCCCAGGTTGGACTCGAACCAACAACCCTCCGGTTAACAGCCGGATGCTCTGCCAATTGAGCTACTGGGGAAGGCGCGCGTCAGTGTAGCCGCTGAGGCGGGACGAGACTTCCTCCAAAAACGCAGGATCGTGCGCCTGCGCGCGGCCTCGGAGCGTGGCCTCGAGGCCGCTGCGGATCTCAGTTACGAGCGACGCCAGCGGGATCTCATCTGCCGCCTTGTCGACGATGAAGAGCTTGCGCGGCTCAGGTTCCGCGCCCCACGCGGCGTGGAACGCGACAAGGTTCCGCCACGCGTACGCGGGCCATACGGGAAGGACGCAAACATGGGGCGAAGCGGCTTCTAGCTCGCGGGCGACGTTCGTCGCCAGCTCCCGATCGGCAAAGAGCGGCTGCGCGTCACCTGCAGGAACGAGATCGAGCTCTCCGTTGTCGTCGAGCTCCCCGACCGCAAACAAGGGCCGCCCATTCGAGGGCGTTCCCAAGGCAAGGGCCACTTCGAGCTCGGCGCGCTGTGACTCTGCCGGCCTGCGTCCGGTCAACAGGCGATGTGCGTGCTGACGCGTGACGCCGAGCTGACCGGCCAGATCCGTGACCGAAAGCCCCTTGCGCCGCAGAAGTGCTTGCCAGACCTCGGATTCATCGCGCATGGCGACGATGGTAACCCGTACCCACGAGAGTTACGAGCGTAACCTCAGCGCGAAATCGGCTGGGCCGTGGCGATTTCCTCCATTGCCTGGAGTATTTTCGCCAGCGCGGCTTGGAGCTCCAGCGTCCGCGCCTGATCGGCGTCGATGAGCTCGCGGCGGATTCGCCGTTCACGCAGGCGCAGGAGCAGTTCCTCGGCGGTGCGCTCGTCGATGCCCTCCCCGGCGGCCCGGGCGTCGAGCTCGGCGACGAGACCAATCAGGTCCTCATCCGGCTCGGCCGCGGAGACGAGTTGATCGCGCAGGCGCCTGTGAACGTCGGCATCGAAATGCTCCGGTCCCAGCTCACCGAGCACGGGGACGAGGGAGCGGTGCGCCGCAACCCCGGCCAGAGCGTTCCGCTCGAGTCGTTCGCCGGCGTCGAGCAGCCGAGGCGACACGTGTCCGGTCGCCGAGGCGCCGCTCCGGGGAGCGAGCCCGGCCTGGGTCTCCTTCGGGAGATCGAGCTTGTCGGCGGCGTAGCGAATGGCGTCATGGCGCTCGGGCGAATCTTCGAAACGCGCAAGCACTTCTCGGACTCTGACGAAGGCCTCTTGCCGGTCCTCTGCGCGCTCGATCTCGAGCCTGACGCGATAGCCGAGATAATTCTCCGCACTCCCCAGGCGCTGCTCGAATCCTTCGGCCAGATCGGCGGGATCGAACCCGGTCGGTAGGGCAACGACGCGAACATCAAGACCCTGTGCGGCCGCGAGCTCCATGCCGCGCAGCGTCGCAGCCTCGCCGGCAACGTCGCCGTCGAAGCAGAGCCAGACGCGCGTCGTCAAACGGCTGAGCTCCCTGACGTGGCGTTCGGTAACTGCCGTTCCCATCGACGCGACGACAGGCTCGATCCCGGTCTGCCTGAGTGCGAGCACGTCCGTGTTCCCCTCCACCACGACCGCACGCTCCTGCTTCGCGATCGCCGCACGCGCCCGATCGAGGCCGTAGAGGAGATCGCCCTTGCGGAAGAGCTCGCCCTCGGGCGAATTCACGTATTTCGCGCGGAGTGGATCGTCCTCGCGAAGCTTGCGCGCCTGGAATCCCAGCACGCGGCCACGAGCGTCGGCGAGCGGAAACAGCAGCCGTCCGGAGAAATAGTCGTTGCCGCGCCGGTTGACGAGTCCGGCTGCGACGAGCTCTTCGCGTGTGAAGCCGCGCTCCAGCGCTTTGCGCACGAGCGTCGTGCCGCCGAGCGCGAGTCCGAGCCGGTACTCTCGACACACGGCTTCGCCAAGCCCACGCCCCGCGAGGTAGTCGCGCGCAAGTGAGCCGGCCTGCGAGTCCCAGAGATAGCGCTCGTAGAACGAGGCGGCCGCGTCGAGCAGCTCGAGCAGGCGTTCGCGGTGGCGGCGGCGCGCATCCTGTTGCGGCGACGTCTCCTCGTACTCGATCTGGACGTTGAAGCGGTCGGCGAGCCACTCGATCGCACCGGCGAAGTCGAGCTGCTCGGTGTCGCGTACGAACGTGATCAGGTCTCCCTTCGCGCCGCAGCCGAAGCAGTAGTAGAGCTTCTCCGTCGCGTTGACGGAAAAGCTCGGCGTCCGCTCCTCGTGAAACGGACAACGGCCCGTGTAGCGCGCCCCGGCCTTGCGCAGCTGCGTTCGCGCGGAGACGACCGAGATCATGTCGGCAGCAGCCTTGACTTCCTCGACGGACGAATCCTTGATCCGCGCCACCGACTAGCTCAGCTCCGCAACGTACGTCAAGGCGAAGCGATCGGTCATCCCGGCGATGAACTCCACGATCTGCTCTGGTTCGTCTCCACGCTCGACGAGGTGATCGAAGATGCGGCGCACCGTAGCCCGTGCACGCTCCTGCTCGAGCAGGGCGTGCGGGCCGAGATAGACACGCTCGAACATGAACTCCCGCAGGGCGAGCATTGCGCCGCCGATCTCCTCGCTCTGCACGATGTCGCGCGCCTGTTCGGAGCTCTCGACGAGATCGTGCACGAGCGTGTCGATCCGCCGCGAGCCGCGATCGCCGAGCAGCGCGACCTCTTCTTGGGGAAGCTCGGCCGGATCGAGAATTCCGAAGCGCACGGCGTCGTCGATGTCATGGTTGATGTAGGCAACGCGGTCGACGATCCGGACGATCTTCCCCTCGAGCGTGGCCGGCTCGCGTGAGCCGGTGTGAGTCAGGATCCCGTCACGAACCTCTTCCGTGAGGTTGAGCGTCTCGGCGATCCGCAACGACTGCTCGTTGTGCCGGAAGCTGCGGCCGTAGTGCTCCCGGAGCGCGAGGTCGAGCGCTTCTTCCCCTGTGTGCCCGAACGGAGGATGTCCCATGTCGTGTCCGAGCCCGACCGCTTCGACAAGGTCTTCGTTGAGCCGCAGCGCCCGTGCGACGCCGCGTGCGATCGCGGTCGTCTCGAGCGTATGGGTCATGCGGGTTCGGTAGTGGTCGCCGGCGGGATCGATGAAGACCTGCGTCTTGCCCTTCAGCCGTCTGAACGGCTTCGAATGAAGGATGCGATCGCGGTCGCGCTGAAACGGCGTGCGCAGCCGGCAGTCATCCTCGTCACGCAGCCGGCCGCGGGTCTCGTACGAGCGCACGGCGAGCGGCGAGAGCCAGCGCTCCTCGTGTTCGCGAACCTGTGCCTCGAAGGCATCCGCAACTCTTCCCGCAAGCTCAGGCATCACGACGTCCAGGCTAGATGATGATCGGGACGGTTCCCCCGTCCGCGCTCCAGGCGGAACCCGTCACGTAGGAGGCACGATCCGAGCACAGAAAAGCAATGACAGAGGCGATTTCCTCGGGCTCGGCGAGGCGGCCGAGGGGACGGCCCGCACCGACCGTCTCTAATACTTGTACGCGCGTCTTACTAGAGCGCACCGCTTGCTGGTCTGCGAGACCTCCCTCTCCCAGCCAGGCGCCGGTCGCGGTCGGGCCCGGAGCGACGGCGTTGCAGCGGATGCCGTCCTTCGCGTAGAGGTCGGCCACGAGCCGGGAAAGGGAGAGAACCGCGGCCTTCGTGACCGAGTAGTTCGGCATGCCGGTGGAAGGACGCTTTCCGGCCGTCGAGGAGACGTTCACGATCACGCCGTGACCCGCGGTGCGCATCGCCGGGAGGACGGCACGGATGGAGCGAACGTAGCTCATGACGTTCAGCTGCCACATGTCGTCCCACTGCCGGTCGCTCAACTCCTCGAATGTGACCTGGTACGCCTCCCCCACGTTGTTCACGAGGCGCTCGACTCCGCCCAGCGCCTCCGTCGCCTGGGCGACCAGGGCTGCGGGTGCGTCCGGCTCCGAGAGATCGCAGGCGACACCGAGGGCTGCGCCGACTTCCCTTTCGGCTCGTTCCACACGACCCTGATCCCGCCCCGTCACGACGACGCGGGCCCCTTCCGCGGCGAGCAGGCGTGCAGTCTCGAGCCCGATCCCGGAAGTTGACCCGGTGACGAGGCAGACGCGGTCGCGGAGGCCAAGGTCCATCGGGTCGCTAGCCTAGATCGTCTCGGATGAATTCCATCGGTTCGACCGGTCGTTTCAGACGGACGCGCGAGCAAAGCCCGCACGTCCTGAGGGCGGCACCGACAAGCGGTGCCTCGGCGGCATGACGACCCTCCTTCTCGTTCGCCACGGCGAGACCGACTGGAACCGGGCCGGACGGTGGCAAGGGCACTCCGATACACCCTTGAACGAGCGGGGTCGCGAGCAGGCCCGAGGGCTCGCGAAGCAACTCGACGGCGTCGACGTGGTCTATTCGAGCGACCTGGAGCGCGCCCGCGAGACCGCGGAGATCCTCGCGGAGGAGCTCGGAGCCGAGGTGCACCTCGATCGACGTCTCCGAGAGCGGGGCTTCGGGGCGTGGGAAGGGTTGACTTCGGACGAGATCGAGCGCCGTTTTGCCGAGGCTCACCGCCGCTGGAAGGCACGCGAGGGATTCGGCGCCGAGGATGCCGAGCCGTTCGACTCGTTCGCGGCCCGCGTCCAGGCTTTCCTCGCAGACGCGCTGCGCCTCCATCCGGGAGAAACAGTCCTCGTGATCGCGCACGGCGGCTCGATCCGGGTCATCCACGCCCTTGCGACGGGGCTTGACTACGTCCGCGACCACCGGTCGATTCCGGCCGTGGCCAATTGTGTGGTCGCCCGCTACGCGGCCAGGGACGGCAAACTCGCGCCGATAGACTGAGCGGCCCGGTGGAGGACTACACCAACAAGTACAAGGGCGAGCAGGTCGAGGTCGCCCTCTTCGGGGGCGAGTACCAGGAAGGCGTGCTCACGGCCTATTGCTACGTCGAGGACGTCGCGCATATCGAGCTGAACGGCCACATTCTCGTCCCGCTCCAGAACATCGCATCCCTTCATTGCTCGAGCCGCTGCGACGCGCCGGACGACGACTGGCCCCCGCGCGGCCTCGAGCAGGAAGACGGCAGCTAGGCCGCCTTGGGCGGACGGCTGCTGGTCGTTCGCAACGTTCTCAAGGCCTGGGCGCTCCTCGCCGGGACCTGCGGCGTGCTCGGTCTGCTCGGCTGGGCGCTGGGGGGCTACCGGCTGCTGTCGATCTTCGTCTTCTGCGGCGCCTTGCTGGCGGCCGCGCTCTACTGGTACGCCGATCGCGTCGCCGTCGGACTCGTCAGGGCGCGCGAGCTTCCTGTCGGAGAGGCGCCCGGATTGCACTCCATGGTCGAGCGGCTTGCGGCACTCGCAGGTGTCGCGAAACCTCGGCTCTATGTGATCGAGGACGGGCTGCCGCGCGCGCTCGCCGCAGGTCGTGGACCTCGCGGATCGGCGATCGCGGTCAGCGCCGGCTTGCTGTCGGCCGCTTCGCCCGCAGAGCTCGAGGCGGTCCTCGCCCACGAGCTCGCTCATGTCCGGCACCGTGACGTCGTCGTGCAGACCTCGGTGGTCGTCCTCGCCGCGACGTTGCTCGAGCTGAGCCGCATCGGCGGCTGGTTCTCTCGCGTTCTGCTGTTCTTCCTCGGCCCGGTCGCGTCCGCATTCGTCCATCTGATGCTGTCGCCGAAGCGCGAGTTTCTCGCCGACGCTGCCTCGGCGTCGATCTGCGAGTCGCCGCATCCGATGGCCGACGCGCTCGTGCGCCTGGATCAGGCCGCGGAACTCGTCTCCTTCGCGGGCAATCCCGCGACCGAGCCGCTCTACACGATCAATCCGTTCCTGGAGCAAGGCCTGGCGGCTCTCTTCGTGACACACCCGCCTGTCGGAGAGCGTGTGCGCCGCCTGCGGGAGCTCGACCCGGATTGGCGGAAGAAGCTGCGCGCCGCATGAGCACGACTCAGCCTTCCGACCTGAGCATCGCCAAGGGCCGGAGCTTAGAGCGC
>WNGB01028768.1_pt1 | contig 10785 bp, 10 predicted proteins | sample 5400681 | NCBI WGS metagenome assembly WNGB01 (sample SAMN13153367, study PRJNA577476) | soil metagenome | isolation source: 115 cm soil or saprolite under grassland replicate 2 | place: USA:California | collected 2016-06-15 | reverse complement strand
TCGCCGCCTACCAGAAGAGCGAGCAGGAGCGCTGGTTCAAGGTGATCAAGGAGAACGACATCAGGGGCGACTAGTACCTCTGCACAGTGATTATGACTCATTGGCGGGGTCTGGATAGGCTCGGAGGAGTTTGATGCGTGCGCGTGGAGTAGTGAACATCCATTTGATGCGTGCGCCGGCGGCGTTACGCTGACACTCCCAAGCAGCGACCTCGGCTTCCAGGGTTTTGCGATCGCCGATGCGGCGGTCGAGGCACTGGCTGCGCAGCACGCCGATCTCGATCTCGACCATGTTGAGCCAGGAGGCGTGCTTTGGGGTGTAGTGGAACTCCAGGCGGCGCAGGATGCGGTGCGCCTCGGGCGCGGGGAAGGCCTCGTAGAGGGCGCCCGGCGAATGGGTCGACAGGTTGTCGAGGACGACGCGGATCTGCTCGGCCTTGGGGTAGTGCAGATCGACCAGATCGCGCATGCATTCGGCGAAGTCGCGGATGGTGCGCCGGTCGGTGACCTTGACCGTGCGCCAGGGCCGGTGGGCATCGAGGAAGATGAACAGGTTGGCCGTGCCGTTGCGTCGATACTCGCAGTCGTAGCGCTCGAGCTGGCCCGGCGTAGCCGGGATGGGCTGGCGGACCTCACCGATCAGCTGGGTCGGGCTCTCGTCGAAGCATACCACCGGCCGCTTCGGATCGGCGGCCTCGGCATAGAGATCGAGCACGTTCTCCATGCGCGCGACATAGGTGCCGTTGACCTCGGGGATGCACCACATGTCCCGGCGCCAGGGCTTCAGATCGTTCTCCGCCAGGCGCCGGCGCACCGTCTCGCGCGATAGCTCGCCATGTTCGGTCAGCTTGACCATCGCGCCGGCCAGCAGCTCCAGCGTCCAGCGCGCCCGCCCGGTCGGTGGCTTGGAGCAGGCGGTCGCCACCAGCAGCGCCTCCTCCTTGCCACTCAGCTTGCGCGCCGGGCCGGGCCGCGGCTCCTCGCTCAGCGCCGCCTCCAGATTGCCCAGCACGAAGCGCCGCTTGGTCCGCGACACCGTCGAACCGCCTACCCCGACGCTGCGGGCGATTTCCTCGTCCGATGCTCCCACATCGGCTGCCAGCAGGATCTGCGCCCGCTTCAGTTTGCGCGCTGCATGCTTGCCGCCTGCCAGCAGTGTCCCAAGCTCGGCGCGTTCCGCTTGGCTCAGCTCGACCCGGTACCGTACATTCATTCTGATCTCCTCGAGGGGGAGACCAGATGAATCGAGCGATGAGTCAGAAGTCAGGCACCGCCCACCGCACCGGCCCGTATCGCTTTACTGAAAAGCAAGGCCAGTATCTGGCCTTCATCTACGTCTATGCTCACATGTTCCGCCAGCCTCCAGCCGAAGCCGACATGCAACGGCATTTCCGCGTCACTCCGCCTTCGGTCCATCAGATGGTCCTCGGCCTCGAACGCAACGGCCTCATCTCGCGACAGCCGGGCGTCGCAAGAAGCATCGACGTCCTCGTCCCACCTCAAGACCTGCCAATCCTCGACTGGCTCAACATCAAATCGTCAAAACCTCTGTGACGAGCTACTAGGACCTTCTCAATATCTGCTCCAACCTGATACGTTGCTTTAGCGGCATCATGCATTTCCCGACTGAAGCCTTCTAACAGTTCGGTCTGCTGAGCGATCTTCTCCGCGAGAAAGTTCGTTGAACTTAGGAGTTGGTCACTAATAGTCTTGGCAATCTCTGGACCGAGCGAGAAAAGTCGAAACCAGATCAACGCCAGTAAGCCAACGCAACACCAACCGATGATGTCCAATTGAGTCACTTGTCTCTTCGAGTTGGCTGACAGCGAGCCCGTCCAAGTTAGGTCGCACCACCGCCGTTGACTTGAATCATCTGGCCGTTGATGTAGCCGCCGGCCTCCGACACCAGCAGCCGTGCCGCGGCAGCGACTTCGACCGGCTTGCCCATGCGGCCGAGCGGGACGCGGGCCACGGTCTGCGCACGCGCCTGCGCCGAGGCGTTCTTCTCCTCGCTGTCGGGCGCGATCGGGCCGGGCGAGATGGCGTTGATGGTGATGTTCTTGGGCCCGAACTCCATGGCCAATGCCTTGGTGAGGCCCCACACGCCGTGCTTGGCGACGGACACTGGCGTGCGGCCGGCGTGGCCGTGGATGGCGTTCATGCCGGTGAAGTTGACGATGCGGCCCCAGCCCTTCTGCACCATGCCGGGCAGGCAGGCGCGCGCCAGCCACACCGCCGCGTCGAGGTCGACGGCGATGACGCGCCGCCACTCGGCCTCCGTCATCTCGAGGAACGACTTGTTGGGCCGCAGCGCCGCGTTGTTCAGCAGCGCATCGACCGCGCCGAACTTCCTGATCGCCTCGTCGGCAATGCGCTTGCAATCCTCGGGCTTGCCGACGTCGCCCATGACCACCAGCGTCTCGGCGCCGAGCTTCTCGGCCTCCCTGGCGACGCTCTCGCAGGCGGCGCGATCGCTCGAGCCGTTGAGGACGATGTTGAAGCCATCCTCGGCCAGGCCCAGCACGCAGGCGCGGCCGATGTTGCGGCCCGCGCCGGTGATCAGCGCGGCCTTCCTCGCAGCGGCCATCAGATGACGCCGCTGCTCTTGAGGGCAGCGATCGCCTTGCCGTCGTAGCCCAGGCCCGCCAGCACCTCCTCGGTGTGCTCGCCGAGCTCGGGTGTGGGCTTCAGCTCCTTGGGCTGCGGCGCGTCCGACAGGTTGATCGGCTGGCCGACCACCTTGATGTCGCCGAGCTTGGGATGCTTGACCGCCCGGACGATGCCGAGATGTTTGACCTGCGGCTCGGCGAAGGTCTGATCGATGGTGTTGATCGGCCCGCACGGCACGCCGGCCTTGTTCATGGCGTCGAGCCAGTAGGCCGAGGGCTTGGTCTTGGTGATCGCCGCGATCCGCTCGTTCACCGCCTTGCGGTTCTGCGAGCGCAGCGGCCCCGTCAGATGCTCCGGATGGTCGATCAGCTCGGGCGCGCCCAAGGCCTTGGCGCAGCGCAGCCACAGGTTCTGGCCGGACGCGGCAATGTTGATGTGGCCGTCGGCGGTCGGGAACACGCCGGTCGGGATGCCCGTCGGATGGTCGTTGCCGGCCTGCTTGGGCACCTCGCCCTTGATCAGCCAGCGCGACGCCTGGAAGTCGAGCATGAAGATCTGCGCCTCGATCAGCGAAGTGTGGACCCACTGGCCCTTGCCGGTGCGCTCGCGATTGTAGAGGGCAAGGATGATGCCCTGCGCCAGCAGCAGGCCCGAGGTGAGATCGGCGATGGGGATGCCGACGCGCATCGGCCCGCGGCCGGGCTCGCCGGTGATCGACATCAGGCCGCCCATGCCCTGGGCGATCTGGTCGACGCCCGGGCGCGCGGCGTCGGGGCCGCTCTGGCCGAAGCCCGCGATCGAGCCGTAGACGATGCGCGGGTTGATCTTGGCCACTGTGTCGTAGTCGACCTTCAGCCGATGCTTCACGTCGGAGCGGTAGTTCTCGACGATGACGTCGGCCTTGGCCGCGAGCTTCATGAAGATCGCGTGACCCTCGGGGCTCTTGAGGTTGAGCGTCATCGCCTTCTTGTTGCGATGCAGGTTCTGGAAGTCGAAGCCGTGGCGCGAGCTGCCCGTGGCGTCGGCGCCTTCGTTGGCCGGCTGCTCGATCTTGATGACATGCGCGCCCCAGTCGGCGAGCTGGCGCACCGCGGTCGGTCCGGCGCGGTGCGCCGTCAGGTCGAGGACGGAGATATGGGACAGGGGCAGGGCGGTCATGGGCTTCCTCTTCGCTGGGGGCGCGCCACTCCAGTGGCGCGATCTTTTTTGGGGTCGCGACGAAGACGCGCCACTGGAGTGGCGCGCCCCCGGCGCTAACGTCCTTTGAAAGCCGGCTTCCTCTTCTCCATGAAAGCGCGGCGGCCTTCCTTGAAGTCCTCGCTGTCGAAGCAGGCCTTGGCCATGACGTCGAGCTTCTTGTGGTCCTGCTTCGACTCCGGCTTGGCGATCTCGCGCGCGGCCGCCTTGGCGAGCGCAATGGTGAGCGGTGCGTTCTGAGCAATGGCGTTGGTGATGTTGCCGACCATCGAGTCGAGCTCGGCATCGGGCGCCACGCCGTTCACCAGGCCCATCTCGTAGGCTTCCTCGGCGGAGTACTGCTTGGCGGTGAACAGGAACTCCATGGCGCGCGACAGGCCGACGATGCGCGACAGCCGCTCGATGCGCAGGAAGCCGTAGCCCAGGCCGAGCTTGGCCGCCGGCACGCCGAAGCGCGCGCCCTCGTTGCAGTAGCGCAGGTCGCAGCACGCGGCGAGGTTCATGCCGCCGCCGATGCAGTAGCCGGTGATCTTGGCGATGGTCGGCTTGGGAAAATCGTAGAGCGCCTCGTAGCCTTCCTTGGAGATGGCGTCGTAGCGGACCTGCGCTTCGGCGTTGGCGCGCTCGGTCTCGAACTTGGAGATGTCGGCGCCAGAGACAAAGGCCTTGCCGCCCGCGCCGCTCACCACGACGCAGCGCACCTCGGGATCCTTGGCATAGTCCCTCAGGACGCCGACGAAGGCGTCCCACATGTCGAGCGACACGGCATTCAACTTGGCGGGATTGTTGAATACGAGATGGCCGACGGCGCCCTCGCGTCGTCCGTAGATTTTCTGTTCCTGCATGAGCCGGTCCTTCCGATGTGGCCGGCAATATAGCGCGCGTCCGACGATTTGAATAAGGTGTGCGACAGGGAGGAAACGTGGCCGCAGTCGAACTGAAGGCCCTCACCAAGCGCTATGGCGAAACGACCGCGGTCGCGGATGTCTCATTGCGCATCGAGCACGGCCAGCTCGTCTGCCTGCTGGGCCCGTCGGGCTGCGGCAAGACCACGACGCTCAGGCTGATCGCAGGCTTCATTGAGCCCTCGGCAGGCGAAATCGTGGTCGGCGGCAAGGTCCTGTCCTCGCCCCAGCGCACGGTTCCACCGGAAGGTCGCAACATGTCGATGATCTTCCAGAGCTACGCGCTGTGGCCGCACATGACGGTGGCCGAGAACGTGGCCTATGGGCTGAAAATCCGGAAGCTCGACAGGGCGACCATCGACGCCAAGCTCAAGGCCATCCTGTCGACGGCCCGCCTCGAGGCGCTGGCCGAGCGCTATCCGGGCGAATTGTCGGGCGGCCAGCAGCAGCGCGTGTCGCTTGCCCGGGCGCTGGTGGTCGAGCCCGAGACGCTGCTGCTCGACGAGCCGCTCAGCAACCTCGACGCCAACCTGCGCGAGGAGATGCGCTTCGAGATCCGGCGCCTGCACGACCAGTACCGCTACACCACGGTCTACGTGACCCACGACCAGGCCGAGGCCATGACCACGGCCGACCTCATCGCGGTCATGAACCACGGCAAGGTTGAGCAGCTTGGGCCGCCGGAGGAGATCTACGGCCGGCCGCGTTCGGAGTTCGTCGCCCGCTTTATCGGCGGCGCCAACATCCTGCGCGGTTCGGCGATCGATGATGCGCGGGTGACGGTCGCGGGCTCAGCCTTGCGGACGACCGGGCGGCCCTTGCAGGCGGGCCGGCCGGTGGCGCTGTCGGTGCGGCAGCACGAGATCACCATCGCCAATGAGAAGCCGCAATCGGCCGACAATCATCTTCCCGCCATCGTGACGCGGCAGGTCTTCCTCGGCTCGGTGCGCGACTATACGGTGGCGCTCGACGACAAGACCGAGTTGCGCGTGACGGCGCCGCCCGGCCGCAACATCGCGCCGGGCCAAGCGGTGTGGTTGCACCTGCCGGCGGAACAATGCCGGGCGTTGGCGGAGGAATGACATGACGAGGTTGACGCGACGCGGCGTGCTAGCGGGTTCGGCCGCGATGGCCACCGCTTCATATGCCGTCCAGGTGCGCGCTGCCCCCGAGCCGCAGAAGATCACGCCGGCGCTGATCGAGGCGGCGAAGAAGGAGGGCAAGCTCTCCTGGTACACCTCGGTCGACCTGCCGGTGGCCGAGAAGATCGCCAAGGCCTTCGAAGCGGCCTATCCCGGCGTCAGCATGAAGGTCGAGCGCTCGGGCGCCGAACGCATCTTCCAGCGCATCGGCCAGGAGTATCAGAGCAAGATCTACAATTGCGACGTCGTGAACAGCTCCGACGCCGCGCATCTGATCATCTGGAAGCGCGCCTCGATGCTGGCCTCGTTCCTGCCGGAGGACGTCGCCAAGCATTTTCCCCAGGCGCACTGGGACGCCGACGGCATGTACGCCTCGTGGCGCGTCACGCTTTCGCCGATCGCCTACAACACCAGCCAGGTGAAGGCCGAGGACGCACCCAAGGGTTTCAACGACCTTCTCGACCCCAAATGGGCAGGCAAGATCGTCAAGGCGCATCCGGGTTACAGCGGCACCATCATGACCGCGACCCAGCAGCTCAGCCGCGATCTCGGCTGGTCCTACTTCGAGAAGCTCGCCAAGCAGAAGGTCATGCAGGTGCAGTCGGCCGCCGATCCGCCGAAGAAGGTGTCGGCTGGCGAACGCGCGGTGATGGCCGACGGCACCGAGTACATGGTGAACCTCCTGCAGTCGCGCGGCGAGCCGATCCAGCTCAATCTCGAGGTCCGCGCGCTGCGCTCGGTGCACTCCCTGGTCAAGGATCGGCCCGAGCGCAAGAAGCTTTCCGACATCAAGACCCTGCGCGAGGACGCCGCTGCCGTGGCCGACCAGGCCGACGACATCAAGGCGCGGTATCTCAAGCTGTTCAAGGTGTGATCATGCGACGTCGTACGCTGCTCGGAGCCGCAGCTCTTCTTCCCTTTGGCGCAAAGGTCGTATCGGCCGCGCCGCCGGCCGAGGCGATCACGCCGGCCCTGATCGAGGCTGCCAAGAAGGAAGGCAAGGTCTCCTACTACACGGCGATGGATCTGTCGGTCGCCGAGCCGCTGGCCAAGGCCTTCGAGGCGAAGTTCCCCGGCATCAAGGTCGCGGTCGAACGGACCGGCGCCGAGCGCCTGTTCAATCGCCTGGCCCAGGAGACGGCGAGCAACATCAAGCGCTGCGACCTGGTGAACAGCTCCGACGCCGCCCACTTCATCACCTGGAAGCGCGAGGGCTGGCTGCAGCCTTACGTGACGATCGACATCGCCCAGGACGTCGCGCCCGAGATGCGCGATCCCGACGGCGCCTTCGTCAACCAGCGCACGCACCTCTCGGCCATGGCCTATCACATCGGCCTGGTGAAGCCTGAGGATGCGCCCAGGGGTTTCAACGACCTGCTCGATCCGAAATACGCCGGCAAGCTGGTGAAGGGCCATCCCGGCTACTCCGGCACCATCATGACGGCCACCCACCAGATCGCGCGCGAATTGGGCTGGGGTTACTTCGAGAAGCTCGCCAAGCAGAAGGTGATGCAGGTCCAGTCGGCCACCGAGCCGCCCAAGAAGCTCGAGGCGGGCGAACGCGCCATCGCCGTCGACGGCAGCGACTACCTGTTCTGGATGGCCCGCGAGCGCGGTGTGCCGATCGAGGTCGTCCATCCGGTCGAGGGCACGCCGCTGATCTCCAACCCGATGGCGGTATTCAAGGCCGCGCCCAATCCCAACGCGGCGCGGCTGATGTTCGCCTGGATCATGTCGGGCGAAGGCCAGGAGTTCATCGTCAACCTGAGCGGCCAGTATCCGGCCAACCTGAAGGTCAAGGCCAAGGCCGGCCGCCCGCCGCTCAGCTCGATCAAGACCCTGCGCGAGGATCCGGTCGAGGTCGAGAAGATGGCCGACGAGATCAAGGCGAAGTATGCCCGGATCTTCAAGGTCTGAGGCCGGCCCCCCTCCCAGCCTCCCCCACTCCGTGGGGGAGGTGGCGCGAAGCGCGCTGCTCGCGGTGATGATCGTCCTGCCGATGGGCTGGCTGATCGCCTACAGCCTGTCGGACAAGCAGGGGGCGGCGACGCTCGGCAACTTCGTCACCTTGTTCACCGATCCGAGCTTCGTCGATCCACTGATCACGACGTTGATCATCGCCGTCTCGGTGAGCACGATCTGCTGCATCGTCGCCGCACCCTTGGGCTGGCTGGTGTCGCGCACCGACATGCCGATCCGCCGCACCGTGCGCACGCTGGTCATGGCGAGCCTGGTCACGCCGCCTTTCGTCGGCGCCATCGCCTGGGAGATGCTGGCCGCGCCCAACTCCGGGCTCCTGAACCAGCTCTGGCGCAGCCTCACCGGCATGCCATCCGACGAGGCGCTGTTCGACATCTACACCCTCACCGGCCTGATCTTCGTCATCGCCTGCTACACCTTTCCCTATGTCTTCATCCTGTTGGCCAACGCGCTCGATCGCATGCCGGGCGAGCTCGAGGACGCCTCGTCCATGCTGGGGGCGAAGACGTGGCAGACGGCGCGGCGCATCACCGTGCCGCTGGCGCTGCCGACCCTGCTGGCCGGCGCCCTGGTTGCCTTCCTGCAGGCGCTGAACCTGTTCGGCTCGCCCGCCATCCTTGCGATCCCGGCGGGCTTCCACACGCTCACCACCCGCATCTGGAGCCTGTTCCAGTTCCCGCCCAAGCCTGAGCTCGCGGCAGCCGCCTCGTTGCCGCTGTTGCTGCTGACGATCCTGCTGCTGCGCGGTCAGGCGCTGGCGCTGGGCCGGCGCGGCTATGCCGTGCTGGGCGGCAAGTACGGCGAGCCGCGCCTGGTGCGGCTGGGCGCCTGGCGGTTCCCGGCGGCGGCGCTGGCGCTGCTGGTGCTCGCCATGCCGCTGTTCCTGCCTTATGCCGCGCTGTTCAACTCGGCCTTCTCGCGAGTCGCCTCGCACCTGGTCACGCTCGACACCATCACCTTGTACAATGTGCGCTTCACCTTCCTCGAGCTCAGCTCGACCAAGCCGGCGCTCAAGAACACCTTCCTGCTCGCCACGCTGTCGGCGACCTTGGGCGCGGTGCTGGCGCTGCTGATCGCCTACATCGTCGCGCGCCGCGCGGTGACCGGGCATCGGGTGCTCGCCTTCCTTGCCACCGCACCGCTTGCCATCCCCGGCATCGTGCTGGGTGTCGGCCTGTTCCTTGCCTACACGCGCCCGCCGCTTATGCTTTACGGCACGCTGTGGATCCTGCTGATCGCCTTCATCACCATCGAACTGCCGGCGGCCTACCAGCAGCTCTCCTCGGCCTTCCACGCCGTGCATCCCGAGCTCGAGGAGGCCGGCCGCATGCTGGGCGCCTCGCGGCTGCGCACGCTGGTCGACATCACCGCGCCGCTCCTGCGCTCGGCGGTGATCGCGACCTGGTGCTTCGTCTTCGTCGCGGTGATCCGCGAATTGTCGGCCGCCGTGATCCTGTTTACCTCGGAGACCAAGGTGCTGTCGGTCCTGATCTTCGACCTGAAGGAAAGCGGCGATGTCGGCGCCATCGCCGTGCTCAGCCTCACCATGGTGGCCATCACCACCGTCGTCGTGGCCGTCGCCAACCGCTTCGGCGGCGGCCGCGAGGCTGGCCGTCTGCACGCGCGCACGGCCGGGTAGGAGCGCGACCATGACCGGAAGATCCTGGCAAATCGTGGCCGCTGTCGTCGGCGCCGTCATCGGCATCGTTGCCGTGCGCTATCTCGGCCTGAATGCCGTGATCCCCGCGCTATCCGTGGCGGCCTGCTGGTGGGCGTTCGCCAAGCTGGGCGTGCATCGGCGCCTCGTTCTGCCGCTCGCCTTCACCGGCGGCCATGGCATCTGGTTCCTTGTCGGCATGGTCATGACGCTTGCCATCGGCGGCAGCATCCATTCGATCATCGAGGTCGGCCTGGAGACGCTGATCATCGCGGCGATCGTGGCTTGGGTCTATGCCAGCCAATCCAGGCCCTCGCTATTGGTGCTGATCGTCTATGAGGCCGTGAGCATCGTCTTCAACGCGGTGACATTCGCCGGCGTCGACGACGCGCTGCAGGCCGTCATCGTCATCCATGTCGGCATGCGTATCGTTGCGATCGTGGGTGCGATCCTTGCCTTGATGCATCGCGCCGAGTTTGCGCCACAGTCCGGCGCTAATTGAAGATCGCGACCTCGTCGACCGTGATCGGCTTGGCGAGCAGGTTCAACGACTCCAGCGTCTTGATGGTCGCCTCCCAGCCGGCGCGCGTCTGGATGCCGGTCGGCGGCCCGGAAAGCTGCTGCGCCACGGTCACCATGCTGCGGTCGACGAAGCGTGGCGCCAGCCGCGGGAAGAGGTTGGAGAAGTGGGTGGCGGCATCGGCCGGCCGCTCCTTCACCATGTTGTAGCCCTCTTGCACCGCGTCGACGATCTTGTCGGCGATGGCGCGCCTGGCCGGATCGGCCCAGGCCGCGTCGTTGACGATCAGGTTCAGGCTGTAGGCGCGCACGCCGAAGTCGCTCAGCCGGATCATGGTGATGCGGCGGCCTTCGGCTATGAGCTCCGACGGCGCCATCTCATCGTAGTCGATCAGAGCATCGACTTTCTTCTCGACCAGGGCATAGGCGTTCCACTCGACCGAAGTCTCCTTGACCTTGCCGCGGTCGAGCTTGTTGGCCGCGAGCATGGCGCGGAACTCCTCGTTGGTGATGCTGCCCGGCACCAGCCCCAGCGTCTTGCCGTAGAGGTCGCGCGGATGGGCGATGTGGTCCTCGGTGCGGGTGAAGATCACCGTCGGCGTCTTCTGGTAGTAGACGGCAAGGCTCTTGATGGGCTGTCCCTTGGAGCGGCCGATCGCCGTGGCGATGCCGCTCGACGAGCCGATCCAATGTTGCTTGCCTTCGCCGATCATCGCCGCCGAGCTGAGCGCGCCCTGCGTCTCGGCGAACGTGACGTCCAGCCCGCGGCGCTCGAA
>WNGB01013944.1_pt1 | contig 10785 bp, 17 predicted proteins | sample 5400681 | NCBI WGS metagenome assembly WNGB01 (sample SAMN13153367, study PRJNA577476) | soil metagenome | isolation source: 115 cm soil or saprolite under grassland replicate 2 | place: USA:California | collected 2016-06-15 | reverse complement strand
CCAGCTGCACCGCACCCGCGATCCCAGCCACGCCAGCACCAGCCGTAGCAAGAACCTCGCAGCTCAGGTCCCGTCAAGCAAGATCAACCCAGAAACCCTCCGGTACCGCTTGACACACACCCTCTTACGCTGGTGTCTCATTTAGGTCCGGCTTGGCCGAGTTGCGGGTTCGGGCGCTGCTGATTGCCGGATCTGCCGCATCAGCAAGTCATGGCTGCACGTCAACGCCAAGCTCGGCCAGGCGGCGACCCGGCCGATCAGCGTCGGTTCGGCCAAAGGTCGCTAGGCCGCTCATGGGCCAACAGCGTGTATATCGGCCCACTCGCCGGTGGCAGTGCCACAGCCACTATCCTGCGTAAGCAGCGTCGTATCTAGCTCCAGATGGAGCACATTACGGACCGGCACATTGAGTGCAGCACTCTGCCCGACCTGGAGGTCCTTGGAGTACACCGGCCGCCCGTCTGCAAGGATCTCAAACCGTATCTTGGCAGTCGACACCGAATTGTCACTCAGCCCGATCGTTCCCTGAAATGAGGAGTACCTGCGACCAAGTACGTACGTCCACTTCCGCTCGTTTGAGCCGAAGCAGAACTGTGCACCCTGCGAGTGCGTGTAGAAAATGCCATTGATCTGCGCAACGTCTCGATCGTCGTAGGGGTCGCTATCAGGCGCCGCCTCAAGATCCTCGATGTAGGTCACGAGCGCCGGGCTGCTGGCGACTGGCGGCGCATCCGCGCTCGCCGTAGCAGCCGATGACTGACTAGCTTTGGAGGATTTTGGCGTGACAGTCGACGTGGTCTTAGCTTTCCCGTCTCCGCCAATGTTAACGCTGACTAATATCGCGATTACAGCGACGATGACGCCGACGACAGTACCTATAGCGCCAATCTTAGCGTATCGACCCTCATTGCCTTCGCTGCTCACTCGTCTCACTCGTGAAGTCCGATCAAGCGGGCTCGCTCCAGCGCGAGCGTAGTAGTAGTGTCGCGACAGTCGTACTTTTACAGCATCAGTCGCCCTGAGCTGAACGGAGCGCCCGTCGGCGCCGCAGGCACTTGATGGCGACAGTCCTCCCCATACCGAGCCCCGAAACGGATGAATGCTAGTTCAGCTCGCTGGGATCGGCCGAAGTGGCGGGGTCAGTTTGCCAAACAAGCAACATGTGCTTGCGCGACGGCACCCCCAGCCGCGGTGTGAGCCCACTGCGCCGCCGACACCGCTCACGGGCCGACGCCGAACTGGCCAGCGAGACCGGCGTTCTTGACCAGCCGTCCCCATCGTTTGCTGCGCTGGAATTGCCGCGCGACCTCGGTCCCGCACGGCAGACAGCCGTCGGGGCTGCGGTTGGCCAGCGCCCACTGCCAGGCCTGTCGTTGCAGCGCCCGGGTGCCATCCGGCGACAACCCGGCCTCTGGGCGGCCATCGGCGCGCCCTTCCCCAGCCCGGACCGCGCCGGGTGACCGCGATCGCGCGGAGGTTTCCGGCTGTGGTTCTTGCGCCTGCTGCTCGCTTGTCCCCACCGGGTGCGGCTGGGCTTCAGTGCCTGCACGGGTTGCAGCTGAATGCCGGATCTGCCGCATCAGCAGCTCATAGCTGCACGTCAACGCCAAGCTTGGCCAGGCAGCGATGACCCGGCCGGCCAGTGTTGGCTCGGCCACCGCGATGTTGGCCGCCAGGCTCGCCACCGCACCTATGATCAGCAGCGTCCACGGCAGGACACCGCCCCGGCCACCGAGCCGTGAATCCGACAGCAATGCCATTGACGAGGCGACGATCATCCCGTCACACGACAGCGGGATAAGCGCCGACGCCCAGGCACCCTCCCTATATTCCAGCGCGCGCGTGGGTGCGCACGGTGACGGCAGCGACGACTCTTTTGTAAAGCTCTTGTCGTTCCCGGGGCAGGCGGCGCTTTTCTGCCACCTTGTCGCTGGTTTTGACGTACCTGTACTCAGCGACGTCCGGAATCCGGCCGAAACCGGGCAGCGTGTACTGGATCACGAGCTGATGCGACTCGGGAACGTAGGCGAGCCGGAAGGCCTGCGGAAACCCATCCGGATAGTGACTGCGTTCGAGCACCAGCGCAAAATATTGTCTGACCGCTTCGGGCTCGCCGGTTTCGAACGATGCCTTGAATGCGTCGATCTCCGCGTGCTGGCGGTTGAGCCGGTCCTCGATCGCGCCGGCAGCACGCTGGTGTTCCACCCAGGCCTGCTTCAGCTGCCGGACCCGCTCGGCCTCGCGCGTCTGGTGCTGCTGGAGCGCGGTCCCATACTGGTGGCGGCCGGCCTCGAACCGTGCCGCGTAACGCTGCCGGGCTCCGGGCAGCAGCTTCTGCGCGCCGCTAGGAGCAGGCGGCTGGAAATCCGCAGGGTTGGGCGGCGGTTCTGGCACATTGAGCCGGCCTGGGGCGAATGGGGGGCGGGGAGCCGCTTCCTTGAGCGACTCGAAATCGAGGAAATCATCCACGGCCAGGGTGTCCCGCAGGATTCCGTCCAGGGCGGAGATGTCGAACGCGAGCGCCTCATTGAGCGCGGCAACCTCAGCGACCCGGGACTCAACGTCGAGGCGCGCGCGCTCTTTTTGATCGGCGGCAAGCGCTCGCTCGTACGCCCGCCGAGCACGCTCGGCTTCGGCAGCGCCTCTGCGTTGTGCGGCCGCCCGCGCCTTCGCCTCTCGTTCCGCCTGGCGCTGCATCTGGATCAGCACGCCAGTGAAGCCACGGCTCCTGCCCACCGCATCTCACACTCCCTCCCAAACGCTCCGCTACCAGAAAACTACGCCACGGCAGCGCCGGTATGAACGGATCGCGCACGCAGGCTCACAATCCACGCCCCGCCTCTCCGCAGGTGTTGCCACACCCGCACCGACACCCGGGACGGCGCATAGGAAGACCAATCTGGTGGGGATCACGAAACGCTTCGAGTTACCCGCACGGACTGCGGCCACCGGCGACATCGCCCGCCCACGGAGCCCGGTGGACATCGACCGCAGAACGACGGTATTTGCGATGAACGTGTTTGACGGCCGGGCACGGAGTGTAACGTCCGGCCTGGAGGCGGGGAGCTGGCATACGACTCACCCCCCGGAACGACCGCCAATCGTGCCATGCAGGCGGGTCGACGCTACCCGTGCCGTGACGAGTCGTCTAACTCGATCCCGGCGATTCGCGCGACGTGGCTGAGGTCAGCGTCGCAGGCCAGAAGCGTTGCTTGTTGCCGCCATGCGACGGCGGCAATCATGCAGTCGACCAGTCCCCGAGGTGTGATACCAGCCTGTCGGCAGCGGCGGTAGATCCGCACCGCACCGTCGAAATCGGCGGCCGTGTCAAAGTGATATAGGTGGAACCGCAGCAAGAGCCGACGTAGATCGGTCTCGCGGGCGTCGCTGCGCGCCCCGGCCAGGATCTCCATGATCACTGGCTCGGTGACGGCGATCGGGCCATCGGCTGCGATCAGCCCTGACAGGCGAAGATCGATTGCGCTCCCGGTCGCCCGGTCGTATTCGACCCAGGCGGAGGTGTCTGCGAGGATCACGCGGCTCCCTGGGGAGGTGCATCTGCGGGGGGTTCGTCCATGGCGTGCGCGCCGCGCATGGCGAGGGCCTCCTCTCGCGTCATCGGCTGCCCGGCCAGATGCCGCAGGGCGAGTTCGACGGCCTCCGTCTTGGTCCGCAGGCCGTAGCGATCCATGACGGCCTGGAGATAGGTGTCTTCGATTTCGATATTTGTCCGCACCCTGCTCATACACCAACTGTACACCCTACGTGTATCATACGTGTACTGATCAGGGATGAGTGGCACCGAACCGCGTTGACATGCCCGAATGCCCTACGCGGGCAGCCGAGCAGAATGGCGCCCGGCAGCCCGGCGCTGGGTCGATGGTCAGTCACACCTCCTTCAGCAAGTTCCGGCAACGGCGCGGGGTCTCGGCCCTCTGCCGAGCAGGCTCTCGCCGGTCAGCGATAGGGTGGCAGCCAGCCCGCCGGATGACCTATAGGCGCATCCGGCGCGGGCACAGCTACTCGCCCGGGCCTCCGTGCACGCCAGCCACGCCCGCCCACCCAACACGGCTGGCAGAAAACAACCGGCTATCTCGGGCGATACGTGAGGCTCCGCAAACAGGCGTCGCGATCACCAGCGAGCGCGTGACGATGGGCCAGATCATGAGCCAGCAGCCCCACGCAAGCGCCCGCCGGGTGTTCGTCATCGTGGACAACGGGTCCGACCACCGCGGCAACAAAGCGGCCCGGCGGCTGCGCGCGGCTTACCCGAACTGCGTCATGATCCACACACCGGTCCACGCCTCTTGGTTGAACCAGGTAGAAATATTCTTCTCAATCGTGCAGAAAAGGTCATCTCACCCAACGACTTCGCCAACACCGCCCAGCTCGCCGCCACCCTGCTGGCCTTCATCAACCGCTACAACGCCACCGCCACGCCGTTCAACTGGAAATACACCGCCGCCGACCTCCAACGACACCTCGCCCGCCTCGACGCCATCTGCTCCATCGCCATCACCGGGCAGGCCGCGCCTGCGGCCCCGCAGGCCGCATGATCAACCCCCGCGAACCTCCAGCGCCAACCACTCAGTACGGGCCGCTGTGGGCTGGCTCATCGGCACGCCGCCGGAAGGCGGTAGACAATCACTCCCGATGCATCGGCGGCGTAGACGGTGTCGCCGGTCACAGCCACATCCCCCGGCGGAAGCCGGGCCGGGATGTCGGTGACCGGCCCGGCGCCGCTATGAAATCTGAAGCAGACGAGCGGCTGCGAGCTAGTGTCCGTGGTCGCCACGACGGTATTGCCTGCGGTCCAGACCTGCGCCGGAAATGCCAGGCCGGGATTCTTACTGATGGAACGCGGCGTGACCACCTGGAGCCGGTCATTGAGGCGGATCACGGACCCTGTCGACGGACCGGTGGGCTGTGGTCCGGTGGTGATCCACAGGCCATTGCCGCCACCGGCCATGGAATTGATGTTCACGCCGACTCCAGGATCGAACACCGGGCCGTGCGGGCCAGCAAGGACAATGCGAAGGTCCTGGATTTTGTTCTCCTGCAGGGCAGCAACGCGGCCTGCAAGCCGGGCGAACTTAACAGCGCCGCCGTAACCATGATCAGCCGGCATGGCCGATACCTGATGGAATGTCGCCTGGCCGTGGTGACCGGGAGCCGGCATGTGCAGGTCCGCGAGCCCGTTAGCGGCCACCAGCGCGTCGGCCGGGCCGGCCGGCAGGAGGTCGGACAGACCTATGCTCCTGGCGGCGCGGGGGTTGAGGCTGGAGCGCTGGGCGAGATCAGGGCTCAGCAGCCAAAGCCCGGTGCCGCCGCCGTTTTGATCCGGGTAGAACGTGAGCCAGACCGACCCGCCTGGCCCGACGCGCAGCGCAACCGGTATGGCGGGGACACCGATCCAGTGGATCAGCTGCCCGGTCGTTCGGTTGTACGCACTCAGTGTGGCATCCGGAAAGTCACCGGCAGCGACGTACAGCATGGACCTCCCCACAGCGAGGGCGTCGACCCCGCCCGGTGTATTGATCGTCCAAGCGGGGTGGGGCCTGGGCGAGCTGGGCGGCTGGGTGCGCGTCGCCCGGTTCAGTGCCAGCGCGCCGATGACCAGCCCAGCAGACACCCCGGCCGCGACCACGACGCTGGCTAGGATTGCGCCCGCGCGGCCCGCCCGGATGCGCCGGCGCGCCCTGGGTGACAGGGGTGGCAATTCCGGAGCCTCCGCGGCGAGATTGTGGAGCGCCTCGGTCAGCAGCTTATCTAGCTCTGCCATCATTCCTCCTGTCCGAGATGCTGGCGCAGGATCGCTGCCGCCCGGTGGAGCGAGGACTTTACGCTGCCCACCGGGCAGCCCAGTGCGCTGGCGATCTGCTGGTCGGTGAGGTCTTCGTAGTAGCGGAGCACCACTACCGCGCGCTGCCGCGCCGGCAACTGCTCGATTGCGCCACGCACGGCCTGTTTCGTAACCAGGTCCGGGGTGCCCACGCCAGCGGCAGCCGCGGAGCTGACCAGCCTCTTCAAGTGGGCTCGTTCCACTCGCCGCCGCCGCAGGCGGCTATTCGACAAGTTCACCACCGTTCTCCGCAGGTACCACTGAAACGAGTCGGCATTGCGGAGGCTGGTGAGGCGCCGGGCTACCCGGACGAACGCCTCTTGCACGAGGTCCTCGGACAGTTCCCGGTCGCCGGTAAGAAGGTAGGCGAGCCTGAGAGCCCCCGGGCCGTGGCGCAGGTAAAGAGCCTCCAGCTTGTCACCAGCAGGTGGATCGCTCACCGTTTCCTCGGCTCAGACAAAAGCCCACGCACGCGCTCGCTCACAACCACCAAGACGCCTTGCTGGCTGCAACGGTTCCGCCGAATCGCGATCGTGCGGACGCCCAGGCCCTGCCGGTCGCGCTAACGGCTGGCTGGCCGCAGCCGCGGTCGGCGGTGACCGCGGCACGCGGCCGGCGCGGCGACGCCCGCCACGGCGGCGTCTGCCTGCGACCGGATCAAGCTCGTCGAGCAGTTTCATGCCCACTTGTGTTCACGGGGGCAGTGCTTCCAGACCCGTCCAATACGCCGTCCAGCGCATCTCCCTGCCCGTTGAACCGCTCGATGTTGGTCAGGTCCTTGAGTTCGGGATCGACGCGGTCGTCTCCCGCTACATCGAGAAGAACCATCAGGACCTCACCCCCACCGGCCTACCCACCGGCACCTGCGAAGACGCCCTCCACTTCCCATGTGGGCTTTACCTGGGCGACCCCACAGCCTGGACCTGACGCCCGACGAACTTCCAGCGCCAACCACTTAGGGCCGGTCACGTCAGCACCGCCGCAAATTTAGAGGCGGGGACTGGAAGCTGGCTCCGCCGGTCGTTGCGGGTGTGGCTCGCGTGAGCATCATCACGACGCCGCTGATGCGGCTTCGCGGCCGGGATCAGGTTTCGTCTGCGTCGCCGGTTCGTGCAGCCCGCGGACCCGCTTGACAAGTGTCCGGGCGCGGGCGGAACCGATCCGCATTTCCTTGCGCAGCGTCTTGGCGGAGACCGGGCGGCTGTGCCGGATGCGGTGCTCGTGATCGATCTGCTGCGCCACCTTCAACAGGTCATCGAAACCTGCCGGAGAGACTAAGGTGTCTCGCCGGTCCGCCCGGCGGGCATGGGACTGGCCGGCGTCACGATCCGACGGGACGGACTTCCTAGCAGTCCCGGTCCGGTCTGGGACTGCATCGCGAGCTGTGGCCATGTCGGCTTGCGCGGCTCGTGTCTCGTCGTGCTCGGGCGGCGGAACCGGCTGGCGGGACCGGCGTCGTACAGGTGGCGCAGCAGTCCGGGTCCGGTCTCGGCCCAGCCGATCAGCAGCGCGGGTCCGACCGAGTCGAAGGCTGCCCGGCCGTAGGCGCCCGCCGCGACCGGTCCGGCGATGTTCAGCGCCAGGGTCGCCGCGCCGCAGGCGGTCAGCAGGACCCGCCCGCCGCGAGCTTGAGCATCGCATCATCGCCTTCCTCCTCGCCGCCGTGACAACTGCGCTTGACGCCTAAGACTGCGATCACACCCATAAACGGGTCGTTGTGGCCATCGGATACCTCCGGAGTGCCGGTCACCTCCGAAGCTGTGCCCGGGCCCCGGCAAATGCTGCAGACCCCCATAGCAAGACGGCCATGGTGATCAATCGAGATCACCGTTCGCTGGCAATGGTGTGTCCACGGCACACGGCACCCACTCGCCGAGCGCCGAGTATGAGCCCTTCACGGTTCGTGCCGGCCCGCAGGTGGTTCCGGGCAGATCGTCAGTTCTGGACGTATTGAGTGCGGTTGCAGCCCACGGGCGAATGGGAATGGTGGTCTCGACAGCGCGGATAGCCCTCACGATTTGCTGCGCGATTGCGTTCTCCATCAGCACGGGCGGTTTCGGTGAGTCCATCAAGATTTCCAGCGTTCGGGTCGGGATGGAGCGGCGACAGTTGCTGGATAGCATCCTCGCGGGTATTCCGGGCTGAGCTGGCGTCCCGGATCCGCTGGCGTGGCGGCGACGCATACCGCACCGGCATAGGACTCGCAGCCCCTGGCGGTGAGATCACGGGGACGGAACTCGAACTGGCGTCTGCGAGTTCCCCGCCTTTGGCGCACGGAATTCTGCGGCGTGGTGGGAGACTCAAATCGTGGAATTGGCGACGAGCTTTTTGCTTGCTATGGTGTTCCTCAAGATCGCTTCGATCGGCGGGTCGATCCGCTGGCTCATCCGCGAGGGGCACCGCGCGGGCCGCCGTCTCGATCGCGCGGCTGCGCTCCCGCGCGATCGGCGTTATCAGGTCTTCGATGCGCTCGGTGTCCGCCACTTTCCGTTCGGACTGAAGGATTACCGATTAGATCGTTTCGTCCGCGCCGTCGGCCGTGGCTGGACTGACCGGCTCGTCCGGACGCTGCTGCGTCCATTCCGCTGGCTCATCTACTTTCCCACGCTGGTGTCGGTCAGCAGCGGCTACATGCTGGCCGCGACCACCGCGAGCGCGGCTGGGGGATCGGTGGAGATCACCACCCCTATCGCTGCCGGGATCTTGCTGTACGTTCTCGGCATCGCGACGCTCGGTGCCAAATTCCTGATCTCGGCCGAGGCCGCTTTCGCCTACGCCATGCTCGGCGGCTACGCGATTTCCTTCCACGCGATCACCCCTGGCCGCATCTTGTCCGGGCGCAGCCCGTTGCTCGGCGAACTGCAGCTGTTCACCGCGATCGCGATCTTGACCTGCGTAGCCGGGACCGCCGCATGCTTCGTCGCGGGCATCCGGTTACATGGCATGCAGGCGGTAGACGGGCTCAGCGCCCACGATCTCGGACACGCCGTCGCCTCGGCCCTCACGTGCCTGTATTTCGCGGTCACGACATTCGCGACCGGTAGCGCCAACGACATCACCCCGGTCAACCTGTGGGGACGTATCCCCGCGGCGATGATCCAAGCAAACAGCGTCGCCCTTCTCGTGATAGTCATCACGACCCTGACCAGCGCCGCCCGGCGACCACCCGCGAACCGGCCGAAACGGCGCTCGCCGTAAAGGTGTTACGCAGGCCCCGCAAAGGCAGGAGAAAGGACCGTTGAGGTAGAGCGATCAATTCGCTGGCGAGTGGTGGATTCGCCGCATAACGGTCATGGCAACTTATCCCAGATCTTGGCTGAGTCAGCGGTGGTGTAGCGGTATGTCAATTTTGGCCCTGTGAGGCGCATTGCCGATCAACGGGCATGTGGTGCTAGATCGGTGTTATCTATGCCATCCGGCTAAACGGTCGCTGAGCGCGCAGATCAATCCTTATGAGCGGTTGAATCGAATTGCGCTTAACACTGATCCCGTCGCTCAGAACGGCGGCCATGCGCGTCCGCATCGGCCGAGGCCGATTACGGAAGGTCACGCGAGGCAGGGCTCAGGCCCAGCGGGTCGGGTATGGCATGCCGACCTCCCGCTTCGCGGAGACGGGTTTCCTGGCGGAGTCGGTGCGGGATGCGGTGTCCCAGGTGCTGAGATGCTCACGCAAGCCGGCGCCCGCCTGTGGGCGCAGCGGGCACGCGCCGAACTGTGCCGGGCCGACTTGCGTGCGGCGGTGCCCGGCCAGCTGACCGCGTCCGGGCGGCCGGTCGCCGGGTTCGCCGCTGCCCGCAGCACCAGCTGACAGATCGCGGCGCAGTTGTTCTGTGAGCGGAAATGACGGCCAAGGGCGGCCTCGCCGACGCCGACCACAGGCGGGTCATCAGGTCAGGGGCCGGGTTCGGCGGGCTATCGGCTCGGGGTGTGCCCGGAGCTAAACGTGGGGTACTCCCCGATTCGTTTCCCGCCGCGCCGACGTAGCGCCGCCGGCATGGCGTGCGCGGATGCCCTGCAGCCCCCCGCCGCGCCGGAGCCTTATCGGCCATCTGAGCCGCCGGCCCGGCCGGGAGGACGCTCGGCCGAAAGAGGCGCTATCCGGCAAGCCCGCAGCAGGTAACACCGAACGCCTTCCGGCCGGCACGGCAACCATCAGTAAAGGGGAGCAACATGACAACCAGGAAGAAACTGATACTGTCAGCCGCCGCGTTCGCGGCGGTGACCGTGCTTGGCACCGGCGTCGCCTGGGCGGCCGGTGTCACGCTGCCGTTCTCCGGTAACGGCAACACAATCAATGGCTGCTACTCCTCCGGTGGGGCGCTCAAGGTGCTGACGCCGTCAGACCAACGTGTCCCAGCGGCTACACCCCGATCCAGTGGAACCAGACCGGCCCGCAAGGTCCACAAGGTCCGGCCGGCCCGCAAGGACCGGCAGGCCCGCAGGGGCCGCAAGGCGACACCGCTCCAGCAGGACCAGCCGGGGCGAGCGACATGTGGGCGGTTTCCAACATCGGCGACCGGACCGTCTTCAACGACACCAGCGGGCAAGTCTTCGAAAGCCTCACTCTCCCACCGGGCAACTACGTGATTTCGGGCGAAGCCACCTTCACCGACGAGGACCGGGATTTCGCGGCCGGCCTCCAGCTGGTCGTCGACGGGGGGCCCATCGCCGCCGCCACGGGAACCGGAGAGCATACGGAATCGAACTGCTTCTTCAGCTCTGATTTCGGCCACACCTGCCGGGGCGGCGGCACCGTGCCTGTCCACGTCGGTGTAGCACTCGGCGGCGGCGGCACCGTTACCCTCAACACCACTGACTTAAGGCGACTGGCGGTGTGACCTGGGCTTCGATGCCGTCCGGCGGGTGTGAGCGCCGTATCGCGTGTGGCTGATGGCACGTTCTGGGCGTGTTGGTGCGCGTGAACGTGAGACGGCTCCTGTAGG
>WNGB01039869.1_pt1 | contig 10786 bp, 11 predicted proteins | sample 5400681 | NCBI WGS metagenome assembly WNGB01 (sample SAMN13153367, study PRJNA577476) | soil metagenome | isolation source: 115 cm soil or saprolite under grassland replicate 2 | place: USA:California | collected 2016-06-15 | reverse complement strand
AACTCCGCAGCGGGAACGTCGGACACAAGCCACGATCATCACCATCCACACCGGAAGATCAAGCATCCCCGCTCAGACAGCGTGCCGCCCGCATCCATCCTCAACCCCGCGGGCCACACCCCACCCGTGAATGGACACGCTGGAACCCGAATGTCAGCCGCCGTGAAGTGCTTAGCAAGCTAAGCGCCGCTTTTACGTTGGCAGCTACCGCACCGCTATTCGACGGTCTTGATCCGGACGAGCGCGAACACGTTGCGCGCGTGCTCCAAAGGCCATCCGGCTTTGACGAGCCGGCCCTTCGCTACTGCGAAGGAATGGTAGCTAACCTCCGGCGGCAAGGCGACGTGCTCGGCGCACGTTTGACCCTGCAAAGCGCACTTGGACACCGCCAACTCGCGCGCAATCTGGCGACGGCGGCACCAGAAACCTCTAGGTCGCGAGCGTTGTCCACCTACGCCGAGCTAACTCAACTCGTCGGGTGGCTCTGCTTTAATGCGGGCGATTACCCCGGTGCTCAGCATTACTACGACGACGCCCGTACCACCGCTCATGACGCGCAGAACGTCGAGCTAGTGACCTACGTACTCTGCACCATGAGCCATCTGGCGACTTGGCAGGGGCGGCCCCGTGTCGGTATCGACCACGCCGCCGCCGCACAGGTATGGGCCTCGCAGGCCGGCAACTCGCGCGCCGCTGGCTACTCGGCCGACATTGCGGCCCGCGCCTTCGCCGCCGATCGCCAGGCCGACAACTGCCGCCAGGCGCTTGAAGCTGAGGAAGCGGCGCTTGTCAATTGCCAGCCCAACGCTATCGAGCCGTCGTGGTGGTACTTCTATGACGAGTCGTTTTATTGGTCAACGAAGAGTGAATGCGCGCTATTTCTCCGTGACCCTGATACGGCGCTAACCGCAGCCGACCAATCCATTACGCTGCTTGACCCGGCGAACGTCCACAACCTTGCCTTTCGGACGCTGTTCTGCGCCGAGGCACATATTCAAAAAAGCAACGTCGATGAGGCTGCCCGAGCGATTGGTGAAGCTGCAATCCTCGCGTCAGTCAACACGTCGCAACGCATCAGCCAACGGATTACGGCCCTACGTGCGGCGCTCGCACCCGCCCAGCGCACCCAAGCAGTGCGCGAGCTAGATGATATTCTCGCTATCTATCGGCGTCCTTCGATCGGCAACGGCAACACGTAGTTGATGTAGTAGGGGAAATACGCGCCAGGAGCACCGGGCACCTTGCCGACTTGTTGCCAGCCCCACCGTTCGTACAACGCTCGTGCTGGGTCAGCGTTCGGGCCGGTAGATAAGGTGGCCCGTTCCTCCGAACGCCGTGACAGGAAGGCGTCATGTACGGCGCGGCCTATGCCTTTGCCTTGCCACGCCCGGCGTACCTCGATCTCAGCCAGCACAACAGTTCGGCTGCCTGTCTCGTCGCTAAACCCCTCGGGCGGTTCGGGCTCAAGCCCGTCCCACCACCCTCGATCCGGCCGCAGGCTGTATCCAAAGGCGAATCCAACAAGTTGGCCGTCAGCCTGCGCGGTAACGAGCGAATAGTTGGGCGCGCTGAGTGCCCTGGTTGCCCGGTTGCGGAAGGCACTCGTCTTCACGGTGATGTCTTCGCCGGGCACCACGCCGTAAGCGTCCGCGTAGGCGTCGCACAGTTCGTCAAGGAGCGCAGGTACGTCTTCGGCCGGGTGGTGGGCGAGCGTCACGCCGTCAGGGGTGTCAGCGGTGTCAGCCATGAGAGGGAGCCTATGGCCCCGATGGAGGAGGGACCAGAGCGGCCAGCCGAGTACACCAGCCCGTCCGGAGAAAGAGGCGCATGTCCTCCGTGACGCAATGGCACTACGATGAGCCGAACACCCGCCGACCGGGCAGGGCGTCAGCCGCCCCGGATCGCTGAGACAGAGCCGATGGAGGTTTGCCGTGAGCGGCCCAGACCAGGAGCTGTCGTCGGTTGCCCCGGGCTTGTCGTCTCGCCTCAACACGTCGGTGGCGCATCCCGCCAGGCGCTATAACTACTGGTTGGGCGGTAAGGTACCGGCCTGCCGACAGCCGACAACACGCACGAGGTCGCGCAGGCGATCGCGCCGGAGTCCCGGATCGTCTACGTCGACAACGACCCGTTGGTGCTCGTGCACGCCCGTGCGCTGCTGACCAGTTCCCCCGAGGGTGCCACCGCCTACGTGGATGCCGACCTGCGCGAGCCAGACAAGATCCTCGGCGATGCCGACGTGCGCCACGCGCTGGACTTCTCACGGCCGATGGCGCTGATGCTGGTGGCGATCTTGCACTTTGTGCCGGACGAGGCTGACCCGTACGGGATCGTCGCCCGGCTGGTCGGTGCCCTGCCATCCGGCAGTTTCCTGGTCATTTCGCACGCCAGCGGCGACTTCTGGACGCCAGAGCTGAACGCCGATATCGCCGCTGGCCGGTACGGGGTGTTCTGGCCCCGGCCCCGGGCCGAGTTCGCCCGGTTCCTTGACGGACTGGAGTTGGTGTCGCCGGGGATCGTCTCGGTAGCCGATTGGCGGGCCGAGGACGAACCCCCACCCCGCCCAACCGCCGCCGACACCGCCACCTATGGTGCGGTCGCGCGGGTTCCCTGACCACCCGCCTCAGCCGGGACGTGTGACTAAGGTCCGCCGGGCGCCCGCGACCCGATCACCGTTGCCAGTGCCGAGCAAGATATGCCGATTGGCCGCCAATCGGGCCGACCGGGCGCGGTCGGCCGCTGGCTATCGGGTGCGCTCCACGCCGCGCGGAGCGATGACGCTGACACCCAGACCAATCCGGCTGTGTCAGCCCTGGCGAACACCCTTGGTCCTCTGACAGCATCCCCAGCCGCGCTGACAGTCCACATTTGCGCCGGTTAGTCCCCCGGGGTCTGACAGCAGGACCCGCCGGTTGTCAGAGCTTGATCGCACCTCTGGCAACCGGCGCCGGGTGCTGTCAGAGCATGATCGGGCTAGACCCACCGACTAACTCACCCACAAATCCGGCTGCAAATGTTTGTACGAAACACCTGCACCCCCGGATATTTACCTTCTGCGCAATCTCATATACCGGCTAATGCGGAATAGCTCCTGGTCACAAGCTCTGCGGCAGGCAAGATCACGCGGCAAGGTCAGGGTGTTCGCCCGGCTCGCCACCCTCCGACGCGGCCGGGGCTGGGCCGAGCGGTGTCACGCTGTCCTCCGCTTTGAGGATCTTCAACAGCAGCGACGCGCGGGCGTTGGACACGCCGTGCCCGTCGTCGCGCATCCGGTCGGCCAGCGCGTCGCGGGACAGCCGCCGCCCGGTCGCGGCGAGCGCGGCGCGGGCGGCCCGCGCCGCCGGGATCAGGTCGGACACGTCGCGGATGTCCAGCGCGGCGCCGCCGCGCACCGCCGCGCCTCGCACGGGCGCCGCGCCGCCCGGCGTGCCCGGGGCGCCGGTTGCCGGGCCGGTGCCGGTCGCGGACGGCCGGTCGTTGTCCGTCCCCGGTCCGCCGCTCGTCCCGGACGGGCGGGTGTCGGCCGGGCCGGTCCCCGGGACCGTCCCCGGGACGGCCGTCCCGTCCGGCACCGTCCGCTGATCGTCCCGGACCGTCCGCTGATCCTCCTTGGCATGATCGAACATGGAGAACAGCAGCTTGATCGACACCAGTAGCGAGATAGCCGGCCACCCGGCCAGCGCCCGGCCCACCGGGTCATGCCCGCCCACCGCGACGTTGGCCGCCAGGCTGGCCGCCGTGCCCACCAGCAGCGCCGCCCACGGCAACACCCCGGAGCGGCGCCCGGCCCGATGCTGCGCCAGGATGTAGAGCGAGGACACCAACTCCAAGCCGTCAACGCTGACCGGGAACGCGCTGGACTTCCAGCCCGTCTGGCCATGCACGAGCGCGAGCGCGGCCATATGGGAGAAGGAGATTGCCCCGGCCACCACGGCGAGCCCGGCCACGGTCACCACGGTTGCCGCGCGGGTCAGCTTGTCTGTCCAACTCATGGCCGCTCCCTCCGGCGTGGCCGCACCGCCGTACGGCGCCGCTGGTGTGACCGGGGCCGACCGGTGCCAGGCGCGGCCGGGTGGCGGGCGGTACCGCCCCGGGCCGGGTTGGACCGGTAAACGATGTGGGGGGCGCTTGCGCGTCCCACACCGGGTAGTTGATCTGTCTTCGGATGTGTGCCTGTCATCGTGCGATGTCCTTTGCTGGTAACGGGTTCATGGCGCCCCGTCCGCAGGGCGTGCGCGTCCCGTCCGGGACGAACGGGGACGAGGGGACGGGCCGAGACGTTGCGATGTCGGCGGGGGGGCTCAACCGCCGGGCCGACCACGAGCCGGCCCGGTCGCGGCGAGGCACCCCGCCAGGAACGGCCGAACGTCGGCCGGGGATGAGGACCACTCACCCGCGACAGCGGCCCGGGGCTACCCTGACGCCAGGCGCGAAGCTGGTCGCGCGGGGCGTTGCGATAGGCAGACAGGGGGCGGCCCGGCGCCTCCCGGACGCATCAGCCGGGCGCCGATACCGGCGAAATACGGGCAGAAGCGAAGATAAAAATTGGGTTACGATCTGGCCTTCGGCTTGCCGACCCCGGCCGTACCCGACACCGCGCAGATCACCACCGCGGGTACGCCGTCGACGTGGTCGAGGTGCGCGTCCAGGGCGGCCAGCGCCGCGTCGCGGCCGGTGAACGCGGCCACATCCGGCGGCAGTTCGGCCGGTACCGCCACCGGTCGCATACCCAGGTCGGTCAGCCCGTCGCCGACGGCCCGTACCGCCCGCCAGGCACGTTCCCAGCGGGGCAGATCGCGCTCCGCACCGCAGGCCCGGACCAGCGCCCGGACCAGGTCCAGGGCCGGGAGGCGGGCCCGGACCGGGTGCAGTGCGTCGGCGATGGTACTGCGCGGCAGGCCGGTACGGCGGCTCAAGTCCCGCAGCGACGGGTCGCCCGCCCACACCTTCAACAACCGCAGCTGCTGGATGAAATCGGCGACGGTACGCGCAGCGCCCGGGTCGGGCCGGCCACCGGGCGATACCTCTGCCATTCGCTGTCCTCCTCTCCAGGGCGTACCGACCGCCTCGCACCGATCGCCGTCCCGGGGCCTGACTCAGGCCGTCCGGGTTCGTCCGGGGAGTTTGCCCGGCACGGACAGCCGGCGCCAGTGTGGTCAACCCGGACGATAAGACAGACAGGAGTAGCGATGCAGCCATCCGCCGCGCGTCCTCAGCGCCCGCCCCTGGTGACGTTCCTCGTGATCGGCAACCTGGTGCTCGCCGCGCTGGCCGTCGGGTCCACGGTCGCCACGCTCGCGGTGATCGTCGCGCGGGCGTCCGGGGCCGGGATCGCCTGCACCGCCTTCGCCAGCCTCATCCCGCTGCTGTTCGCAGCCGGCATGGCACACACCGCAGTCGGGCTGTCGCGGGCCACACCGCGCGCCGCGTCGCGGGCGGCGGGACTCGTCACCGCGATCGCGACCATCCCGCTCCTCGCCGTGCTGCGGGGCGGGTACGAGCTGATCGACAAGCAGACGACCCGGTGGGAGTTCTTCCTGCCAGGCCTCGCGGCGACGGCGGCACTGATCGGATACCGGGCACTGCTGCGGTCACCCACGGTTACGGCGTGGACCCAGCAGGCCCGCGGCTGAGGATCGGGGCGGGGCTCGAGCTGGAGCACCGACCCATCCTGCAGCGCCGGTTCGACGCGCCCACCGTCCCGGACGCCCCGGAGCGGGTCGCCGCGTTCGCGAGCGACCGGTCCACCTACGTATCGTGGCTGGCGCCGATGGTGGACGGCGGGCAGCGATCGCCTCGTACACCGTGACGGCGTCGACAGGGCAGCGGATCGCCGTCTCCGCCACCGACTTCGCGCGGCTCAGGTCCTCGACGCTGTATCTGCTCAGGTCGGTGCCTTTAGGGAATCCACCCGTCGGCAACAGCCCGCCGGTACGAGCAACGCAACGCCGCCACCAGATGCTCAGCCGCCAACCGGCCACCGCGGGCGTTACGGCGGGGCCACCACGTTGGCCTGCACCTGGGTACGCAGCTGCTCGATCTCCGACGGGACCGGCTCGTCGATACGCCGCCCGCCCCACGCCTGCACGACCCGGTTCCAGTACGAGCCGTACACCCGCCGGGTCCCCGGCGACACCGCAGCGGCCACCACCGGCACATACTCGACGAACGTCGGCGCCGATGGCCGGGCAGGCGCGACATCCAGCAGGTCGGCCGGGGAGATGCCCATCCGCTCCAACATCAGCCGGGCCGCCGCCAGCTCCGGCCGATCAACAAGGGACTGGCTCACGCTGCCTCACCCCCCGCCCCCGCCGCGTGGACCTCGGCGAACAGCCGGTCGAGCACCGCGAAACAATGCGCCACCAATACACCGGCCCCCGGGTCGGCGGCCAGCAACAGCCGATCCCCCGCGGTCAGGTAGCACCAGCGACGCACCGCCAGCGGCAACAACAGATGGCCGCGGTCATCGATGCGATGCACGCCGTCACCGGCCGGGACAACCACGATGGTCCCGCCGCGCTCACGGATACTGACCCGGGTACCCGGCGCCCAGCCCAGCGCGCGGACGGCACCGCGGTCGGCGACCCGACCACTCTTGTCCACCGCACTGACCACGTACGCGGTGTCCACCGCTCGCGCGGAGCCCGGGTCCAACGCTGGTACGGGAAGCGGTGCCCGGCGCCGACCCGACGGACCGGTACCGGCACGGCCGGCCGGCGTCGACCGGGGAATCACCGGCGGCACGAACGAGATGGTCACTGCGACCACCTCCGCACCCGGCCGGCAGTCACACGGAGCCGGCCCACGCGGCGCGGCGGGTCAGCCGCGGATGTAGCCGATCCCAGGCCCGGGCGGTGGCGGTGCCGTAGAGGCGAGTCTCGGTCGTGGTAGCCACGTCCGCGGGGCCCCAGCTGGCCGGGTCGCCGAAGATGAACTCGCCGCCGTGGCGGGGCTTGCGGCCGCCGTGCGGGCGCGGGATCCAGGGTGGCGCCGCGCGGCGTAGTACCCGGTCTGAGCGCATCCGCGCGAGGACCTGCACCGGCAGGTCTCGTAGCAGCCACGCCAGGCGCGGGCCGTCGTAGCCGGCGTCGGCCACGATCAGGATGTCCGGGTCGCCGGGCCGCCACTGCCCAGCAGCGACCAGCCGCTGCACTAGCCGGCGGAGTTGGTCGGCTGTGACGGTCGCGGCGTCGTCGCCCCAGCGGGCACGGTTGTCCCTCGCGCCGCACGAGCCGCTGAACCCCAGGATGCTGGCCGCCCACCACAACGTCGTCATCTGCACCCCGGCGGAGTTGCCGTCGCTGGATCCTGACGACCGCGAGGAACTGCTGATCAACCACCCGAGGGAGTGGTCTGCCCTCAGCGTCGCGCTGGCCACCGGCACGCTGGTGGTGTACAACCCGACGCACGACGCGGCCCGCATCAACAACTCGCTTTGCCACGAACTGAGTCACCTGATCCTGGAGCACGAACACGGCCGTATGGTGACGTTCGGCGACTGCGTCATGCGCGAGTTCGACAACCGCCAAGAGGAGGAGGCCGACTGGCTCGCCGGTTCCCTGCTGGTACCCGAGGCGGCGCTCAAGCGCGCGAAGTTCGCGGGCCTGACCCACGCGCAGACCGCGGCACCTGGGCGCCTCCGAAGAACTCGTTCGGTGGCGCTGGAACGACAGCGGTATCGACCGCTACCCCGGCCCGCGCCGCTCAGCGCGCTGAACCCGACCCGCGCAACGCGGCGCCACCGGGCCGGGCCACCGACTTACGGCGCCCGTCGCGCGGGAGCCAAACCGCGCTTGAACAACTCGGCGCCGACCGAGGAGCCGACGTTCGCGCACGAGGACACCGCAGGTCGAAGCGGCCGGCAACGATGCACACCGATGACGAACCTGATTGCCGAACCCCAGTTTTTGGGGGGTTTTCGGGGGGCGGTTCAAAACTCCATAGACAAATGTCAAGCCCTGACCAGCGTTTCTGCTAGTCACGGCTTTGTCTGTGTCGGGACGGCGGGATTTGAACCCACGACCCCTTGACCCCCAGGACGTTGAGGTAGGCGTTTCCGCACGTCAAGCGCGGCGAGGACAACTCAGGGACGATCCCTCTCGGGGGTTTTGTGCGCAATCAGGTACGACGTGTGGTCCCCAGGTGGTCCCCCCCGAGCCCCAGGACAGGGCAGGGATCCTTGACTTTCAATCTCAAGTGGTCGTAAACCTAGCGGCCGACTCCCGAAGACGTCGTGCGACGCCTTCAAGACTTGCTCGGATACGGTTCTGACTCTCATATGCAGCGTGATTAGGGGCCAAGCAGTACATGGCATCTTCGGCCAGTAAGTAGTCGATGAAAATCGTCGTCTTCTGTCGCCATCCCCGCCTATCTCTGAGGTCTTGGCTAATCTGCATGAACGTCGCCTCGCTTAGCAGCGGCGTAACATCGGCCATTGCACTCAAGTACTCATAGTTTCCGGTTGCCCAGTAGAGATGTTGACGCCCCGCCGGCGAAATCTCGATCTGATGAGCGTCCATGATTAGTTGGACCGTCGGGTCGTAATTCAGCAAGAGGCCGCTCTTAAGCATCGCTTCCAACCACAGATATATGGCGCGACTCTCAACATTCATTCCCGCGAAATATGCAATGATTTCCTCAAGCTCAATCAAGGCTCCTTCGCGTTCACGCACCGGAACGTCGCTCAGAAGCTGCAGAATTCGTATTCCCAGTAAAGGTGTTGTCTCCAGGTCCCCGTTTAGCGCGAACACGTTCTGCACGAAATCGTGCTGTCTCACGGGATAGATATCGTAGTGTCCACGGATTAGAGCCATAGCGGCACGGCTCTGGTGCACGTCTACTGCGGTTCCTGCGACGTACGCCTTTAATAGGTCAACTACTCTTAGGTGTGGCGATGAGACGAACATGCGGGCGAGATTGAGTGTACGTCGAACGTCGTGATTAGCTAGGTTGCCAATCCAGGAGGCAACGTTTGATGTTTGCAGAAATATTCGCTGAAGGCTTCGCGCGAACCCATTTAGGTCCTCGATCGAAAGCGAAATTCCTTTTCCGACGAAGTATCGTTCGTCCGGCTTCGTTTTTTCTATCTCGACTCGTTTCTCCATAAATTCGATTCTCTTTCGGATTATCTCCTCCGTTGGTGGGGCCGGCAAGAAGAACGCTTCGTGCTCAAATGATTGAAGTGCGCCGTGTTTAGATAGTTGCCAGCTGGTTCGGTCGGTTATTGGGAGAATCACAAGGCAAATTGTTTCTTCGTATATCGACCTTGCGTATTGATAGACTTCTTGCTGGAAACTGATGCCGAAATGATCGGCGTTATCAAAAACGATGACGGGCAGCATCCTCCGACTATTTACAACGTGACGCATTATTCCCTGGATGTATTCGTGAGGCTGGTCCCGTCGTATCTGCTCAATATGTTCACCGAACCTAATTTGGAACTGGACTTTGTCCGTTTCGTGCAATACAGACCAAGGGCCCTTCATCAGCCGCTTGTACTCATCGAAGAACATGCCTTCGATCTCGTTAAACCCGGGCGCGCCATCGAAGAGGTCGTTTTCGGCTTGCCTTATGAGGGCTCGGTTGAGCCAGTCGACAACAGAGGTGATGTCTCCCGTGCTGGCGCCCAGGTCGACCCGCAGTACGACGCAATGCTTGGCAATGTTGAAGGGGAGAACGGAAGTGAAGAACCGGGTGATGAATGTACTCTTACCGGCTCCCTTGATGCCGACAAGCAGCACAAATTCGTGTCGCTGAGCGTCTTTTACTCTTCGGATGAGACGAGTGAGGGCGTCCGCCTCGCCGGTTTCCAACTCCTGAATTCGGTTAACAATGTTCTCGGCGATCCGGGCGACCTGTCGCTCAGCGTGATAACTCTCGCTTGTTTCCACGAAACATGCGTCGAGAAGGTCGGGGTCCTGGTCTCCGGTCAGTCTGCGAAAGAACGTGGTCAGAACTTTGTCAATGTCAACTGAGAGTTCACCACTGCTCAGGAATCGCGCGCTACCCGCTGGCCTTATTGACCGATGAAAGACTGACATCCGGATGGGCTGGCCTTCAGCCTCCTGGAAGTAGGGACGGTAACCGAACTTCGATGCAGATTCATATGACAGTAGGTTATAGAAGAGAGCGAAGTTGTCCTCGATCGCCACTAGGTTAGGAAAGACGAAAGCGATACCTTTGCGGATGTCGATTCCGTCACCGAGACGATTGCCTCGAAACAGTACCCATTCTCGTCCATTAGTTACGCAAGCCAGCTCGGCACTCTTTTCGCCGCAGTATCTTATCGCCTGTGAGATGCCTTCGCGGATGTTGTCGTTCGTGAAGACGCCACCGGAAAGCTTGTATCCTCGCCCGGGTTGGCGGCTCTCGCAACCAAGCGAGCGCCCGTCCCGCTTTGCTTCAGTTATTAGCCGAGTCCGACTATCGACCAGAAATGCATAGTCGGCGAAGCCATCTGGTGTTGATGGTTCAGTCAAAATCTCGTTGTATGGCCACAGAAGGATTTCCACGAAGACACGGTTGATAATTTTGAGCCTGGTGTCCGCTTCCGTATCAACTGAGTTGATGTACTCGGACACCTGTCCCCGCAGCTCCCGGAAGCGTCGATGAGCAACGTCGATCGGCTCCATGTAAAACGCCCCTTTCAAGGTGTCCATTCACGGGTTGGCGCCCGTGAGGGATCTGGCTACGCTGCGACTGGTTTGGGTAGCCACGGGCGGCCGGCTTGGGCGCGGGTGATGGCGTCCAGGATGGTCAGGCCGTGGTTGCGGGCTGAGGTGAGATA
>WNGB01027801.1_pt1 | contig 10786 bp, 6 predicted proteins | sample 5400681 | NCBI WGS metagenome assembly WNGB01 (sample SAMN13153367, study PRJNA577476) | soil metagenome | isolation source: 115 cm soil or saprolite under grassland replicate 2 | place: USA:California | collected 2016-06-15 | reverse complement strand
CTTGGAATCTGCTCAATAAGCAGGCGAGCGGACACGCGACGTTTACCTGGCTGGTCGCGGTTCTCTCGGCGGTGCTGTACGCGCCGGCGACGATCACGGTTATTGAAGTTTGGCGCATGAATATTGATTTTGTCACCGTCGGCATGATGGCGGGAAGCGCGGCGCTGCACACGGCGTACTTCGTGCTGTTGAACCAGGGATATCGCGTCGGCGACCTGTCACTGGTCTATCCCCTGGCACGCGGCACCGGTCCGTTGCTATCGAGTTTGGCGGCAATTTTATTCTTGGGCGAACGGCCGTCTGCCATCGCGCTCGGCGGCGCCCTGTTAATTATCGGCGGCGTCGTCGTCTTGACGACGAACCTTTCACAATTGCGCCAAAGCGGTGCTCAAGACGCCGTGCTCTACGCCATGGTCACGGGATTGTTCATCGCGGCTTATACTCTGTGGGACAAACAGGCGGTGAGTCACTTCGCGATCGCACCGCTGGTTTTGGATTGGGGCGCTAATGTGGGTCGCGCGCTGTTGCTCGCGCCGTTCGCAATAAAGTACTCGGATCAAGCCGTTATTGAGTGGCGTGAGCACAAGTACGAGGCCATCGCCATCGCTATTTTGATACCGCTCTCCTATATTCTGGTGCTTACGGCGATGCGTTTCACACCCGTGAGCTACGTCGCGCCGGCGCGCGAGATCAGCATTCTGATCGGCACGGCGATGGGAGCGCGTCTCCTCGCCGAGGGCGACGCACGGCGAAGATTGGTCGCGGCCGGCGCAATGGTATTGGGCGTGGTGGCGTTGGCGATCGGCTAGGCCGATACGGTCAAACTGTTCAAATGGTTCAAGCCGTTCAAAACGTTTGAAGCCGTAACCTTTGAGTCGAACCGCGATGAAAGATGATTCGTTCAAAGATTTTGTTCTGGATCAGCTGCAAGAATTGGACGACGTCGAGGCGCGACGCATGTTCGGCGGATTCGGTCTTTATCAGGACGAAACTTTCTTCGGCATCATTCACAAAGACCGGCTCTATTTCAAAGTTGCTGACTCGACCGTGGCTCAATATCGGCTGAGAAGAATGAAACCGTTTCGGCCTAATGCCAAGCAAACACTCAAGAGTTATTTTCAAGTGCCGGTGGAGGTCATCGAAGACGCAAACCAACTCGGTGCGTGGGCGGCGCAAGCCGTCGGCTGCCAGCAGACGAAGCGGTAAATTATAGTAGAGGGATAAAGCCATGAGTAGTTCGCTAACCGGGGGGTGCCAGTGTGGCGCAGTTCGTTATGAGTGCGCGGTGGAGCCGCTGTTCACCGGTAACTGTCATTGCCGGGATTGCCAGAGATCGACCGGTGGGGCTTACGTGCCGGTGCTGGCCGTGCCGGCGGATGCCCTAAAGATTACCGGCGAGGTCAAATACTACGATAGCCGCGCCGATAGCGGCCACACCTTTAGCCGCGGATTCTGTCCCAATTGCGGCGCGCGCTTGTTCGGTAAGTCCTCGGGAATGCCGCCGATCGTCGCGATCACCGCCGGCAGTTTGGACGATCCGAGCCGCTTCAAACCGGCGATCGATTTTTACATTTCCAGTGCGCAGCCCTGGGATCACATGAATCCCGAGCTGCCGAAGTTTCCCAAGCAATCGCAGCAATGAGAGAATAAGAAAAGCGTAGTTGTAATCTGCCGACCTACACGGCCTGAGGTCTCCGATCATCCCGAACGCGTCTACCTATGTCGGAGGCCGACTCATTCTCGGCGAACCGGAGTACTAATCTCCGTCGAGAAAATATAGCTCCGGGCGACTACCTTTACCATCAATGCCCCTTGGCAAGCCGCTGCCAATTCGCTTAAGATCGATAAAATTTGCCACAGCAAACAGAAAGCGAAAGTGAGTTAGTAAGTGATTCAGCCTGGCCAAATCCTCACCGGCCCACTTTTTAACGAGCCGATGCGTATCGAAACCGTCGCGTCGAACGGCTCGGAAAGCTGGGTCCTTGGGCTTGTCGGGCTTCAGTCCGAAAAGTTCCGAAAGGTCACACTCACCGCTGCGGATCTCAAATCCCTCACGATTCAGAACACGACGAAGAGCTACGATGGCGATGGGCATCTGCTTCGCCTGGGACTCCAAGCCTACGCGCTCGGGATCGCTTACGAGTTTGACCCTTACTTCGGGCTGTCCATTTCCCGCGTGGATCCGCTGCCGCACCAGCTTGAGGCAGTTTATGACTACCTCCTGAAATCGGCGCGGGTCCGTTTTCTCCTAGCCGATGACGCTGGCGCCGGTAAGACGATCATGGCTGGTCTCCTGATTCGCGAGCTAAAGTTAAGAGGGCTCGCCGAGCGAATCTTGATCGTCGGCCCGTCGAATCTCACGTTTCAGTGGCAGCGGGAGCTTAAAGAAAAGTTCGACGAAAAATTCCTGGTCGTTAAGGGCAGCAACATCCGCGATCAGTTCGGCGTGAACCAGTGGTTGGAACAAAAGCAGGTTCTTACTTCTCTCGACTTGGCAAAGCGTGAAGATATTTTGCCAGGACTTCGCCAGGTTCATTGGGATCTGGTGATTGTGGACGAGGCCCACCGGTTGTCTTGGACGCCGCCTTCGCGAAAGACAGCCCGTTACGGTTTGGGAGAGCTTTTAAGGGATACCACGGATCATTTTCTCCTGCTGACGGCCACACCTCACAAGGGTGACCCTGTCAATTTCAGTCTCTTCTTGCAGTTATTGGACGCCGACGCCTACGCCGACGTGCGTTCTATCCGCGAAGCGATGAACCGGCGCAGGGCGCCTTTTTATCTGCGCCGAACCAAAGAAGCGATGGTTTATTTTCCCGAGCGACAGCCCGACGGCTCCTGGCAAGCCCGAAAGATCTTTAAGAAAAGAATTCCTCATACGGTTGATTTTCAAATCGACGGAACGGAGTTCGACCTTTATCGAGATGTGACCCGGTTCGTCAAAATGCAAAGCGCCAAGGCCGCTGCTCAAGAGGAAGATCCCCGCGCCCGCGCGGTCGGATTTCTCATGTCTCTTTATCAACGCCGGCTTGCATCGAGTACGTACTCCCTTAGACATTCTCTCGAAAACCGCGCAAGACGCCTCGAGGAAGCGTTGAAATCAGCTCAACAGTTGGCGCGCTTGGCCCCACCTGACCTACCCGACCCAGAAGAATTGGAAGAAATGGACGAAAGCGAACGGGAACGGCTTGAGGAGATGCTCGACGCGGTTACTCTCGCCGGGAATAGGGAGCAGGTCCAGGAGGAGATCGCCGAGCTGTTAAAGTTCGCCGCTCAAGCCAAAGGCGTGGAAGATTCGGGAGCGGAAGCGAAGCTCTCGCGCTTCAAAGATCTTCTCCATCAAGAAGGATTCTTTGACCACTCGGACCAGCGGCTCCTGGTTTTCACCGAGTTTAAAGACACACTCGATTATCTCGTCGGGGTTCTTAAGAACTGGGGCTTCCGCGTAGGCTTCATTCACGGCGGCATGAAAACCGGTTCACGTGAAGAACCGAACAGCCGACTTTACACGGAGCAACAGTTCAAAGACGGCGCGATTCAAGTGCTAGTGGCCACGGAAGCGGCCGGCGAAGGTATCAATCTTCAGTGCTGCCATATTCTTTTTAACTACGATATTCCGTGGAACCCCAACCGGTTAGAGCAGCGCATGGGCCGCATTCACCGTTACGGCCAGCTCTTCGATTGCCTGATCTTCAATTTCGTTGCGACGAATACGATCGAAGGCCGCGTGCTTCAGCGCTTGTTGGAAAAGCTCCAGGAGATTCGTGACGCGCTCGACGACGACGCCGTGTTCAACGTTGTCGGTGAAATTTTACCGGCTGCCCACGTTGAGCGGGTGCTCAGAGACTTTTACGCAGGGCGCCTCGGCGAAGCCGACATGGAGGATCGCCTGCTGCGCGAAGTCGACGAGGCCTTCGACCCAGGCAGAACACCGACGGCTCTTAAACGATACGAGAGCCAACCGGATTGGAAGTTGCCGCCCTTGGCGACCCGCTATCCTCGTTTGTCGACGGACCGAGATACCGCGGAAAAGAACAGCCTGGAATGGGTCACGCCCGGCCATCCGCTCTTCGAAGCGCTGCGTCGCCACACTTTGAGCCTTTCCCAAGAGCCGTTCGGTAAAGGGGCTTGTTATTATTCTCTCCAACACGATCAGCCGGCGCGCATCGATTTCTATCGAGCGCGCGTCGTCGACGGCTTGGGCGATATCATTCACGAACGCATGTTTGCCGTGGAGATTGCCAATAACGAGACCTTGCGCCTTCAGGAGCCTGGCGTGGTCGGCAATTTTACTCCCACAACGGCGCCCGCTCAGCTTCCAATGGTTGCCTTGGTTCCTGAAGCGACCGATTGGTTGAATCAGCATGCCCTCACGTCCTTCCTAAATGAGGTCAGGCAAGAGCGCATCGTTGAAATCGACCGTATCGCCGATCATATTAATCTTTCCCTCACGGAGCTCTTACAGAAAGTCGACGAAGAGATCGGTAAAGCCGATGCGGAGGTCGAGAAGAAGATCACCGGAGCCGAGGGCCGTTTAGCCCAAGCGGAAAACCGCCACGCTGAGCTGATGGCGCGGCGAGAAAACCGCCGGATTGAGCTAGAGCAGCAGCGCGCACTGACGCTGCAATCGGTCGAGCGTATGACGAGCATTCTCATCCTGCCGCATCCCGAACGCTCCCAGCCGGAGGTTCGTCGTCTGCAACCCGACCCGGAAGTTGAAAATACGGCGATGCAGCTCGTAATGAACCATGAAAGATCACGGGGTTGCCAGGTTTATGATATTCACGAGAAGAATCTCGGCTACGACATCACCAGCCTCGACCTCAACTCCGGCGAGCTTCGCCTCATTGAAGTCAAAGGCATCGGCGCCACGACCGGAACCGTCCTTCTCACCCCCAACGAGCGCCGCGTCGCCGAAGACCGTCGCGACTGCTACTGGCTCTACGTCGTCACGAGCTGCAAGTCCCAACCTTGCCTTCAGGAGCCGATCAAAAACCCCACGCGGTTCCCGTGGCACGAAGTGAAGAAAGTAGATCATTACTATCTGTCTGTGGATGCTTTGACCGGGCCGATGCTGGTAAGGGAGAGGCCGGAGCCGTACGGAGGCTAGGAAGGTTCAAGGTGGGTAGCTCGTTGCTAGTGGCCACTCGCCTATTCGTTGAATATAATACATGCAAGATTTTTGATCCCGCGCATTACAAGGGTTAGGAGGTGAGTTCCAGTGGGGAACGTCATGACTATCGAGGAACGCATTATGGAAAGATTCCTGGAAAAACTTAAGTCCGATCAATTTGTACCTGCAGAGGTCGTTGATTCCATTCGGATACTGAACAAAGAGGGACAGTTGAAGGACGCTCAGGCGATTTTGCGGGCTATAGGCGAGGGGGTAAAGGAGCATGCCAAGAATTCAGCGCCTTGACGTTCGCGGTTTTCGCGGAGTCCATACCCAGAGCTCACTTTTCTTCCTTGGTCGATCTGTACTTCTCTTTGGGGAGAATGGGACTGGCAAAAGTTCCTTTGTGGACGCGATCGAAAAGCTGTTTACCGGCAGAGTGTCCACCCTAGATGGACGCGCACAAGGAATTTCCTCGGACCGTCACGGACCTCATATTCACAACGGCGCTAACTCTCTAGCTATCGCGGTTACGTTTGATAATCCTGCGGCAAGCACGTTTACATTGAGTTCCAACACGAAGGACTTGCCAACCGAAATCCAGCAGTACGTAGTCTCTGCTCATGAAAACCTCTACATTTTGAGGCGACTGCAGATTCTGGAGTTTATAGAATCACAGCCTCGGGAACGATACGCAAAGCTTCGACCTTTTCTTCCTCTGACTGAGGTGGACGCTGTAGAAAATGCACTAAGACAAGCAAGGGAAAGAGCCGAAGCTGAAGCGCAAAGAGCGAGGCAAGATTCGGAGCGAATAATCAATCAAATTCGCCGCGAGGTGGGCTTGCCCAGCTCGTTGCTGGCACCGTCTGAAAAGGACGTCGTGGCTGCGCTCTCGGAAGCGTTGGTTAAAATCGGGCAGCATCCCGTCGGTCAAATTCAAGATATAGAAGCGGCGCGCAGCAGCTTGGACCAGGCTTTAGCGCCCTTTGGTGACCTGAGTCGCCAATCTCAAATTTCCAACGTTGCCCGAACTCTCGGCCAGCTTACTGAGTTGTTCGTTTCGACTAATCTGACGGGTCTCGTTAATTCATTGCAGGAATTTCAGGACCGTGAAACACGGGAAGCCCGCGTATTTTATGAGACCGTTTTGGAACAGGGCATAACGTGGATTCAGGAGGAAAGGCGAGATACCTGTCCATTGTGCCAAAGTCAAATTAAACCTGACGAACTGGCGATTCAGGTGCAAGCGCGGCTTGAAGAAATGCGGGAAATTGTGCAACTGCGCCGTCGGACGCAGGCAAGTCTGGAACAAACTCGGCAAACTATTCGGTCTGGTCAGGACCTGTTAGTTGCGCTTGCTCGAGAAGTCAGCTTGATGACAAGCGAAGAAAAGGACCGTTGCCAGGCGCTCGTTCAGGAACTACAGAACACTGTTAAAGTAATCTGGGAATCTTTGACAGGGGACCTTCGAGAACTCAAATTAGAACAAATAAAGACGGCCTTTTCGCTTGCAGGAATAGACTCCTCGCTTCAAAAAAGAATCGCTGCCGAACGTGCTCATTTAGAACAGATACTTAACGCGCTGCCTTCTCCAGAAGGGGCTCAACGCATTCTCTCCACGCGCAATCTGCTCCTACGAGTTAAAGACCTGTGGGCTAACCTTGAAAGAGCTGACTCACGGACCGCTGAGCTGACCAGGCAAGCGACGGTAGCTTTCCGGCTCCACGAAAATGCACAAACAGCACGCAAAGAGGAGGTTCAGGGAATCTATGACGAGCTGTCAGAGGATATAAATCACATCTACACGAGATTACACCCCGACGAGAACCATGGGGGTGTGAAACTTGAAGTTCGCGATGTCGGTCAAGGCAGCGCGACTTTAAAAGCGAATTTCTATGAACGCCAAGACGAAGACCCGCGAGGTTATTACAGCGATGCTCACTTAGATACGTTGGGAATAGGGATTTTTCTGGCGCTTCGCCGTTGGTATCGAAAGCAGCGGCCAACGTTTGATCTACTTGTCTTGGACGATGTGTTAACGAGTGTGGATACAGCGCATGCCGTTCGGCTTTCAGAGTTGCTGCTTCAAGAGTTTAGAGACTATCAAATTTTGCTGACTACACATGACCGTATTTGGTTCGAGCATATGCGTGATATACAAGCGCGCTGTCGGGTTGCCAATAATTTTATCAATAAAGTCATTCACAAGTGGACCATTAATGAAGGGCCAGACCTGCGAGAACCAGAGGAGGAACGTAGAGACATTACCCATCTCATTTCGGAGGGCTCGGGGAAGGAAATCGCGGTGATGGCCGGAAGGTTGCTTGAACATATTCTCCAAGAAATGCGGTACTCGCTTCGGCTCAGTGTGCACGCAAAGCGGGGAGAACAGTATGAAATAGGCGATTTGTGGCCGGCGTTCTATGCAGCGGTAAAGAAGGATTATCCGAGTCTCTATAATGACGCCCGATCAACTCTTGATGCGCTCGATGTTCGGTGGCCCGTCAGAAATTGGATTGGGGCGCACCATAATCAGTGGGCTCAAAATGTATCGCGCAGCACAGCAATAGATTTTGCGAAAGCGGTTAGTGACCTGTATGATCTCGTCTTTTGCGATTCATGTAGAAGGTTCATTTCGCCGTCTGCGACGCCACTTGGGCAGCTTTCCTGCCGTTGTGGACAGAAGATCTATCCTGCTCCAGGAAAAGAAGCCGTTCGCCCTAAAACCAGAGAAGAACTAATCAAAGAGACAGAAGGCGTGCTGCGCGATGCCCGTCTCGATAGCCAGCTATATCTCACCTGGAAGCGCGAGGAGTCGGGTCGCGAACACTGATGGCGTCACCGCCGACTCACATCGTGGATGCCAGCGCCCTCATTGCCTACTTCAAGGAAGAAGCTGGGCACGAAAAATTTAGGGCGCTCTTGGCGGACGAACAGAACGCCTTGGCGATCCATGCTACCAACCTATGTGAAGTATACTACGGCTATCTCCGAGCAGATGGGCCAGATAAAGCTGAAGAAGCCTGGCAAAAGGCTGCAGCGATCTTAGGTATTATTGAAAAATTGGACGCGCAGTTCATGAAGCGGGTTGGTCGCTGGAAAGTTGACTACAACCTCGGTCTCGGCGATGCCTTTGCGGCAGCTACGGCCGAAGATAACGCGTGTGCGCTCGTCACCACGGACCGCAACGATTTTTCAGTAATAGAAACTGCAGGTGCATTACAGATCATCTGGCTCCGATAATTTTCGGCTACTTACTTCAAAACAAAATCATGATCCCAAAAGAATGTAAGCGGTTGGCGGAGGTGGATTTTCCGATTGCGGTGGTGAGCAAGCATGCCGCCCGGGAGAAGTCTATTCGGCATGGGCATCCGTCAACGCTACATTTGTGGTGGGCGCGGCGGCCGTTGGCTGCGTGTCGGGCGATGTTGCTTGGGCTTCTTCTACCTGATCCGTGCAATGAGTACTGCCCGGCGGAGTTCAAACAAAAGGCTCGCGAACTGTTACCGAAGGTGCAAGGAAAGGTTGGACCCGAAGACGAGGAGCTTCGAAAATCTTTGCTCAAATTCATTGGTGATTTCGCCAATTGGGATCTTTCGTCCGACCGCACTTACCTTGAAGTCTCACGCGGCCTCGTAAAAGCAATCCATCCTGAAGAGCCGCCGCTGGTCGTTGATCCATTTGCCGGTGGCGGTTCTATCCCACTCGAAGCACTGCGGCTTGGCTGCGAAGCGTTCGCGAGCGACCTCAACCCTGTTGCATGCTTGATTCTCAAGGTTATGTTGGAGGACATTCCGCGGCACGGCCCGAAGCTCGCCGAAGAACTTCGTCGCGTCGGAGCCGAGATCAAGAAGCAGGCAGAGAAGGAACTCGCTGAGCTGTATCCAAAGGACCCGGACGGCGCGACGCCAATCGCCTACCTCTGGGCGCGCACTATCCGTTGTGAGTCGCCGGATTGCGGCGCCGAGATTCCACTCATGCGCTCCTTTTGGCTGTGCAAGAAGGCGAACCGCAAAAGAGCACTACGGTTTCGAGCCAAAAGACAAAGGGAAAAAGGCAAAACTCCTGAGATTGAATTCGAGATCTTCGAGTCAAAGAGCGACCGGGAGGTGCTCAGCGGGACAGTGACACGCGCTAAAGCCAGTTGTCCTGTCTGCAACATGGTGCTAGGACCGGAGCGCGTCCGCGCGCAGCTTGCCGCGCAGCGTGGTGGAGCGGACGTCATATTCGACGACAAAGGTCAGCGCACAAGTGGAGCGCGACTGCTCGCGGTGGTTCTACTCAAGCCCGGCGATCCGGGGCGCCATTACCGACTCTCGACGGAGCAGGATTACGAGCCGGTGCGGAAGTCGCAGGCGCGGGTCGCGAAAGTCCTCGACGAGTGGCAGAACGACGGGAAGAACGGACTCAGCCCGGTGCCGGATGAGCCGCTTCCGCCGATCGGGACACTGGGTTTTCGCGTGCAGCGGTACGGGATGCTCCAGTGGGGAGACTTGTTCACGGCGCGGCAGAAGGTAGCAGTCCACGTCCTTCAACAGAAGGCACAGGAATCATCTCAGGATTCAGCGTTGCTCACTGAGGTCTTAGGCCAAGCACTCAGCCATGTCCTGGAACGCAACTCGGCCTTGTCGCGGTGGCGGCCGCAGCCGTACATGGAGACGGTCGAAGGAATCTTCGGGCGGCAAGCGCTTCCTGTGGTTTGGGACTTTGCCGAAGCGGTGCCCCTATCTTCCTCGACAGGTAGCTTCGAGCATTCGCTTGGCGTGGTTGTTAACTGTGTCGCTGGCACTGATGCCTTGGTCGGAGCGCATGGACAGATACAGATCGCTGACGCTACCGAATATCCCCTTCCGAACGACACCGCCTCTATTTGGTTCACGGACCCGCCGTACTACGACGCTGTGCCCTACGCCGATCTTTCTGACTTCTTCTTTGTGTGGCTGAAGCGCGCATTACCGGACCACTCTTTGCTGCGCGATCCGTTCGATTCTCAGAACCCACTCACGCCGAAGCAGCGCGAGGCCGTGCAGGATGAGATCAAGCGCGATCATGGACGGCCGAAAGATCGCGCGTGGTTCGAGGAAACTATGGCGAAAGCCTTTGCCGAGGGCCGCCGGGTGCTGCGCGAGGACGGCGTCGGTTCTGTCGTCTTCGCGCACAAGACGACTGAAGGCTGGGAGGCGTTGCTCTCCGGCATGATCCGTGGCGGGTGGACGATTACCGGCTCTTGGCCAATCGCCACTGAGATGGCTACCAGAATGCGTGCACGCGAGTCCGCCGCGCTCGCCACCAGCGTGCATCTCCTCTGCCGCCCGCGCTCCGACGAGGCACCCATAGGTGATTGGGGCGACGTGCACCGTGAACTGCCGCGGCGAGTTGCGGAGTGGATGGAACGGTTACAATCGGAACATATTCGTGGTGCGGATTTGGTCTTTGCATGTATTGGCCCGGCGTTGGAAATCTACAGCAGATATTCAAAAGTCGTAGACGCTGAGGATCGAGAGATTCCATTGGGCGGTGATCCAGAGGCAGCCGAACCGCATAAGCGGGGATACCTCGCCTATGTGTGGGAAGCAGTTGGACGAGCAGCACTTGAACAAGTTCTCGGGGCGGCCGAAGCCGGGGCACGGAACGGCGCGGCCGGTGCGCTAGAAGAGGACGCGCGGTTGACGG
>WNGB01013942.1_pt1 | contig 10788 bp, 11 predicted proteins | sample 5400681 | NCBI WGS metagenome assembly WNGB01 (sample SAMN13153367, study PRJNA577476) | soil metagenome | isolation source: 115 cm soil or saprolite under grassland replicate 2 | place: USA:California | collected 2016-06-15 | reverse complement strand
CGACGTTGCCGCTCATCCAGGTGCGGCAGCAACGCCTGCAGCTTCGCCGCCAAACCCTCATCGGCTCTATCCATCGGCCTATATCACATGACCGACCGCCGATGCGGAAACCCACAACTTAATCCTCGGCGCGCCCTAAGCGTCGCCGTGCCCGATACCGGCGGCACGCCAAGGATCGGGGTGATGGGTGCGGGCGGAGCTGGGTCGCCACGCGATCCCGTCGCCCGCTCGGTGAGGCGCGGCTCAGGTGTGTACTCGGTGGTCACCGCCGGCCTCCGTCCCCTGGCTGACCGCCAGCGGTGGCCTCGATCGCGGTGTGGCAACGGTGCGTGCACGGCGGCGCAGTGGGTGTGTCGCCCGGGTGTCTGGTGCCGTCACACAGGTCGCACCAGCCCATCTGGCAGGCGATGCTCGCGTCGGTGGGGATCGGGTCTCCGGTGATGTCGTCTTCGGCGATGACCACCGCGCCGACGCCGACGTCGAGCAGCCACAGGTCCAGCCAGCCCTGCGGGCGGCGCAGCCGCAACACCAGCAGGCCGTAGTCGGCCCACAGATCCGGCGCGGCTTGTGAGTGCGGGTGCCCATCGAAGTCGCAGCGGCAGCGCAGCGGATCGGTGCAGCCACAGTCGGGAACACGGATCGTCGCGAGCGGGTGGTAGCCGACAGCGGCCAGCCACCGCTGCACGCCCAGCTTCGGTACCACCTCTTTGATCAGCAGGCCGACCGAGAACGGCAAGCTGACCTTCCGCCCGGCCAGCTGCCACTGCATGCGGGGCATCAGCGCGATGATCGCGGCCCGGCGGGCCGGGGTGGCGGTGTACCGGGCGCCGGCCATGGTCCACGAGCGGGTGATCGCGCCGGGGAGTTGTTCGGTCAGGTACTCCACCGCCTGCGGGTCGGCGCCGGGGCAGTCGTCGTAGTGTCCGACGGTTGGCGGTGCGCCACACAGCAGGCAGCTGGTGTCCGCCCATGCGGGGACGGTAGGAGTGGTCATGATGGCTCCATTCGGGGGGATGGGGAAACGGGCGCGGCCTGCCGCGCCCGTTTCGGTTGGCAATATCGATGACAGCGGGGTGGGTTGCGTACGGAACTGGCATGGCCGGGTACGCGGGGCCGGACCGGACACCGGCCGGTGCGCCGCGGGTCGCCGGGTTCGACACTGGCGACCGGATGTCGACCAGAGCCGGCCGCGGGTATGCCGTGGCGTGTCCCGGCTGGTGTCGCTGGTGGAGACGCGGCAGCGCTGGTGGCGTCCAAGGTTCGGCATCAGATATGGGGTGCGGCTGCGTTGTCCGGCCGCTGCCGCCCAATGCCCGGTTGATAGATGCCTCGGGTCCGGCCGTGACGGGATCGGTTGGACGTGCTGGTTATCCGTCGAGGTTGCGTGTGGTTTGCGTGCCGATCAGGATGCTGACGCCCTGGACGGCCGGCCAACCGTGGGACGTGCCCGGCGCGGTGTCGTCGAATGCTTCGTACCGTCTGCCGTTCTCCATGCCGAGCACGCCCACCCGGGCGAGCTGGTCGCCGACGAACGCGTGGATGTCGATGCTCAGGTGATGGCCGCCGTCGCCGTCGTCGGTGTGGGCGCCGACGCCGCACAGCTGCAACGCCGCGGTCTTATCGCCGAACCGGACCACGACCGTGGGCCATTGGTCGATGGTCTCTCCGACCTCGACCACGGTGTATCGGCCGTCGGCCGGGCCGTAGCGGTGCATGAAGGATTCGAAGGTCTGGGCCATCGTGTTTCACTCCTTTCGACGTTGCTCTCTTGCTTCTGTTGTCTCGGGTACGGGCTTGGCCGGCGGATTGGTTGTCCGGCAGGATTGCAAGCGATACGGATGCGGCCCGGGCGGCCGGTCAGCCGGCGACGAGAGAGTTTGCGTCTATGCCGTGGCTGGTGAGTTCTCGACGTGCGGGTCTGGCGCCCGTGGGGGCTACCAGTCCCAGGTCGGCAGGCCGTCGATGATGTCGGCGTCCTGGCCCAGTAGCACGTAGTCGCAGCCGCGCTGGCGGGCGTAGCGCTGGATGGTCAGCACTTCGGCGGGTGGCCCTGAGTAGTCGGCGGCGTGGCTGTCGGGATCTGGTGGTACCCACATCAGCCAGCCGTAGCCGTCCAGGTCTGAGGCGACGACGCCGTATTCGTCGCACAGTCGGTGGCGGCCCAGGTGTTCGGGAAGGTGAGCGGTGGACAGGACCAGGACACGACGGATCGGGTCGATGGTGGCGTGCCCGGCGGCCAGCGGCTGACCCTGGCCCGGTGGCGGGTGTGGACACCCCGAATTGGGATGGCGTGGGTCGGTCCCGCAGTTCCAGCAAACCTCCGCGGCGTCGTTGGCCATGACCTCTCGGTCGAAGCGGACGATGTCGACGTGGCCGCGGCCGGTGGCCGAGCCGCCGTCATCGAGCAGTCGGTGGGCTTGGTCATCGGCGTCGTCGACCCCGGTGGCCAGGACCCAGCCTTGGTACTCGATGGCTTCTGACACGTGGACCGTGTACGGGCGCCGCGCAGGCGCGCTGCGGCCGCCGGTCGGGTCCAGGTCGCGGCGCTCACCCATGGCGGCCCGCCATCCGCCGACTCGGGTGGACATGCCCGACCGTACGGAACATGCCGTGGCTGGCCGCCCGGTCATCGCCGGGCCGGTGCTGCCCGCCGGGTTGCCAGGGCAGCGTGCAGGGGCGCCTCATCGCCGGTCACGCTTTCGCGGGATGTGGTTACCCACCTGCTGCGCGTCCGGATCTGGTGGACAGCAGCTGAGGCCCCCCGCCGTGCTGGTGTAGTCGACGGCCACCCAGATCCCGTCGATGCACCTGATGGGGTTGCCGCATCGGCGGCACTCGTGTTCGGCGGTATCGGCGTAGGCGTGCCGTTCGGCGTACCAGTGGCCGGCGTCGACGGCGAGGTCGAGCCGGGTGAACGGTTGGCCGACCGGATGCAAGGTGATCGACCCGTCCGGGTCGCGGGTGTAGCGGGCCAGGTGCGCCGGCTCGCCGTGGATGGCGAACGCGACGTACGGCGAGGCGCCGATGACGACGTACGCGCCACGGTCGTCGTGGGTCATCGCGCACCGCCATCGTGGCGGGTGCCGGCGGCGGCACCGCCGAGTGGGCGGCGACTGATGACCGGCCAGTTGTGGCTGTCTGGTGGTGTGGTGTGCACCACGGTTCTCCTTACCTGATGGCGAGTGGACGCGGTGCGGTCGATTGGCCGCACCCGCGTCGTTACGGATGTGGTGCGCCGGTATCGCCGGCAATGAATGGGCCCGTTCGCGGATCTGGCGGTGGGGTCCTCGCCAGGTGGCTGCAGCTTGCGGCCGGCAGCGACACATCGTCGTGTCCGCGATCGGTCTCGACGCGCGTATGGCGGTGCGGCCGGCGCGGACCTCCCACGCTCGACGGCCCGGCCGCCGTGCGGTCGAAGCCGAACTTCGCGGTGTCGAACTGAGGCAGATCTGCGCGCGAGTAGACCTCCAAGTTCTGGCCGCCGGCGTAGGCGGTAACGGCGCTGCGGGCATCGGCGATGGCGGCGATTGGGCGGCATGCCGTGCAATGGCCGTCGGGCCGTTGTCGATGTGGTGGGTTGCCCTGTCGGCGTCGTGGCGAAGCCGCCGCGTGGTCCACCGACGATCAATCCGTGGCTGGCAAGCACCCGTGGGAGACCGGCAGGAAATCGATGACATGGTGTGCGACGTCATCGCCGCGCTTGTCGCGGGTTGCCGGCACCGTCAACCAGGTCGCAGCCACGAACATGGTCGACGACCAGGTCGGACTGAGAGGCGTCGATGCTGGTGCCGCAGCCGGGGCAGGTCCACCAGTCGACGGGCGGATCCAGGAGGTCTTCGATCTGTTCGTCGGTGGGCGGGTCGTCGAAACAGCCGGCTTCGGTGAGGTCGTCACCGGTGTCAACGCGATGGACCTCGAACGAGTGGCCGGCATCCGTCCACAGAACCTCCGTGACCCGGACCTCCACCCCGGCCACGACCCGTGTGCCGCGATCAACCCTGCTGACGATCTTGCTCATGTGCGGATTCCCCTTTTGCGGTTCGGATTGAGACAGCGGTGCTGGGGCAGGCCGTTGGCCCATGCGGCTCGTCCGGCACCCGATGTTCCGGGTGTCGTTCGTCTGACCCGGTATCGGTGGGCGGGGCGCCTGATTGGCCGACGGACACGGGCGCGTCGGGTGCGGTGGATACGCCGGGGCCAGGGCGGTCACGGCAACCCCGGCGCACCCGGGGAAAATGGTCATCGGTCAGAACCTCCGATCGGTTGGTGGATAAGGTGAAACGCCACCCCGGATGCGGGATGGCGTTGGCAAACAAGAAATCTCGGTGTTCCCAGCGGGTGGTTCTGGTCCCAGTGCACCGACGAAAAGCGGCGTGGTACGAACTTCTCTTGGCTCGACGCAGCCGTCGATTGAACCGATGCCGGGACCAGGAAGATCGACGCCCGAGGAAGTACCCAAGCGACCCGATGAGGTGGGGCCAAGAGAAGTTACCGAGCGGCACCCGTCGATGTCGGTGGGGCCAGAACAAGTTACTGCTGTCGCTGGTACGAAGCCAGATTGCTACGAACATCGCTGCGGCGCGGCTGGCTGTGACTGGTCTCTGTAGTTGGCCGTCTTGAGCCTTCTGACCTGGGCGTTCGCCCTCTCTGAGCAAGCAAGTTGGCCAGAGTTGGGCAAGATACTTGGCCAGTTGTCGATCCGGCTCGTGCAAAGGTGCTGGTAACTGACTGGCGGGGGCCTCCTGGCCAGAAACCGCGCCCAGTGGCCAGATAGCGGGACCAGTCACACTGGCACCGACGATAGCTGGTCGCGGGGCCCACCCCCGTCGTGTCGAACACACGTTCGATACGCTGCTCTTGTGGCAGGTTTCCGGCGGTGGTGGCGGGTGACCCTGACCTGGCAGTCCGGGGCGTACTCGCCGACCGGCCACCCGGAGCAGGTCATCGACGTGGACAGCGTGGCGCGGCTCCGCACGGTGGTCCTTGGTGCCCGCGCGGATCCCCGGGTCGAGACCTACGGATACCGGCTGGTGCGACACTGGGTCGACGACCGTCTCCGTGATGGACACGGGCCACGGTGCGCTCGGGGGCACGAGCTGCCGCCGGTCCGGTATGAGGTCGAGGACTGCGCGTGCGGGGACGGGCACCTGCGCACCGCATGTACCTGCGGCGACATTCGGTATGTACCGGAGCGGGGGCCGGGGTGCGGGCCGGTGCCGTACGACCCCGAGGCCGGCAGGCACTATTGGTAACCGGCTACGCCGCGGCGGGCGGGCGGTGGAACACCTGAATGCCGCGGTCGCGGCGGTCGTACCCGCCGGAGTCGATCGCGATGACCTCGTCCCGGAACACGTCGCGCTCGTGGGCGGCGTGGTCGAAGTAGGGCTCGATGCCCAGGTCGGTGATGGCCGTGGTCCAGCCGAGTTCGTCGAGGCGCTGGCGGGCGTAGGTGTCCCGGTCGGGGTACCGGCCGACGTATGCGGTCCGGAACAGGGCGGGCAGGGTGGCGGGGTCGGCGTGGCCGGCGAGGCCGTCTTCGTGGGCGATCCAGTTCCCGACCGTGGTGCCGTCGACCCCGTGTGCGGTGGCGACGGCGTGGATGGCGCAGATGAGGTCCAGGTCGATGCGGTGGGCGCGGGCGCTGTGCTGCCCGTAGCCCGGGGCGCTGATGATGATCGGGTCCTGATCGGTGGTCAGGCGCAGCGCCCGGCGGATGCGTGTCCGGGTGGTCTGCGGGTCGGGGTCGACGTGGATCCAGGTGGTGCAGGTCGGGTCGTGGGCGGGCGCGACGCGCAGCATCCCGCCGCCGGGGTCGTGTTCGGCGCTGGCGTTGCCGGGGCGGCCTTCGCGGCGGTCACGGTCATCGGCGAGATCCCGCAACGTGCCCCGGTCCAAGTCGGACAGGACCTGGGCGGCTTGCCGTTGGTGCTTGGCCTGATTCGTGGTCAGCGGCATGTCGGGTGGAGCGATTACCTGGGCGTGCACGGTCAGCCAGGCGACCACCGTGTTGTCGGAGTGCACGAGGTAGCGGGGAGTGTCGGCGGTGATGCTGCCGGCACGGCCGCCCGCGATGAGGGTGGCGAGGTGGTCGGCCCATGGTTGGGGTGCGGTGGGTGCCGGCTGGTCGGCGGTGTAGCCGGACAGATAGACCGTCTGGCCGCGCAGCCTGCCGGCGTCGACGTCGTGCAGGCGGTGCATGTCGCGCAGTGCCTCAGCAATGGTGTGTCGCATCTGTTTGCTCCCAACGGTTGTGGTCGGGTCGGGAGCCGACAGGCACGCCGCGCCGCCCACCGGGCGGGCTGACGAGGTGTCTGTCGGCCCCGGGACCTGGTGGTGCGAATGGTGGGGTTGGACTCCCGCGCCTGTGCAGGTATGGCCGCGGGATCGCTTGGCGCCGGCGTCGCTGGCGCGGGTGGTGGCGCTGTTTAGGGCAGCGGTATGTCGTCGTCGGCGTAGCCGGTCACGACGGCGCCCGCCCACCGGCCGGGTGCCGGGAACGGCTTGCTGGTGCGGTGGACAGCAGCCCTGCCTGCTCCGGCATGCCCTGCTGGGCAGGCGGGACGTTCAGGTCGTACTCGCCCTGCCCGGCCCCGACTGCCTGAGCTCCCGCCTCGTGTTCTGGTGGGACCCCGCCGGTACCGGCCACCGTAGGGTCCGGGCGTGCGGCGGATTCGGTGCGGGGCTCACCGGCTCGGACTCACCGGTCCGACGTCGTCGGCTGCGGCGGCGGTGCGATGTGGGTGGTGGGCAGTTCGTACTCGTCGAGATCCTTGTCCTCGCGGGATTCGGTAAACGGGTGGCCGTCGTACCAGTCGACGGAGGCGGCGAGCAGGTCGGTCACTTCCGACTCGTCCGGCCATTCCCCATCGTGGTCGGCGTGCCACAGCAGCGCACCGGTCCGGTTGTAGGCGGCTACGAGCGTTGCGGTGGTGCCGGTGATGTCGTCTGCGAGGCGAAACACCAGCCGGTGGGTGTCCGGGTACGTGGTCCGGGCGGCGAGCACCGCTTCGGCGGCGAGCAGGCCGGCATAGCGCTCGTTGGCGCGCACGGCCAGGTCGCGCACTGCGACTCGGACACGGTCGCGGTGGGTGGGGCTGAGGGTCAGGTATTCGTCGATGGTGGTGTTCACGTCGTTGGCCTCCAACAAATTGCGGAGATGTGGGCTGGCGTGGACTACCAGTCCCAGGTGGGTAGGGCGTCGATGCGGTCGGCGTCGCGGTCGAACAGGACGTATTGTCTTGACCCCGCCGTTATCTCGACGGCTTGGATGGACCCGCTGTCTGGCGGGGTGAGCACGTCGTTTCGGTCGGGATAACTGGCGGATCGGCTGCTGTCGTTGAGCGATGATCGTTCGTTTCCAGGGTGGAGGTGCTCCGGGCGAAGGGTCACTTGTGATGCGACGGTTGGATGGCGCGGGCATCGAGGGCCCGCTGGCGCGCTTCGGCGCGGGGTTTGCCCAGTGGTTGCTCAGTCAGGGCTATACGAGATCGTCAGTCGATCATCATCTGGGGTTGATGGGATGGCTGAGCCGGTGGCTGGTGGGGACTGGGCTCGGCGCTGACGCCGTCTCGGAGGTGGTGGTGCACCGCTTTCGTACTGGCCCGAAAGCGCGCTGGCGATGGGCGGCTGACAGCGGGGCCGGGACCGTTGCTGGCATATCTTCGCCGGCTGGGGGTGGCCGCGTCGCCGGAGTTGGCGACGGACCAGTCGGCGCGGCGAGGTGTGCTGTGGGCATATGAGCGGTACTTGACCGAGGAGCGTGGGCTGCGGCCGACCACGGTCGTGAAGTACCTCCACATTGCAACGATGTTTCTGGCGGCCGTGTCGGATCCGCCCGACCAGGCGCCGCCTGGGCTGTCGGCCGACCAGGTAGTCGGGTTCGTCTGCGCGAAGGGAACCGCGGCCAAGAACATCGCCGGCGGGTTGCGGACATTCCTGCGGTACCTGTACCTGACGGGGAGCGTGGACCGCCAGTTGGCCGGGGCGGTGCCCCCAGTTGCGGGGTGGAGGCTGTCAGGTCTGCCGGCGCGGCTGGACGCCCCGGTCGTGGCCGCTGTCATGGCCACCTGCGACCGCAGGAGCGAGGCCGGGTGTCGGGACTACGCGATCCTGTCACTGGTGGCGCGGCTGGGGCTACGGGCCCACGAGGTCGCCGGGCTGGAGCTGGCGGACATTCGGTGGCGGGCCGGGACGCTGCTGCTGCGACGCAAGGGCGGGCGCAGTGAGGAGTTCCCCCTGCCCGTCGATGTCGGGCAGGCGCTGGTGAACTATCTGCGCCTGCGCCCAGCGGGCAGCGTACGGGCTGTGTTCATGTCCATCACGGCACCCCGGCGCCCGGTGACCAGATCGTCGGTGGCTCACCTGGTCCGACGCCACTGCGCCGCCTCGGGCATAACCTGGGGCGGCACGCATCGCCTGCGCCATACCCTGGCTAGCGACCTGCTGGCCGCCGGTGCCTCACTTGCGCAGATCGGGGTCGTCCTGGGCCACCGCAGCCCATCCGTGACCGCGATCTACGCCAAGATCGACCATGGTGCGTTGGGAGCGCTCGTGCGCCCCTGGCCGCTGACCGAGGCGGGGTGACGGCGATGGGCGCAATGCGCGAGGCCGCGCAGCGCTACCTGCAGATGCGCCGGTCACTGGGGTACCAGCTGCACGGGCCTGGCCGGCTGCTGCTGGACTTCGCTGACCATCTCGACGCGCAGGGCATCACCCGCGTGACCATCGAGGCCGTGGCGGTGTGGGCCACCGCGCCGCAGGCCAGCGCGTACTGGCACTGGTTGCGGCTGGGCGCTGTGCGCGGCTTCCTGCTCCACCTGCACGCCGTCGATCCCGTGCACGAGGTTCCGTCGGCAGATCTGCTGCCACGCCAATACATCCGCCCGGTGCCCTACCTGTTCAGCGACGACGAGGTGGCCGCGTTGATGCGCGCCGCGGGGCGGATGCGCTATGGAGGCGCCGCGCTGACCTACCAGACGCTGATTGGGCTGCTGGCCGTGACCGGCATGCGGCCAGGCGAAGCCTACCGCCTGGACCGGGACCACCTCGATGCGCACAATCGCACCCTCACCGTGGTGCGCGGAAAGTTCGGCAAGTCCCGCCAGCTCCTCCTGGACGCCAGCACCGTGACGGCCTTGCAGGAGTACGGTCATCACCGCGATCGGCTGCACCCGCACCCGGCCGGGCCGAGCATGCTGGTCTCCACCCGCGGCACCCGCCTGAACATCTCGTCCACGGAACGCAGCTTCGTCGACCTCGCCCATGCCATCGGACTACGGCCGCGCTCGGACCGGACCCGTCCGCGGTTGAAGGACCTGCGCCACACCTTCGCCATCAACACACTCATCGGCTGGTACCGCTCCGGTGTCGATGTCCAGGCTCGCTTGCCGGCCCTGTCCACCTGGCTCGGCCACGTCAAACCGGAAGCGACCTACTGGTACCTGCAGGCCAGCCCGGAACTGCTCGCGCTGGCCGCGGAGAAGACCAGCCGCCACTACGATCAGCAGCCGCGCCGATGAGCGATCTGGCCCCCGTCCTGCAGAGCTTCTTCACGGACCGGATGATCACGCAGAAACGCGCCAGCAAGCACACCATCCGCTCCTACCGCGACACCTTCCGGCTGCTGCTCACCTTCACCCAACAGACCACCGGCACCCCGCCCTGGCAGCTGGATGTCGGCCAACTCGACGCCGACCTGATCACGTCGTTCCTGCGCTGGCTCGACACCGACCGCAGCAACAGCCCACGCACCCGCAACACCCGCCTTGCCGCGATCCGCTCGCTGTTCCGCTACGCCGCCCTACGAGCACCCGACAACGCAGCCACCATTCAGCGCGTGCTCGCCATCGAGGGCAGCCGCGTCGACACCACGATCGTCAGCTGGCTGAACGACACCGAAAGCAACGCGCTGCTGGCCGCCCCCGACCGCAGCAGCTGGATCGGCCGCCGCGACTACGCCCTCGTGCTGACCGCGTTACGCACCGGGCTACGCGTCTCCGAACTGACCCAACTCGACCGCCGCGACCTACACCTGGGCACCGGCGCCCACGTGCGCTGCACCGGGAAAGGTCGCAAAGAACGCTGTACACCGATCGATACCCAGACCAGCGCCGCGCTACACGACTGGCTCGCCGAACACCCCGGGCCAGGCCGAGACGACGACCCGCTGTTCACCACCAGCAAGGGCAACCGCATGTCGCGTGACGCCGTCCACGCGCGCCTGGCGAAATACCAGCACATCGCCGCCCGCAGATGCCCATCCCTGGCGGACAAGAACATCACTCCCCACACCCTGCGCCACTCCACCGCAATGCATCTACGCCACGCCGGTGTCGACAACGCGGTCATCGCGTTGTGGCTGGGCCACCACGACATCCGCTCCACCCAGATCTACACCCACGCCGACCTCGCACTGAAGGAACAGCTACTCGACCGCACCACACCACCAGACATTCCGCACGGCCGGTACCAGCCCACTGACCAACTACTCGCCTTCCTCGACGCCTTGTAACGCCAGGCCACGGGGTTGTCTCCCGAGATCGGTACGCACTCCAGAACCCATGGGTAGCGACCACCCTCGATCAAGCCCTTGCATGACTACGGTGAGTGCCGATCGATGGCTGGGCGTGGCCCCACCTCCATACGCTCATAGCGGCATGAGCGCATGTGCCGGCACGGCTAAGGGCGATGCTGTCGGGAAGTCCCAGCCGGGTTGTGAGGGCGCATAGTCTGAGGACAGAGCTACCGGACCTGGTACGGGTAGGGCTTGCCCGGCGGGTCCTCGCCGAC
>WNGB01013940.1_pt1 | contig 10789 bp, 5 predicted proteins | sample 5400681 | NCBI WGS metagenome assembly WNGB01 (sample SAMN13153367, study PRJNA577476) | soil metagenome | isolation source: 115 cm soil or saprolite under grassland replicate 2 | place: USA:California | collected 2016-06-15 | reverse complement strand
TCATGAGGCGCTGCGCATGACGGTGCTCACCGGACTCATGCTCGGATGCGATATTGCTCCGATCTGCAAATTCGATCGCAAAAATTATTTCTATCCGGACATGCCGAAGAACTATCAGATTTCGCAGTACGACCTGCCGCTTTGCACCAACGGCGCTGTCCCGTTGCACGATCTCGCTTATCCGAAGGACGCCCAGAAAAATATCGCAACGCCCGAAAAAGAAGTGCGTCTGGTGCGTATTCATCTCGAAGAAGACGTAGCGAAAAGCTTTCACTTCGAGAACAGCACGGGCATCGATTTTAATCGGGCTGGCACGCCTTTGATGGAGATCGTGACGCAACCGGAGATTAGTTCGCCAGAGGAGGCGTTCGCGTTTCTCACTTCGCTTAAACAAATTTTGATCTACGGGGCGGTAAGCGATGCCGACATGGAAAAAGGGCAACTCCGCTGTGACTGCAACGTTTCGGTGCGACCGGAGTCACAGGCTGAGTTTGGAGCGAAGATCGAGATCAAGAACCTGAATTCAGTCAGCGGGGTGCGACGCGCGCTGGCCTACGAGATCAGGCGTCAAATTGCTGCGCTGGAAACCGGCGAAACACTTCAGCAAGAGACACGCGGTTGGAACGACGCAGCCGGCGAAACATTTCTCATGCGCACAAAAGAATTCGCGCATGATTACCGCTACTTCCCGGATCCCGATCTTGTGCCGGTGAAAACTGAAGTACTGCTGGTCGAAGTGCGACAGCGCGTGCCTGAGTTGCCAAAGGCGAAACGAGCCCGTTTCGTCCAGCAATATCAGGTGAGCCCCTACGATGCCGCCGTGCTGGCAAACGACCTCGATCTCGCACGTTATTTTGAAGCGGCAGCCAAGGGCGCAAAGAAACCGAAGAATGTCGCCAACTGGATTCTCAATGATTTGCAGAGCGCCCTGAGTATCGGAGGTAAGACCATCAGCGATTGTCCGATTCCACCCGAGGCACTTGATGAGTTGGTCAATCTGATCGACAACGGAAAAATTAGCGGCAAACAGGGCAAGGAAGTTTTCGCGGAAATGTTCGCAAGTGAAAGAAGCGCGGCGGCGATTGTGAAAGAAAAGGGGATCGAACAACTGAGCGATTTGAGCGCGATCGAAAAATTATGTGACGAAGTGATCGCCGCGAACCCCAAACCGGTTGCAGATTTCAAGGCAGGTAACGTCGCCTCCCTCAATTTTCTCAAGGGTCAGGTGATCAAATTATCAAAAGGGAAGGCTAATCCGCAGTTGGTCGGCGAAGTCTTGGAACGGAAGTTGAGGACATAACGACACCGCGCTGCAAGTTGAATTGTAGGGCGTTTCTGTGAAACGCCTTTTTTGTTCGGCGGCTGACACAGCCGCCCTACAATTGTTGCAATGCGAATTCTGATCGCCCCGGATAAATTCAAAGGCGCTCTCAGCGCGCGCGAGGTCGCGGAAAATATCGCGGAGGGTGTGCGTGACGCTTTGCCCGACGCGAAGATCGAAATTGTACCGATGGCTGACGGCGGGGAAGGAACCGCGGAAGCAATTTGCGAAGCGCGCGGCGGTTCGTGGTTGAAATGTGAAGCGCACGATCCCATCAGCCGCGAAATCCACGCACGTTACGCGTGGATTGAAGATGGGAAACTAGCGGTAATGGAAATGAGTGAAGCGGCCGGAATGCGACGGCTATCCGAAAACGAACGAGATCCCGTTCGCGCAACCACTTTTGGCGTTGGCGAAATGATCTTGGATGCGGCGAATCGAGGCGCGAACGAAATCATCATCGGTCTGGGCGGCAGCGCGACAAATGATGGTGGATTTGGAATGGCTCGAGCGTTGAGATTTCGTTTCGATTACGAGCATGAGCATGAGCAAGGGAAAGACAGGGAACGCGTGACCGAGTTGGTCAATCTCAGTCGCATCGAAAAGTCACGGGACTTAAAGTTGCCCAAGATCATTGCCGCCGTTGACGTGCGCAATCCGTTGCTCGGCGAAAACGGGGCGACGCGAGTGTTTGGTCCGCAAAAAGGCGCGAGCAGAGATGAGCTCAGCGTCTTGGAACAGGCGCTGACCAGGCTGGCAGATGTTGTCGCCAAAGAATTTGATTTTGATTTTCGCCATAAACCGGGCGCAGGCGCGGCGGGTGGGCTTGGATTTGGTCTGATGAGTTTCTGCGGCGCGACGATTCGGTCTGGCTTCGATGTCGTCGCAGAAGCCGTCGGGCTCGAGTCAAAGATGAAAGATGTCGATGTGGTGATCACGGGCGAGGGGAGCTTGGATCGGCAAACCTTGGAGGGAAAAACGCCGGCAGGCGTTGCGAGATTGGCGCGCAAACTTGGCAAGAAAGTTTTCGCAATTGTTGGTCGGGCGAGCGAAAACGGAGAGGTTCGCGGAATTTTCGATGCTGTTTATCAGAACGCGCGACCGGGAATGAGCGAGAAAGAGAACATGGAACGCGCCGCGGAATTGCTGCGCGAGAAAGCGTACGAACTCGCACGTGAATTGTAGGGCGTTTCTGTGAAACGCCGGACTATGGAATGGCGTCTGACACAGACGCCCTACAATGATGACCGGACACCCGCGTTACCGTCAGCCATCGGCGCGTCTGGCAGTCGCATTATCAGCAGTCCTGTCAGGGTGATTTCTTAGCGTTCCTCGGATCGTCTGCCGGATTGACATAGTTAATCTGCCATGGGCCAACCCCATGGAGTTGAATGACAGTCTCCCCCTCGGACCACGCGGTGTGTTTCATGCCGGCGGGCCAGTAACCGAAGGACCCAGCCGAAAGTTTTTTCGCGCTAGTGCGATCGAGCGCTTCTCCGGTTGCGAGATACAGGGTGCCCGAAATTACGGTGACCCGCTCAGTCTTCGGATGGGTATGCGGCGGGACGTGATAGCCGTCAGGAAACTGAAAACGCACTACAAATGGACCTTCTTTTGTCGGGTCGCCTTCGAGCACAGCCATCTTTGCGCCAGGAGGCAAAGCCGCCGGCCCTGTTTTCCATTCAATACTTGAAGCAGGGTAAAGACGCATTTCTCCAGACTGCGTTTCCTCGGCGGATAACCGTTCCTGCTCGAGGACGAAGGCCAAGAGACTAACTACTACGAAGCCGACAATTGTTTTCATGGGACTAACTATTGTTCCCGATTTTGTGGCGGCAAGTCATTCAATAAAATTCGCGATATTCTTTTGCTGTTTCGACGTAGCTCCACGCCCATCGAGCGATAGCCTTTTGTTCATCAAGGCTGAGTTGGCGGCGGATTTTCGCTGGCGATCCGAGCACGAGTGAACCGGGCGGAATTTTTGTCCCGATAGTGACAAGGGCGTTGGCGCCGACAATGGAGCGCGCGCCGACTTCCACATCGTCCAGAATGATGGCGCCCATTCCAATGAGTACTTCATTGTCGATCGTGCATGCGTGTACGATGGCGGTGTGCCCGACAGTAACCAGTTCGCCCATCGTTGTGGGATAATTTGTGTCGACGTGAACAACGGCATTATCCTGAATGTTCGAGCGCGGACCGATCACGATGCGATTGATATCCCCGCGAAGCACGGCGCCGTACCAGATGCTCGATTCTTCCTCTAGAATCACGTCGCCAATCACTGTTGCGCCCGGGACAACCCACGCGCTGGAATGGATGGTAGGACCTTTTTTGAAACGCGCGGCAATACCGGCGTGTCCGGTGGGCAGTGTATCGGGTGTGACGTGCATGCTAGCGATTAACCTTCAACGCCCCAACGCTCAACGTCCAATGGGGAGAATCTCTTGATGACATACGCCAGACGAATAGCAATCTGGCGAGCGATGAACATTGCAAAAATGTAATAAAAAGGCTTGCATCGCTGGGAACAATTCCTTTTCATCGCGCGCATGCATTCGAAAGTTACTCTTGCTCTGGGAATGGCGCTGGCGGGGATCGCGTTCTGTTGTTTTGTTGAGTCCAGCCTGGCTCAGGACGCCCTGACGACTCCGATTGCCGCAAGCGACAATGACGATGTCGATGGCGAGGACACCGACAGCAAGGATGAAAAATCCCGCCGCCGTCACTGGCACAAGAGTGGCAGCCGTGTAAACACGCACAATGCCCCGTGGGCGAATGCGAATGAAAACCGGTCGCTCGCCGTAACCAGCGTCGCCGAAACGGCTGAAGCCGAGGCCGTGGTCGTTACGGGAAGTTTCGATATCTATCCGGTTCCATACCCCGCGTTGCCGCCAGTTGAAGGAACGAGAATCAACGCCGGCAAGAAAACCTCGTTCGTGAAACCGCAGGAGTTTCCCACCTTCGCCGGTAATGACTTTCGCGAGGTGATGGCCACTACGCCTGGCATTGTCGTCAGCGAAGAGCCTAGTTCGCCAATTATCAACTTCGGTTATCGCGGTCTGAATTCGCAGCGCAGCGAATTCATGCAGGTGCTCAAGGACGGCATCTCGCTCAAGAACGAGCAATTCGGTTTTCCTGAAACCCATTATACGCCAATCCTGGACGCAGTGGAACGCATTGAACTTATTCGCGCAGGTGCGGCATTACAGTTCGGGCCGCAACCCGGCGGGGCCCTCAATTTCGTCATGAAAATGCCTCGGCAAGACGCGCCGTTTCATTTCACCACCAAGAATGTGTTTGGCAGCTATGACTATTATCGCAACTACACAGAAGCGGATGGCACAGTTGGGCCGTTGGGTTACTACTTCTATTACGATCACCGCCAACAAGAAGGATTTCGCGAGGCCAATAGCGACTACGATCTTAATGCTGGCAGCGCACGTCTTGTCTGGAATATAACTGACGACAGCCGTTTCGTCCTCACGCTGGACGCTTACGACGAAGAACATGGCGAACCGGGGGGCCTCCGTCGCCGGGAAGCGGTGAATCCGCCAGACTCCGTCTTCGTCGAAGACGATCGCACTGCGACTACGCGGTTTTTCGATCGGTTCCGGCTCGAGCGCTACTACGCCACACTGGAGTATCAGAAGATATTCTCGGAAAGAACGCAGCTCGACATCAAGGCATTCGGCGGATACTTGACGCGTTGGAGCAAGCGCCAGCGCGGCGGCGAATTCGGCACACTGCCCAGCGGACCAGATGCGAACACAAATTCAATTCAGTTACGTTCGGCCTACACAGAGGGTCTCGATGCACGGGTGCGTCACGACTACGATTTGTTCAACGACGTCTCAACGTTTGCCGGCGGCATCTATTTCTATCACGCGTTGCAGGATCGCCGTGACGAACGCGGTTCTACACCGGACGCAGAGCATGGTACGCTTCGTAATCTGAACACCGGCGAAACATGGGACGGTGCCATGTTTGCCGAGAATCGCTTCCATTTCGGGCGTCTTTCCATTGTTCCCGGCATGCGCTTGGAATTTCTCAATCAAAGTGTCGATGAAGAAGTTAACGTCTCGAATCCTCTGCATTCGCAGTCCGATTTTAATTTTGTGCCGCTGTTTGGGCTTGGACTGGACTACGTATTGATCGAAGGCCAGCAGATTGTCCCGGCGCCTCCCATCGCGGGAGAAAAGGGTGTGGAGGCCAAAAATCCTCCCGCTCCCATGGTCACAACCGGTGGCCCGCCGCGTGTTGAACTTTACGGCACAGTATCGCAGGCCTACCGGCCAATTACGTACGGGGAACTGGTCCCGACCGGAGGGAGCAGCGTGGTAAACGGCAACCTCAAGGAAGGCAACTCGCTTCAGTTTGAGTATGGAGTTCGCGGGAAACCGCTCCCTTACCTCAATTTCGACCTCAGCGGCTTCTATTTCACTTTCGACGATCAGGTTGGCGAGGTCATTTTGCCTAACGGTTTTACGTCTACCAGCAACGTCGGCGATGCGCGTTACATCGGATTTGAAGGCGCGGCCGAACTGGACGTTCTGGCGTTGATTAACGGTGGCGCTCCGAGCCCGTACGGCAACCTGATGCTTTATGGCAATGTCACCTTACTGGACGGCGAATTCACCTCCGGCCCCAATAACGGCAAGACGCCGGCATACGCTCCAAATTACCAGGTGAAGACCGGCGTGATCTACAGCTACAAGGATACTTTTAAAATGGCGCTTCTTGGTACGCTCGTTGACGATGAATTTGGTGACGATGGCGATTCGTTCGAAGGCTTCATTCCCGCCTATAATGTTTGGGACCTCACTGCCGAATTTAAATTTTGGAAAGGCCGAGCTGGAGTCTTCGCGGGTATCAAGAACCTCTTCGACGAGGATTATTGGGGCGAAGTGCGCGAGGAAGGAATTATGCCCGCGCTGCCGCGGAACTACTACGGCGGGTTCGAAATCTTCTTCTAGGGCGGTTTTCACAAGTGTTGTAGCAACCGGCCTGTGACCGGTTCTCTCCGGCCGCTTTTCACATCACGGTAACGGCCCACAGGGCCGTGGCTACAGCGGGGAATTGAAGCGGCAAAGCGCCCAATGGCGCTCGATGGTCGAACTGATGCACGTTCGGCGCTTGGCGTTTTGGAGTGCGGCGCTGCTGCGCCGCTTTCGGGTATTGTGGAGGGAGCTAACCGAATCCGATTTTATTATTCTTGCGTCTGAGCGATTATAGGCACCGCATGCCGGAGTCCCCTCCAGAAGAAGTTACGCCATTCGTTTTCTCTGATCCGACGGGAAAGCGCTGGCCGCGCCTGCGCCTGATCCTGCTGATCGCGGGCGTACTATTTTTTCTGGTGACAGTCGTGTTCGTCCAGACGCTTTTCGTCGCGCCGAAAATGAATGTGCCGTTTTCCTTGCGGCAGTTGAAAGGCCAGTTGAAGGCGTTGCAAAAACAAAACCCGGCTGACCAACTGTCTCCAAGCTCCCTGCTTTGGCAGAAATTTGCCGCAGCGCGACTGGCGGCCAAGAAGCTTACCGGCACCGCACCGACGCCTACTGCGCGACCGCGGAAGAAATCGCCAAATAACGAAGTGCGTCTTGCATTCTACACCAATGGCGATCCGTACAGCTACGCGTCGCTCGAGCAACACGCAGGGCAGATTACACATCTCTGTCCGGAATGGATGACCGTGATCGATGGCTTGGGCGATTTGCAAATCGATGGGGACACCCGGCTATTGAAATTTTGCGCAGCCAAAGGGATCGCGCTGATGCCGCTGCTAACGAATCTCGTCGGCGACGCCTGGCAGCCGGAAGCGATTGAAAATCTCGCGCACGGGCCGGCGCAGCGACAGGACCGGTTTATCCAGCGTGTGCTTTCGGTTTTGCGCAACGTGAAAGCTGCGGGCGTCGTGGTCGATTGGGAGCAAATAGACCCGGCCTACAAGAAAGATATTTCAGGATTCATAGACAAGTTTGCCGACGCGTTGCACGACAATAACAAGGAGCTTTGGCTTTGCGTTCAGCCGGGCCAGGAATTGGATTACATCGATTTCGATGCGCTTTCTGACAACGTCGATCGTTTTGTGGCGATGTTGTTTGATGAAACATCCGACACCGATCCGCCCGGACCCCTGGCGTCGCGGTCGTGGTTTGAAGGGTGGGTCCACGTCCTGCTTGAAGATTCTTCCGACACCAAGCAATGGATCATCACAATCGGCAGCTACGGATACGATTGGGCGATCGGCGGGAAGAAGGCCGAGATGATCAGTTTTTCAGAAGCGATGAGCCGCGCGAACGACGCGGAAACCAAGAGCGCGGAGGTGCAGGGGCCGGGTTACAGCCCGTATTTTTATTTTCAAGATGAGGATAAGGAGCACGCCGTCTGGTTTCTGGACGGAGTGACATTTCTTAATCAATTGCGCGCGGTGCGCGATGAAAAAGCTGGCGGGTTCGCGCTTTATCGGCTCGGTAGCGAAGACCCGGCGATTTGGGATGCGCTGAATGTTCCCCGCGATTTCAAATTCGATAATCAGACGCGGCAGGCGCTCGAAGTGATAAAATCGACAGACACAATAACCGACGTCGGCGATGGCGAGATTGTAACTGTTGACGAGGATCGCACCGACGGATTGCGAAAGCTCGCCGTGGACACGGACGGTTATCTGACGGCTAATTACGTGAAGTTTGCGGAATTCCCAACGCTCTATCATCAAGGCGCCGGCGGCGAGCATCAGGTCGCAATCACTTTTGACGACGGCCCGGATCCGCGATGGACGCCGCAGATTTTAGACATTCTTAAAGCGGCAAATGTGAAAGCGGCGTTTTTTCTGGTGGGAGTGAACGCGGAACGTTACCCGGGGCTTGTCCGCCGCATCGTCAACGAAGGACACGAGATTGGGAACCATACTTATTATCATCCTAACCTGGCGCTCTGCTGGCCCGAGCACATCCGGCTGGAGCTGAATGCGACACAGCTTTTGCTCGAAACGATAACAGGCCGCGCCACCACCTTGTTCCGTCCGCCTTACGCTGCTGATTCGAGTCCTACTCAACTGACCGATCTGACTCCGCTGAAAATCGCTGAAGACCTTAATTATCTCGTCGTTCTGGAGAGTATTGATCCGCAGGATTGGGCGAAGCCCGGAGCGGACACCATCGTGCAGCGCGTGAAACAACAACGACGCGATGGCAGCGTCATTTTACTGCATGATGCGGGCGGTGACCGTTCGCAAACAGTGGAGGCGCTTCCGCGTATTTTGGATTGGCTGCATACACGGGGCGATACCGTCGTGTCCTTGAGCACCCTACTCGGCACAACGCGTGACGCAGTGATGCCGGTCGTGCAAAACAATGGACGATCGCTCGCACGTTTCGTGAGCAGCACCGGTTTTCGCGTCTATCATAGTGTCGAGGAATTCCTCTGGGCGTTCATGATCGTCGCGACCGCGCTTGTAGTCGTTCGCACGCTGGTTGTCATCTGGCTTGCTTATCGTTTCCGACGCGGACCGAAAACAAATTTTGCGGAGCCCATCAGTGTAGTGATCGCTGCCTACAATGAAGGAAAAGTGATCGCGGAAACTTTGCGCACACTTCTTACGACGGACTACAAAGGCGAAATCGAAGTCGTTGTTGTCGATGACGGTTCGCGCGACCAAACCGCCGAAGAAGTTGAACGCGTTACGAATCGCGACTCGCGCGTTCACTTATTGCAACAGGAAAACCGTGGAAAGGCGCGCGCTCTGCAACGCGGCCTGGCTGCCGCCCGCCACGGCATCATCGTTTTCATTGATGCTGATACGCAATGTCAGGGCGATACGTTACCGCGGTTGCTCGAGCCTTTCGCTGATGCGCGCATCGGCGCAGTATCAGGCCACGCGAAAGTCGGGAATTTGCGTACGTTCATCGCGCGTTGTCAGGCGCTGGAATACACCTGCGGTTTTAATCTGGATCGCCGGGCTTACAACCGCTGGAACTGCATCACCGTTGTGCCGGGCGCCATCAGCGCCATCCGCAAAGACGCAATCGATGAAGCCGGCGGTCTGAGTTTACAAACGCTGGCCGAGGACACCGATCTCACGCTCTCGTTGCATAGACATCGACGGCGCATCGTTTATGTGCCCGACGCGATCGCATGGACAGAGGCGCCGGAAACGGTGCGCACGCTCGCGCGGCAGCGATTCCGCTGGGCGTATGGCACGCTGCAATCTCTTTGGAAACATCGCGATATGCTGTTCAACTGGAATTATCGCGCGCTTGGCTGGTTTAGTTTGCCAAGCATTTGGTTTTTCCAGATCATCTTGGTAGCCATTACACCGATGGTGGATTTGTTTCTGCTCGCGTCGCTGCCATTTGGTGCGTGGAACGCGGTGCTCCCGTTCGTTATCACGTTCCTTGCAATGGACGTGCTCCTCGCAACGCTGGCCTGCATTCTGGAACGCGAACCGATCACACGCGCCTGGCGGATTCTACCGATGCGCTTGATTTACCGTCCGATGCTCAGCTACTGCATCTGGAAGGCAATCCTGCGCGCGATCAAAGGCGCATGGGTAAGCTGGGGCAAACTCGAACGCACCGCCAGCGTACCCGTGCGGGCGTAATCGCGATTACTTGGTGCTGTCGCTAGCGTAATCCGCCCGGTCCCCCGTTTGCGAAAGTGAGCGCGTCCTGGCGATCGCGAACTTTTCAGTCCAGTGGGCTTTTGACTCCCAGCCCCGGCCGATTCAGCACATGGGTATAAATCATCGTTGTGCTCACGTCCTTGTGGCCTAACAATTCCTGCCGCGTAAAAGCGGTACTCACGCGGCGAGCGGATTTTTGTCGAAGTAATGGCTTAGCTGTGTTTTAAGAAACTTCCTTCCACTGCCGCTCCTGAGATAGCGCTCTCGACCTAAGGCATCCTCGCGTTCCAGATACGCCTCATAATAGATCAATTTCCAAGGTCCGCGGTATGAGGTTGCAAATGAATCGCCTCGAGCATGCTGTTGGAATCTTTTCCGTAGATTCGCTGAATAACCAATCTAGAGACCGTCATCGCTTGTTGATCGCAGCACATAAACGTAATGCATGAGAAAGAAGCGCCGGATCTTTAGCGCGTAGGAGCAGCGTTTACGCGCCAATCCAGATACGCCTCTTCCGTGCGCAAGCTATATCGGCGTGCCCGCATGAAGGTGCGCAGCTGGTCGAGCAATTTCGGCTTGCCCGGAAAGCTGGTTTGGGGTTGCATCATATTAGAGGCGCTCAACCAGTAAGATCGATATGAACGAAAAAGACAATCCCGAATTAGGCGAACAATTGTTCGTGACCTTTTACGAACGTTCGTCTACTTCTCGTTAGATGACTCGCGCGCACACATCGATCATCAGCAAGTCTGCGCTCGTCGCCCTAACAAATCGTTGTATGGCTCATCGCATGTCTCGCATACGAGCTTCATCGCATTTCCGCTATTCTCGCGTTCCCGCCCAGC
>WNGB01031572.1_pt1 | contig 10790 bp, 6 predicted proteins | sample 5400681 | NCBI WGS metagenome assembly WNGB01 (sample SAMN13153367, study PRJNA577476) | soil metagenome | isolation source: 115 cm soil or saprolite under grassland replicate 2 | place: USA:California | collected 2016-06-15 | reverse complement strand
GTGCGCGGTATCGTGCGATTTTGCGGGAAGAAGTCAGCGGCATGGTGATCGACCCGCGCGATGTCGATGAAGAGCTGCGCTATCTGCGCCAGGCGATGACTGTATGAGGTACAAATGGCAATGCCTGCCTTAAGCAAGAGCGTGCATGTTTGCAAGACGTGTGGCACATCGACAGAGACAACCTCTGCGGGGCATCTTGGCTGTATCGCTTGTCTGCTCGACATCGGCTTGGATCCTGAGGTGACCGAACGCGACAGCGCGTTTGAAACGGCGCCGGAGCAACTAGGTGCTTATATGATCGAGCATCATGCCGACGGCAGCGCGTGGGAGCTGGGTCACGGGGCGATGGGAGTTACTTATCGCGCCATCGATAAAGCGCTCGATCGGCCGGTCGCGCTAAAAATTATCAATATCAATCTTGGATCGCGTAGCGCGGAAGCGCGTGACTGGTTCCTGCGCGAAGCGCGCGCCGCGGCGGCGCTACGCCACCCAAATGTGGCGACTGTGTATCAATTCGGAGTTCGTGAGAAAACCGGTCAGTTTTTTTACGCGATGGAATTGGTCGAAGGCGAAACGCTGGAGGAGCGTGTTCGCCGCCTAGGACCGCTCGATGTTTTGACGACGATCGATATCGCCTTGCAGGTGACAGCGGCGCTGGAAGCGGCGGAAAAGCGCGGATTGGTTCATCGCGATCTGAAGCCAGGCAACCTGATGTTCGTCGGCAGCGACGACAGTGGCGCGTCAACTGTGAAGGTGATCGATTTCGGCATCGCCAAAGCGGTGGCGGAGAAAACGGATGCGATGGCGCTGCCGCATGGCGGCTTCGTCGGCACACCTGCGTTTGCCAGCCCGGAGCAATTCACCAGCGCGCCCGTGGACGTGCGGTCGGACATTTACTCGCTAGGCGCGACGCTCTGGTTTTTGCTGACCGGTCACATCCTTTTCAGTGGCCGGACTGTCGAGAAAATGCGTGATGCGCGCCGGTCAAAACCGTTGCCGGTTGATCAACTGAAAGCCGCACACGTTCCGCGTCGTTTCATTTCGTTGTTAATCTCGATGTTAGCGATTGAGCCGGCAGCGCGGCCCGCCGGCCCCCATTCGCTCGGCGCGAAATTGCAAGCGATTCGCGCTTCGATCACCAGCCGACGCAAAATTGCAGCGCGATTCGCAGTTGGCGCCGCCTTTCTTGCTCTGACAACAATTGTCGCGGTCCGCGTATTCCATTCAATGCCGCCCAAGAAGACAACGCCTTCCGTCCCGGAAAAAAGCATTGCGGTTCTGCCCTTTGAAAATCTTAGCCATGATCCAGATAACGCATATTTCGCCGAGGGCATAAAGGATGAGATTCTTACGAAATTAGCGACCGTGCGTGATCTCAAGGTGATCTCGCGAACCTCGACGGCGGGATACCAGAGCAAGCCCGACAATTTAAAGAGCGTCGCGCATGAGCTCGTCGTTTCCACCGTCCTGGAGGGAGCTGTGCAGAAGGCGGGCGACAAAGTTCGAGTAAACGTGCAGTTGATCGAGGCACGCACCGACAGGCAACTTTGGGCGAAAAGTTACGACCGTGACCTTAAGGATGTCTTAGGGGTTGAGAGTGAGGTTTCACAGGAAATTGTGGACGCGCTGCAAGCGAACCTTTCGCCAAGTGAATCCCATGCTCTGGCCTCAGCTGGGACGAGCGATGCAGAAGCTTACGACCTTTTTCTGCGAGGCGAATATGAGTTGCACCAGGCCGTGACCAGGCTGGATGTGGACGCCTACGATCGTGGCGAGGCGTTTTACCGCCAGGCGCTGGCACGGGATCCAAATTTTGCCCAGAGTGCTGCGGCGCTCGTCCGCACTCGGCTCTGGCGGCACTGGTTTATCTCACCTTTAACCTCAGCGGAATTAGAGGAAGTAAAGTCGATCATTGACCGCGCTCTAACGCTCGCTCCAAATTCGCCGGAAGCGCACTGTGCGCTGGGATTGTTTTTTTATTATGGTCATCGTCAATACGAGAACGCGCTGGCGGAGTTCAACCGCACGCTGGAGTTGCAGCCTAACAATGTTTTGGCCCGACAATATTGTGCGTACGTTTACCGCCGGCGGGGGGAATGGGAGCGCTCGCTTGCGGATTTGCTACGGGCGCAGGGGCTGGATCCTCGCCACGCCGAAATCCCGGCCGAGATTGGCGAGACCTACGGAGCATTGCGTCTCTGGAAGGATGCGGAGCGTGCCCAATTGCGAGCTCTGGCCATCGATCCGCACAACACGCGTGCAGCGGTTTATCTTCTCAACGCCCGCCTTAACGCGACGGGTGATGTCGACTCGGCCATGCAAGCTGTCGATGGTTTTCCAGAGGTCATCAAGATCAGTTTGTATGGCAGCGGCGTTGATGCGGGCGGCGATGTTGCAGGTATCATCAGTGTTAGGCTTTATCTCGGCGTAATCGCAGGACATTTCAGCGATGCTTTCCAGGCTCTCGAGAAGGAAGTGGTCAATGACGAATGTGGGCATCTCCGGCAGCTGGCCGGACGCGCCATACTTCGCGTGCTGGCAGGACAGACCGAGGCAGCCAAATTATCGGGAGAAGAAGCGCGGCCGTTACTCGAGGCCAGATTCAGCGAGCGACCTGATGACGCCTTCGCCATGACGGAGCTGTCTTGGGTTTACCTCGCCCTCGGCCGCAATGCCGATGCTCTGCGCCTTTCCAGACAGGCGGCGGATTTAATACCCATCGAAAAAGATGCTCTGACCGGTCCTTCTTTCCAGGTCGGGCTCGCGCAAGTCGAAGCGCGTGCGGGCGCACCTGAGGAAGCCATTAAGAGGCTTCGGCGTTTGCTGTCCATCCCGGCGGGCGAGGTAGCTTCGATCGCTCGTTTAAAGATTGACCCGGTCTGGGATCCCATCCGTAATCGTTCCGATTTCCAGCAGTTGCTCTCAGGTCTGGAGCAGATTGGACCTAACAAGTAAGAGGAAGTGTGTCTTGGCAACTTCTTCGTCGAGCTAAAGCGACGCAACGTTACAAAGTAGACAGTTTTTTCAATTAATCTGTCCTATTGTGCAGCTCGCCGAGGCGCGTTGCTAAGCGCCTTCTCGATGGCTGCCGCGTCATAAACTTTGCCGTCGTTAACCACGGTCGTGACCTTATCGATATCACGGATGTTCCGGGTCAGATCACCGGCGAGAACACGGCGATTCTTGTTCACGTAGATTACTAGAGACCCTCTGCGCGGCGACCGCGCTTCGATAAGATCATCGCTGAAGTCACCCAAACGATAAAGCTCGATTAACTACATTTGCCACATAGTCGCGTTTGGCGAAGCTAACTCCTTCAACTACAGGACACTGCAACATCGACAATCGGCGATTGCGATGCGCTGGCCGAATTATTTGCATTTTTTTTGTAACACAGCGCAAAATTTTCGGAAGTAATGAGTAAACATCAACATGGCAATAGCATCATGAAACCAAAACAGATATTTATCAGCATTCTGGCAGTTCTGTTCGTGTTCCCATTGATGGGGACGTTCGCTCAGCAAGCAGCGAACTCGGGCTCTATCGAAGTGATCACGACTTTTGATTATCCCGGGACCGGAAATTCGACCCAACCGCAAAAGATTAACGAAAGAGGCGACATCGTTGGAATTTACATCGACTCGCTCGGGGTGCAGCGCGGTTTTGTCCGGTTCAGCGATGGTAGCTTTAGCGCGCCGATCGTCGACCCTAACGATACCGTGGGTTTTACCCATGGACGGGGCATCAATAACTCACGCACAGTCTGCGGTGAGTACATCGGCAGCGATGGCAACGATCACTCGTATTTCCTGTCGGGCGGCACTTTCACAGAATACAATGTTCCCGGCGCGATCGGCACCGATGTGCTTGGGATAAATGATGCCCGCGACTTTGCCGGCGGGTTTGATCCTGACGGCAGCGGGATCTTCCAGGCGTTCGTCAGCATTGGCGGAACCTTAACGTCGTTTAGCGTCCCGGACGCTCTCTCGACCTATGCTTACGAGATTAATAATTTAAAACAGTTGGTGGTTGGATACTATATAGACAGCTCAGGAATCCTTCACGGCTACTACCGGGACGCCAATGGGGCGCTGCACTTCCCGATCGATCCTTCGGGCTCCGTTGGGACAATCCTGTTTGGACTTAACAATAGGAACTGGGTGGTGGGCAGATATCCGGACAGCTCAGGCGCGATTCACGGACTATTCTTTCTTCCGCCAAACCAGTTTGCCACTTTCGATTATCCCGGCTCGACCGTTACATCGCTAAACGGAATCAATGACCAGGGGATTATCTGTGGTCGTTACAGGGATGCTTCCGGGATTTACCACGGAATCATAGCTCGCGTCACAGGCACACCGCCGACAAATCCGGCGGGCACGGAAATGAAGGCGAACGCTTCCCGGTCGCTGGTCACTCCACTCCACCCATCGCCCGCGGCGTGGGGAGATGCAATGCCGGCGCGCTGAGTTGAGCATCGCGCGGGGAAGCCCGCGCCGTCGGCGCTTTGTGACGGTGCGGGCTGACGATGGATCGCCGCTTGTGAGCAATTCGTTTAATCCTTTCGAATGCTATCCGAACCAGAACAAGATAGGCGATTACATCACGATTGTGTCAGATCATACTGGGGGCCATGTGGCGTATGCTGCTACTTTTAACTTCAACCCGAACACTGAGCAGCATGAAGAAGATGTTTATTACGTGCGAGTTTTTCCAAGGGCGACACCGTCGCCTCGACCTACACCGCCGCGGTAGCGTTGGTGAATAGTGAATGGTGAATAGCTTGTTTCCTCGACCAATTCTCCTGCTGATCGCCGGGGTTGCCGCGCACGCCTCCGTCGTCTACGCGGATTCCGCTGCCGGAGTACGGGAGCGGAAGGTGGATGTTGGCGAAGGCGTATCGCTGCGGGTTATCGAAGCCGGCCAGGGCGGTTCGACTTTGGTTTTTATTCCTGGCTGGAGCACAGGCGCGGACATTTGGCGTCATCAGATCGACAGGTTCGCAAAGACAAATCGGGTAATCGCTTTCGATCCGCGTTCTGAGGGTGAATCGTCGAAGACGACGAGCGGTAACACCCCGGAAATACGTGCGCAGGATTTGCACACGTTGCTGGAACGCCTGGGCGTGCGACGTCCTGTTCTCATTGGGTGGTCGCAGGGCGTCCAGGATATCGCTGCTTATGCCGAGCGGTACGGCACCAAAGATCTCGCGGGAATTGTGCTGGTGGATGCGGCCATTTCAGATGGCGCCGATGGCATGGTTGCGCGTCCGCAACAGACGGCAGAGCAATTTAAGATGTTCGCCGTCTACCAAGCGCATCAGCAGGAATATTTGGGCGGCATGATGCAAGCAATCATCAGCAAACCGCCGAGCGACGACGCGATCAAAAGGCTGGTTAGCACCGGGATGAAAACGCCGCCTGACGTTGGCGTCGGCATGCTCATCGCCGACATGTTCGGCGTGAATCGGACGCCGGCGCTGAAGAAAATTGAATGTCCAACGTTGATTATCGCTTCGGCGAAGTCGTTCGAGTTGTCACGCCAACAGGCGGCCGCGAATCAGATTCCGCACGCGCGTCTCGAAAAAATCGAAGATGCGGCGCATGCGGTGTTCATCGATCAACCGGATCGCTTCGATGAGCTGGTCAAGAGTTTTGTAGCCAAATTGCCTGCAAACAACGCAGCCAATTAGTCGCTATCCGGATTTGATGAATCGGTGCGTGGCTTCGGCACGGCACGCATCTCTGTTCGCGCCTTAGCTTTCAGCCGCGCGTTCCTGGCATTTTTTTAAATCGAGTTTGCCTGAGGCGAGGACTGGGATTGCTTCGACACGCTGGACATTCTTTGGAATCCACAAGTTTGGAACACCTGCTTCCTGAAGTTTTTTGCGCAGCGCGGCAAGATCGATGTCTGCGGCACTGAGCAGAACGAGCACTTCGCCCTTTGCCTCGTCCTGCACACCAACAATCGCGATGGGGCGTTCATCTCTCCCGGATAGCTCGAGTAAATCGATAATTTTTTGTTCGATCGTTTCGTGCGGCACCAGGGGTCATGCAGATAGCCTTCGAAAATATTTGGCCCGCGCAGCCAAAGCATTCCGGTTTCGTAAAGCGAAAGCTTTCGGTCCGTTTCTGGTTCGCGGATTTCTGCGGCGATTCCCGGCGCGAGTCTGCCAACTGATCCCAAACGGCTGGATGGTTGCACGCGTTCTCCGGGCTTTCTCGGTTCCGGCCCGGGCAAATTGACGCTGACTACGGGCGCAGTCTCGGTAAGCCCATAGCCTTCGAAAACGTTCTTGTGGAACCGCCTTTCAAAATGGCTGGCGAGATCGAGAGGCAATTTTTCGGCGCCGACGATGATGAGGCGCAAGGTGCGGAGCTGCTCCGGCTCTGCTTTGCGCAAGTACACACGCAGGAAAGTGGGCGTCGCCAACAGGAACGTCAGCTTATATTGATCGATCAACGCCGCGCATTTGCCAGCCTCCAACGGATTTGGATACGTTACGATGCGCACACCTTCGATGAGCGGATACCAAAGGGTGACCGTCGATCCGAACGTGTGAAAAAACGGCAGCGAGCCAAGGATGGCGTCAGTTTTCCTGGCATCGAGCAGTTCGCGGAATTGCGAGACATTTCCGACGACATTGCGGTGGCTAACGACAACCCCTTTTGGGTCTCCGGTTGTTCCGCTGGTAAAAAGCAAGACCGCTTCCCGGTGGCCGCCTTCCTTGGGAATTTGCAAAAGCCGCAAAAGCAAACGCGCCGGAGCCAGGATCGATATGATCAACCAGAAAATGATTTGGCCTTTCATTCGCGGCATCAATTCGTCCAGCTTCAAGACGCGTTCCGGCCACGGAAAATCCTTGAGTCGTTCCATGAATGGCGTCGCTGAAATCGCGACCCGCAAGTTTGCACGCCTGCAGCAGGATTCATTTGCCGCGCGGCCCATCGTGAAATTAAGATCCACCGGAACTTTGTTTGCCAGGGTCACAGCCAGATTTGCCACCATTGACGCCTTGCTGGCAGGCAAGACAATTGCTATTCGTTCGTCGGAAAATTCCTTTCGAAGGTAGCGACTCAACGCTGCCGCCGCACCGAGCAATTTCGCCCGGCTAAGCTCGCTGTGATCCATTCCATCGATCACGGCTGTCCGGAAGGGCCTGCGCTTCAGCCCGCGCACGCATTCTTCTGCAAGATGCCGATCCAGTGATGGTCTGCGGCTGAAACAGAGTTCGGCGAGCTTCAGCAACTCCTCGCGCATGGTCGCGACATCCGCGGTCTCGGCCTTGAGCGGCTTGCCGAACGCGATGGTGACAGGGTAGCGAATCCGCTTCGGAAACTTTGTGAAAAATCTTCCGCCCTGGAACGAGAAGATCGATCCCCAGAGTTGATCGAGCCAAACAGGAACGACCTGCGCATTTGTGTGCCGGGCGATCAATTCGTAGCCACGTTGCAGACGCAACAGTGTTCCCGTGCGTTCCAGCTGGCCCTCGGGGAACACACAAACGATTTCGCCCTCGGCGACTTTTTCAGCAGCGGCGCGAACCGCCTGGTGCGAATGGCGGATATTGATCGGGATGCAACCGAGCGCGCGCAAAAACGGGTGCAAAAGCGGCTTGTGAAAATACTCCTGGTCGATGACGTAGCGGATCGGACGTGGACAGACGAGCTGCAGGACGAGTGCGTCCACCCAACTGATATGGTTGGGCACGAGCAGAAATCCCCCAGCCGGCAGATTTTCCAAGCCGATCGCAGTGACACGATAAAAACAACGCACCAGCAACCGCCCAAAAAAATAGAGGGCGCGTTCAGTGCGGGACATCAAAGGCATCGTTTATGATTTACAATTAACGCGTTGCCATCTGCAATCGCCAACTGACGGTGGAAGGCGGCATCAAGAAATCAATCAGCGGCGCGCACAGTGCGTTGTTACTTCTACTCGGCATCAATCTGTTTAATTACATCGACCGACAAATTCTGGCCGCCCTCGAGCCTGACATCCGCGCGAGCTTTTTCGCAAGTAACGACGTGAACGCTATGACGAAGACCGGCCTTCTTGGCGATGCGTTTTTCGTAACTTACATGATCAGCGCACCGATTCTCGGTTTGCTCGCCGATCGATTCTCGCGCTGGCTTATCGTCGGCGGCGCAGTGATTTTGTGGAGCCTGGCCAGCGGCGGCTCCGGTCTCGCGGCGACATTTGGAATTCTTTTCGCCACTCGAATTTGCGTGGGAATTGGTGAAGGCGGTTACGGGCCGGCTGCACCGACGATTTTGGCCGATCTTTTCCCGATCGAAACGCGGGGTCGCATCATGGCGGTTTTTTACACGGCAATTCCGGTTGGAAGCGCCCTCGGTTATGTAATCGGCGGACTGGTGGGCGCTCACTTGGGCTGGCGCTGGGCGTTTTATGTCGTCGCCCCGCCCGGTTTGTTGCTGGGCCTGCTTTGCTTCCGCCAACGCGATCCGCGGGTCTCTGCTCATCATCTGGCGCAGAAATCGCGCCGAAGCATAAGCGATTACCTTAAATTATTCCGCACGCGCTCTTATCTCATTAACTGCATTGCGCAAACGTTGATGACTTTTGTAACCGGAGGCTTGGGCTTCTGGGTGCCAGCTTATCTACGTTATCGGAATCAAAGTCCTGCCGTAGGCATGACGATCTTTGGCTTGATCACCGTAATCGCAGGTTTGGTTTCGACGCTCCTGGGAGGCGTTATCGCCGATCGATTGCGCTCGCGTGTGCCCGGTTCCTATTTCTGGGTCTCAGGAATCGGAATGCTTATAGCATGTCCGATTTTCGTTGTGGCGCTTTACATTCCGTTTCCCGCGGCGTGGATCGCAATGTTCCTCGCGATCTTTTTCTTGTTTCTCAACACCGGTCCCTCAAACACGGCTCTCGCCAATGTTTCTTTGCCAGCTGTGCGCGCGACGGCGTTTGCGGCAAACATTTTCGTCATCCACGCGCTGGGCGACGTGCAGGCGTTCTGGCTGCTGGGTTACATCGGCGGTCACACGAATATGCACGTGGCGTTTCTATTTGTGTCCGGCATAATTCTCGTCTCCGGTCTGGTCTGGCTCATTGGCGTGAAATATCTTCCGGAAGACACAGCTGCAGTAGAAGAGGCGACGGGCTGAGCAATCAAGTCCGGGCTGTAAACCTGCAGAACAAGTGCGCGCGGCTTGGACAGCAAAAAGCCCGACAGCTTCGATGCTGCCGGGCTAATTGTTCTAGAGTCCTATACCGCTGAGCAAACTCAGTCGTTTATTCTTGTTCTTCTGGTTTCTCCGGCGGCGTAGTAGTTTCGGGCTTTCCTCCTCGTTGGCGATGCTGTGAGCCGGTTGCCTTTTCGCCAGTGGCGCCTTCCTCTGAGGGAGCCCGCTGTGTTTCAGAACGCGATCCAGTCTCGCCGCGACCAGTTTCCGTACTACCGGTTTCGCTGCGACCACTTGGCGGAGTTGCCTGCTCCCGCCTCTCTCTTGTGCCGCGCGTTCGTTCTTCCGTCGGTGAACCACCGGTTGCTCCGCCGCGAGTACTTGGAGTAACGGATTCACGTGCTCTTTCCGGCGGAGTTGCGCGCGGGCTTCGTCCAGCTGTCGCGTGCGGGCTCGGCGATCCTCTGCCCTCCGGTGAAGCCGTTCCCATCGGCGACCTTGTCGCGGCCGGCGATCCAGTTGTCGCAGGTGACGTGGGCGCGCCAGGACTTGTCGTTGCGCCTGCTCTTCCGGCCGCACCTGTTGCGGCGCCTGTCGTCGTCGCTGCGCCGGTTGTTGTCGTTGAAGTACCGCCAGAAACTCCAACACCAACTGCCGCTCCCGGGCTCACGCCATAATAGCTATAGACATTGCTAATGTAATCAGGCCTGGAATACTCATCGATGCGCGCATAGTCGAACACGGGCGCGTTATAGATGCGGTCACGGTCGACGGTTACTGTCATAACGCTAAGATCCGATGTGGGGGAATAGACCGTCCATGGAACGGCAACCATTTTGCCACCTCCGCTGACACGCGCACCGCCTCCGCCAGTTGAAAGAACAGTATAAGCCATGCAGCCGGTGTTGCGGTCGAGTACGACGTCTTTTACCACGCCAATTTCTTCTCCCTGGGATGATTTCACTTTTGTGCCGACGAGCTTACTCGTCTGGACGTAAGTGGTGCTGCTGCTGGTAGTGCTCTGGGTTTGGGCGAACGTAGAAGCCATGGCCAAACCCAACACGGCAACCATAGCTCCCAATGACAATAATGTTTTCATAATGATTAGGGTTTAGGCTCAAGTCAGTCCGGAGCCGACACACAAGAATCGATATGCGTTGTTGCCGCAGATGTGAAAACAACTGGCGGAACCTTTAAAGTGACTTCTCTGTAGAACCCTTATGTCGATCTCACGCACTCTCGCAGTCTGCTTATTCGTGCTACTTGCCGTCAATGCGCGTGCGGAGGGTGTTCCCAATGATTGCACGCAGCTCATCCTCGGAATCGCGCCGACATGGAACTCCATGCGCGGCGACCTGCGGTTATTTGAGCGAACGCATGGCGGAGATTGGGTTTCTGTGGCTGGACCGTTCCCGGTTTTGTTTGGAAAAAACGGCGTCGCCTGGGGCACGGGGCTGGCGGGGCAAAATGAATCGGGTCTTCGGAAGCAAGAGCGCGATGGCCGCGCGCCTGCGGGAGTTTTCGAAATCGGTCAGGTTTTCGGATACGATTCGCACCTGCCTCAGGGAGGTGATTATCCATATCATCAAGTCACGGAGGCAGACGTTTGGAGCGATGATCCGCGCTCACCGCATT
>WNGB01013939.1_pt1 | contig 10790 bp, 9 predicted proteins | sample 5400681 | NCBI WGS metagenome assembly WNGB01 (sample SAMN13153367, study PRJNA577476) | soil metagenome | isolation source: 115 cm soil or saprolite under grassland replicate 2 | place: USA:California | collected 2016-06-15 | reverse complement strand
CGGTAATTGGTGAACTGGACCGCGATCCCCAGGTCCTTGGCCTTGAGCATGGCGATGATGGCCTGCAGGTCGTCGCGGTTCTTGCCCGAGACGCGGACCTGCTTCTCCTGGATGGCGGCCTGGACCCGGATCTTGCTGTCCTTGATGAGCCGCACGATCTCCCTGGCCTTCTCCTGAGGCACGCCATCCTGCAGGCTGATCCGCTGGCGCAGCGTACTCCCGGCCGCGGACTCCGGGTCCCCGATGGTCAGCGCCTTCAGGTCGATCCCGCGCCGGTGGAGCCTGGACTGGAGGATGTCCAGCACAGCCTTAAGCTTCATGTCATCGGGAGAGGTGAGGACGATGTCCATCTTCTCCTGGACGATCTCGTTCTTCGACCCTTTCAGGTCGTAGCGGGTCTCGATCTCCCGCTTCGCCTGGTTGATGGCGTTGGAGACCTCCTGCATGTCGAGCTTGCACGCGATGTCGAAGCTGTTCTCGGCGGCGGCCATGGCCTCATCCTTTCACGTCTTCAGCGGGCGGGCTCCAAGGGCACCACGGAGGCGCCCGCGGGGGGCGTGAAGGTAAAGAGCGAGTCGCTCAGGCCGGAGTTGATCGTGACCTTGGTGAAGGTCATGGTCACGGTGTTCTGGAACTGATCGTACAGCACCGCCTGGCGCACGATGTAGTCCTTTGGATCGACGGCCAGCACGAGCCGCGTCAGGAGCGGTGTCGGGTTCTTGGGGATGAGGTCGAGCAGGGGCCGGCCCGAGGCGTCCACCTTGCCCGCCGGGTTGAGGAAGCGCACCGTGAACTCGTCGCGCACCCGCCCGAGCCCCGCCAGGAAACTGCCCGCGGGTCCCGCCAGCGCCTTGGGAGCGTTGCCCTTGTTCACCTGGTTCAACTCCGGCGTGTAGACCCAGAGCGACCTGCCGTCGGAGACGATCTGCTGCGGCGACGGGCTCTTGTACTCCCAGCGCATCTTGCCGCCCTTCTTGAGATACACGGCGCCTTCGGCCTTGATGTCCTGGCCCAGGCTCCGGTTGTGGGCGACCTGGGTGAACTCGGCGCGCAGGTCGTTGATCTTGCCGTAGGTGGCCTCGAGCCCCCCCACCACCTGATCCAGCTCCTGCGCGCCGGCAGTGGCGGAAAGCGATACGACGCAGACCAGCGCGAAGACGGCGAGCCGGCGGGACATCACTTCCCCCGCTTCGCCAGATACTCCGGCCCCACCAGGATCTCCCGCGGCTTGGCTCCCTGGCCGGGACCGATGATCCGGTCCTGCTCCATCATGTCGATGAAGCGCGCGGCCTTCGGATAGCCCAGGCCGAGCCGCCGCTGGAGGAACGAGATGGAGGCGGCACGCTGGGCGATGACGAGGTTCACGGCGCCCCAGTACACGTCGTCGCGGTCCTCGCCCTCGGCGGCGGCCGCGCCGCTCTGTTCGTGCAGCTCGACCTTCTCGTAGGCCGCCATACCCTGCTTGCGCAGGAACTCGCAGATCGTCTTGACCTCGTTGTCGGCGACCCAGGAGCCGTGAACGCGCACCTGGCGGGCGCCGCCGGGCGGCACGAAGATCATGTCGCCGCGTCCCAGGAGCTGCTCGGCGCCGTTGCCGTCCAGGACCGTTCGCGAGTCCACCTTGGAGGCCACCTGGAAGGCGATGCGCGTGGGGAAGTTGGCCTTGATGAGCCCGGTGACCACGTCCACCGAGGGCCGCTGGGTGGCAATGATCAGGTGGATGCCGACCGCGCGCGCGATCTGGGCCAGCCGCACGAGGGAGTTCTGCACCTCGCCGGCCGATACCATCATGAGATCGGCCAGCTCGTCCACCACCACGATCCAGTACGGGAGCTTTTCCTCGGGTGTGACCTCGCGGTTGTAACCCTCGATGTTGCGCGCCGCTTTGGCCTGGAGCAGCTTGTAGCGCTCGTCCATCTTGGCGACGATCCACTTGAGGCGCGCCGAGGCCTCCCTGGTGTCGGTCACGACCGGCGCCAGCAGGTGCGGGATGTTCTCGTAGACGCCCAGCTCCAGCCGCTTGGGGTCGATCAGGAGGAAGCGCACCTCCGCCGGTGTCGCCTTGTAGAGGAGCGAGCAGATCATGGTGTTGAGGCCCACGCTCTTGCCGCTGCCCGTGGAGCCCGCGATGAGCAGATGCGGCATGACCGTCAGATCGGAGACCACGGGATTGCCGGTGGTGTCCTTGCCCAGGGCCAGCGGCAGTTTGCCCTTGGACTCGACGAACTCGGCGGAGACCAGGATCTCGCGGAGGTAGACGATGGCCGTCTCGGGATTGGGGACCTCCACCGCCACGGTGCCGCGGCCCGGGATGGGCCCGACGATACGAACCGACGCGGCCTTCATCGCCAGCGCCAGATCGTCGGAGAGATTCACCACCTGGCTCACCTTGACGCCCGGCGCCGGCTCGAACTCGTAGGACGTGATGACGGGGCCGGGACTCACCTGGACGATGTGGCCATCCACGCCGAAGTCCTGGAGCTTCCGCTTCAGGATATTGGCATTGGCTTCCAGCTCCTCGCGGGTCCGCTTGAGCTGGGAGGCGGGGGGCACGGCCAGCAGGCCGATCGCAGGAAGCTGGAATGGCTGGGCGGTCCCCTCGCCGAAGTCGAAGGCCTCCTGCCATGCCAGCCCCTTCTCCACGAGGCCCGGCTTGGGCTTGGGTGGCTCCTTCACGACGAGCAGAGGCGGCGCGCGCTCCGCCCGAGGCTCCGGCCACCCTCCCGGCGGGACCGCGGCGGCGAGCGGCAGCTCCCCCTGCGCCGGCGATTTCCCCTTTGCCGCGGGGCCCAGCCGGGCGAGCCGCGCACGGAGCGCGCGGGAGAGGACGCCGTAGGAGATCTGGGTGACGAACAGGATGCCCACCGGGATGAGCGCCAGCAGGATGATCCACGTTCCCACGGTCCCCACCGACAGCCGGAGTGCTTCCGACACTCCCCAGCCGGTCACGCCACCCTTGTGGATCCGGTACGCCGCGAGGGTGTCGGAGGCGCGAGCGAGGATGCCGGTGACGCTCAGAACCAGGAGCGCCAGCCCGACCAGGGCGGGCCAGCCGGTGGCGATGCGCGGGCGGACGAAGGCCGAGATGCCGTAGAGCGCCAGGAGCAGCGGGACGAGATAGCCGGCGTAGCCCACCGCCCAGAAGGAGGCCGCGCCGAGCCAGCCCCCCACCGGCCCCACCGGGCTCGACTGGTCCAGCGGGTGAAGCCTCGGGTCGTAGGCCAAGAGGGCGACGAAGCCGAAGCCGGCCAGCGCGAGCGCCAGGATGCCCTTGGCTTCGCGCACCCAGCGGCCGGGCTCGCGCCTGGGCTTCCTGGCCGCCCGCTTCCGCGCGGGGACCGCCTTGGGTGTCTCGTCGTGCGTTGCCGTCACGCTCTCAGCCATCAGATCTCCAGGATCACGGGCAGGACCACGGGCTTGCGCTGGAACCGCTCGTTGATGAACCGGCGCACCGCGCTCCGCACCGTCACGCCGATCAGCTCCTTGTCGATGACCTCGGGCTCCTCGCGCGCGGCGAGGGCCTCGCGCACCGCCGTCTTCACCTCGTCCATCAGATCGTCCGCTTCCTTCATGTAGACGAACCCGCGGGAGGCGATCTCCGGTCCGGCGACGATGGCCCCCGTCTGGCGATCGATCGTCAGCGCCACTACCATCATGCCCGCCTCGGCGAGGAGCTGGCGGTCGCGCAGCACCACGGAGCCCACATCCCCCACGCCCTTGCCGTCCACGAGCACCCGGCCGGCCGGATAACGCCCGAGCACCCGGGCCCCGGACTTCGTCAGCTCCAGCCCCAGACCGTCCTCCATGAGGAAGATTCGGTCCGCGGGGATGCCCGCCTCTTCCGCGAGCCGACAGTGTTGGAGCAGATGGCGATACTCGCCGTGAACGGGCAGGAAGTAGCGCGGCCGGGTCAGGGCCAGCATGTCCTTGAGATCGTCCCGGCTCGCGTGACCGGAGACGTGGACGAACGCCACGTCCTCCCACAACACCTCGGCGCCGCGCCGGAGCAGCGCGTTGATGGCGCGTCCGATCACGCGCTCGTTCCCGGGGATCACCCGCGAGGAGAAGATCACCAGATCACCCGGCTCGACCTGGACATACTTGTGCTCCCCCGCCGCGATGAGCGAGACGGCCGAGTTGGTCTCGCCCTGGCTCCCGGTGGAGAGGATGACCTGGCGCCCGGCGGGCAGCTGGGCGAGATCGTCGAGGGAGACGACCAGGCCGTTCGGCACCGTGAGATAGCCCAGCTCCGCCGCCACCGTCACATTGGCGACCATGCTCTTGCCGAGGAGCGCGACGCGGCGGCGACAGCGGGCGGCCAAGTCGAGCACTTGCTGGATGCGGTGGATGTGCGAGGCGAAGGTGGCGATCAGGATGCGCCCCGGCGCTTCGGCGAAGCGGCCGGCGAGCGCCGCCCCCACCTCGGTCTCCGATCCCGTCCGCCCGGGCCGGCTCACATTGGTCGAGTCGGAGCAGAGCACGAGCACGCCGCGCTCTCCCAGCTCGGCGAACTTCGCGTAGTCCGGCTGCCGGGCGTCCACCGGACGCGGGTCGAGCTTGAAGTCGCCCGTGTGGACCACCGTGCCCGCCGGGGTTTCGATGGCGAGCCCGATGCCGTCGGCGACGGAGTGGGTCACGCGGATCGGGGCGACCGTGAAGCAGCCGGCCTGGACCTCGTCCCCCGGCTGGTATGGGCGGAGGTCCGCCCGATCGAGCACATCGTTCTCGAGCAGGCGCTGGCGCGAGAGCGCCAGGGTGAGCGGCGTGCCGTACACGGGAACGTCGAACTCCCGCAAGAGATAGGACAGCGCGCCGATGTGGTCCTCGTGGCCGTGGGTCAGCACGACCGCTCTCAGGGCCTGGCGCCGGTCGGCGAGATAGGAGAAGTCGGGGATGACGTAGTCGACGCCGGGCATCTCGTCATCCGGGAACAGGAGGCCGCAGTCGACGGCGATGATGTCGTCTCCCGATTCCACCAGCATCATGTTGAGCCCGATCTCGCCCAGCCCGCCCAGCGGGATCAGGCGAACGCCGGGCTCGGCGGGGATGTCAATCGGGAGCGGGTCCGGTCGGTACGCGGTGCTCACGGCGGCCCCTGTATCGTACCATCCGCTCACGCCCCGGCAAAAAAGGGGCCAGCGGCGCCGGTCTGCGCGCTCCCCGCGCCGGGCAGCGACGTGGTAGGGGAGAGACAGCGTGTCAGAGTCGCGACCGCCAGTAGCCGGGCCACTGTCTCCCATGAGCCAAGACGATCAGCCTCGACCTTGTCATCGCCTGAACCTGCCCGTTAAACCTGAGCGCTCAGCCGCCGCGGTCTCTTGCGTGTCGGGTGGAACGCAGTCGTTAGACGCGCCCTCGTCGGCGAAGCGGCCGGAAGAGGCCCAGCAGCCACAAGCCGTCTCCGGCTGGGGTCAATGGTGAGGTTGAGGCCTTCCAGTGTGCGTGCTCCCAGAAGGAGGAGATCACTCGCTTCGGCGAAGACCACCTCATCGATCGTGAAGAACTTGTCGAGCCGGACGATGGCAAAGCCAACGCTCCGGGTTACCTGTTGGCCATTCGCCAGGACAAAGGCGACGTCCTTCTTTTCTCGTCGAATACCGAGCTTTTCGAGCGTGCGCCCAGCAACCCACGTGTATTCACTCCCGGTGTCCACCAAGAGCTTCGGTATGACCACAGAGCGGGTCCTGTCGACCGGGTTCTCGATTTTGCACTTGGCGTAGAATGTTCCCATGCTGCCCGCCAACCTTTTCCTTGTCTTCGAGATCACGCCTCGCGTCTAACGCTCACGTATCCTACCATCCGTCCACGCCCCGGCAAAAAAGGAGCCAGCCGGGTCAGGGCCTCCCCGGGGGACGTATAGCCGATCCGGCGGCGCGCGACTTACTTGACGAACTTTCGGCGGAGGGCAGCGGCTGCAAGCAGCCCTGTCCCAATCATGAGCAGAGAGGTGGGTTCCGGTGTAGGCGTCGGCGGGACGTACGGCGTGTCCAGGATGCCCGGCGTGCTCCCAGGCGCGGTCTGCGAGGCCACGAAGGGGAGCAGAGAAGGAAAGGCTCCGACGACACCTTGCCAGTTGTCGCTTGGCGATCCCCAGGCCGGCGGAAGATCCGGGATGGCGGCGATTTGTCCACCACCGGGATTGGCAAGAGAGTCAGTCCTCAGCGAGAGGGCTTCCAGGTCACTTGGCAGCCCCTCGGGCAGCGAGATGTTGACGATCCGTCCGGTGCTCGTGAGGAGCTGAGCCGTCGGCAAGACAGCTTCCACCGGTTGGATTGCAACATCTTCCGGTTGATCGAGCACCGCCTCGGGAGGCTCGGCCGGGGACGTCTCGCCCTGCGGGGAGTCCGCGATGCGGTTGGCGCAACGCGCTCGCGCGTAATGCTCGCCATCGGTGACCACTTCCTCGCCCCCGGCCAGCTTCACTTTGTTGCGCGTCCAATACACTCTGTTCCCCATGCGGTAGGAGACATAGGCGGTCTTCGGGGCCGGAAGTCTTACGACACGCGCCTGCGCGAGCTTGAAATCGGCGTAGTGCGCGGCGACCACCGGATCGTGAGAGACCGCGTGGTGCAACGCTGCCGGATTACGCACACCACCGGACACGACGGAATAGGGATAAACGGCCCGGCCTTTCCGCGAGCGAGAAGTCTCCGACGGACTCGGCGCCGAGGGAGCGGGGGGCGACCAATGCAGGCTGCTCTCCACGGGAACAACAACGCTTCGCCGAGCGGACCATTCGTTCTTGAGCGGGACGATCAGGCACAGACTCGAGACGATGAACAACGCGGCCGCAAATCGCGGGAAGCGGCGCCGCTTGTTGCGGCGCCGACAGTGTCGCTGGGATCGCATGTGGCCGGCATCCGCTCGCACAGATTGCACCGTCAAAGCCCTCGCCTTTCCTCTCGGTCATGAGCGTCTTGGAACTCTGACTGACAGAACACGCAAGGGGAGTGCCACTTTTTGTCAGCGGATGTCCACTTTTTGTCAGGAGGCCGTCAGTGCAAATGCGCTAGCTCCATCTGGATCGCCCGATCACGCCACTACTCTTGTTGACCACGCCGTTCGGATCCCGCCGGCATCGTTCCCCCGATCACGGGAGACCGGTAACGCTATGAGAGCGAAGGGGAAAAGGCGTGAAGCCGGACCCCGGGGGGCCCAGCGGTCACCGCTACACCCGAGAACCGGTCTGCATATTTTGGGGATGGTGCGCCCGTCTCAGGCTTCGCTCCTGGGCGCGCCAGAGAGGCTTCAAATAGAGGGGGGGCGTCCCTTCAAGGATTGAAGCCTCCCTCCCCACCCATGGGAGCCGGGTCCGGAGGAGAGGCGGCGTCGGCCTTCCCACGACCTCTTGTGGGCGATCGAGGCAATGACAGCCGCCGCCCCCGAGACCCGGGGGGCTGAGACGATCTTGCTGGTCGAGGACGAGCCGATGGTCCGGCTCGTCACTCGGGAGATGCTGGAGCTCCGCGGTTACAGGGTACTGGAGGCGGCTGACACGAGCGACGCGCTCCGCATCGCCGACCCGCCGAGCGCCCGGATCGACCTCCTGGTCACGGACGTGATCATGCCCGGAATGAACGGCCCCGATCTGGCGCTGCTCATCCGGGGGCGCCACCCGCGGACGCGAATCCTCTACATGTCTGGCTACACCGACCCTGCGATGGGCAACCGCACCACGATGGATCCCGACACTGCCTTCCTCCAGAAACCGTTCACCCCCAAGAGCCTGGCTCTGAAGGTCCGCGAGGTCCTCGACGGCGGCGGCAATGAACAATATGAGCCGCGCGGCCAACCCACGCCGGGGATCCCGCTTCTGTCGTAGCTTCGCCGGGTGGTCGTAAGCCGGCGCCCCGGTTCGGACCGCCCATGTCGCCACGAGAGGGAAAGGCAAGGAAAGCAGACAATCGGGCGACCGGCGCCCGGTGGTACGATTCTCGGCGGCGGAAGCACCTACTCTTCCATGCGATAGAATCCGAGGGCCTTGAGGAGCGGAACGTCCTGGAGCGAGAACAGGATGGCCGGCTCGGCGCCGGGGTTGGCGTGCTGATGAGAGGCCCGTGGCGGCACGGCGAAGAAATCGCCCTCACCCCAGTCGAAGGCGACACCGTCGATGACGGTGCGCCCCGCGCCGCTGACGACGTGGTAGACGGCGCTTGACGTCTCGCGGTGGGCGCGGGTGCGGACGCCGGGGCGGAGCATCTGGAGATAGCAGCCGAGGGCGGGGACGACCGATCGGCCTGACGCCGGGTCAAGGTATTCCATGAAGACATCGTCGAAGGGGCTCGCAAGGCCGCGCGCCCGACCGAGAAGTTCGGCGTACGCGTCGGCCCACGGATAGTGGACGTGACGCGCGGGCGCACCCCGCCGGACCGCCTGTCGCTCACCCGTGTACGGGTCCATGTGGAGATTCTCCAGATAGCGCACGAGGGGAGAATCGAGGCCGTCGAGCCACATCACGGGTTCCCGGCCCTCGTTTCCGTGATCGTGCCAGCTCATGCTCGACGTGACCGTGAGGTCGCCCCGGCGCATGACGCACTTGTCGCCCTCGATCGTGGTGTACGCGTCCTCGCCGTGCAACATGAAGCGCACGGCGTTCGGCGTGTGGCGATGCGCCGGCGCGACCTCGCCGGGGAGCAGGTACTGGACGGCAGCGGAGATCGTGTGGGTGCTCGTCCGCTCGCGCACGCCGGGGTTGTCGAGGCGGAGGATCCTCCGCTCGGCACCACGGGCCGGCCTCATGAACTCCGCGCTCCGCCGGAGGAGCGGCTCGATCTCCGCCCAGCGCCAGAGCTTCGGCTGGACCGCGGAGGCCTTCGGCTGGATGAGCGGGCCCGGACGAGTCCAGGGCGCGTCGAGCCCGGCGGCGCGGAGGCTCGCGCAGTACTCCTCGAGGCCGGCCACGGACGGTGTCGCGTCAAGCGCCATTGTCAGCCTCCTTCGCTCACAGGACCCGTGAACGCCAGCCGTCGCTCGGCGAGAGAGGAGAAGTGGGGGATGACGTGGTCGACGCCGGCATCTCGTCGTCCGGGAACACGAGGCCGCAGTCGACGGCGATCATGTCGTCTGCCGATTCCACCAGCATCATGTTGAGCCCGATCTCGCCCGGCCCGCCCAGCGCGATGAGCTGGACGGCGGGCTCGTCGGGGCCGTCATTCGGGAGCGGATCCGCTCGGTACGCGGTGCTCACGGCGGCCCCCGTATCCTACCATCCGTCGCCCGCGCCCCGGCAAGAAAGGGGCCAGCCGGTTCAGGGCCTTTCAACTCCGGCGGACAGGGGCAGGCGATCGCGCCGCTCGGGGACTCCAGCCGGGACGAGGTGTGGTAGGGTGAAGGCATGGCCATCGGCGTGAAGCAGATCCTCGATTACGACGACTACGCGGCCATTCCCCCCGACGGCAGGCGCTACGAGCTGCTGGAAGGAGATGTCCACGTAACCCCCGCCCCGTCGCCCCGCCACCAGTGGTCGTCCAAGAAGCTCCAGCGCCAGCTCGAGGATTACTTCGAGGCCCGGGGCCTCGGCCGCGTCTTCAACGCCCCGATCGACGTGATTCTCACGCCGCACGACGTCGTGCAGCCGGACCTCGTCGTGGTCACGAACCCCGGGCAGATCTCGGCCCGGGGGATCGAGGGCGCGCCCACCCTCTTGGTCGAGGTGCTCTCACCCTCCACCATGACTTACGACCGAGCCACCAAGTCCAGACGCTACGCCGCCCTCGGCGTCTTCCACCTCTGGTTCCTCGACCCCGATGGCCGCCGCCTCGAGTGCTTCCGGCTCGAAGGCCAGACCTGGCGCCTGGTGCTCGAGGGCGACGGCGAACGCACCGTCGAGCATCCCGACTGGCAAGACCTCAGCATCCGGCTCGCGGATCTGTGGATGTAGCCGCGCCCCGACGGGCGCATTCAGTCGGTGGAGTCGGTATCAGTTCAGCTTCAGCTCAACGAACGAGGGATTCGGCCAGACGGGCAAATTCGGCGAGGGAGAGGGTCTCGGCGCGGCGGGCGGGGTCGATGCCGGCGCTCGCAACGAGAGCGCGAGCCCGATCGACCGATAGTCCGAGGCCGGCAGCGAGGGCGTTGGCGAGACTCTTCCGTCGCTGGCCGAAGGCCGCGCGAACCACTGCCCGGAAACCCTTGACGTCGGCGATCGGAACGGGTGGAGCCGAGCGGACACCCAGATGAATGACGGCGGAGTCCACCAGGGGCGGCGGCCTGAAGGCGCCGGGCGGCACCGTGAAGGCCAGGGTCACGTCGCAGGCGATCTGGGTCAGGACCGAGAGGCTGCCATACGCCTTGCTGCCGGGTGTCGCTGCGATGCGCTCGGCGACCTCCTTCTGGAGCATGAGCGTCATCTCGTCGATCGCGCACCCCGCGTCGACCAGCGCCATCAGGATGGGCTTGCCGACGCTGTAGGGGAGATTGCCGACCACGAGCACCCGGCCCCCGGGATCGGGCAGCCGTTCGCGCAGACACGCGTAGTCGAAGCTCCGCGCGTCGGCGGCGAGGACCTCCAGGCGGGGCGACTGGGCGAAGCGCTCGCCGAGGCGGGTGGCGAGCCGGGCATCGACTTCCAGCGCGAGAAGGCGGCCGCAGGAGCGAGCCAGCTGCTCGGTGAGCGCGCCGCGGCCGGCGCCGATCTCCACCACGAGGTCGAGGGGCGTCGGCCGTACCAGCTCGACGATCCGCCGGGCCACCACGTCGTCGCCCAGGAAGTGCTGGCCGAGGGCCCGCGTCTTGCCTCGCGCCGCCGGGCGGCGCGTCACGAGCGCGCGCGCATTGCGGCGCGGGCTCAT
>WNGB01013933.1_pt1 | contig 10792 bp, 15 predicted proteins | sample 5400681 | NCBI WGS metagenome assembly WNGB01 (sample SAMN13153367, study PRJNA577476) | soil metagenome | isolation source: 115 cm soil or saprolite under grassland replicate 2 | place: USA:California | collected 2016-06-15 | reverse complement strand
GGAGGGCGGGACGAGGTGGAGCACGCCTCGGAGGATCGAGAGGTCGCTGTTCGGCGGGATGACGTAGACGTGGTCCGGCTCCGCTCGGGTCCGGTCCTTCACCTGCGCGACGGGCATGCGCGTCCCGCGCTGCAGCAGCTCGGGCATGATGCCCTGGTGCGTCGGGTCGAGGTGCTGGACGATCACGAAGGCGAGGCCGCTCGAGTCGGGGACGCCGCCCAAGAACTCCTCGATGGCCTCCAGCCCTCCTGCCGAGGCGCCGATCGCCACGACGGTCGGCGTCCCCTCCCCCGGCGCTGGTATTGGAGCCGCCTGGCTGCGACTCCGCCGGGTGGGGGCAGGCTTCCCTTTTTTCGCTCGTCGCATTCGCGCCACCGCGGGTGGTCGAAGGACATAGGCACGATTTCACGCGCGTGCCTAGCTCGAGGAGACCGTCGCCTGCGGGCGCGTCGAGCACCCCTGTCCGCGCCTGTGTGCGACCAGCCTCGTCCACCTCGCCCGATCCTCGTTCCGCATCGCGCTCTCCTGGTTTGGGAGCGCGCAGGATCGTCGCCGCCGATTACGCCCGCCAGACGTCCATCACCGGGCGGTTAGTGCGCCGGTCAAAACCGGCATGGAGTAGCGAATGAAAGAGTCGTACCCCGAAGGAGTAGCGACCCACGGGGACCCCGAGTCATGCGCCGACGTTCGCGAGGACGGTGGTGAAGCGTTGACAGGGGCACGTACGGGCTGGGCTATTGAGCCGCGAAAACAGGATCCCCGAGGCGCCGACGCTGTTAACCGAAGCGGAAGGCAGCACGGCCGAGCGCGCGATCGCGAGCTCTCGGTCGGCCTCGCGCGGTCGAAGACCCCACGCACGTGCGGAAACTCCATGCACGGGAACCGGGAGATCCCCAGGTCCTCCGCTCGGCAACGGGCGGAGCGCATCGGAAAGTCCATGGACGTGAGCCGATGATGGACGACCAGGGGAAGTCGGACAGGTCCGTAGTACCGAAGAAGCCGTCGAACAAGCCCGCGAACGCGACGAGCGACCGCGACCACGGCGAACCCTACACGGGCACGAAGGCGGAAACGCCGGACACGGCCAAGGGCAAGCCTACGGTAGCCGAGCACGTCGCGGACGAGGGTGCGGAGGCGGTGGAGGGAAGGGGCCTGGCCAAGGAGAACGCGGACCAGCAAAACGCGCACCGGACCCAGAGCCGGGTGAGCGCGCCAAGTGCGCTGGACCGCGTACGCGAAGCAGCAAGGAGGGACAAGGACGCGAAGTTCACGGCGCTCTTCCACCACATCACCCTCGACGCCCTGCATCGGGCTTTCCTCTCGCTGAAGAGGAAGGCAGCGGCCGGAGTCGACGCCGTGACGTGGGAGCAGTACGCGCAGGACGTCGAGGGCAACCTCGCGGCCCTGCACGCGAAGCTGCACAAGGGAGCGTATCGAGCGAAGCCATCGCGGAGAGTGTTCATCCCCAAGGCCGACGGGCGGCAGCGACCGCTCGGGATCGCCTCGCTGGAAGACAAGATCGTCCAGCGGGCCGTGGTCGAGGTGCTGAACGCCATCTACGAGAACGACTTCCTCGGCTTCTCCTACGGGTTCCGGCCAGGGTGTGGCCAGCACGATGCGCTGGACGCGCTCGCCGCCGGGATCGCGTGGAAGAAGGTGAACTGGGTGCTCGACGCGGACATCCGTGGGTTCTTCGACAGCATCGACCACGGGTGGTTAGTGAAGTTCGTCGAGCACCGGATCGCGGACAAGCGGGTCCTGCGCCTCATCCAGAAATGGCTGAACGCGGGAGTGCTGGAAGATGGACGCTGGACGGAGACGGAGGAAGGGACGCCGCAGGGGGCCACGATCTCGCCCCTGCTCGCGAACATCTACCTCCACTACGTCCTCGACCTGTGGGCCCAGCAATGGAGGAAGCGACGTGCCAAGGGCGACGTTGTGATCGTCCGGTACGCCGACGACTTCGTGCTGGGCTTCCAGCATCGCTCGGACGCCGAGCGGTTCCAGTGGGACCTCGCCAGAAGGCTTCGGCGATTCGCGCTGGAGCTGCACCCGGAGAAAACGCGCCTCATCGAGTTCGGGCGGTACGCCGTCCGGGATCGGAAGGCACGCGGTCACCGGAAACCGGAAACCTTCACGTTCCTCGGCCTGGTGCACATCTGTTCCCAGGTCAGGGAATGGTTCGTCCTCCGGCGGCGCACGAGCAAGAAGCGGATGGGGACCAAGCTCAAGGCCATCAAGGCCGAGATGCTCAAACGACGCCACCAGTCGATCCCGGAGCAAGGGAAGTGGCTGGCCAGCGTCGTGCGCGGCTACTTCGCGTACCACGCGGTCCCGACCAACGGCGAGAGCATCTCCGCGTTCCGTACTCAGGTGGTCCGCCTCTGGCGACAGGCGCTCCGGCGCCGCAGCCAGCGGTCACGACTCGACTGGGCCCGGATGCACCGGCTCGCCGTCCGCTGGATCCCGCCCGCCCGCATCCAGCATCCGTGGCCCACCAAGCGCTTCGGCGTCACCATCCACGGCAAGAGCCCGGTGCGTTAGCAGCGCACGCCGGGATCCGTGCGGGGGGCCGCTCGCGAGAGCGGTCCCTACCGCGACCTTGTGCTGAGGCCTGTATGCGGCGAGGACCCTGTTCGCACTTCCAGTGTCGTGTGCGCCGGCCAAGCGAAGTTCGGAAACGAGCCGATCCTGGAGTGTCCCCCACAGTCGCTCGACGCGCCCCTTTGCCTGAGGACTCAGCGCAGAAATGCTGCCCAGTCTCACGCCCTGAGCGCGACGAGGCGTCCGGGCCGGGCGATGTCAGCGGATTCGAGTTCCGCCCTGATCCGCCCGCGCGCCGAGCGCCCGGAGCCACAGCTCCGCCTGGCCGACCGCGTACGGCACCGCCGCGTCCACCCGCAGGATCAGACGCCCCACTTCCAGGGGTGACCGGACCACCTGACGGCGGTGGTTTACGTGGCTGCGCCCCAAGGAATTCGCTGCGGCACTGCCGGGTCCCGTTGACGGCCGGGGTATCACCCCCTATCATGCCGAATCACGGGGTCAGTCAACCCGGCAGTCACCCTGGGAGCGGCCATGGCCAAGTCCGTAGACAGGACCGTGCAGAGGATCCTCGCCGAATCGAAGGCCGCGGGAGCCCGCGTCGAGCGCGCCCACCCCGCCGCCGAGGGCCTCCGGGTCCGCGCGAACGCGGCCACCGATGCCGTGTCGTTCGTCTGGTACGCGCCGCGCTCGGCGGACGGGAAGCGGCCCGTTCACGTGATCGGCGCGTGGCCGGCGATGTCCGCGAAGGACGCCGCCGAGCGGCTCGAGGCGCTCCGGGTGGACGTGAAGCGGGCCGCGTCGGGCCTGCCGGGTCCCGGGCGCGAGGCGCGAACCGCCATGACGCTGCGCGAGCTCCTCGCGCTGTTCTGGTGGAAGGATCTCCGAGCACGCCGCCTCCGCTGGCCGCCCGTGCTCGTCCTCCGTAACCATGTGCTCGACATCCTCGGGTGGAACACCGAGGTTCGGACGATCCGGCCGCACGACGTGGAGCGGGTGATCGAGAAGCTCACGAACGCGGGCAAGTCGGTCCAGGCCGTCAAGGTGCTCGCCCTCGTCAAGCAGATGTTCCTAGTCGCGGTGCGGGCGCACGTGATCGAGCGGTCGCCCGCGGCGGACATCACCCGCCGCTACTTCAAGATCCGCACGCCGCACCGGGTGCGCCGCTGGACCGCCGATGAGCTGGGCGCCGTGTGGCGCGTGCTCCACGAGGAGCCGACGCCATCGAAGGTGAACAACAGCGCCGAGCGCCGCGAGGTGGCCCGCCTCGGGCTGATCGTCCTCCTCGCCACCGGCCGGCGCACCGGGGAGCTCGTCCAAGGTCGCAAGGAGCACTTTGACCTTGATGCCGCCGTGTGGACCGTGCCCCCCGAGGTGCGGAAGTTCACGAGGGATCAGGAGGCGGAAGCGGAGCCGGACCGCGTGCACCTGTCGCCGCAGGTCGTGCGCGCGCTGCGCCGCCTGTTCGCGCTCGCGCCGTCCTCCCCGTGGGCGCTCGGGACGCCGCTCGACTCCAGCTCTGGCCACGTGGACGACAGCACCCTTGGTCGCGCGTTCCGCGAGATGCAGCGGGGCGGGCCGCTCAAACTCACCAAGCCGGCCACGGTGCACGATTTCAGGAAGGCGATCCGCTCGACCGTCGTGCAGCAGCGCTGGTGCTCCCACGCCGCCGCCGAGGTCATCCTCGGCCACGAGATCGGGGGCGTCATGGGCACCTATGACCTCGCCAGCTACGACGAGGAGCGGGCCGCCGCGCTCGACCGCTGGACCGCGTACCTCGACGCGCTGGCGGGGTTCGGCGAGGCCAAGGTGGCGAACCTCGACGCGCGCCGGGCGTAGCGCGGCGGACGCAAGAAGGGCCGCCCCGTCGCCGGAGCGGCCCCGATGCAGCGCGGCCCGCGAAGTCTACCGCTTCACCCGCACCCGCTCGCCGTCGGAGAGCCCGGCCAGCGCCCGCGCCCGCCGCGCCATCGGCGAGACCGGCGCATCCCGGTTCCCGAGCGCCGCGTCGGCCGCGTCCGCCTCGCGCGCGAAGTCGATCCCGAACCATCGCGCCAGGGAGCCGAGCAACGTCCGGCCAGCGTCGGCCGGAGCGATGCCGAGCTCCCCCGCCAGCGTCGAGATCGCTGCCTCGAGTAGCTCGTCGATGCGGCCGACGCGCGTTCCGGCGGTCATGGCTACGCCTCCGCCGGATCCGGGCACTCGTCCTTGGTCGGCGTGTACCAGCCCCGCGCGCGGGCGATGGCGAGGAGGTCCCACGCCACCGCCTCCCGGGCATGGTCGCCCGGGTAGCACGCGCCATCGCCCGTGGCGTCAGCGTGCGGCGACGCGGCGAGGATCATCCGCGCCGTCCCCGAGTCGGCCCGATCCCACTCGTCCTCGCCGGCGCCGAGGTTGAAGTGCCGGGCGGCCGCGTCCTCGATGCGGCTCTGTCCCTCGGCGTCCTGCCACGCGTTGCCGACGGTCCGGAACGAGTAGAACTCGCCCGCCCGGAACCGCGGCTCGAGCGCCAGCGCCAGGTCCTCGAGCTCCTCGAGATACGCCGCGCGCCACGCGGCGAGGTACGTCTCCCTCGCGTCCCACCGCGGTGCCGCTGCGCCGATGCTGACGGGAACCGCCGCCGCCACGCCGGCGGCGCCCACCGTGGCGAGGAAGCCGCGCCGCGTCGTCTTGCCGGCGGTCACGCGGCCACCTCCTCGCCGTTCGGAACTCGCTCCTCGCCCGGCGCCATGGTGTAGAATCCGCGCTTGCGCGCCACCGTCAGCACGTCCCAGGCGGCCGCTTCCTGCGCCCACTGCGAGACGTGGCACCAGTCGCCCTCCGTGGCCTCGCCGTGCGGCGACACGGCTAGGAGCATCAGCGAGGGCCCCACGGGCCCCGTGTAGTAGGCGAACGCGACCCGCGTCGCCCGGCACCCGAAGTGCTCCCCGCACAGCCCCTCGAGCACGTGCATCGGGTGCTCGCGCAGCCAGCGGTCTCCGGGGAACCGCTCGTCGTCGCCGCTCGCGAAGGCCCGCAGCTCGCCCGCTGCGAACCTCGGGCGGAGCGCCAGCGCGAACCGCTCGACCTCGGCCAGATATTCCGCCCGGTGGAATGCCAGCGTCGACGCAGCATTCGGCCATGTGGAGATCGTGGCGAGCGCTGCGGAGGGGAGCGCCGCCGCTGCGGTCGCGGCTCCGATCGCTCCGATGAATCCACGGCGGGAAACGTTCTTCATGGTGAACCTCCGTTCTGCGGGTTGAGGCGTCCGCTTCGACGCCCGGTTGCTTCCCTCTACCGCGATTCTCACGAACATGCTAGCATGATCTCCATGAGCGCCAGAAAGCAGCGGTTCAGCGGGCGGCCGGGTAGACTCGGGCGCGTGCCGCACGTGAAGAAGGGCCTAAAGCTTGCCGCGTACCGGATGCGGCCGGACCAGATCGCGGCCCTGCGTCGCGAGGCGTTGAAGCGCGCGGTGGCCCGCGAGAGCGGCAAGCCCGACGCGAGCGAGCTAGTCCGGGAGGCTGTCGATCTCTGGCTGGCGAAGCACGTGCGCCCGAAGGCGTAGACTTGTCGCAGCAAGCGACGGGCTAGGCCGGCCAGCCGAAGAGGGAGACTCCCCATCCCCTGCCCGCCGCGCGTTTCCTTCCGGGGAGCGCCTGGGGAGGCGTGCATGGTTCGGAGGCGCTGGGAAATCTCGCCGCTCGAGCTGCTCGTGCCGCGCGATGATCTCCGGTACGCGCGGCGTCTGGGCGTGTCGCCGCTCGTGCGCCGCATGGCCGTGTTTTGGGATGCCGTGGTGGGTCGTGGGCGGGGACGGATCCCGAAGGCCATCCGGGAAGAGGCGCAAGCACTAGACCGCGCCGAACGCATCATGGCGCTGCTACGGCGCGAACGGGTCGATCCGTGTCAGCGACCGTTGCCGTTCCTGGCTGGGACGCCGGAATGCCTGCGTTGGAGCTGGAGCGCCACCGTGGAGCCCGGGATAGAGGTCCCCGGGGTGCCGCTCCTCTTGCACTACGTCGCCCTGGCACGTAACCGGACGAAGCAGCGGGCCGAGCGGAAGGAGGCCCGAGCCGAGGAACTCAAGGCGCTACAGGCTCCGCGGCGAAGATGGTTCGCCCTCGCCCTCCGACACGTCAAAGCGGGACGCCGCGACGAGGCCCTCGGCCTTCTCCGCTCTCTGGCGATGGGCGCCGATGCTCCCACGGTCCGCAGGATCATCGCGCTCGTCCTCGCCGGGCACCGCACCCAGGCGACCGACGAACTCCGGGCCCTCTCGCGCCCGCCTGGCGCGTATTTCGACGCCGCGTGAAATAGGCGATTTTCGCCGTCGCGCCTAGGCCGCTCGACGGGCCACCTGAAAGCCGCGCCAGTAGCGCGTTTCGTAGGTTCAGCGTCGCTCGCCGGTATCGACGTCCGTACATTGCTACGTCCGGACGTCTCTGAGATGCCCGGATGCATGGGCAAGGCACACGAGGGAAAGAGGCACACCGCGGGCGAGCGGTCGTCGCTCGTCTGTGTGACGTTGAAGCTGGCCCCCGAGGACCGCGACGCGCTCCAAAGCGAAGCGCTCCGGCTGCGACTCGAGGGCCAGGCATCCCGGATCGACATGTCCGCGATCGTCCGCGGCCTCGTTGCCAAGTGGCGAGCCAACCGTGACGGGGGCCGGCCGTGATCGCGGCCGAGGATCTCCGCGAGCCGATGGTTACCGCCGCCGAGGCGCAGCGGTTGGCCGGCGTCGGAGAGATGACGCTCCGACGCGACGTGCGGGCCGGTCTACTCCGGCAGCCCCCGCCCGAGCTGCGCTACTCGAACGGCCGTCGCGTCTTCTTCGAGAGGGACGTTCTCGCATGGAAGGCGGCGAGGGCGGCGAAGCCTCCCCGCTCGATCCCGTCCGCCGCTGCGGGCCGCGAGCGCGGGCACTCCCTCCGCGACGAATTCGCCGAGCTGAAGGCCGCCGCCGCCGAGGCCCTCGCGTGCGCCGGCATGGCCGAGACGGGCCGGGTCCTCGCCAAGCACACGCCGCACGGCCGGTTGACGGAGATCCCGGTCAACGCCAGGCGGGCGGCGATCCTCGACCTCCGCCGCGTGGCCGCGAGGTGTGCATGAGCGCGCCCGACAACGTCGTCGACCTCGACGACTACCGCCTCGCGACCCCGAGCGAGCGGCTGCGATTCGTCGCGGGGCTCGTCGCCTGGGGCCTCAAAGGCGACGACGACCGAGCGCGCGAGGCGCTCCGCACCGTGAAGGCCCTTGCGGTCAACTGCTGGGACGACGTCGGCGAGGACGGCACGCTATGAGCGCGCCACGGCAGCTCCTCGTGAGCGAGCGGTGTCCGCGCTGCGGGCGGCACCTGCCATCCCTCGGGCATCGCGCCCAGGGGCTCCTGCTCTGGATGCGGTGGGGCGCCGCCATGCCGAGCACGGTGGCCCCCACCGCCCGCGCCCAGGTCCGCCGGTTCCTCGCGGATAGGCCTGAGGAGGGCGAGGCGCTCCGCTGCCATGCCGGGCTGTGCCGATCGGAAGGTGCCGCGTGACGCTGCGGTTGATCCGCTCGCCGCGAGGAACGATGCGCCTCCTCGATCCGGCTTCCGGCTACATGGCGTGCTCCGTCTGCGACTCGCGGCATTACCTCGGTGCGGCGCAGGGGAACCCGTGGCGCTGCTCCTTCGGATGCGAGCCCGGCGATCCACCGACGACCACCGACCGGAAGTGCGAAGAATTGGCGCGGGCTCCCCGACGCCGCCGGTCACGCCTCAGTCTGATCCCCCGGGGTGCGGCGTGACGCGGCGAGATCGGATCGCGCGCTACGTGGCGCTCGGGTTCGCGGCCAACGCGGCCGCCGAGAAGATCGCCGCGGTCGGTCCGGTCCCGATGCCGGTGGACTTGGCGGCCCGGCTCCGCGTGCTCACCGAGGCGGCGCGCGACGTCGCCACCCTGACCGAGCGGGAGATCGCATTCCTCGACAACGCCCGCGATTGGCCCGGCGAGGCGGCGCCATGAGCGCGCCAGCCTGCCGCGCCCGCCCCGTCGAGCCGATCGACGTCGAGGAGGTGCTCGGCCGCCTCGAGTCTGTCCGCCGGAACGGCGACGGGCGATGGATGGCGAAGTGCCCCGCGCATGGCGACAAGACGGCGAGTCTGTCGGTCCGCCAGGGAGACGACGGGCGGATCCTGCTGCATGACTTCGGCGGGTGTTCGTTCGCGGAGATCGTGGCCGCACTCGACGTCCGGCCCGAGCAGCTCTTTCCGCCGAGCAACGGCCCGTGGACGCCCCGGCGCCCACGCCCGGACCCGGACCGGGAAGCCCGCGCGCTCCTCGATCGGCTCCGCCGGCTGCACGAGCCGCCCTCTCGTGAGCGGATGCGATGGGAGCTCGAATTCGTCGGGCACCTAATCCTCGGAGGCCCTCGCGCGTTCGCCGATCTGCCCGAGGGGTTCACGGCCGAGCACGTCCGGGTATTCCCGCTCCGCCTCCTGTTCTATGCGGCGGTCGAGCTGGCGCGGCAGGGCACTCCCCGGCGCCGGTTCTCTCCCGAGGCGCTGTGGCGTGAGGTGGAGCGCTGCGGCGGACGCGACAAGCGACACGACGTCTATTTCTGGGCGCGGGCGGCCGTCAGCGCCACGAGGCGGGGGTCATGAGCGCGATTCGGGCAGCGGCAGAGCGTCTTGCGAGCGTGCCGGGTGCGCCCCACGTCCTCCCTGTTCGGCTGACGCTCGAGGACATCACCACGCCACCGCGAGAGGAATTCGTGATCGGGAGCATGATCCCGTTCGCCAAGTCCTCCGTGATCTTCGGGCCCACGAGCGTGGGCAAGTCGGCGCTCGCCGCTCAGATCGCGTTCGCGTTCGCGGGCGGCGTCGGGAGTCTGTGGGGCCTCCCGCTCCACCCCGGCGGCGGCCCGGTCCTCGTCTACACCGCGGAGGACACGCTCGACGACTGGAAGCGGAAGGGCGCGGCGATCCAGGCGGGCGGCGGCCTCGACGCGGCGCAGATGCGGCGCGCCCTCGAGCGGCTCTACGTGATGGACAAGTCGGAGGGTGTCGCCCGGCTCTCCGAGGTGGTCACGGTTCGTGAGCCGTCCAGCCCGGCCACGCCAGAGCGCATCGTAACCCGGCGCATCGGCCAGCCTACGCACGAGCAAGAGAACGTGATCGCGGCGGCGCTCGAGATCGGCGCGCTTTTCGTTCTCGTGGAGACGGCATCCCGCCTCGTGGAAGAGGAGGACAACCCGTCGTTTGCTGCGTTGCAGTCGGCGCTCGGGCGCATCGGGCGGGAGACGGGCGCCGCCGTGACCGTAACGCACCACGCAACGAAGGCCGCGACCCGGGAGAACGACGCAGCGATCGAGAGTGCGCGCGGCGGCGGGGCCCTCGTGGCGAACGCGCGCAACGCCCTCGCACTGTTCCCGGCGGACCCCGAGGCGGCGAAGCCCTACGCGGATCGCTTCCCCGCCGAGGACGTCGTGATCCTTTCGCACGGGAAGGCCACCAGCTCGACGCGGAGGCGTGCACCGCTCGTGCTCGTTCGCACGGATGCGACCTGGGGCGCCGTGTTCCGCCTGCCGGACGAGGTGGAACTCTCGCCAGCCATGGAGCGGGTCAACGCGGAACGCATGGACCATGAGCGCCAGCGCGAGCGCGACCAGCTCCATCGGTTGTTCGAGGTGGTCGAGCGGGTGCTTCCGACGCGGCCCGCGCTCTCCCCCTCGTGGCTGCGGGACAACGCGGCGAGGGACCTGGGAATCGCCAAGCACCGGATCGAGCCGCTCGTGCAGCGCGCCCTCGACGCCGGCGTGCTCCGTGTGAACAAGCGATCCGACCGCGGCATCACGGTAACGCTGGGAGCGGACCCCCGGAAGCCGATCGCGGCCGCCCGGGCGGATTCGGGCGAGTCGGCCGAGGACGCAGCATGATCCCCACCCCGAAACCCGCCCAGAACAACCCGCCCGCCCTAAGCAGTGGGCGAATGGGCGAATGCTACGCCCGCCCCTTCGCTCACCCGCCCGCCGGAAGCGTAGAGACGAACCGGGCGAGTCCGGGCGAGTCGGGCGAATCAGGGGGAGATGGGGGAGGGGACCGCGGTCCCGGCGGCGCGCTGGCACGAGAGGCAGCACCACCGCTCGCGACCGTCGTCCGCCTGCACCAACCGCCACACGTGCCCCTCCTCGCCCTCCTTCCGCTCGTGCAGCTCCACCACCCGACCGCACCTGAAGCACTCCACGCCGGCCTGTTCCTGCATGACGTCCTCCTTCGTCGCGAGTTGCA
>WNGB01026926.1_pt1 | contig 10794 bp, 11 predicted proteins | sample 5400681 | NCBI WGS metagenome assembly WNGB01 (sample SAMN13153367, study PRJNA577476) | soil metagenome | isolation source: 115 cm soil or saprolite under grassland replicate 2 | place: USA:California | collected 2016-06-15 | reverse complement strand
CATCGCGCCGGCCACAGGCGGGACACCGCTGGCCGGCCCGAGCTCGATCTCGAGGCGCGAGGTTCGCGAGCGCGGCACCGAGCCGGGCGGGCCGGGCGGCAGCATGTCGTTGAGCTCGAGCGGGATGGGCGGCGGGGTCGGCTCGTCCTGGCGATCCAGCTCCAGGTCGGCGGCGTCGAGCCCGAACGGGCGGTTGACTCCGCCGGAGCTGGGCAGGTCGCCCAGGTCGAGCGCAGGCGGCGCGCCCGCTTTCGCGCCGGCGACGACGGCGTCATCGAGGTCCGCGTTCTCGCTCAGCTCGAAGAGGTCGAGGTCGAGCGGACCGCGCCCGGGCCCGCCTCGGCCGGCGGGGAGCATGGGCTGGACGCCGTCGTCGAAGAAACCCTTGGGGGCCGGAAGCTCGGTGCCCGGGTTCTGCTTGGGCTGGACGCCGTCGTCGAAGAAGCCCTTGGGAGCGGGTAGGTCGAGGCCCGACTTGGTGGGCGTCGGGCCCACCGGGGTCAGCAGATCCGGCAGCCCCTTGGTCGGGAGCGGCCCGACCGGGACCGGCAGATCGATCTCGTCCGGCAACGCGGTCCGCGCGGCGGCTGCGGGACCGACGGACGGCACGGCCGCGGCAGGGAGTTTCGCGGCCGCTTCCGGCACGGACGCCCCGGACGGCGGCGCGGGCGCGCGCGAAGGTTTCGGGCCGACCGGCGCCAGCAGATCCGGGATGCTCTTGCGCGGCACCGGCCCGACCGGCGCGGGCAGGTCGGTGAGCGTGTTCCGCTTGCCCGGCTTGCTGGCGCCGCGGGTCGGCTTCGGTCCGACCGGCGCCAGCAGATCCGGGGCGGTGGCGCGCGGCGAGGCCGCGGACGGCACACCCTCAGGCGCCTGTCCCGCTGCATCGTCGGGCGCCGGGATCTCGTCCGCGCGGCCCAGCTCGATGAGGTCCGAGTCGGACACGTTGTCCCACGACTCGTCGATTTCGCCCGATGGGGCCGGCGGGTTGACCGGACTCGCCCCGGAGGACCTTCGTTTTTTTCTGTTCACGTCCCGCGCCCTCGCCGCTCGGCTGGCATCATCGTGAACGGTCGGCCGGAGCGCGAGGACAGGGTCCCTCTCCCCCGGACCGGAAGCTCGACCTCATCGAACTGGTGGCTCGAACCGATCGTATCCGAGGCCACCCCGACCCCGACCATCGTCAGAGTGTACGCGGTCTCCGATCACAAATGGTCGCCGAAGGGAGCAGCGGTTTCGTCGGGCGGCGGAAGGCCGCGCCGCCCTGCGCGATTTTTGCGCTGACCCTCCCGGTTTTTCTGACGGCCCACGGCCCGCTGGATCTGGCGGCGGATCGCATCATCGATCTGCGGCAGCACGAGCAGCAGCTTCGCGCTCTGCTCCGGTGTGACCACCTTCCGCACCGCGGCAAAACGCTCGCGCTGGACCCGATAGAGGTCCTCGTAGTGCGCGAGGAGGTCGTCGACCAGCCGATTGAGTGCGGGTCGGTCGGGTGTTGCCGCGGCCATCTCGCGCCTGAGCGCTCGCTGCAGCATGACCCCTCGCTGGTGCAGCTCCTCCATGCGGTCGTCGAAGCGGCCGAGCAGAGGGAACAGCCGGGCGGCGGTGGCGTCGTCGAGCGAGAGCTGCTCGGTCAAGTACCACGCGCGCATCGTCCGGATGCGATCGCGCAGTCGCTCCCGCCTGGCGAGGGCGCGCGGGCCGCGCCGGGGGCCGTCCGGGTCGGGGTCGCCGCCGGACAGGCCGGGACGGCCGGGATCGCTCTCGAAGACCGGCCGGGGTGGGGTCTCGCCCGGCGGCTGGGCGCCGGCCGTCGCCGGGGCCACGCCGACCACGAACAGGAAGGCCACGATCGCGACCAGGCACCGCATGATGATTCGCTCCGCCGGCATCAGCCGGCCTGCACCTCGGCCAGGTACCGGTCGATCGCGTCGAGCGCCTCGTCCGGCAGCTGGTCGGCCATGTCGTCGACCGACAGGTAGTCGGGAGGCCGGAAGGGATCGATGGCGGGCCGGTCGTCGCCGTCTCCGTCGCCGCTCCGGTCGCTGTCCGCGTCGCGGCCATCGTCGGGCGCCGTCGCGGCGGTGGGCTCGCCCGCTTGCGGCGCTTCCGCGCGCAGGAGGTCGGCCACGAAGGCGTCCTCGGAGACCGCATCGTCGCCGAGCTCGCGATCGAGCGCGCGCTCGAGTCGCTTCAGCTCCTCGGCGCTGAGGTCGGCGAGCCCCGGCGAGGCCTCGTCGTGGTCGCCTGCGCGATCGCGATCGCGGCGGCTCCTGCCACGCCGGATGCGATCGCCGTCAGCCCGACGGGTCGCGCCCACCAGCGCGCGGGCCGCCCGACCTCGCCCATCCCCAGACGGGCCGCGACCCGCGCGAGCCACCCGGGCCCGGCCGGGTCATCGCCGGCGCATGCCTGCCGGATCTCGCGCGCCATCGCGTCCCAGTCCGGCTCGCTAGCCGGAAGCGGCCTGGCCGCCTTCACCGCGGCGAGCGCTTTCCGGATCTCGATCAGCTCCGCGCGCGCGTCATCGTCCCGGGCCAGGAGCTCCTCCACCTTGGCCGCCTCGGCCGGGTCCAGCCCACCGGCGGCGTAGGCCGCGACGAGCTCGCACTTCATCGCGACTCTCCGCCGCCCGCGGCGCCGCGCAGGATGGCGCGCAGCCGCTTGACCGCGTGGTGGAAGTTCACCTTGGCCGAGTTCTCGCTGCAGCCGGCCAGCTCGGCCACCTCGCGGAACGGGAGCTCATCGTAGACGCGGAGCTCGAGCACCATGCGCTGCTTGGGCGGCAGGGCGGCGATCGCATCGCGCAGGCGCGCGCCGCTCTCCCGATCGATGAGCGCCCGGTCGCCGCCGATGTGGGGCGCGGGCAGCGTGTCGGTGAGCTCGGCGCGGACATCCTCGCGCTTGCGGTCGCGCAGGTGGTTGAGGCAGAGGTTGATCGCGATCCGGTAGAGCCAGGTGCGAAAGCTCGAGTCGGCGCGGAACCCGGGCAGCGCGCCGTACGCCTTGACGAACGTGCGCTGGGCCAGGTCCTTGGCGTCCGCCTCGACCCGCACGTAGCGGAGCGCGAGATAGTAGAGCGGCCGCTGGTAGCGCCGCACGAGCTCCTCGAACCCCGTGCGGTCACCGGCCCGGTAGCGTTCGATGAGCGCCCCGTCGCGCAGTGCATCGGCGGCGGCGGTCGCCTCGCGCTCGTCTCCCTCCGCGGGTCGGGCGGCCCGCTTTCGCAGGTCCAGAGGGACGGCCAGGGCGACGCTCATTGCAAGGAGGACCCGCGGCTTGCAGCACCGGTTAAGCGCAGGGTAGGCTGGCGATTCAACTAGCGGAAGAGGTTATCAAAATGCTGGATGTCGCGCGCCTCGATGAGGTGCTCCGGCGGGGCGGCAGCGAGGTCGCCCAGCTGGTCGAGCGCATGCGTTCACTCGACGGGCGCAGGCGCGCGCTGCAGAAGAGTCTGGACGAGCTCCGGGCCGAGCGCAACGCGGCCAACCAGCGGATGGCGGCGCTCGACAAGAAGTCGTCCGAGTTCGCGTCGGCGCGCGACCAGCTGCGCGACCTTGCCCAGCGCATCAAGGCCGGCGAGGCGGAGCTCGGCGCGATCGAGGGGGAGGCGGACAGGCTGCTCATGATCATCCCGAACGCGCCGCACTCGTCGGTCCCGGACGGCACGAGCGAGGCCGACAACCCGGTGGTGTCGGTCTGGGGCGAGAAGCCGGCCCTCGACTTCGCGCCGCGCCCGCACTGGGAGGTCGGCGAGGCGCTCGGCATCCTTGCTGCGCGGCGCCGGCGCCCGGCTGTCGCGCGCGCTCATCAGCTTCATGGTCGACTGCCACGCCGGGCGCGGCTACACCGAGGTGTGGCCGCCGACCCTGGTGCGCCGCCACACCATGGAGGGAAGCGGGCAGCTGCCGAAGTTCGAGAACGAGGCGTTCAAGACCGCGGGCGAGAGCGAGTTCTTCCTCACGCCGACGGCCGAGGTCACGCTGGTCAACCTCCACCGCGACGAGATCCTGGAGCCGGGCCGGCTGCCGATCCGCTACGTGGCCTACTCGGCCTGCTTCCGGGCCGAGGCGGGGAGCTACGGAAAGGACACGCGGGGGCTCATCCGCCAGCACCAGTTCGACAAGGTGGAGCTCGTCCAGTTCACCGAACCGGAGGCGAGCTACGACGCGCTCGAGGGCCTGCGGCGCGACGCCGAGGAGGTGCTGCGGCGTCTCGGGCTTCACTATCGAGTCTCGGCCCTGTGCACGGCCGACCTCGGTTTCGGATCGGCCAGGACCTACGACCTCGAGGTGTGGCTGCCCGGCCAGGACGCGTACCGGGAGATCTCGTCCTGCTCCAACGTCGAGGACTTCCAGGCCCGGCGGGCCAAGATCCGCTACCGCCCGGCCGCCGGAGACAAGCCACGCCTGGTCCACACCCTGAACGGCTCCGGCGTGGCCATCGGCCGCACGATCGTCGCCATCCTCGAGCAGTGCCAGCGAGCCGACGGCTCGGTCGTCATTCCGCCGGCGCTCCGCCCGTACATGGGCGGCCTCGAGCGCATCGAGCCGCCCGCGCGGTAGACGTCGTCGCTGCATCAGCTCAGCGATACGGGGAACGCGGCACGGCGGTCAGGATGCGCGCTCCCTTGATGCGCGTCGCATCGACGCCGTGCGGTTCGCGCACGTAGAACTCGGTGTAGCCGCATTCGCGGCACATGTACGCCTCCATGCCGCCCTGTTCCTTGCTGGTCCACTTGCTGTAGACGGTGTAGCGGCCCGCGAGCGCCATGCGGTCGTAGTTGGAGTCGTGCACTTCCGGCACGTACAGCACCTCGCCGTGGTCGCACTTGGGGCAGCGGTGTGATGTGCGCATCGTCGCAATCATACTTCTCCGCGCGCGCGGTCCGACGCTATCCTCGTGCGGTGGACTTCGCATGCTCGCGGTGCGCGCATCGCCAGGCCGAGGACTCGAGCTGCGGGGGTTGCGGCAACGACGTCGTTCAGGACATGCGGGACGCGCGCGGGCGCCAGGTGCTTCGCGATGCCGAGGCCCGGCTCCATCGCAAACGTGTGGGTCGGTACTTCGGGGTCGGCGCCGTCGTGGGCCTGGCCATCGCGCCTGCCTTCATCTACCTCTTCTACCGGATCGTGGGACCGCATCCCGCGGAGCCCCTGCTGCTGGCCCCGTTCTGGGTCAGGTGGAAGGTGAAGATCGTCGGTGGCGCGCTGTTCATGACCTGGGCCGCGTGCTGTTTCGGCGTCATCGCCTTGCTCGAGCGCACGCTGGGCCGGCGGCGCAGGTTCCCTTACCTCGACGAGTACGAGAAGGCGAGCTGACCTGGCTCAGCGCTTGTCGCGCTGGCGGGCGCGGAAGCGGCGCACCTTGTCGATGGTGCCGCACGCGCGGCCGGTCGGGCCGCGCGCGTTCATGAGACACCAGCGCTTGGTCCCGTTGCGCGTGTGATCGAAGAAGACCCAGCGGCAGTCGGGGCAGGCCTTCAGGCGGGTCCAGGTCGCCTCCTGGATGGCGCGGAGGACGATCGCCAGGTACTCGCCGGCCTTTCCGCCCGCGTGGGCGAAGCGGACGGCCGGGCCCTCGCCGGTGAGAACCGGCCTGATCTTGAGGCGCGCGATCCACGGATCGAGTCGGCCCAGGCCGCCCGGACCGTCCTCGACCGCGGCGCGGAGGTCGTCGCGCAGGGCGCGCAGGCGCGACGCATCCCTCCGGTCGCGCAGGCGCAGCGCGCGCGCGAGATCGGCGAACCGGTCGCTGGGGAGCCGGGTGTCGTTCGGAATCAGCCACGTGTTGAGGAGCTCGCGCACCCGCTCGAGATCGCGCGGGGCCGCCTGCCGGGAGGGAGAAACCATCGTCGGCATTTTACCGGTTGCGGCGATCGAGGCGTCGTGTAACTGTCTATCAATCGTTAACGGTTACAGGAGGCACAGCGATCATGAACGGGGAGGTGATGTGGAAGGCGCTCGGGTGGCCGGGTCTCGAGCACCTGCGCGTGCGTACCGCCGCCGGCGCCATCGCCGCGGACAGCGTCCTCCTCGCGCACGTCGACGGGAGGCCGGTCCGGCTGCTCTACCGGCTCGAATGCGACCTCGACTGGAGGACGCGCCGCGTGTTCGTCGAGCTGCCCGCGCACGAGCGCGCCGTCACTCTCGACAGCCCGGAAGCCGGCCGGTGGCGCCGGGCCCGGGATGAAGCCCTGCCCGACCTCGATGGCTGCGTCGATGTCGACATCGCCCTGACGCCCTTCACCAACACGCTCCCCATCCGGCGTCTGCGCCTGGGCGCGGGCGAGAGCCGCGAGCTCCGCGTGGTCTACCTTCAGCCGCCGGATTTTCGGCCTCGGGCCGCCACCCAGCGATACACGTGCCTGGAGCAGAGTCTCGCCGGGGCGGTCTATCGGTACGAGTCGGGGCAGTTCCGGGCCGACCTGCGCGTGGACGGCCAGGGCGTCGTCGAGTCGTACCCGGGACTCTGGGAGCGCGTGCGAGGAGTCCCCTCGTCCTGACGACGTTGCCGAGCCCGCGCTCGGCACCGGCGAATCGGGCACGGGCTCGGGCACGAAATGGACGGGGCGCGTGGTCCGAGCGGGACACATGGCGGGTGGTGTTCGTGGGGCGTGACCTCCGCCGATCGCATGTGCTCGAGGGCTTGGGACCTGCTCCGACATCGAGCGCGATCGCTTCGCGATGGCGGCCGCGCGGGCGGAGGCGGTACTCTTTCCGCGGATGCGCGATCAGCAGCCGTCGGCTCCGTCGGCCTTCGACGCGACGATCATGGCGGAGGCGCGAGCGGGCGGACGCCGGTGCGGGAAGTGCGGAGGCTCGTACCCGGCCGACTACGTGGTGTGCCCGCGCGACGCGACCCCGCTCGCCGATCCGGCCAGCGGACTCGCGGTCGGCGGCGACCCGCTGGTCGGCGCGGTCATCGGCGGCACCTACCGGATCGCGCGCGTGCTCGGCGAGGGCGGGATGGCCCGGCTTTACGAGGCCGAGCACGTCTTCCTGGACCGCCGCTACGCGGTCAAGGTGATCCACGAGTATCTGGCCCGTCGCCCCGAGCTCCTGGCCCGGTTCGAGCGCGAGGCGCGCGCGGCCAGCCGCATCCGCTCCGAACACGTGGTCCAGGTCCTCGACCTCCAGCGCACCTCCGACGGGAGGCCCTGCATCGTCGCCGAGCTGCTCGAGGGGGAAGACCTGCAGCAGCGCCTCCAGCGGGCCGGCGACATGAGCGCGGCCGAGGCGGTGCCGATCGTCCGCCAGATCTGCCGTGCGCTCTCCGCCGCGCATGCGTGCGGCGTGGTCCACCGCGATCTCAAGCCGTCGAACGTGTTCCTGTGCCGGAGCGAGAGCCGGGACCTCACCGTCAAGATCCTCGACTTCGGCGTGGCCAAGCTGACCGGCGACCGCGAGCTCACCAGCACCGGCGCCGTGGTCGGCACGCCAGCCTACATGTCGCCGGAGCAGGCCGAGCAGGCGGCCGAGGCCGGTCCGCTGGCGGACGTGTACGCCGCCGGCGCAGTGCTCTACCGGATGCTGACCGGCCAGGCTCCGTACGCACACGACCCGGGCACCAATCCGCTGGTCAAGCTCCTCCACGAGGAGCCGGCCCGCCCGCGCGACCTGGTGCCGTCCATCCCGCCCGGGGTCGAGGCGGTGATCCAGCGCGCGATGGCGCGCGATCCGCGCGCCCGGCCGCAGAGCGCCGAGGAGCTCGAGGCGGAGCTGGCCGCATTCGACGTCTCGCCCGATCCGTCCTCGGACGCCGGCGCGCACGGCCCGTCCTCGACGGAGGCGGCGACATCGAGCGGCGCGGCCGACGAGATCGTGAAGTGGGCCAGGCTGGCCCGCCCACTCGCGGTCGCGCTGGTGACGGTGACCTCGCTGGCGACCGGCCTCTACGTCGCCGGCCTGCTCGGCGCTCTGGTCGCGGTGATGCGGCCATCCGTCCAGGTCCTGACCCGGACCGAGCTCTGGCTCGTCGTCGCCGCCGTGGTGGTGGGCGCGGCGGCGCTTGCGATCCCGCTCGGACGCGCGTTCGGGCGAAGGTGGCCGAGCACCCCGTCGGTGCGGCAGCTCGATCGGCTGGTCGGCGGGACGCTCGTGGCCGGCCTCCTGGCCCTCGGGGCGCTCGAGCTGCTCGCGCGCGGCGCCACATTCATCCGCCCGCCGATGTCGTCGTCGCCCAGACTGATCGCAGCCCGGCTGGCCATCGCCGCTGCGATCGCCGGGCTCGAGCTGTGGCGCCGGCGCCGCGACTGAGGGACCGGCGGGCCAGGGCGAAGGTGGCGGCCGTCAGGTCTTTACAAGCCGTGGCCGATCCCTATACTCCCCGAACCGTACCAAAATTCGTTGCCTCCGGACAGGTCCGGAGGAGTGGCCGAGTGGTCGAAGGCAGCGGTCTTGAAAACCGCCGAGCGAAAGCTCCGGGGGTTCGAATCCCTCCTCCTCCGCCAGCCTCGAAACTGACAACCGAATAGATGACGAGACCAGACGGTGTGGCGAGCCGGCCCCGCTGGAGAGGTGACCGAGAGGCCGAAGGTACCGGTTTGCTAAACCGGCGTGTGGGGTAAACCTGCACCGAGGGTTCGAATCCCTCCCTCTCCGCCGTGGCGAACGGTGTGGATCTGGATCCATAGCTCAATGGATAGAGCATCGGTCTACGGAACCGAGGGTTAGAGGTTCGAGTCCTCTTGGATCCGCCGTGACGAGGCCGGCGAGCCCGATTGAGACGATGACGATGACGACGACCATCGACGAGGAGTTCATGCGCGAAGCCCTGGCCGAGGCGCAGAAGGCCGCTGCCGAGGGGGATGTCCCGGTCGGCGCGGTGCTGGTGCGAAGCGGGCACGTGATCGGCTGGGGTCGCAACCGGCGCCAGGCGACGTCCGACCCGACCGCGCACGCCGAGATCGAGGCGCTGCGCCAGGCCAGCCAGGCGGTCGGGAACTGGCGCGTCGAGGGGACGCTGTACGTGACCCAGGAGCCGTGTCCGATGTGCGCGGGCGCGCTCGTGAACGCGCGCGTGACACGGCTGGTGTACGGCTGCTTCAACCCCAAGGCGGGCGCGGTCGCGACGCTCTATCAGATCCCGACCGACGCGCGGCTCAACCACCGGATGGAGGTGACGGGCGGCGTCCTGGCCGAAGATTGTGCCGCGCTCCTGCGCGCGTTCTTCGAGGCGCTGCGGGCTCCTGAGATCGGCCCGGCCTGACATTCGAGGAGAGGTGTCCGAGAGGTCGAAGGTGCTTGATTCGAAATCAAGTGTGGGGCAACCCACCGGGGGTTCGAATCCCCCCCTCTCCGCCGCGCCACCGCCGCCCACATGCGCCAAGGAGAGGTGACCGAGAGGCCGAAGGTGCACGATTGGAAATCGTGTGTATCGAAAGGTACCGCGGGTTCGAATCCCGCCCTCTCCGCCGCCGCCCATCACGCGATGGCCGTCCACGCCGCAGACCGCCGGCGTTTCGATTCATGGTCCCGGGTGACGCAATGTCCGTGAACCCCGCCAGACCCGGAAGGGAGCAACGGTAGCGGACCGAGCGGGTGCCTGGGGCCACCCTTTGCTATAACGGGGGCGGCGAATCCGCCCCCGTTTCACTTTCTCGCCGCTCTTCCACCGTCGGTGGTCGCCATCTTCCATGTCGTATCTCGTCCTCGCCCGCAAGTACCGGCCCCAGACCTTCTCCGAGGTCGTCGGGCAAGAGCACGTCACCCGCACGCTGGCCAACGCGTTCCGGGGCGGGCGAGTCCACCATGCGTTCCTCCTGTGTGGTCCGCGCGGAGTCGGGAAGACGACGCTGGCCCGCATCCTGGGCAAGGCGCTCAACTGCGAGCGGGGGCCGAGCGCGGAGCCGTGCGGCGTCTGCGAGCCGTGCGTCGCCATCGCGAGCGGGACCGCGGTCGATTACTACGAGATGGACGGCGCGTCCAACCGCGGCATCGACGCGATCCGCGAGCTCACCGACGCGGTCAAGTACCAGCCGGCCGCGATGCGCAAGAAGGTCTACGTCATCGACGAGGTGCACATGTTGACGACGGAGGCGTTCAATGCGCTCCTCAAGACGCTCGAGGAGCCCCCGCCGCACGTCACGTTCATCCTTGCCACGACCGAGCCGCACAAGGTGCCGGTCACGATCCTGTCGCGCTGCCAGCGCTACGACTTCAAGCTCGTGCCGGGCGCGCGGCTGGCCGCCCATCTGCGCGCGATCTTCGAGCGCGAATCGATCGCGGCGGAGGCGGCCGCGGTCGATCTCCTGGTCCGCGAGTCGGGCGGGTCGGTGCGGGACGCGCTGTCGCTGGCCGACCAGGTCATCTCGTACGGGGGCGGGGACGAGATCCGCGAGGCGCAGGTCGCCGAGGTGCTGGGCGTGGCCGACCGCGCGCTGGTCCGCTCGCTGATCGAGTCGATCGTGGCCGGCGACGCGCGCACGGCGCTCGAGCTGGTGGACTCCGCCGTGGCGCGCGGGCTCGACGAGACGCAGGTGGCGCGCGCGCTGGCCCGTGCTCTGCACGACATCGCGGTGGCGCAGGTGGACGCAGGGATCATCGAGGGCTCCGAGGAGGAGCGAGTCGAGCTGGGGCGGCTCGGACGCGAGATCGCGCCCGGGCGAGTCAGGCTGATGTGCGACCGGATGATGCGGGCGTGCGAGGACCTGGCCGAGAGCCCGGAGCCGCGAATCGTGGTCGACCTGGCGCTCATCGATCTCGCCGCCCTCGACGCGGCGCCTCCGATAGGTGAGCTCGTGGAGCGGCTCGCGGAGCTGGAGCGCCGGCTTGCTTCGGGCCCTGGCAGCGG
>WNGB01075410.1_pt1 | contig 10795 bp, 7 predicted proteins | sample 5400681 | NCBI WGS metagenome assembly WNGB01 (sample SAMN13153367, study PRJNA577476) | soil metagenome | isolation source: 115 cm soil or saprolite under grassland replicate 2 | place: USA:California | collected 2016-06-15 | reverse complement strand
CATTAGCTCGGATTCTCGAACTGGCCCCGTTCAGCAAGAACGCCCGGTCGGATCTTGTGGCAGGCCGCCAGAAGGGTTGGTACGTCGAGGTGTTGGCGCGCTGCCTGCCCGATGGTAGGGCTGCATTCGCTGAGCATTACGGGTGAGCTATGCCCGTCGTGCGAGTGAGCGAGCGGCGGAAGGTGGCGCTGCCACCGCTCCTACGGCATCCGTAATCGTTGGAGTTACACGATTGTGATCCACGGATCGGGTCATATAGAGCAGTGAGGGCGCAACCGCACAGCATGCAGCACCCTATGATCCACTGCCATGCGCTCAGCGAAACGACCGCACCGTCGGGAGGCGGCGTTCTTCGCCGACCCCCAGCAGGCCGCCCAACGCCGCTACGAGGCGCTGCGGGCCTACTTCCTCGAGGGCGCCACCGCGGCCCAGGCCGCGGCTCGGTTCGGCTACGCCGAGTCCAGCGTGCAGGCGATGGTGCGCGACTTCCGGCGCGGCGACCGGGCCTTCTTCGCCCAGCGCCGTCCCGGCCCGCGCGTCGCCCCCGCCAAGCAGGCGGCCCGCGACCAGGTGTTGCGGCTACGAGCGGCCGGGCACTCGATCACCGAGATCACCCAGGCGCTGGCCACCACCACGCCGCTGAACCGCACCGGGGTGTGGGAGCTGCTCTCCGAGGAGGGCTACGAGCGGCTGCCCACCCGGCCCACCGGCCAGCGAGGCGGCCCGCGCCGCGATCACCCACCCCGCACCCGCCGCATCACCTGGCCAGCCCAGCCGCTGCGCCTGCCCTCCGACTTCGCCGGGCTCCTGCTGCTGGTGCCCGGCCTGGTCACCCTCGACCTGCCCGGCGCGGTCAGCGCCGCCCACTTCCCCGGCACCCGCGAGGTCCCCGCCATCTCCAGCGTGCTCAGCCTGCTGGCGCTCAAAGCCACCGGCCGCCGCCGGGTCTCCCACGTCGACGACGTGGCCACCGACCCCGCCCTGGCCACCTTCGCCGGCCTGGAATCCCTGCCCAAGGCGACCGCGCTGGGCACCTACTCCTACCGGCTCACCCGCCGCCACGACCAGCGCCTGCTCGCCGCGCTCGGCCCGGCGGCCTTGGAGACCCACTACGTGCCCCGCCGCAGCCAGCGCACCGAGTCGGTGCTCACCTTCTTCGCCCACGACGGCCAGACCCGCAACCTCGTCTACGCCAACGCCGACCTGACCAAGGCCGACCAGGCCGGCGAGGCGTTGACGTTCGCCCGACACTGGCAGCAGGCCACCGGCAAACTCCCAGAGCTGCTGGTGTTCGACTCCAAGGTCACCACCGGCGCGGGCCTGTTCGAGCTCCACCAGGCCGGCATCCGCTTCCTCACCCTGCGCGCCCGCAGCCCCAAGCTCGTCGCCGCGCTGGACGCGCTGCCCGCCACCGCGTGGACCCGCGTCACCCTGGACCGCACCGGCCCCTACCGCCACCCCCACGTCCACGAGGACCAAGTCAAGGTGCGGGGCTGCCCGGTCTGGCTGCGTCAACTCGCCGTGCGCGGCCTGGGCCACGAGGCTCCCACCCTCATCCTCACCAACAACCACACCGCCAAGCCCGCCAAGCTCATCGACCGCTACGCCAAGCGCATGATCATCGAGCAGCGTCTGGCCGAGCAGATCCGCTCCTTCCACCTGGACGCGCTCTCCAGCGCGGTCGCGCTCAACGTCGACCTGGACACCACCCTCACCGTCTGGGCCCAGGCCGCCTACGACGCCCTGCGCCGCCGCCTACCCGGCTATACCACTGCCACCCCCGACACCATCTGGCGCCGCTTCGTCTCCACCAGCGGCCAGCTCACCCTCGGCCCCACCCAGGTCGTGGTCCGCATCGCCGAGCGCACCTCCAGCCCGGTGCTGCGCTCGGCCGACCTGCCAGAGATCGAGGTCCCCTGGTGGGGTGGGCGCCGGCTGCGCTTCGAGATCGCCGTCGGCAAGAAGTAGGGCTCAATTCACTGTTCGAGAATCCGAGTTAGTACGAGATGCGTCCCGGCGGTGCCGGTCCACTTGAGCTCCCGCGAGGGACCGAAGGCCACCGCAAGCGTCATCTCGAAGCGGCTCTGCGGAGGCCGCCCGATAACCATTCGACCAGCAGCGCCCTAGGGTCGAGCCCTCTGGGTCACCGCGCGCGAATGGGTCGAGGAGCGGCATGATTCCGGCCATGCCGCAGGTTCGTGCCTGGGCAGAATTCACAGCAGATGGGAACACCAGCGACCAGCTCGTTCACCCGGCCATCTCGTAATTGAGGGCGTATTCCGTTGTCGTTGATCGGCTTCTGCCTCCAGTCCGATCGGGGTCAAGAGGCCGTGGGCCCTGCGGAGTTTCCCATGGGCGTCACGGGGGGTTACGACCCATGGCTAAACGCCGTGACCAGCACGAACGCGCACCACGGTATCGGTCGGGCTTCAGCCCCACTTTCCGTTCGGCGGGGCTGCTACCAGCAGGAACGTCCCAGGCCGGTCAGTTGCCCCCCTTTGGTTACCAGGGGACGCCACAAGCATGGGTAACAACGCCAATCCTGTGGCGTGGTCGCACGCTCGGATCTGGCTGGCGGCGTCGGGCAGGCCGGACCGGACCGCCGACCTGGAGGACTCGCTGGGCACGCTACCCGACAGGTGTGACAACTACCGGACCTGGTGCCACGAGTCGATTGGTGGGCATCACGTCGTGGCCAGACGCCGTTGCAGGCTGGAGCGCTCATCGCAAGGAGACGGGATCGCCATTCGTCCGCGGCCGGCAGCTCTCGGCTGGACCGCTGAGTTGGAACGGACGTTGCTGTTTGATGTTACAGTCGTAACATGACACGGGGTCCTTTCTGGTCGTGGGCGGCGCCTGGGCCGGCCGCCGACCCCGGCGCTGGTGGCCGGCGTCGGCTGCGGGTGCTGGGCGGGCTTGCCGAGTCGCTGCAGTTGCTGCTGGCCGTGGTCGCGATCGTGCAAGGCATCTGGGGCGAGCTGCGGGCTGCATGTGCAACAGGAAGGAGAACGTCATTGGGCGTGCGAGGGCGCGTCGGCGGTCGGTGTCGGCCGGGCTGGGTTCGGCCATCTAGGCCATGGATGACGGCCGTCGGCCTCCACAGCGGAAGGCCCGGTTCATCCACGACCACGACCTCCTGGATGCTGTGCCGGGGTGCGCTAGGGTCAGGCCATGACCGGTAACGGCATGCACACGGGTCCGCGTGGGGCGGGTGGGCCACCGACCCGCACCCAGCCCGAGCAGGACCGCGACCTGTCGTATCGGCCGCCGGCCGCCGGCTGGCACGCCGTCTCGGCCCAGGAGGTCCTGGAGGGGCTGGGTTCGGCCGCGCAGGGACTGCGCCAGGCGCAGGCCGCGCGGCGGCTGGAGCGAGTGGGGCCCAACAGCGTGGAGGAAGGCCACCGTGAGTCGCTGCCAGAGGCGCTGCTGGAATCGCTGCGCGAGCCGCTGCAGCTGCTGCTGATCGTCGTAGGGGTACTGTCGGCGATCTGGGGGGAGCTGCGGGACGCCATCGCCATCTTCGCCATCATCGCAGCCGTCGCGGGCGTGGAGACGGCCAGCGAGTGGCGGGCCCGCAAGGCCCTGGACGCGCTGCGCTCGCTGACCGCGCCCAGGGCCCGGGCGCTGCGGGACGGCCAACTCCTGGAGATCCCGGCCCGCGAGCTGGTCCCCGGCGACGTGGTCGCGCTGGAGGCGGGGGACGTGGTCCCCGCCGACTGCCGCATCATCGACGCCAGCGGGCTCGGCGTTGATGAGTCCGCCCTCACCGGCGAGCCGCAGGCCGCCCCCAAAGGTGCCGGCCCGGTCGCCTCCGACGCGCCCCTGGCGGCGCGGTCATCGATGGTCTTTTCCGGCACCGCGGTGGTGGACGGTGAGGGCACGGCCGTGGTGGTCGCCACCGGAGCGGCCAGCGAGCTTGGGCGGCTGGGGCGGCTGGTGGCCGAGGAGCAAGCGCCGGTCGGGGCTCACGCTGGCGTTTGCCACCATCCCGGAGGAGCTGCCGATCCTGGTCACCGTGCTGCTGGCGGTCGGTGGGCGGCGGCTGGCCCAGCGGGGCGCGCTGCTGCGGCGGCTGCGGGCGGGCGAGACGCTGGGGGCCCTGACGGTGGTGGTGACCGACAAGACCGGCACCCTCACCGAAAACCGCCTCCGGCTGGCCCACCTGAACGGCGCCCCGCGGGAGGTCCTGGAGGTGGCGGTGGGGTGCCAGAGCCTGCGAAGCCGTGGCGGTGAGCTGGTCGGCGATCCGCTGGAGGTGGCGTTGGCACAGGCGGCCAGCCAGCAGGGCGTAGGCGTGGAGGGAGCGCCGGTCGCGACCTTCCCCTTCGATCCCGACCGCAAGCGCATGAGCCGGCTCTGGCAGGCACCCGACGGCCTGGAGGTGCTTGCCAAGGGCGCGCCCGAGGCGATCCTGGCGGCCTGTCGCCTGGGCGGCGCCGAGCAGGGGCGGATCCGAGCGGAGGTCGATCGGCTGGCGGACAAGGGGTTGCGGGTCATCGCGTTCGCCAGGGGGCGACCGGACGCCGCCCCCAGGACCGCGGAGCAGGCGGAGCGGGAGCTTGGGTTCGTCGGCCTGGCCGCGTTCGACGACCCGCTGCGGGAGGGGGTGCCCGAGGCCGTCAAGACCCTGCGCGGCGCCGGGGTCGCCACGATCGTGGTGACCGGCGACCATCCCCGCACCGCCGCCGCCGTCGCCGGCCGGGCGGGCCTGGACGGCACCCAGGTGCTGCTGGGCGGCTCCCCGCTCGGCTTGCTCGATGAGCAGACTCTGGGGGAGCGCCTGCGGGACGGGGCGGTGGTCGCGCGGGCCACGCCGGCCGACAAGCTGCGGATCGTGCGGGTGCTGCAGGCCAGAGGGGAGCTGGTCGGGGTGACCGGCGATGGGATCAACGACGCCCCCGCCCTGGCTGCCGCCAACGTGGGCGTGGCCATGGGCCGGCGGGGCACCGACCTGGCCAGGGAGGCGGCCGATCTGGTGCTCACCGACGACGCCTACCCCACGATCGCCGCGGCGGTGGCGGGCGGGCGCACCATCGCCTCCCAGCTTCGCCGCGCCGTGGCCTTCTACCTGGGGGCCAAGCTCGCCCTGGTGGCCTCGGTGGCCGTGCCGTTGGCCCTTGGCCTGCCGGCGCCGTTCCGGCCGGTCCACATCGTGCTGCTGGAGCTGTTCATGGACCTGGGCGCGTCGGTGGCGTTCGTGTCAGAGCCCGCTGCGCCCGGGGCGATGCGCCGGCCGCCCAGGGATCCGGCGGCCCGGTTCCTGGACCGCGTCGAGGTCTCGGCCATCCTGACCGCCGCGCTGGCCCTGTTCGCCGGTGTTGCCACCAGCTACTTTGTGGTGCGTGGCGCCGACGGGACCGCTGCCGCGATGACTGCCGCGGTGGCGGCGTGGCTGGTCGGCCACACCGTGGTCGCCTGGGCGCTGCGGGCTCGGCCCGGGCTGCCCCTGCGGGCGAACCCGGCCTTCCCCGCCTGGGCGCTTGCGGCCGCCACCACGGGCGTGGTGCTGGCCGGCTCGCCCGCGGGCCGGCTGGTGGGGCTGGAGGCGCTTGCGCTGCCCGCGTGGGGGGTGGTGGTGGGCTCGGTCGCCGCGATGGCCGTGATCGCCGCGCTTGGGCGCGGACTGTTTCGGCTCGGCGCGAGCCTGTGAGGCGCTGCGGCCTGCCCGCCTCGACCAGGCCACGTCCAACCTCGACATGGTCACCGCGACGCGAGCGTTCAGCAGGCCCCTCCGGTGTCTGCGGCAGGGGAGACGGTGAGCTCGTTCACCGAACACGGCGCGGTCGCGGCCGGCTCAGGATGTGCACGGGGCTCGGGGTCCGCGAGCGCTGGCATCGTCTCCGCCACCGGCCCGGCTGCGCGGCCTGCCGTCGACACCGTGGCCCGTCGATCGGGACGATACCTCAGCCCTTCGGATTCGATGCTCAGCGTTGCTGCCAGTCGGCGCGGCCGAGAACGTCGCAGTGCAACGCCTCACCCTTCGCCCGGTCGTCTCGCGGTCCAAAGCCCATCCGATCTTCTGCGCGACGCGCGCTGATGCCACGTCGAGGGCTGGAGGCGAGCGATCATCCGATCAAAGCCGACGCGCTCGAAGCCGTCATCACGGCGACTGCTGCCCCTCACTCGGGGCCATGAAACGATGGCCGCGAAGCAGTCGCGGTCGGCGGAAGCCATGCCATACCTGTCGGACGTGGCGACCTCGGCCATCGTCTTCGTCGGCTTCCGGGTTTCCAAGCGCCCGCCGTCGCCCGGTGCGCTGGTCGGGCTGGTGCTGGTCGCGCTCGGGGGCCACTGGGGCGACCCGTGGCCGGATTCGCCGTCACCGCGTTCTCGTGCACGTCGGCTGGCAGGTCACCGGCGATCTGGCCCGCCGGCTGATGGACAGCGTCGACCCGATAATCTCCACGCCGCCCGCCAGGCCGCCGGTGTGCCAGGGTGCGCGTCCTGGGAGTCCCGCGGGCGCTGGATAGGTCGGTCGCCGCTGCTGGAGGTCGACGTAGCCACAGACCCCGACCAGCCGTTCGCCGCCGTCGACCACACCTGCCGGCAGGTCGAGCGCGCGGTGCTGGACGCCGTCCCACACGCCAGGTACGTGCGCTGAACACCGCCCTGCAGCGAAGACGACCGCCGGGTCGCCTGGTTCACCAATCCGCTACGCCAGGACGCCCAAACGGCGGAGTTCGCAGCTGGATCGTCAGAGCACGCCGCGACGGGCAACTGGTCGGCACGCCCGCCTATGACGGTTTGCGGTCCGGGCCGGACGGGTAACGTTTGCCAGCACCATCCCGAATGCGAGGATCGAGCCATGCCACCAATCACCAATCACCAAGCGCATCAAGGACTTCGTCCAGAGCCCCAGGGGTCAGCAGGTGATCGAGCAGGTCAAGGAGCAGGCCCGCAAGCCGGAGAACCGTCGCAGGCTTGAGGAGCTGCGGCGGCGCTACGGCAAGTGGCGGTAGCGCCGTCGCAGACCCCGACCTGCCACTCGCCCGGCCAGACGCTCGCCGCCTACGCAGCCAGCGCCGGCGACAGCGACCCAATCTTTGCCGAGCGCAGCCCGCGCGACCCCGGATGCCGAGTTGCCATGAGCAGCAGGCTCGCCTCACCCCAGTCCAACCCGGCCGGTGGCTTGTGGAAGTAGCCGGCGCTGGCGTTGGCGATGCCCCACTGGTCGTCGCCCCAGTAGGTCACGTTGAGGTACAGGTCGAGCAGGGTGGCCTTGGAGTAGCGGTGGTCGAGCTTGAGCGCCAAGCCGAGCTGGGCGAGCTTGCCGGCAAGGTCGTGGCGGTCGCCGGTGTACAGCCGCTTGGCGAGCTGCTGGTCGATGGTGGCCCCACCCTGATCGCCGCCGCCGGAAAGCGTGTGCCAGGCGACCCGCAGCAGGCTGTGGAATCGATGCCGTGATGGCTGTAGAAGCGCTGGTCCTCGACGGCGACCACCGCGCGGGCGATCCTGGCCGAGGCCGGCACGCCGACCGCGCGGCCGTGGTGGGCCTGGACGATGGCGACGCCGCGGGCCTGGGCGTCGCCCACGCCGGGCAGCAGCGCCAACCACACCGCCAGCGCGACGACCCCCACAACCGTGGCCGCCACGACCGTCGCCATGGCCAGCAGGACCAGGCGACGACAACGGCGGCGGCTGGGCTGGCCGGTGCGCAGCGCCCGCAGCGCTTCAAGCTCGCGTTCCATGCGGCGGTCCGGCCGGCTGGGGCCGGCGGGCTGCCCGGCAGGCTGGGACATCGGCGCGGCAACCGGGCGCTGCTGGCCGGCTGGCCAGTCGCCCCGACCCGGTGGGGATCCGGCCGGCACGGGCGGACGCTGGGACCGGCCAGGGTCTGGGCCCGTGGGTCGGCTGCCGGCTGGCATGGCGCGCCGCTTTAGGCCTGTCGGCCGGCGCGCAGCCTGGGGCCGAGCAGCCGGCCAGCCAAGTAGCCCACCTGGTCGCCGGCGACCGCGCCGGCAGCGGCCGCCGCCGCCATCCAGCCAAGCTCGACGTGGCCTTGGAAGGCGAGGAACCCGCCAAGCAGCATCGCGGTCTCGCCGGGGACGACCAGCCCGACCAGCGCGGCCGACTCGGCCGCGGCCAGCAGCCCGATCACCAGGTACGCCCACGGGCTTGCCAGCCCTGCAAGCATCTGCAGGATGCCGCTCACGTGAGGACCATCCGCGCCCGACGCCACCGGGCGACCGCCACGGGCAGGGTTGGTGGCGTGGCGGCCGGGATGAGGCTCATGGCGGGTCGGCCTTGGCCAGCCGCAGCCGCCGCACCGGCGCAGCGGCGGGCGCAGCGGCGTCCGCAGTCGGGTCTGGGGCCTCGGCGGCCAAGGCGGCCTGCTCGAAGGCGGCCAGCTCGGCCGCGCAGCGCTCCACGGCGGCATGGGCCTCGGCGGCGTTGGGCGCGCCGAAGTAGTCCCGCGCGGCGATCTTCGAAAGCCACGACCGGAACCGTTCCAGGTCCGCCTCGGACTCCTCCACCTCCGCATAGGTGGTCCGGCCCCGGGCGCGCTCGGTTTCAAGCTCCTCCAGCAGCGACGGGACGCGCTCCAGCACCTCGGCGTACTCAGTGGCCCGCTCGCTGCGGAACGCCTCGATGATCTGCGCCTGCTCGGCGGGCTCCGGCAACCTCACGTGCAGCAGCCTGGCCTCGCCGCCGTCGCGGCGCACCCGGTCCAGCAGCCGCCGCACCGCCCGGGCGACCTCGGGCCGGTCGGGCAGCAGGCAGACCGACTGCTGCAGGTACAGCGCGCCAAGGGAGCGGAGCCTGCGCCACACCTGCACCCGCAGCGACGCTGGCGCGCCCGCCGTCGAGACGGTCACCAGCAGCCACCGCGCGGCTTGGACGTCCGCCATCCCACCATCCCCCGGTCTCGAACCAACGCATCATTATCCTGTTACAACTGTAACATCGACGGGAGGAAACGCCTGCCGCCAGACCAGGTGGGTCACCCGGGATCGGCAGGCCGCGTGATGGGAGGCTTCGGCGTGCGACGAAGGACCAAGTGGCGGCTGCAACGGCTGGGCTGGTCGCCATCGCCATCCCCTTGGGCGCCTGGGCGCTGGAGTGGGCCGCCCGCCAGGCCGAGGCCCGCGGCGGGCGTGCCGACCAGCTCGGCCGGTGGTGGCTGCGCCACGGCGCCGAGCTGCTTGGCCGCTGTGGCTGCGGCCCGCTCGCCAGCCGCCTGCGACCCCCCGGCGCACGCATCACAGCAAGCTGAGCGACGCCGCAAGCAATGCCCCTGCGATCAAGGAGGGTGAGATCGTGACCGACCAAGCCGGCACCACCACGACGCTGGTCTGCCCGAAATGCCAGGCCGCCATGCGCAGCTACGAACGCAGCGGGATCACCATCGACCAGTGCACCCAATGCCGCGGGATCTTCCTGGACCGCGGGGAACTGGAGCGCCTCATCGACGCGAAAGCCGCCTATGGCGCCGGGGAGCCGACCCAAGAGCCGGAGTTGGACTGGTCAGCCGAAGGCCATCGTGGCGGCTATCAAGCGGCGCCGACGTGGGTTCCTCGGCGAGATGTTCGGCGACGACTAGGGCACGAGTGTTCCGGCCGCCGCTGCCTGCCGCGCGTGCCGTCCGCTCGAAGGATGGCGTCGTAACGTCATGCACCGCGGACATCGGGAGGAGATGCGGTTGCACCCACCATCGCCAGGACCCGACACCACGCGGCAGCTCGATCCGGGGGGCCGCACGCGGCACCTGACGAGCCGTCGAGTGTGGCTGCCCGGGGTGGCCGGGTTCGGCTGCCTGGTCGCTGTCGCGATCCTCGGCGTGGTGGTCCACAAAGGCCCGACGCCGGTCGACGAGGCCGCCTGGCGGGGCCTGCACGGCCTGCTGGCCCAGCAGCGCCTCACCTGGCGCGTGGTCGGCGCGATCGCGCACGAACGGGGCCCCGCCCACGGGGTCTACCTCACCGCCGCGCTGCCGCTGCTGCTCGCCGCGACCCTCGCCGCCGGTGCCGTCGGCAAGCTGCGTCAGGATTGGTCCTGGTCTGCGCTGTGGCCGCCAGCGTGGCGGTGGCTTGGCTGGTCGTTCATCCTGCTGTGCGCGGTGCCGCTGGTGGAGGCGCTGCGGCTGGCCTTCGACCGGCCGGACCCGACGGAGTCGCCCAATCCCAAGTCGCCCCTGGGGTCTTACCCGTCCGGCGCCGCGCTGCTCGTCGCCCTCGGCTGGGTCGTCGGTGGGACCGTGATCGTGCGGCTGCGGCCCTCCTGGCGCCGCCCACTGGTGGCGGCCGGCGTGGTCGCGCTCGCCGTCCACGCCGCCGCCCGCGTGGCGGTCGGCGCGCACTGGCTCACCGATGTGCTCGGCAGCTACCTGCTCGCCGCGGGCATGGCCCTGCTCGCGGCGCCGCTGCGGCCCCGCTGAGGCAACCCGTGTCCAGGTCCGTGATGCGAAGCGGCGACCACGCCGGCCGGGTGATCCGGCGGGGCGGTTGCGGTCACCGTGCGCGCCAGCTCGGCACGGCGCTGCTGCTGGCCATCGCCGTCGCCGTGGGCGGCTGCGCCACCACCCCCGGACAGGCGCACCGCGGCGACGACCAGGTGGCCGGGGAGGGCGCCGTCTGGACCAGCGGCCCGGCCGGACCGCAGTCGAGCGGGGCGGTGCTGAGCGGGTTCGTGGTGTTCGGCGACTTCGGCGGCGGCAAGGCCCAGCACGCTGTCGTAACCGCGATCGAGCGCTGGGTGGCGGCCGGCCATCGCGTGGACGCGCTGGTCACCACCGGCGACAACGTCTACGAGGACGGCGACCCGCGACAGTTCGGCGCCCAACTCGACCAGCCGTACC
>WNGB01018893.1_pt1 | contig 10796 bp, 8 predicted proteins | sample 5400681 | NCBI WGS metagenome assembly WNGB01 (sample SAMN13153367, study PRJNA577476) | soil metagenome | isolation source: 115 cm soil or saprolite under grassland replicate 2 | place: USA:California | collected 2016-06-15 | reverse complement strand
CGCGTCGTGGACTTCGCCGTTGTTTTCCACCATGTTCGTAATGGCGGCATTCGCGTCGACCTGGCTGCCTTCAACGCCCTCGAGAAGCTTGCCGAGCGAATCGGCGAACGCTTCGCCCCCGCCACCCGTCGCGGGCATGCTGGCGACCCTGGCGCCCTTGCCAAGCGTGGCGCTCGACGCGCCCGAAATCGTGGTTCCGAGAATTCCTGCTGACATGGCTAACGACCGAGCTCCAGCGCCTTGGAGACGAGCTCGCGAATCATTCCGATGGCCGCCAGGTTGGCCTGGTACGCCCGGGCCGCGCCGAGCATGTCGACCATCTCCTGCGGCGTGTCGATGTTGGGAAGCGAGACGAACCCGTCGGCGTCGGCGTCGGGGTGCGACGGCTCGTAGCGCCGCCGGAATGGTGTGTTGTCCTGCACGATAGAGTTGACCTTGACGCCTGTCGCGCCGGCATGGCCAAGCGCGGCATCAAAGCTGGAAACCTCGTCGGGCGCCAGGATGACGTCGCGGCGGCGATAGGGCTGGCCGTCGGGGCCGCGGGTCGATTCGGCGTTGGCCATGTTGGACACCGCCACTTCGATGCGCGTGCGCTCGACGTTGAGCGCGCTGGCGCTGGCGGAGATGGCGGCAGTGAGACTCGACATGATTACCGGCCCTCGTTGATGGCGTAACGCACCAGGCGGAACTTGGCGGCAAGCGCCGTCTGGGCCGCGGCGAAATCGCCCGCCGCCTTGCCCATCGTCAGGAGCTCGTGATCGAGCTGCACCGTGTTGCCGTCGCGCCGCGCCGGACCGTCGACTTCGCGCATACCGATCCCGCTCGATGCGGCCGGAGTGCTGATGTGACCGGCCCTGGTCGACGACAGCGTGCCGGACTGCCGCGCGAGCGTCTCGTCGAAGGTGACCTCACGGGCTTTGAATCCAGGTGTATCGACGTTGGCGAGATTGCCGGCCGCTGCCACCTGTCTGGCCACGGCGACGGTCATCTGGCGGCGAAGAGCCGCTATGACTGCCGAATCGCTGATTTCATTCACGGTGCTCGGTCCTCGCTGTTTGCCGCCATCGGTTTCGTAGGCCTGGCCCTTTCGGACCCGGCGACGCCGGCGGTTCAAGAAACGTCCGCCAACGCCGAGCGCAAGACAAGTGCCCGGATGTACAGGGTCCAGCCACATAAATCTCTAGGAAAATCGCAGAACGTGCCGCGGACGTCCGGACGCGCGGCCGACAGGGGCGTCGGTCGTGCGACCGACCGGGGCGATCACCGATCGAAATAGGAGTAGATCGTCAGGCAGGGCATTGCGGCGTGCGCATGCGCAGCCGCGCACTGAATCGGTCACATGCCCGCATGGGGTCTCTATGTTGCCTTGACTCAGGCATACCGATTGCTCAACGATCGGTTGCTCGAACGAGGGGCTGTCGAAAGGCCGTTTGGTGGCCGGAATTTCGGCACAAAAATCCAAGGCCTAACGCAAAACGTAATTTGAACGCGATTTATGATGTCGGAAACCCGGCATCGGTGGTCGCAAAACCGACAAGAGAAAAGGCTCGCAACCAATGGCACTTCCTACCGTCCTGATCGTTGAAGACGATGTCGACCTCCGGCAGACGCTGGCTGAATCACTTGAAGCCAGTGGTTTTGCCGCCGCGCAGGCGGTCGATGCGACAGACGCCATCGACCGGTTGAAGCACTTCGCGTACGACGCGATGGTGATTGACCTGCACCTCCCCGATGCCAACGGGATGGAAGTGCTATGCGACGCCATTGTCCGGTATCCGCAGATTCGGGCCGTCGTCATCACCGGGTTCGGCGAGGTTGCCGACGCGGTCACCGCCATGAAGCGCGGGGCCGTTGATTTCCTGACCAAGCCGTTCGAGCTGTCACAGCTCACGCGGGTCTTGAAGTCGGCACTCTCTGCACAGCGGGTTCCCGACGTCGAAGAACTCGTCGAGCCGGAACGCAAGCGGTTCGACCACATCATTGGCCGCGACAGCACGATGCAGCGGCTCTTTTCCACCCTCGAACTGATCGCCCCGATGAACAGTACCGTGCTGATCCAGGGCGAGACCGGAACGGGCAAGGAACTCATCGCACGCACGATTCACAACAACTCGCCGCGCGCCACCGAGCGCTTCGTCGCCTTCAACGCGGCGGCGATTCCGGACGGCCTTGCGGAAGCGGAACTCTTCGGCCATGTCAAGGGCGCCTTCACCGGTGCCGTGACATCACGCGTCGGGCGCTTCGAGCTGGCCCATCGCGGCACGCTCTTCATCGACGAAGTCTCCTCGATGTCGCTGCCCCTCCAGGCCAAGCTCCTCCGCGCGCTGCAGGAACGTGAGATCGACCGCGTCGGCGAGTCGAAGCCGTTCAAGCTCGACATCCGCGTCGTGGCCGCGACCAACTGCGACCTGCGCAAGCTGGTGAAAGACGGCACGTTCCGCGAAGACCTCTTCTATCGTCTGAACGTCATTCCGGTGATGCTGCCGCCGCTGCGCGCGCGTCGCGAAGACATTCCCCTGCTGGCGCAGCACTTCGCGCGGAAGTCGTGCCGCGAGAACGGCGTCGCTCTCAAGCCGATCAGCCAGGAGGCGCTGCGCGTCCTCATGGGTTACGATTGGCCAGGCAACATCCGTCAGTTCGAAAACGCCCTCGAGCACGCCGTGGCGATGAGCCTGACGACCCCGGAGATCGGCCCCGAGGCGCTTCCCGAGGACATCCACACGCGCTCGACCGCCATGCCGATTCCCGCCGTCGCCATACCTGACGAAGGGATCAACTTCACCTCGGTTGTCTCCGACCTCGAACGCGACCTGATCATGCGGTGCCTGGAAAAGACCGGTGGGAACAAGCGGCAGGCCGCGCGGCTGCTGAACCTGAGCCGGACGACGTTCATCGACAAGCTGCAGAGACTCAATCTGGCCGCCGGCGCGGGCGCGTAGACAGCAGACCCTTTAACACGAAGGCCACCCCACAAAGGTGGCCTTTCTCGTTTGACGTCCCTACTTCTCCGCTGCCTTCGGAAGACGTATCACGAAGGCCCCCCCGGATGTTCCTGGTTCCATCGTGACGCTGCCGTGGTGCATTTCGGCGATCGCTCGGGCGCTCCACAGACCGAGGCCTGCGCCCTGCCACGGATCGCGGGTCGAGACGAACGGCTCGAATGCGCGTTCCCGGGGCTCGACCAGCACGCCGCCGCCGTCGTCGGAGACGCGGACTTCGATCCAGTCGCCAGCCGCGGTCAGTTCGATGGCGATGTTGCCGCGGGTGAAGGCCAGTGCCTGCTCGGCGTTGATGATCAGGTTGAGAACCGCCTGCTGGATCAGCCCGCGCGTGCCCATGACGCCCGGCGACGCGGCCGGGTCCGGTTCCCAGCGAATGGACAAGCCGCCGCGCTGGATCGCGAACCTCCGGACGCCGACGCAGTACTCGATCACCTCGCGCATGTCGACGCGCGCCGTTTCATCGACGGCGCCCTTGGCAAAGACGAGGACGTCGGCGAGGGCCATTCCGGCCCTGGTCCCCTGCTTGCGCAGGCGGTCGAGTGCACGCGCGACCGGCTCGGGAAGATCCGTCCGGCCCTGCAGGATCTCGACGGTGCCCGAGATCACCTGAAGCGCGTTGTTGACTTCATGAATCGCACCGGCCATCAACCGCGCGGCGGTGACGGAACGGTTGAGCGCGAGCAACACATCGCGCGGGGGCAGTCGCGGGTCGTCGGACACGAGGAAAGCCTTCCTTTGAAGTTCCGCCAGCATACCTAACCGCCGGCCGGGAAAGCTCGGGCGTCTGAAGCTGGGCGCTGACTAGCTCGGCGATAGCAAAATGCTGTCCAAGCACAACCCTTGCAGTAACCGCGTTCATGAACGCTCGAATGTCCACTCATCGCTACGGGGTCGTCCTGCCGGCGCTACTGCTGACAATTGCGCTGGGGACCCCGTCTGCTCAAACGAAGATCGCGCCGGATAAGAACAAATACACGCCCGCGCAGGACGTTCAGCTCGGTCTGGAAGCTGCGGCCGAGGCAAAGAAGCAGCTTCCGATGCTCAACGATACTCGCGTGGATGATTTTGTCGAAGGGATCGGCCGCCGGCTTGCCGCGGCGATTCCAGCCGAACTCCAGCATCGGGAGTTCCGTTACACATTCGACGTGGTCAACCAGAAAGAGATCAACGCCTTCGCGCTGCCCGGCGGCCCCATGTTCCTGAACCGCGGCATGGTCGAGGCCGCCAAGTCCGAGGCTGAGGTCGCGGGGGTGATGGCGCACGAGATGTCACACGTGGCCCTTCGGCACGGCACGGCGCAGGCCACCAAGGGCGAGAAGTTCCAGATCGGCGCCATCGCCGGCCAGGTGTTGGGCGCCATCGTCGGCGGCACGGCGGGCAGCGTCATTTCGCAAGGGTCGCAGTTGGGGCTGGGCGCCTACTTCATGAAGTTCAGCCGAGCCTACGAGAGCCAGGCCGACCTGATGGGCGCGCAGATCATGGCGCGCGCCGGCTACGACCCGCGCCAGATGGCAAACATGTTCAAGACGATCGAAGCGCAGGGCGGGCCCGGCGGTCCGGAGTGGCTGAGCGATCACCCGAATCCCGGCAATCGGTACGAGGCGATCAATCGAGAAGCCTCGACGCTGCGGATAACCAACCCGGTGCGCGACACCGGCGAGTTCCAGTCGGTCCAGGCGCGTCTCCGCGGAATGTCGCCGGCGCTGACGGCGAAGCAGATCTCCGAGGGCCAGGGCCGCACCAACGCGCCGGTCGGCACGAGTGGACGCACCAACGTCCAGGTTGCGCCGCCGTCGAGCCAGTACCAAACCTATAACGCCACGAATTTTCTCCGCATCGCCGTGCCCGCGAACTGGCGTCCGGTGAACAGCAACAACACCGTGACCTATGCGCCCGAGGGCGCCTATTTCCAGGGGAGCAACGGGACCGCCTTCACGCACGGCGTCGAAGTGGGCGTCGCGTCGGGCAGCGGCAACCTCGCACGCGACACGGCAGAACTGGTCCAGTCGCTCGCGCAGTCAAATCCGCAGATGAGAGTCGGCGGCTCCGCACGGCGTGACACGCTGGGCGGCCGCACGGGTCTGACCACGCAGTTGAGCAACGTGTCGGAAGTGACCGGCCAGCGTGAATACATCGCGCTGTCGACGACGCAGCTGCGAGATGGCGGGTTGTTATACGTGATTGGCGTGGCCCCGGAGCCCGAGGCCAATACCTACGAGACCACGTTCAGGCGCGTGCGGCAGAACCTGCAGATCGACGATAACCGCTACTGAGGGAACCGGCCGGTCGAGACGAGCAAATCCAGGCGGGCACGGCGGACGGCATCCTCGGCGATGACGGCCGCCGTTTCCGCATCCCGCGCGCGGCGTTGTGCGTCGATCACCTCGATGTTCGTCGTCGCGCCTTCCCGAAACGCCACATCCGTAATTCTCAGAACCTCATTGGCCTGCGCCACAGCTTCGGTGGCGCGCGCGAGCGCTCTTTCGGTTGCCTGGATCGCCTCGCGGGCCGTGCGGACCTCCGAGGCGGCCTGGCGCTCGATGTTCGCGCGCTCCGCGCGGACCATGTCAACCAGCGCGACACGCTCTCTCTCGCGTCCCTGGCGCAGGCCTGAGTCGAAGAGCGGCACCGCGAAGATCACGGACGCCCGCCAGGAGCGCGAATTGCTGAAGAGGCCCGAGGGCGCGAGGATCTGCGGCGTGAAGAGCGCCGTGACGGAAGGAAGCCGCTCCTTCCACGCATCACCGGCCACGCGTTCGGCGGCCATCTGCCGCGCGATCAGTTGAAGGATGTCAGTGCGGGTTGCAATGTTCGCCGTGGCGTCGGCGGGCGTCGCGAAGTCTGGCTCGTTGGCGGCGTCCACCGGGTGGTCGGCGGCAACCAGGACGCCCAGTGCTTCCTGCGCGCGTCGCACCGCGAGTCGCGCCTCCTCCACCCGCGCCTCGTCACCTGACAGCTCCTGCTGCGCGCGAAGCGCGTTCAGCCGGCTGCCGATTCCGCCTTCGTAGCGCTGGTTGGCGTAGTCGTAGTGCGCCTTCGCGTTGTCGCGCGCGCGCTCGTTCAGATCCACGACCCGGCGCTGGGCGATGATCGCGAGGTAGGCTTGCGCGGCCGCGACGCCCACTTGCTTCCGTGCCTCGTCCGCGGCACGCTGCGACACGAGGATCTGATCCGCGGCCTGGTTCCGCAGGGCCCAGCTCACCGGCGTCAACAGCGGCACCGCGAGACTTCCCGTCGTCAGCGTCTGGGTGCGAGGCGTGATGCTCGCCCCGCTGAAGCGGGTGATCGGATCGATCACGTTCGCGCTGAATTGCGCGTCAACCGCCGGTCGCGACAAGGAGCGGACCTGCTGGAGAAGCGCCTCCGCGCGCACGACGGCCGCCGCGGCCTGCTGAACCGTCGGATTGTTGGTCACCGCGCGGCGCACGGCGTCTTCGAACGTGACCCGCTCGATCGCCTGCGCACTGGCCGCTCCCGGGATCACGAGCCCGGCAATTAGCACCATGGCGACCTTCTTCACCGATCCCCCTCGCAGCGTCTGCACGACAACGTAGAGGATCGGAATGAACAGGATGTTCAGGAACGTGGCGAACAGCATGCCGCCGACGACCGTTGTCCCGACCGAATGCCGGCCCTCCTGCCCTGCGCCCGACGCGAGCACCAGCGGCATGACGCCGAGGATGAAGGCGAGCGACGTCATGAGAATCGGACGCAGGCGGATGCGGGCGGACTCGATGGCCGCCTCGACGACCGACATGCCGCGGCCCCGCAGCTGCTCCGCGAATTCGACGATCAGGATGGAGTTCTTCGCCGCGAGGCCCACGAGCAGCACGAGACCGACCTGGCAATAGAGGTCGTTCTGCAGGCCGCGCGCCCACTGCGCCGACAATGCGCCAAGCACCGCGAGGGGCACGCCGAGCAGCACGATGAACGGCAGCACGAACGATTCATACTGTGCGGCCAGTGTCAGATAGACGAGCAGCAGCGCGATGCCGAAGATGGCCAGCGACTGTCCGCCTGCCTTGACCTCCTCGAGCGAGATTCCAGACCACGCGTACCCAAACCCCTGCGGCAGCGACGTCATCGCCAGCCGTTCCATTTCGGCCAGCGACTGACCGGAGCTGACGCCCGGTGCCGCCGATCCGCTGATTTCCGCCGACCGGAACAGGTTGAAGTGGCTGATCACCTGCGGCGCCGTGGTCTCCCGTACGGCGACGACGTTGGCCAGCGGCACCATCTGCCCCGTCTTCGTTCTCACGTAGTACTGACCGATATCCGCCGGATCGGACCGGTACTTCTTGTCGGCCTGCACGTACACGCGGTACGCGCGGTTATTGAAATCGAAGTCGTTCACGTACGCGGATCCGAGATAGATCTGCATCGCGTTCGTGATTTCGCTGAGCGGCAACCCGAGGCTCTGCGCCTTCTCGCGGTTGATGTCGACGGCCAGCTGCGGGTCATTGGTCGTAAATGAGCTGAACAGGCCGGCGACCAGCGCCGACTGACGCGACGCGCCAACCAGCCCCTGGGTCGCGGCCCCCAGGTTCTGAATGTTGGGATTGCCGCTTTGATCGAGCACCTCGAACGCGAACCCACCGATGTTGCCGATGTTGATGCCAGGCGGCGCGAACGGGATGACGAAGGCGCCCTGGATGCCGAACAACTGTCCGCGAATGCCTGGCAGCAGGCCCGCGACCCGCTTCTCCGGCGTTTGCCGCTCCGCGAACGGCTTGAGGAGCACGAACATCAATCCCTGGTTCGACGCGCTTCCGGCAAAGCTGAAGCCGACGATCGTAAAGACCGACTCGACTTCGGGCTTGGCCATCAGGATGCGCTCGGCCTCCGCCGCCACCTTGCTCGTGTAGTCCAGCGACGCTCCTGGTGGCGCCTGCACGACGGTGATGAAGTAGCCGGCGTCTTCGTCGGGCACGAACGCCCGCGGCACCTTGTTGTATACGAAGTACGTTGCGCCCAGGAGTGCGACGAACACCAGCACGACCACCCAGCGCACGCGCATCAGGCCGCTGACCAGCTTCACGTAGAGACTTGTCCCTCCGTGAATCGCGCGCTCAATGGGACCGAAGAACCAACCAGACCCAACGGCGCCCTCTCGCAACAGCAGCGCCGACAGCGCCGGCGTCAGCGTGAGCGCGTTGAAGGCCGAGATGGCGACCGCAAATGCGATCGTCAGCGCGAACTGCTGATACAGGCGGCCCGTCGTGCCGGGAAAGAACGCGACGGGCACGAACACGGCAACCAGGACGAGCGCCGTCGCGATCACCGCGCCAAAGACCTCGCGCATGGCGTCGGAGGCGGCCTGGAGCGGCGGCTTCTTGTATTCCTGCAGGTGGCGCTCGATGTTCTCGATCACCACGATCGCGTCGTCCACCACGATGCCGGTCGCCAGGACGATCGCAAAGAGCGTCAGCGTGTTGATCGAGAAGCCGAGCAGCTTGACGAATGCGAACGCGCCGATGAGCGACACCGGCATCGTGAGCGCGGGGATGATCGTCGCGCGCCAGCTTCCGAGGAACAGGAACATCACCAGGACGACCAGGCCGACGGCTTCGGCCAGTGTCTTGACGACTTCCGTGATCGATTCCTGCACGATTGTCGTCGTGTCGAACGCGATGTTGTACCGGAGCCCCGGAGGAAACGCCGCCTGGAGGCGCCGCATCTCGTCGGTCACTCCCCGCTGCACGTCGAGGGCGTTGGCCGTCGGCAGCGCCGTTACCGCGAAGCCAATTGCCTCCTTGCCCTGGAATCGGAGCACGTTCGAGTAGGTTTCGGCGCCGAGCTCGGGCCGGTGCGTCACCCACGCTGCCGGCCGCCACGTTGACGTTCTGCTCGCGCAGCGCACTGACCTCGTCGCCCGCCGTAATCTGGCGCGCCGCCAGCCGGATCGGATCGAGCCACACGCGCATGGAGTACTTGCGCTCGCCGAAGATGATGATGTCGGCTACGCCGGGTACGCGCTTGAGCGTGTCCTTCACGTACACGTCGACGTAGTTCGACATGAACAGCGAGTCGTACTCGTTGTTCGCCGAATACATCGCCGCGGCGGACACGATGTTGATGCCGCCCTTCTGCACGGTGACCCCGAGCTGCCGCACTTCTCCCGGCAGGCGTCCGAGGGCCTGGTTGACGCGGTTCTGCACGTCGACCGCCGCAAGATCGGGATCGCGCGTCACATCGAACGTCACGGTGATCTGGGCGAAGCCGCTGTTGGTGCTCGACGAGGTCATGTACTGCATGCCCTCGACGCCGTTGATCGCCTGCTCGAGCGGCGTGGTGACGGCGGTCTCCACCGTTTCCGCGTTCGCACCCGTGTAGACGGCCGCGACGGAGACCGTGGGCGGGGTGACCGATGGGTACCACGCGATGGGCATCGTTGGAATCGCCAGCGCGCCGGCGAGGACGATGATGAGCGAGCAGACGGTGGCCAGGATCGGCCGCCTGATGAATGTGTCGACGAACATGTGTGTGTGTGCCTTGGGCCTTGAGCCTTGGGCTTTGAGCCTTATGAAGGTTTGACGGGGGCGCCGTCGCCGATCTTCTGGATGTTCGACACGATCACCTGCTCGCCGGCCTTGAGCCCGGTGCGCACGATGTACTCGTCACCCACCACGTTGCCAAGGATGACCGGCTTCTGCCGTGCAACGGTCCCCTGCTGTCCGCTCTCGGCGACGAACACGAAATACTGTCCGGCCAGGCGACTGACAGCCACGACGGGCACCGTGAGCACCGGATCGTTGTTCCAGATGAGACGCGCGCGCACGTACTGCATCACGCGGATCCCTTGCGGCATCTGTCGCAGCATCGCTTTGACCAGCACCGACTGGGTCGAATCGTCCGCGCGCGGCGCGATAAACGTCACTGGGTTCGAGGCGATAACCTCACCGCCGTTGCCGATCAGATCAACAGTCAGTCCCGGCCGTAACTCTCCCGCGCGCTCGAGCGGCACGTTGATGTAGGCCTCGAGCCCCTCGGGTTGGTCGATCGTCGTGATGACGGTCGACGGCGTGACCCGGTCTCCCTGCCTGACGGGAATCTCGCCGACGATGCCGGCGGCGGGCGCCGTGACGCGGTAGTACTGCAGCTGCACCTGCGTTTCACGAATCTGCGAGCGCAGGGCCGCCAGCTGCGCTTCGGCGTTCTTGTGGGCGGTCTCCGCCTGCTCGAGCTCCGCTTTGCTCACGGCGCCGGCGTCGAGCAGCTTCTGCAATCGTGCGAGCTGCTGTGCCGTGTAGGCGAGGTCCGCCTCGCGCGATGCGCGTTGCGATTCCATCGACGTCACGGCGGCCTGCTGCTTGTCAGGGTCGATCTGCAGCAGCGGCTGGCCCGCGCGGACGCGGTCGCCCGCCTTGACGAAGATCTGCGTCACCAGCCCCTCGACCTGCGGCTGAATCGTGGTCGACCGCAGCGACCGGATGGTCGCGACGTACTCCGACGACTGGGGAATGGGCTTAGGGGCCAGCGTGACGGTCTTCACGTCGGCCGGCGGAAATGCGCCGCGGCCCCCGCGCCCGCCGGCACCACCAGGACCTGCGCCTTGACCGCCGCCACAGGCGACGACCGCCAACGGTGTAAGGAGAACGAGCGATCCGAACAATCGAGACATAGGAGTATCCGAAGGGAGGAAGCGAACTGACCAGGAGATTTCCAACTATACCTGAGACGTAAGACGCTTACCGGAAGATCCCTTTGACGGCCCGGCCAAGTGTGCCAAACAGTCCTTGACTGGCGCGTTGTGCCCGTTGCTTCAGGTTGCCCTGGTGAATGGTGCACAGCCGA
>WNGB01013927.1_pt1 | contig 10796 bp, 9 predicted proteins | sample 5400681 | NCBI WGS metagenome assembly WNGB01 (sample SAMN13153367, study PRJNA577476) | soil metagenome | isolation source: 115 cm soil or saprolite under grassland replicate 2 | place: USA:California | collected 2016-06-15 | reverse complement strand
GACCGGCCAAGCCCTACGTCACGACGCGGCATCCGCTGGTCAAGCTGATGGCCGAGCTGACGCAGCGCTCGGACAGCAACCTGATCCACGTCAGCAAGCCCGGCTTCGCGCTGAAGCTGGAGCGCAAGGGGGCGGGGCACTAGCGGTTCGGCGCGGATCTCCGCAACACTCGCATCCTTTATCAATTGCTTTTTCGTCTCTCTCCGTTCGTCCCCGTGCAAGCGGAGACCCATGAGAACAAATCAAGAACCATCTTGGGGCCGCGATTTTTTTGACCTTGCGGCGCCGCGCCCACTGACCCCGGCGCGGCGGATGGGCCAAGGCAGCCCCTGACCGCGGACGTGATCCTGCCGCACGACCTGCTGGTCTAACAGCGTTCGAGACGGGGCAGCGCGATAGGCAACGGCGGCGCTGGTAGTAGGTGCCGGAGCGATGTGGCCCGTCGTCTCCGGCGGCGCTATGGTTCGCGCGCGCCAAGGCGCGATGCCCGGGGAACCAAGCGATGAACATCCGCCTATTCGCAGCCTTTAGCGCCGCTTGTCTCTGCATCGCCACAACGCCCGTCGGCGCGCAGGACAGCGTCGCCGACTTCTACAAGGGCAAGCAACTGCGCATCGTGGTCGGCTCGGCGGTGGGCGGCGCCTACGACCTCTACGCGCGCGCGATCGCGCGCCACATGATCCATCATATTCCCGGGCATCCGACCATCATTGTGCAGAACCAGCCAGCGGCCGGCGGCATGGTGATGACCAATCAGCTGTTCAACCAGGGTCCCAAGGATGGCACCGCGATCGGCGCTCCGCTCAACGGCGTCGCGACCGCGCCGATGCTGCAGACGGGTGCGCAATTCGATTCGAGCAAGCTCAACTGGATCGGGAGCGTCAATCGCGAAGCCTATGTCGGCTTCATCTGGCACACGGTGCCGGTATCGCACATCAGCGAGATGGCCACCAAGGAGGTCCTGGTCGGCACCACCACGGTGGGCGCGACCATGGGCGACTTCCCGCTACTGCTCAACGACCTGCTCGGCTACAAGTTCAAGGTCGTGCGCGGCTATCAGGGGACGCCGCAGATCAACCTGGCGATCGAGCGCGGCGAGCTTCAGGGCAATGCCGGGGTCGGCTGGGCCTCGGTCAAGGCGCAGTCCCAGAACTGGCTCGACGAGAAGAAGATCAAGATTCTCGTGCAGTACAATCTCGAGCCCTACGCGGAGCTCCCCGGCGTGCCCCTGGTGATGAGCCTGGCCAAGACCGAAACCGACCGCACGGCGATGCGGCTCTTGTTCGCGCGCACCGAATATGCGCGGCCCTATTTCCTGCCGCCCGACGTGCCGGCCGAGCGCGTCGAGGCGCTGCGGCGCGCCTTCGACGCCACCATGAAGGACACGGCCTTCGTGGCGGACGCCGCGAAGCTTCAGCTCGAAATCTCACCGATGACCGGGGAGGCCGTGCAGGCGCTGGTCGGCGAACTCGCCCGTACGCCGCACGCGATCGCCAACCGAGTGCGCGCCGCGCTCGAAGGGCCGGGCAAATAACGGCCCTAAGAGCCGCGCGCTTTTTCGTGATTCATCAATAGTTTTGCGCCCCCGCGCGGCCGACGCCCATCATAGCGGGCGGTTATCGAAACGATACCGCCTCGGCATTTCCGCTGATCCGACATTCCCGGCAAAACATCATCATCCCATCCACCCCCGGCTGGGACACGTCCAAGAACCCACGGCGCAGAAGATCATCTGCGATCGCCTTTGCAAAGGGAGATACCACCATGCGCGCATTGGTCCTTGCCACCACGACCCTCATCACGGTCAGCATCGCCGGCACCGCTCTCGCCCAGCGCAGCGTGAGCGACCAGATGACCGAGATGAAAGCGAAGTATGGGCAGACCTTCGAGGCCTGCCAGTCGCTCGCGACCTCGCGGAGCTACCGCCTGAGCGACAGCGAGTACGAATCCAAGGCGGTCATGATGTTCATCGAAGGCTGCATCATGGGGCGCCAGCGCTGACGCAAGTCTTCGGGGAGCAATCTCCGCCCTCATGCTGAGGAGCGTTCCAGTCGGCCTTTGCCGACTGGAACGCGTCTCGAAGCATGGCGGCAGGCTCCACTCTTTCCACACCCGTTGTGGCGAGACCGCGTTCGCGGCCATGCTTCGAGACGCAAGGTAAGTCGGCAACTGCCGACTTACCTTGCTCCTCAGCATGAGGTCAGTTTTTGTCTCGAAGAGATCTGTGCACGCTCTAAGTCCCCACAACGTACAGGCCCTAATCCGACAGTTTCAGGTGGCTGTTTTCCTTGAACACCTTGGCCCAGCGCTCGCTCTCGCTGCGGATGAAGGCGTCGAATTCCGCGGGCGTGCTGGCGACCGGTATGATGCCGGCCTTTTCGAGCCGCTCCGCCATGGCCGGATCGGCATAGATGCTGGCGATCTTGCGGGTGAGCTTGTCGACGATCGCAGGCGGAATGCCGGCCGGACCGGTAAGGCCGATCCAGGTCGAGCTCTCGGCTATGTCGGGCAGGCCGGCGGCCTCGTTGACGCTCGGCAATTCCGGCAAGAGCGGCAGCGGCCGCGTCGAATATTTGGCGAGCGCGCGATAGTGCCCGCCGCGGATCAGCGGTAGGCTGGTGCCGGTCGAGTCGAGCGCGAAGTCGACAGTGCCGGCGAGCACCGCCTGGCCGATCTCGGTCGAACCCTTGAATGGCACGAGCTGCGCCTCGAAGCCGGCTTCCTTGGCGAACAGCAGCGCGCCGAGCCGCGATGTGATCGTGCCGGCGCCCATGTTGAGCTTGCCCGGATTGGCCTTGCCCTTGGCGATCAGCTCCTTGACGGTCTTGGGTCCGTCGCTCGCCCGCACCACGATCAGCGACATGTTCTTGGTCAGCAGCGTGATCAGCGAGAAGTCCTTGAGCGGATCGTAGGGCAGGCTATTCATGACCAGCGGGTTCATCACCATGGTCGTGTCCATCGGCGTGAACAGCGTGTAGCCGTCGGGCGCCGCGCGTGCGACCGCCTGCGCGGCCGGCGCGGTATTGCCGCCGGCGCGGTTCTCGATCACCACCGGCTGGCCGAAGTCCTCGCTCATCTTCTGCCCGACGAAGCGCGCGATCAGGTCGGCCGGCCCGCCCGGCGGGAACGGCACGATGATCCGGATCGGCCGGTTGGGGTAGTCGCCGGCGCCTTGCGCAGCGGCAGGCGTGATCATCGCCGCGGCCAGCAGCGCCAGAGCAAGAAGCCTCGTCATCGCGTCCTCCCTGACTGGCCGGTTCTTTGGGGCGGTGCGGCGGATGATCAGGCCCCGCGCAGCCGCTGCAGCAGCTCCGGCGTCGGCCAGGAATCGGCCGGCATGCGGAGCTTGATCTGCACGTCGCGCACCGCCGCCCGGCTCTTGAGGCCAAGCACGCCGTCGATGCGGCCGACGTCATAGCCGCGTTTCTGCAGGAGCGTCTGCAGCTCGCGGTTCTCGTCGATCGTGAGCTTGGGGATGTTGGGGCTGCCCTTGTACATCGGCGGCGCGCCGTCGAGCCGCGTGGCGTAATAGGCCGCCGTCATCGAATACATCAGTGAGGCGTTCCACTTGAGGTACGCCTGGAAATTATCGTAGGCGAGGAACGCCGGCCCGAGCCGCCCCATCGGCAGCACCAGCGACGCCTTCATGTTGTCCGCCTGCAGCGCGCTGCCGTTCGGCCGGGTCACGCCCCATTTGCCCCATTGCGAGCGCGGATGCTGGATCGTCAGGTCGGCCTCTTCCCACTTCATGGTGGCGGGGACGCGCACCTCCTGCATCCAGGGCTCGCCGCGCCGCCAGCCGAGATGGACCAGATACTTGCCGGTCGAGCCGATCACGTCCGGCACGCTCTTGATCAGGTTGCGGTGGCCGTCGCCGTCGTAGTCGATGGCGTGCGCCATGTATTCGGACGGCATGAACTGGGTCTGGCCGAGCTCGCCCGCCCAGGAGCCGATCATTTCCTCGGCCCTGAGGTCGCCGCGCTCGATGATGCGCAGCGAGTCGAACAGGTGTGCCCTGAACATGTCGGAGCGGCGGCAGTCATAGGCGAGCGTTGCGATCGAGCGGACCGAATGGTCCTTGCCCTGGCCGGCGCCGAAATCGCTCTCCAGTCCCCAGAACGCGGTGATCACCGGGGCCGGCACGCCGAATTCCTTCTCCTCGCGGTCGAACAGGGCGCGGTGCTGCTTGATCTTGGCGGCGCCGCCCGGGAGCCGCCCGCCGGCCAACATCTTGTCGGACATTTCGAGGAAGGTCTGGGCGAAGAAGCGCTGCCCGCGGTCGATATTGATGATCCGCTGGTCAAGGACCAGATAGGGCGCCGCGGCGGCGAGCGCGCTCTGTGAGATGCCCTGGGACAGGGCTTCGCGCTTGAAGTCCGCGAGCCAGCGGTCGAAATTGCCCGTATTCTTGCAGTTCGGCTGGGCCAAAGCCGGCGCGCTTGCCAGCAGCAGGGCCGCCGTGGCCAGTGTCCCGATTCCGAAGTTCGCAAACACTCGCGGCACATTCGCATGCGAACTTCTGAATCCAAGGGACACTAGCAACTTCATGATTCTAGTGCCCCTTTTGAACCCGAAGTTCGCAATCGGGCTCGCGGCACTGGCGTGCGAACTTCGGGTTCGGGGCACTAGTCCTAATCGTTGCATGGGTCAGGGTCCGTGGTTGTCCGTGCCATTGTTCGCCGAGGACGAGCGCGGCCGCAAGCGGTTGGCAGTGGACATGGTGTCTCTTGCGGCTAGGGCTGCTTGCTGGTCTTGCGGCATCTCGCCTATCCTGATGGCGGTTCGCCGGAAAAAGCGGGCTTCGCCCGCGGTTGGGTAATCCGGTGCTCCGGCAGGGACGATGGATTTTCGACAACATGATGACGTCGGCCCATCAGGCCGACGGTCATGAGGAGCTTGATGATGCGGATACATGCTTTGATCGTCGGGTGCGCCGCGGGCGCCTTTTTGCTCGGGACGAGCGCGCAGGCCCAGCAGCCCACCCCCACGCCGCCACCCGACTATGGGGCGCCGATCACGCTCGATCAGGCCAAGGAGGCCGCCGCCGCCGCGCAGGCCGAGGCGAAAAAGAACGGCTGGCGCATGGCCATCGCGGTAGTCGATCCGGGCGGCTATCTCGTCTATTTCGAGCGCAGCGACGGCAGCCAGAACGCCTCGGTCGCGCTGGCGGAGGCGAAGGCGCGTACCTCCGCGCTATTCCGGCGTCCGAGCAAGGTGTTCGCGGATCAGTTCGCCGCCGGCAACACCGGCTTCATGAGCTTCCCGAACGAGGCGCGTCCGATCGCGTCGGAAGGCGGCATCCCGATCGTGATCAACGGCAAGCTGATCGGCGCGATCGGAGCGAGCGGGGGCACCGGGCAGCAGGACGGGGTCGCCGCGACCGCCGGGGCCACTGCGGTGAAATGATGCCGGCGGGGCCCGGTCCGGCATGATTCGAGCGTCATCGGCAAGGGGGTGCCGCATGCGCCTTTGCGGGGCCCGACCCGCGGTCATCGGGGCCGCTCCTTCGGCATTTAACCTTTGACAATATCGAGCATTTTCGTCGCACCGCACGGCTTGTCATGGCGGCACATAAAATAATGCCAGGGTCAAGAAACCTCGCCGCGCCCGGTTACGTATAATGAAGGAACCAAGCGCAAACTCCGTCCGTTCTTAAACCTATCGAGTCTTGAAACCCCCTCCAGCCCGGGATTTGGGCATGCCTCCCGCCACGTCTTCCCCTGTCGTTCGTCATTGGCATGACGCTGACATTGCAACGCTTCGAACCGCCAACCGTGCGCCCAACGATCCGCGCGCGATCTGGGTCAAGGCCTTTCGCGCCGTGCGCGCGGAAACCGAGCGGCGCGCCGCGCCGCTCGGCCCCGAGGATCAGGTGGTGCAGTCGATGCCGGACGCCAGTCCGACCAAGTGGCATCGCGCCCACACGACCTGGTTCTTCGAGCAGTTCCTGCTGGCTCCTCACATGCCCGGCTATCGCGTGTTCGACGACGCGTTCGCCTATCTGTTCAACTCGTACTACGTCGCCGCCGGCCCGCGCCACGCGCGTCCGCGCCGTGGCCTGATTACGCGGCCAAACCTGGAGCGCGTCGCCGCGTTCCGCGCCCATGTCGACGCGGCGGTCGAAGAGCTCCTGGCGAGCACGGACGATGCGCGGCTTCCCGAGGTGACGCGCATCCTCGAGATCGGCCTGCACCACGAGCAGCAGCATCAGGAACTGCTCGTCACCGACATCCTGCATGCGTTTGCGCAGAATCCGGTCGCGCCGGTCTATGACGCCGATTGGCGGCCGCCGGCGCCGCAGTCGTCACGCGGTTTCGTCGAGGTGCCCGAGGGCGTGCACACGATCGGCTTCGACGGCGACGGCTACAGTTTCGACAACGAGGGCCCGGCGCACAAGGTATATCTGCGCCCGGTGCGGCTCGCGCGCGGCCTTGTCACCAATGCGCAGTGGCTCGATTTCGTCGCCGACGGTGGCTATGCGACGCCCTCGCTCTGGCTCTCCGACGGCTGGGCGACGGTCGAGGCCGAAGCCTGGAATGCGCCGGGCTATTGGCGCAAGGCCGACGGCGCCTGGTGGCAGTTCACGCCCTGCGGCCTGCGCCCGGTCGAGCCGGACGCGCCTGTGACTCACGTCAGCTATTACGAAGCTGACGCGTTTGCGCGCTGGGCCGGCAAGGACCTGCCGAGCGAAGCCGAGTGGGAAGTGGCGGCGCGGGCGGGCCTCATCGACGACGCCTTCGGCATCGTCTGGCAATGGACGCGCAGCGCCTATTCGGCCTATCCGGGCTTCCGCGCCGCCGCCGGCGCGCTCGGCGAGTACAACGGCAAGTTCATGATCAATCAGATGGTGCTGCGCGGCAGCTCGCACGCGACGCCGCAGGGCCACACGCGCGCGAGCTATCGCAATTTCTTTTATCCGCCGGCGCGCTGGCAGTTCAGCGGGCTGCGGCTCGCGGACTACGCGGGCTGAATCCGAGAACGAACGCCAGGAATCCGATCATGAATGTCCATGCGCGGCTTGTCCGACCCGAACCATTTGCCGACGACTCGTCGTTCGCCAGCGACGTCCTCGCGGGACTGAGCGTGCGCCCCAAGCACCTGTCGCCGAAATATTTCTACGACGAGGCCGGCTCGCAGTTGTTCGAGCAGATCACCGAACTGCCCGAGTACTACCCCACGCGCACCGAGCTCTCGATCCTGCGCGACCATGCCTCCGACATCGCGCAAGTGTTGCGGCCGAAGACCGCGCTGGTCGAGTTCGGCAGCGGCTCGACCCGCAAAGTGCGCATCCTGCTTGCGGCGGCGCCGTCGATCGAGGCCTATGTGCCGGTCGACATTTCCGCGGAAATGCTGTCGCAGGAGGCGGCGCAGATCCAGCACGACCGTCCGCGCCTGCGGGTGCTGCCGGTGGCGGCCGACTTCACGCAGCCGTTCCGGCTGCCGAGCGCGATCGTCGGCCTGTCGCGGGCGGGTTTCTTTCCGGGCTCCACCATCGGCAATTTCGAGCCGCACGATGCGTCGGCTTTTCTCGCCCATGCGGCGCGCATGCTCGGCCGCAAGGCCGTGCTCATCATCGGCGTCGATCTCGTCAAGGACGCGAACGTGCTCAACGCCGCCTATGACGACGCCGCCGGCGTGACCGCGAAGTTCAACCTCAACCTGCTCACCCGCATCAATCGCGAGCTCGGGGCCGACTTCGATCTCGACTCGTTCAGCCACGAGGCCTTCTATAACAGCGAGTGCCACCGCATCGAAATGCACCTCGCCAGCCGCCGGCGCCAGAAGGTGAGGGTGGCGGGACGCGTGATCGAGTTCCGCGCCGGCGAAACCATCCACACCGAGAACAGCTACAAGTACACGATCGAGTCGTTCGGCGCGCTGGCGCGCGGCTCCGGCTGGACGCCGGCCGGCGTCTGGACCGACGCGCACGGTTATTTCTCGGTTCATGCGCTGACCTTGGCTTCGTAGCGGACGACGATCCTTTCCATCGGTGACTGAACGCGGTGACCGCCGGCCATGCCGGCAGTCGTCGCTATCTTTGTTGCTTGTCCCCTTGAATTCATAGACCATGGGGCGTGGCTCCGGCCGCAAGGACGGAGCGAAGAACAAAATCGGTGGGAGGATTGCCATGTGGCATGCAGGCAGCATGAATTACGTGCTTGCCGCTGTCGTCGCTGTGGCGATGTCGGCGGAATGCAGTTACGCGCAGGACTACGGTCCGAATGACGCGCCCAACCTCTACAAATTTACCTACGGTTGGGCCAAGCTCCCGGATAAGCGCAAGTGGGGCGCGGCCGTCGGTGTCGACATCGATCGCGACGGCAAGAGCGTCTGGGTGTTCGACCGTTGCGAAGACGCGCGGTCGTGCGCGAAATCGAAGCTCGACCCGATCATGAAGTTCGACGAGACCGGCAAGCTGGTGAAGAGCTTCGGCGGCGGCATGATCAACTTTTCGCATGGCCTGCACGTCGACAAGGACAACAACATCTGGGTGTCCGACGCCGGCGCGGAGAACAATGGCAAGGGCCACACCGTCATGAAGTTCAACCAGGACGGCAAGCTCCTGATGACGCTCGGCAAGCCCGGCGTCGCCGGCACCACGCAGGATACCTTCAACGCGCCCTCCGACATCCTGGTGGCTCCGAACGGCGATATCTTCATTGCCGACGGGCACGGCGGCGACACCAACGCGCGGATCGTGAAGTTCACGAAGGACGGCAAATTCATCAAGGAGTGGGGCAAGAAGGGCAAGGCGCCCGGCGAGTTCGACGTGCCGCACAATCTGGCGATGGATTCCGCCGGGCGGCTGTTCGTCGCCGACCGCTCCAACAACCGCATTCAGGTCTTCGACCAGGATGGAAAGTATCTCCTGGAGTGGAAGCAGTTCGGCCGGCCGAGCGGCCTGTTCATCGACAAGCAGGACATTCTCTACGTGGCTGACAATTCTCCCGACGAGACCAATCCGCCCTACCGGTCGGGCATCCGGATCGGGAGCGTCAAGGACGGCAAGGTCAGGTCGTTCATTCTGGAGTCGGTGGAAGTCACGGGACTCGAAGGCGTCGCAGCGGACGACGCCGGCAATGTGTACGGCGGCTACACCAACACGCTCAATTTCCGCCGGTGGGTGAAGAAGTAGTACCGGCTCGCGCCGCCGATGGGATCACGTCGGCGGCGCGGCACCTGCGCGGCCTGTTAGCGGCACCCTTCAAGTCCTGTTAGGATCGCGGCGATCAACCACGAGGCTTCGCCGCGAACCGGGCGCCGCACCATGCCGATCTGCGAAGCCGATCCCTGGCGTCTGCAATATTTCGAGCGCACGGCCTGTCCGGCCGACGTGCGCATCCCGACCGAGGATGCCGACGCCTGGCTGTGGTATCCGGAGCGGCGCTGGGTCTACGACAAGATCGCGATCGCGGCGAGCCAGGGCCTCGACGCCGGCCCGCACGGCGTGCCGCCGCCGCGCTTCCCGGTGTTCTCCAAGCCGATCACCAATCTCAAGGGCATGGGCGTCGGCAGCCGCGTATTCAACAGCGCGGCCGAGTACGAGGAGAACTCGACCGCCGGCCACATGTGGATGACGCTGCTGCAAGGTCGGCACATCAGCTCCGACGTCGCCGTCGTCGACGGCACGCCGCGCTGGTGGCGCCACGTCACCGGCGCGCCGGGCGGGGAGGGCACGTTCGACTACTGGACCGTGCACGCCGCCGGCGATCCGGTGATCGAGGACTATTGCGCCGCCTGGATCAGGCGGCACCTGCGCGGCTACACCGGCATCATCAACATCGAGTCGATCGGCGGCCGCATGATCGAGGTGCATCTGCGCATCAGCGACCAGTGGCCCGACCTCTACGGCGCCGGCTGGGTCGAGGCGCTGGTGCGGCTCTATGCGGAAGGGCGCTGGACTTTCGCGGACCGCGACCGCCGCGACGGCTACAGCGTCGTGCTCTTTGCACCCCATGGCGTGCACTATCGCCACCCGCCGGCATCGCTGGTGCAACAGGTGCAGCAGCTCCCCGACGTGTCGAGCGTGCAGATCACGTTCCATGAGGACAAGGACCCGGCGCAGCACGCGATGCCGCCGGGCGGCTTCCGGCTCGCGGTCGTCAACGCCTGGAGCCTCGCGGCTGGCCTTGCCGGCCGCGAGCTGTTGCGCGGGCACTTCCTCGCGCGCGCGGCTTAGGACCGGCTTTCATACCCGCACTTGTTGCAGGCATCCACGTCTTGCTTCTCGACCGGAAAGACGTGGATGGCCGGAACGAGCCCGGCCAGGACGTGGCGAGATCACGGCGTGAAGATCTCGTTTACGTTCGAGGACGTGTCGCCCGGCCGCGGGCCGCCGGAGATGACGTACATCTTGCCGCCCACCACCGCGGCGCCGAGGCCGTGACGCGCCGTCGGCATGCGCGCATAGGCACTCCAGCCATTGCTCTTGGGATCAAACGCTTCGACCTGATTGAACGTACCGGACGGCCCTTCGCCGCCGACCACGATGATGCGGCCGCCGAGGACGGAGGCTGCGATGCCGCTGCGCGCGGTCGGCAAGTCGCTGCGCGACTGCCACTTGTCAGCTCCCGGATCGTAGATCTCGTTCACGGCAATGTTCTTCTCATAGTTGCCGTCGATGCGCCCGCCGATGGCGTAGAGACGGCCGCCAAGCTCGGCGACCGCGTGATGATCGCGCGGCGTCGGGATCGGAGCACGCGACGTCCATTGGTTGGTCTTGGGGTCATAGACTTCGTGGGCCGGCGTGTTGGTCTTGGTCGGGCCGACGCCACCCACGGCGTGGATCTTGCCAT
>WNGB01013926.1_pt1 | contig 10796 bp, 11 predicted proteins | sample 5400681 | NCBI WGS metagenome assembly WNGB01 (sample SAMN13153367, study PRJNA577476) | soil metagenome | isolation source: 115 cm soil or saprolite under grassland replicate 2 | place: USA:California | collected 2016-06-15 | reverse complement strand
AGCGCGGGCTTCGCCCGCGCAACCGATTCCTGGGGGAGGCTTCGGAGGGGGCCGCCGAGGCCCCCTCCGATAGAACGCCGCAGATCGGCCCTTATCATCGCTCTAGACGATGTCCTTGGCCCGGATCTCGGGCTCTTCCCAGCCCCTGGCCACGAAGTAGTTCTTGACGGTCTGCGAGATCCCCTGGAGCATGAGCAGCAGGAATCCGACGATGATCGCCGACTTGAGAAGGAAGCGGAACGGAACGCCGCCCGGATCGGGCGAACCCTCGTAGACGAGGAAGGAGTTTCTCACGAAGGGCCAGGCGGTGTACATCACCATGAGGCAGGACGGGAAGAAGAAGATGAAGGCGAGGACGAAGTCGAACCAGGCTCTCCGGCGGGGCGACCAGCGCGAGTAGAGGATGTCCACCCGCACGTGCTCGTCGAAGAGCATGGTGTAGCCGGCGCCGAGGAGGTAGACCACGCCGAACAGATGCCACTCGAGCTCCTGGGCGAACACGCTGCTCTTGTTGAACGCGTAGCGCATGATGACGTCGAAGAACACCACGAGGACCATGAGGAGCATGATCCAGGACACGCCCCGGCCGAAGGCATCCTGGAAACGGTCGATCTTCCGGGCCAGCTCCCTCAGCGCCGCTGCCACGCGGACCTCCTCCGGCCTACGGATGTGGGCGTAACCCGGGGACTATTGCACGCACTGGAGGGAGCCGTCAAGCCACCCGCGACGAATCCGCGACGCCACCTATCGCGCGCCCGACGGGAGGGCGCCGAGCCGACGGGGCTCATCGGGACGGATCTCAACGGTATCGAGGGAGCGGGGCGTCCCCGCCGTTGGGGAAACGGCGCGGGGGCGACGACGAGCGCCGCCGGTGGAGGGCGGCGGCGGGAGGAGGAGGAGAACCTCCTCCCGCCGAGAGAAGGGTCTTTCAGGGGACCTGGATCTTGATCGCCTCGGTCTTGGCCTCCTCAGTCTTGGACATGGTGGGCGTCCAGGCGCTCTTGTCGTAGGTGGCCAGACTTCAACAATCTCAGCTCGACCGGCAAGACTTCACTCGTCACAGCTATGGGCTTGGATATTGCCCTGCACGAATCCCGCGTTAACGTACGCGCCGGCTCCAAAGAGACCATTAGGAGCGTAGGGGCCATCAAGCGCCGCGAGCAATCCCACTTCATCCGTGGTCGCGGCGTTAGCTCCTTCTCCGCGATCGAGCACACAGGCGAATGCGGTCCCCGTCCCCGGCACCGCGGGGTTCGTCGATCGGTAGTCGACCTTCACGACGTACACGTTACAGGCGGGGACAGAATTCAGGCAGTCCTGATCGCCGAGTACCTCGAACACCTCGAAGAGACAGAGACTGCAGAGGACGCTCGTGGTCCCGAGGAAACAAGTCACATCGCCACTGAAGAAGCAATTCACTGCCTGTTGAATCCCCGCGTCTGGACAGTCGGCAGGATCATTGAAACAGGATTCAACGAGAACGATGTCGAACGCGTCACATTGCACGGCGTCGATCACATCGCCATTCATCTTCACTCCACCCGGCCAGGTCGTCGGGTCCGCAGTCTTGTCTATGTAATTGAAATGCCCGGTGTCTGGCCCGACCACACGGGGAAGCCAAGCTTGACACGGCAAAGGTGGGCACCTAGAATCAGACCGACCAGTCGGTCTAACGATTTCGTGGAGGCTCCCATGCCCCTCGCCGCCAGCCCTCCTGCCGTGATCCGGGACGCGCGCCTCCTGCCCCTGTGCGAAAAGGTCCGGGCCGGCCGACGCCTCACGCGGGATGAGGGCCTTCTCCTCTTCCAGACCGACGACCTCCATGCGGTCGGCCGCATGGCCGACTTCGCCAAGTTCCGGCTGCACGGCGACCGGGTCTTCTTCGTGATGAACCGTTACGTGAACCCGACCAATGTCTGCGTGCTGTCGTGCAGCTTCTGCGATTTCGCGCGGAAGCCGGGCGAGGCCGGGGCCTTCGAGAACTCCATCGAGGACGTGCTCGCGATGATCAAGCCGGGCACGCGCGAGGTCCACATCACGGGGGGCCATCATCCGGACTGGCCCTTCGAGTACTTCGAGCGCATGATCGCGGCCATCCACGCCGCCCGCCCGGAGACGCAGATCAAGGCCTTCACCGCCGCCGAGATCGACTACTTCTGGCGGCGCTGGAAGATCGAGCCGCGGGAGGCCCTGGGCCGGCTCAAGGCGGCCGGCCTCCGCTCCATGCCGGGCGGCGGTGCCGAGGTCTTCTCCGAGCGCCTGCGCAAGCTCCTCCGCTACAGCGGCAAGGCCGACGCCGAGCGGTGGTGCGAGATCCACGGCATCGCGCATGAACTGGGCATCAGGACCAATGCGACCATGCTGTACGGTCACGTGGAGACCCTGGAGGAACGTGTCGACCACCTGATGCGACTGCGGGAGCAGCAGGACAGGTCCGGCGGATTCCTCACCTTCATCCCCCTCTCGTACCAGGTGGGGACGACGAAGCTCGTCCCCCGCCAGACTCCGCCGACGGACGACCTCAGGACCATCGCCGCCTCGCGGCTCCTGCTCGACAACTTCCCCCACATCGAGGCGTACTGGGTGATGATCGGCGAGGCGACCGCCTCGCTGGCCCTGCACTTCGGCGCCTCCGACGTCAACGGCACTCTCGAGGAGGAGAAGATCGCCCACATGGCCAAGGCGGAGAGCCCCCCCGGACTGGCGCGGGACCAGGTGCTCCGCATCATCCGGGATGCGGGGAAGACCCCGGTGGAGCGCGACGCCCTCTACAACGTGGTCGCCGCGCGGAACTGAGCGTGCTGAACCAGATCCGCGAGAAGGCGCGAGCGGCCAAGCGGCTCGATCGCGCCGAGGGGCTGTGGCTCCTCACCGAGGCGCCGCTCCTCGACCTCGGCAGCCTGGCCCAGGAGGAGCGGTTCCGGCGCATCGCCGACAGGCGGGTCACCTTTGTCATCGACTCGAACCCGAACTACACCAACGTCTGCGTCACCGACTGCCAGTTCTGCGCCTTCTACCGCAAGCCCGGCGACAGGGAGGCCTACACGCTATCGGTCGACGAGGTGATGGCGAAGGTGGAGGCCGCCTCCCGGCGCGGCGCCACCACCGTGCTCCTCCAGGGCGGTCACAACCCCGCCCTCCCCCTCGACTACTACCTGTCGCTCGTTGGCGAGACCAGGCGGCGCTTCCCGGGCGTCACGCCCCACTTCTTCACCGCGTCGGAGATCCAGACGATGGCCCAGGTGGCCGGCAAGCCCGTGGCCGAGGTCCTCGCGCTTCTCAAGGAGTCCGGGCAGACCACCCTGCCCGGCGGCGGCGCCGAGGTGCTCTCCGAGCGCGTGCGCAAGCGGATCGAGCCCAAGAAGGGCGGCCCCGCCGCCTGGCTCGACGTCCACCGCGAGGCGCACCGCCAGGGTTTCCGGTCCACCGCGACCATGATGTACGGCCACGTCGAGGCCCCCGAGGACGTCCTCGACCACCTGGACGCGATCCGCGAGCTCCAGGACGAGTTCGGGGGCTTCACGGCCTTCGTGCCCTGGTCCTTCAAACCCGGCAACACCCTCCTCGAGAAGTGGATCAAGCACTACCAGGGGCCCAATGCCTATCTGCGAATGCTGGCCGTCTCCCGGCTCTACCTCGACAATTTCCCGCATGTCCAGGCCTCGTGGTTCTCGGAAGGCAAGCGGGCGGGGCAGGTGGCGCTTCACTGGGGCGCGGACGACTTCGGCGGCACCCTCTTCGAGGAGAACGTCCACGCCGCGGCCGACTACGTCAACAAGACGACGGTGGAGGAGATCATCACGCTCATCCGGGACGCCGGCTTCACCCCGGCCCAGCGCACGACGACCTACGAGATCCTCCGTACCTTCTAGCTTCTCCGAGTTCAGATCGGGTCGACGGGTGGGATCGCGGGGATCAGCCCCTTGGCGTGCGCCATCCGATAGAGCCGCTCGAGCGCCGCGCGCCCGTCGTCGCCGAGGCGCTTGGTGTAGTCGTTGACGTACATCAGGACGAACCGGCGGCAGGTCTCCTTGTCGATGCCGCGGCCGTAGCGCATGGCGTACTCGAGGGCTTCGTCCACGTGCGAGTAGGCGTAGTCGATGGAATCGCGGAGGGCCTGGGACAGGCGGCGGTGCACGTCGTCCCCCAGGTCGCGGCGCATCACATTGATCCCGAGCGGCAGCGGCAGGCTCGTGTCGCGCTCCCACAGCTGTCCCATATCGAGGACCTTGTGCAGGCCCATGCTCGGGTGGGTGATCTGGCCCTCGTGGATGAGGAGACCGAGATCGGCCTGACCCTCGAGCACGGCGTACGGGATCTTGTCGAAGGCCACCTCGATGATGGGCGGGTCGCCGACATAGAGGCGCAAGAGCATGGCCGCGGTGGTGTGGCTACCCGGGATGGCGATGACCTTGTCCGCGATGTCCTTCGGCTCCACGGGCTCGCGACCGACGAGGATCGGCCCGTACCCCTTCCCCATGGATGCCCCGGGGTCCATCATCCGGTACCGGTCATGGATCAGGGTATAGGTGGCGGCCGAGACCGCCGTGACCTCGAGCTCAGCGGTGCGCGCCCGCCGGTTGAGCGACTCGATGTCCTCGAGCACGTGCTCGACGTCGATGTCCCGGGCCTTCACCTTGCCTGCCGTGAGGGCGTAGAACATGAAGGCATCGTCGGGGTCCGGGCTATGGCCGATCCGAATCAGCGGCATGCGCGCTCCTCATGAGCAAGACGGCGACGCGGGACAGGATTCTCCAGGCAGCGCTCCAGGTGTTCGCCGAGAAAGGGTATCACAGAGCCGTGGTGGACGACATCGTCCGCGCCTCGCAGACCTCGAAGGGCGCCGTCTACCACCACTTCCCCAACAAGGAGGCGCTCTTCCTGGCCCTCGTCGACGAGTTCTCGGGGCGCCTGGCCGAGGCGGTCGCGACGGCCATCGAGGGCTCACACGGCGCGCTCGGGAAAGTGGAGGCGGCCCTGGGCGCCGGACTCCTGACCTTCGCGCGTCACCGGGAGCTGGCCCGGATCCTCCTCCTCGAGTCCGTCAGCCTGGGCCCGGCCTACGCGGCGAAGCGCGCCGAGGTGCACGGGCGCTTCGCCGCGCTGATCCAGGCGCACCTCGACAAGGCCGTGGCCGAAGGGTCCATCCCGCCGCTCGATACGCGAGTGGCCACGCTCGCCTGGCTCGGCGCCGTCAACGAGGTGGTCATCCAGTGGCTGCACAGCGACGAGCCCGATCTGCTCGCCCGCGCCGTCCCCGCGCTCACGCTCATGCTGCTCCGGAGCATCGGCGCCAGGGCTGCAGGCTGCTGAAAAAGGCCCATCTGCTTCGTTGGCGCCCTCGGCCGCACGCTCAACGTACAGGGAGTACGCCTCGCGTGCGGCCCTCGGGCGCCGCCTCGCAGCTGGACCTTTTTGAGCAGCCTGCGAGTGCTTCGGGGAGGGTTTGGGACGGGCCGTCGAGGCCCCGCTGTTTCAGTCGCGGGCTCTGGCGGCGAAACCCACGCGGAAATCGCCCGCCTTGATGGCCTTGATGATGGCGTCCATGTTGCGCGGCGCCTCCACCTCGACCCAGGCCTGACCGAAGTGGGCATCGCGATGGGAATCGTCGGTGGCGATCTTCGGGAGCGCGAGCTCCTCCACGTCGTACTCGGGGTGATAGACCCCGGTATCCGTGATCTCCACCGCATGGATGGGAAGCCCCGCCTGCGTGATGACCCGGACCCGCCGCAGGGTCTCCGCGACGGTGAGTCCGTAGCGGGCGGGGTGGTTCAGCACGTAGAGCGTCTCCCGGTCGCCGGTCACCTTGCCCACGTGCTGGGACAGCGGCCAGTAGTTGAGCTCGATCCCGGGCAGGATGAGCATCCGCTCATCGCCGAGCGGGATGTCGAACCAGTAGTCGTCGTGGATCCGGTCGTCGTGATCGGTGATGGCGAGGAAATCGTAGCCGAGGTCGCGGTAGCGGGCGATCACCTCGCGGATCGGGCGGCGCCCGTCCGAGAACGTCGTGTGGGCGTGGAGGTTACCCTTCAGCAGTGGCATGGGCAGACAGAGCGCAACCCCGGGCGCTCAGCGCGGGGCCGAGGCGGGGCGAGCGGCCTTGGGCGGATAGTCGAAGAGGAAGGTGATGCCGAGCGCGAACCAGCCGTTTGCCTGCTGATAACCCTGCGACGCCAGGCTCCCGACCGGAGGATTGGGAGCGGTCCAGCCGGACAGGCCGACCTCGTTCCCGCCCTTCGTCCTGCCCACGAAGGGCTCGATGAAGGCCGGCTCGTGACGGAGCCGGACATCGTCGCGGTAAAAGTCGGCGTCGCTCGGCTTGCTCGCCTCCCGTGTCGCCGGGCTCGGCGGCACGATCTCGAAGTGAGGGCCCGCCTGGGGGGCGGTGCGCATCTCCACGCCGCTCTGGGCCAGCGCGGATCCGGCCAGAGCCAGGATGATGGCCGCTCCCGCGGCTGTCAAGGTCAGCATCCACTTCACGCTCTCAATGATCGCAGGCCGAACGCGACGACGCAAGCGAATACTCTCAGCGTATGACCCCTTCCGCGCGGAGGGCCAGGTACTCCTCGGCCCCGAGCTCCAGCAGATCCCTGAACACGCGATCGTTGTGCTCGCCCAGGCAGGGCGCCGTCCCCTCGATGCGGCCCGGAGTGCTCCCGAGCTTGATGGGCGACGCGTACAGCCGTTGCTCCCCCACGAGGGGATGGCTGACGGGCACCACCGCCCCCCGCGCGCGGAAATGCGGGTGCGCCGCGTGGGCCTCCAGCCCCAGCACCGGCGCCGCCGGCACCCCATGGGACTGGCAGCGCGCGGTGACGTCCTCCGCCGACATGCCTCGCGTCCACTCGGCGAGCTTGGCGTCCAGCAAGCCCACGAGCCCCGTGCGCCCCGCGTGCGTGGCCAGGCGCGCGTCCCCGGCCCAGGGCGGATCGCCGATCGCGTGGCGGAGCCCGACCCATTCCGTGTCACTCGCGCAGGCGATGGCCACCCACGAGTCGTCCCCCGCGCAGGGGTAGTGGCCGTGGGGCGCCATCGAGGCGTGGCGCGCGCCCTGCGCCTGCCAGACGCGTCCGTTCATCACGAGGTCCATCAGCGCCTCGCCGATGAGTCCGACCGTCGCCTCGAGCTGGCTCATGTCGATCCACTGCCCTCGACCCGTGACGGCGCGGTGCCAGAGCGCGGCGAGGACGGCGAACAGGCCGTGGTGCGCGTTGGACGGGTCGCCGTAGCCCAGCGTCAGGGCGCCGAGGCATCGCTCGCCCTCGTAGCCGATGAGCCGTTCGAGGCCGGAGAGGCTCGTCAGCGACGGCGCGAAGGTCCTCACGTCCTCCCAGGGGCCCCCGTGACCCACCGCCGAGCACGAGATCATGACGAGGTCGGGGCGAGCCTCGCAGAGCGCGCGGTAGTCGAGCCCGGCCGAGCGGAGCACCGAGGGCGAGAAGTTCTCCACGACGACGTCGCTCCGGGCCACCAGCCGCTTGAGCAGCGACGGGGCCCGAGGATGGCGCAGGTCGACGGTGATGCCGAGCTTGCCGCGGTTGTACTGGTGGAAGAGCGGGACGCGGTCGACCTCGGCCGCGCGCGTGGACAGGGCGTCGGCCACGACCTCGCGCTCCTGGAGCGGCGTGGGGATCAGCCGGCAGTAGTCGAGCCGCTGCGCGGACTCGACCTTGATCACCTCGGCGCCGAACTCGGCGAGGAGGCTCGAGAGCACGGGGCCCACCGCGACCCAGCCGAAGTCCACGACGCGAATGCCGTCGAGCGGGCGCGGCCTTTCTTTCCGCGGCCCCTCGCTTGCCCCTCTCCCCTCGAGCGGAGAGGGGCAGGCCGAGGGGCGACCCGGACCCCCATCGAAGACCTGGGCGTTGTGCTGGCCGAGCAAGGGCGCGGGGAGACGCACCCGCCAGGGCGTCAGGGAGAAGCGCCACGGCGCGCCCGGATACCGGAGCCAGCCGGTCTCGGCACGATCGACGGCGACGAAGAAATCGCGCGCCCGGAGCTGGGGGCAGTCGCTGACCTCCGCGGTGCTGCGCACCATGGCGAAGGGAATGCCGTGACGGCGGCAGAGCTCCTGGAGCTCGGCGCTCGAGCGCTCGGCCAGGTGCGGCGCCAGCAGCGCATCGCCCTCGTCGGGATATTCCCGTCCGAGCGCGGCGCGATCGCGGTAGCGCGGGTCTCCGGCCCACGGCGGCGAGCCCAGCGCGTCCACGAATCGCCGCCACGGGCGGCCCGAGCGCGTGATCATGCAGAGATAGCCATCGCGCGTGGGGAGGATCGTGTAGGGATAGAACCCACCCGAGCCGGAGGCGCGGTGGCCGGCCCGCCGCCACGCGAGCCCGGTGGCCGTGTAGAGCGGCGAGGTGATCCCGCCGTAGAAGGCCATCACGTCGGCCGAGGCCACGTCGACGTGCTGGCCGCGGCCGACCCTGCGCCGAGCCAGGAGCGCCAGCACGGCGCCCGCGGCCGCGTTGATCCCCGCCTGGAAGTCCGGCTGCGAGCACGGCAGGGGGAGCGGCGCCCGGCCGGGCTCGCCGATGACGACGGCGGCTCCGCCGGCGGCGCCCGCCTGGAGCGCATGACCGCGATGACCCGACCAGGGGCCCCGGTGGCCGAAGGTGGTGACGGAGCAGTGGATCAGGGCCGGGTGACGCCGCGCCGTCTCGGCGGGCGAGAGCTCCGCGGCCCGCGCCTCGCCGGGATGGAGATTCTCGACGAGGACATCCGCCTCGTCCAGGAGCCGCGCCAGCTTCAGCCGGTCGCCGGGCTCCGAGAGCTCGAGCGTGACGCCGAGCTTGTTGGTGTTGAGGAGACAGTAGAGCCCGCTCCGCTCGGGGTGAGGGACGCCGCCCGGGAACGGGCCGTGACGCCGCGCGGGATCACCATCGGGGGGCTCGACCTTGATCACCCGCGCTCCGAGGTCGGCGAGACAGCGGGCGGCATAGGCGGCCGAGATGAAGCCGCCCAGCTCGACGACGGTGATGCCCTCGAGCGGGCCCGGCCCCGCCCCGCTCCCCTCAGTCAAGTCTCATGGCGCGGATCGGCGAGGCAGGGCGACCGTCGCCGTGCCACTGGCGGTGGTCTCGCCGCGCTGGTTGACGGCGCGCAGCTCGAGCTGCACCAGCGCCTCGTCCTCGTCGTCGGTCTTGCCGGTGACGACCCCGCGGCACCACGTCACGTCCCCGATCAGGTTGTGGCGGCGGACCTGAACGTTGAGCCGGCGTAGCTGACCCCGATCACCCATCCAGTTGGTGACCAGGTGGCCGAGCCAGGCCACCCGCTCCGGCCCGTAGTCGTACGCGCCGGGCACACCCACGGCCCGCGCGAAGGGCTCGTCCCAGTGCACGCGCTCGGGGGGCTCCGGGGCGCCGAATTCGTTCGGAATGCCGAGCGCCGGATGACGCTCGAACAGATCGAAGGCGAGCCCGTGCGCCCGCACGTAGAGACTCCCCCACCCCTGGACGAAGGCGATGACCGACGTCACGGTGAGCGGCCCCTTGCACACCCCGGGCAAGCGCTCGCCCACGCTCACGTCTTCCCAGTGGCGCGGCGTGGCCCCCCGGATCGCCTCCTCCCGGTAGCTCCGGCGGATCCGTTCGATCTCCTCCGGCGTGTACCGCGCCCGCTCGGTGCCCCCGTACTTCCCGCGTTCACGCGCGGCGTCGCGCTCGGTCCTGAAGCACCAGGAATCCGCTTCGCAGACCACCGCGCCGTCCCGGTTCCGGAAGGTCGTGCGGTACGTCTGCTGGATGGCGCGCCGGGCGAAGGCCGACGGCTTCTCCACGAGGTCCAGCAAGATGCTCTCCCCGATGACCCGGTCTCCCTCGCTGATCGGGAGACACCATCGAAAGTCGGCCCCCGCGTACATGGCATGAATGCCGGGAAGGCCGCCCACGTAGCCGGACACGACGCGATCCATGGCGAAGAGAATGGTCGGCGGCGCGATCCCGTGCCGGAGCCAGAAGGGGTTGCGGTCTCCGATGCCGTCCGCCCAGTGGCGAATCGCGTCGCGCGTGGCCACCTCGATGTAGGGCTCCGGGCGGCGGACCGGCCGTCCGATCCGTCCTCGCAGGGCGTCGAGCGCATCATCGGTGATCGCGGGAAAGCGCCCGGTCGACATGACGCGCCCATTGTCATGGACGGCCCGCCGCGCCGTCAAGGCAAGGTCCAGGCTCTCGCTCCGGCATTTCCGCCGTTCCGAGATCACTCTTGACTTTCGCCGCGAGACCGGCGACGTTGGGCGTCTAGGTTCGGGCGGCTGGCCTGGAGAGGAGCGGAGGGCGGATCCGATGGACAGATCGCGTGAAGTGCTGGGCGAGGACACCTTCCGCCACCTGCTGGCCAGGGAGGCCGACCGGGCGAGCCGTTACCGGGACTTCTTCTCCGTCTGCCTGGTGAAGCCCGACACGACGGAGCCGACCCACGACAACCCGGCCGAGATCCAGCACGCCATCGCGAGAAAGATCGCGGAGTTCCTGCGCTCTACCGACATCGTCGGGCGTGTCCAGGATGGGGCCGCCTTTCTTCTCCTGCACACGACCAGCGGTGACGCGGTGCGGGTCGCCGAGCGGATCCGTGGCCATATCGAGAATGTCGCCTTCCCCGGCACTCCCGGAGGCCCGCCCCGCCGTGTCACCCTGAGCGTGGGGGAAGTCTCCTTTCCGCGCGACGGCTCCACCGACAAGATGCTTCTGTCACGAGCGGAGGCCAACCTGCAGGAAGCGGCGCGACAGGGAGGCAACCGCGTGGTGTACGACGAGTCCACCACCTGAATTCGTTCCGTCCGGCGAATCCGCCAA
>WNGB01018230.1_pt1 | contig 10798 bp, 9 predicted proteins | sample 5400681 | NCBI WGS metagenome assembly WNGB01 (sample SAMN13153367, study PRJNA577476) | soil metagenome | isolation source: 115 cm soil or saprolite under grassland replicate 2 | place: USA:California | collected 2016-06-15 | reverse complement strand
TGGGGGCCGCGCGATGAATGCGCGGAGCGTCTGCGCGAGGTGGTCGCGGCGGGGGCGCGGCTCCTGCTGCTCAACCCGGTCTTCGACGAGCTGGAGCACCTCGAGCAGTTCGCATCGGCGATCGCTCCCGCGCTCTGAGGGCCTTGAAGATCTTGAAGAGATACGGCCGTGGTAGGCTAAGGTCGACTGCTGACGCGAGGAGAGCCGAGCCATGACCTTCGACCTCGCCCCGTTCGTCGAGCGCCGGCGCCGCTTTGCCGAGGCGATCGGCGATGCGCTCGCCATCATTCCCGGCGCGCGCGAGGTGGCTCGCAACGGCGACACGAACTTCGAGTTTCGCCAGGATTCGGACTTCTACTTCCTCACGGGCTTCGACGAGCCCGACGCGGTGGCCGTGATCAACCCCGCCCACGCCAAGGAGCGCTTCGTGCTGTTCGTCCGGCCGCGCGACCGCGAGATGGAGACCTGGAACGGCCGGCGCGCCGGCGTGGAGGGCGCCATCGCGACCTACGGCGCCGACGCCGCCTACACGGTCGACGAGCTCGACGCGAAGCTCCATGAGCACGCCGTCGACCGCCCCGCGCTCGTCTACCGGCTGGGCAACCCGCACCACGATGCCCGCGTGACGCGCCTCCTCGCCGAGATGCGGACCGTGCGCACCCGCGGGTTCGTGACGCCCACGCGCGTCGACGACCCGGGGCCGATCCTCCACGATCTCCGCCTGCGTCGCCGTCCCGAGGAGCTCGCCCGTCAGCGGCGCGCCTGCGAGATCAGCCGCGACGCCCACCGCGAGGCGATGCGGTTCGCGCGGCCGGGGCGGTACGAGTACGAGGTGCAGGCGGTCCTCGAGTTCGTCTTCCGCCAGGGCGGCTCGCCGCGCAATGCCTATCCCTCGATCGTGGCGTCGGGCCCCAACGCCTGCATCCTCCACTACACCGAGAACACCCGGCGCATGGAGGACGGCGACCTTCTCCTCATCGACGCCGGCTGCGAGTGGGGCTACCAGGCCGCGGACATCACCCGGACGTGTCCGGTGAACGGGCGATTCACGCCGCCGCAGCGGCGGATCTACGAGGCGGTGCTGCGCGCGCAGCTGGCGGGGATCGGGGCCGCCCGCCCCGGCAACCGCTACGAGGCGGTGCACGACGCCGCCCGCCGCGCCCTCGTCGAGGGGCTGGTCGCGCTGGGCCTGCTCCCCCGCGGGGTCGAGGAGTCGCTCGCGATGCATCATTACCGCGAGTTCTACATGCACGGCACCGGCCACTGGATCGGCATGGACGTGCACGACGTCGGCGACTACCGCGTCCACCGCCAGTCGCGCGTGCTCGAGCCCGGCATGGTGCTGACCGTCGAGCCCGGTCTCTACTTCGACCCCGCCCGCGAAGCGGTGGAGTTCCGACTCCGCGAGTACAGCGAGGAGGAGATCTGGGAGCGGCGCGCGCGCCTCGGCATGGCCGCCGCCAAGAAGCTCGAGGAGGAGGAGAAGGCCCGCGCCGAGGCGGTGGTCCACCCCGTGCCCGTCGAGTACCGCGGGATCGGCGTCCGCATCGAGGACGACGTCCTCATCACCGACGGGGGGTGCGAGGTCCTCACCGCGGGCACGCCGAAGACAGTGGACGAGGTCGAGCGCGCCTGCGCCGAGCTCCCACGTCTGACCTGGTGACGCGCCGACCGATCTCGTCGCCGAGGAGCCCCGGTCTCATCGAGAGACTATCGGCCCGGTTTGAGCGCCGATCACGCCGAGGCCTTCGGGTTGGTTCCGGCACCAGGTCGTGCCGGGTCAGGCGGGAAGACCAGGACGCCTCTCACCTGCGGGACAAAAACCGCTAACCCTCACGCCACCGCAGGAACAATGGAACGCAACATGAAGACCGCCAGGGCGTTCGGTCTCACGATCCCGCCGTCGCTGCTGCTCCGGGCCGACGAGGTGATCCAGTAGTGGACCGGCGCGACTTTATCAGCTTCATCACTGTTACCCTCCTCGTCGCGCCGCGCGCTGCCACCGCGCAGCCTGCGAAAATCGTCCGGATCGGTTATCTCTCGCTGGTCTCCGCGTCGGCGGATGCTGCCAACCTGGAGGCGTTTCGGCAGGGTCTGCGCGACTACGGCTACGTCGACGGACAGAACACCGTCATCGAGGCGCGGCATGCGAAGGGCGCTTCCGAACGGCTTCCCGGTTTCGCCTCGGAGCTCGTCCGGCTCAAGGTGGACGTGGTCGTTGCGTCAACGACCTCCGCGGTGCGCGCCGTCCAGCAGGCGAGCCCGACGATTCCCATCGTGATGGCCTTCACTGCCGATCCCGTCGGCGAAAAGCTCGTCGCGAGCCTGGCACGACCGGGCGGGAACGTCACCGGGCTCTCGGCCAGCGCGCCCGAGATGGCGGTGAAACGGCTGGAGGTGCTGAAAGTGATCGCGCCCAAGATCCCTCGCGCCGCGTTCCTCGTCAACCCGGCGACGGCGAAGGCGGTCCTGGGCGGAGGCGAGGCCGCGGGCCGAGCGCTGGGCGTTCCGGTCAACACGCTTCTAGTGCGCGACGCCAAGGAGCTGGACCAAGCCCTCGCGACCTTGAAGAAAGTGGCCGTCGGGGGGCTCATCGTCGACCTGACGCTCCAGGATCAGTGGAAGCGGATCCTGGAGTTCGCGCTCCAGAATCGGCTGCCGACCGTGTCGGGACCGCGGGCGTTCATCGAGGCGGGTGGCCTCGCGGCGTATGGGCCGCACTTTCCCGATCTCTTTCGTCGTTCGGCGACCTATGTAGCCAGGATCCTGAAGGGCGCGAAGCCCGCCGACCTGCCCGTCGAGCAGGCCACGAGGTTCGAGCTCGCCCTCAACCTGAAGACCGCGAAGGCCCTCGGCTTGACGATCCCGCCGTCGCTGCTGCTGCGAGCCGGTCAGGTGATCCAGTGAGCCGGCGGAAGCCGAGCAGATCGCAGCGGCTTACCCCTCGAGAAGCTGCGCAGATCGTGGTTGCTGCGTCGGTGATCAGGTCGCCCCCCTTCGGCGAGGATGCACAGCTGACTTTCTTTCTCGTGGACGTCGAGAGATCCGACAACCTTTCCCCGTCCCTCCGGGCGGGGCGCACGGGAGGATCTCGCGGCGTGGAATAAACCTCTCGGGCGTGCGTAGTATTTCATAACAGGTCCTGCTCCGTCTCAACGGAGAGTCGAGAGGCGAATGGACGAAAGGGCGGAGTTTCAAGAGCTTTGCCTGACCCACCTGGACTCCTTCTATAACTACGCCCTCGTCCTGAGCCGGAGCGCGTCCGAGGCCGAGGATCTCCTTCAGGAGACGTTCCTCCGGGCGTTTCGAGGCTTCGGCTCCTACAAGCACGACCACAGCTTCAAGGTCTGGGTGTTCAAGATCATGAAAAACGCCCAGATAGACAGAGGGCGGAGGCTGCGCGTCCGCCCTGTCGAGGAGGAGTGGCGGGGGGATGACGGCCAGGGCAAGGATCTCGCGAAGGAGGTGTTCCTGTATCCCGTTCCGCTCAACCCGGAAGAGACTCTCCTGCGCCGCGTCACGATCGAAGAGGTGAGAGACGCCATCAGGAGTCTCCCGAACATTCTCCGAGAAGTCGTGGAACTTCGCGAAATAGAGGGGCTTTCCTACCAGCAGATCGCCGGCATTCTCGGCAAGCCGGTCGGGACGATCATGTCCCGGCTCTATCGCGGGAGAAACCTGATCCGGTCGCTTCTGCAAGAGCCTCCATCGGCCGATCAGCTCAAATCCAGGAGTGCCTATGGTCTGTAAGGTCGCTCGCTCGAAGCTCTTCCAGTATGTAGATGGCGAGCTTCCGGAGGATCAGGCCGCCACCCTCGAAGTCCATCTCACCGCCTGTCCTGATTGCCGGCGGCTGACGGAGATCGAACGAAGCTTCCGGGAGCGGTACGTCGAGCCGCTTCGGCCCGCACGGACTCCCGAGCGAGTCCGTGATCAGGTCACCCGGCTCCTCGACGGCCTCCCCGATCAGCGGCCGGCGACCCGGCGTCCGCCCGCTTCCCTCCGTTCCCTCCTCGTCGCCGGGCTTGCCCTCCTGGCCCTCGGCAGCCTGCTCGGCGTCGGACTCAGCGGCCTGTTCGGCCGTGGCGGCGAGCGGCTGTGGGACGGGGGGAAGGCCTCGCTCGTCCGCCTCGCGGACGCCTCGGTGGAGCAGCACCAGAAGCTCGCCCGAGGCATGCTCCCCTACGACATCCAGCACGTCCCGCCCAAGGCCGCGGAGGAGTGGTTCAAGGGACGGCTCAACTTCAACGTGAGCCTGCCCGAGCTCACCGGGGACGACCTGGTCCTGCTCGGCGGTCGGATCTCGAACCTCGAGGCGCTGGAAGTGGCGGCCCTTCACTACAGGGTCGAGGGGAAGGACGTCTCGCTCTTCATCATTCCGCCGGACAAGTACCGGACCCTCGGCCTCGGGGATTCTCCGAAGTTCAAGATGGTCACCCGCCACGGCTACGACGTCGTCGTCTGGGCCTCGCACGGGGCGGCCTACTCGCTCGTGTCAGAGATCGGCGGCCGATCATGCCTGGTCTGCCACTCGCGCGGGGAGAAGCTGGAGCTTCCGGCCGGCTCCCAGGTGCACGACAAGCTGTGAAGATCGGCGGCCACGAGAGTTGTTCTGCCCAGGTACACGACAAGCTATGAGGAGATGCAGGCCAATGCCTCGTCTTGCAGTGATGGTTATCGCCTTTTTCGTGGGAGGTCTGCTGCCGCCGCACCAGGCCTGGGGCTACGAGGTGGCGCCGGTGACGAACGCAGGGACGATCCAGGGGAAGGTCGTCTTCACCGGCGCGCCGCCGGCCCCGCGGAAAGTGATCCCGACGAAGGACAAGGAGGTCTGCGGGGGCGTCCGTGAGGTGCCCCAGATCCTGCTCGCCCCGGACAAGGGCGTCCAGGACGCGTTCGTCTATCTCAAGGCAGTGGAGAAGGGCAAGGGCTGGGAGAAGTCCGCCAAGACGCCGGAGATCGACAACGAGAAGTGCGACTTTCACCCGCACGTGCAGATCATCCCGGCCGGCGACGTCGAGATCGTCAACTCCGACCCTGTCCTGCACAACACGCACGGCTTCTACGGAAAGCTGACCGCCTTCAATGTCGCCCTGCCCAACAAGGATCAGCGCATCAAGAAGCCGCTGAAAAAATCCGGCCTGGTCCGGGTGGAGTGCGACGCCCACGGCTGGATGCTCGGGTGGATCTACGTGGCGGACAACCCCTACTACGCGGTGAGCGCCAAGGACGGCACGTTCGCCATCAAGGACGTCCCCCCGGGGCAGTACACGCTGGTGACCTGGCAGGAGAGCACCGGAGAGGTGGAACAGCCCGTCACCGTCAAGCCAAAGGAGGCAGTGAGCGTCACGATCGACCTCAAGAAGTAGCGCCAGGGAGTGGTCCGGCCCGCTGACGAACAACAGGGAGGAACCAGCTATGGAACCGAGGGAGTCGGATCTGGATCCACGGCAGATCGACATGGAGATCGACCGAGGGGAGCGGCCCGACCGCGCCCTCACGATCACCCGCCGGACCTTCATCAACAAGGCCATCCTGGCGGGCACCGCGGCCGGGGCCGCGTCCGTGGGATGGTTCCCGACCATCAACACCATCGACCTGGCCTTCGGCCAGCAGGCCGCCTTCAAGTTCGCCTGGCTCTCCGACACCCACCTCTACCCCAAGAACGTGAACACCCGGTTCGTCGAGAAGACGGTCCGGGCGGTGCAGGAGATCAAGGCCATGAGTCCGCCGGCGGACTTCCTGATCTTCGGGGGAGACCTGGCCCAGCTCGGGGACCCGGTGGAGCTGGCCCTCGGCGCCGACATCCTCAAGGAGCTCACGATCAAGAAGGTCTTCATTCCCGGCGAGCACGACTGGTACCTGGACCTGGGCGCCAAGTGGGAGCAGACGTTCGGGAAGAGCCCGTGGACCTTCGATCACAAGGGCGTGCGCTTCATCGGTCTCAACACGGTCGGGCAGGTTCCCGATTACTGGAGCGCCAAGAAGATGACGCCCAAGGAGCGGATGGGGCACATGGCCACGCTCGATGGCAGCGTCGCCGGCCCCTGGGCCGGGGTCGGCGAGCCCCAGCGGCGCTGGCTCGACCAGACGGTGTCGAACTGGCCGAAGAGCCAGCCGGTGGTGGTGTTCACCCACACGCCGCTCTACGAGTACTACCCCCCCTGGAACTTCTGGACGCGGGACTGGCGGGAGGTCAACGAGATCCTGAAGCCGTTCAGCAACGTGACCAACATCCACGGTCACACCCACCAGGTGCTCTACAACGAGGTCGGCAAGATGCGCTCCATCGGGATGCTCGCCACCTCGTGGCCCTGGCCCTATGCCCCGGAAGGAGTGCCCGCTCTCACCAAGGCGATGATCCGCGCCGATCCCGGCGACCACTTCGACGGCGTGGGCTGGTCACGCCTCACGGTGACCGCCGGGAAGGTCGAGAACGAGTACGTGATGTTCGGCCGGAAGGCGGTCTTCGCGGATGCGGAGGTCGATTCAGGGACAGGCGACAACGGGAACCAGATCCTGAGCCCGCGTATCGCCGATCGGATGTACCCCTACTAACCGCGTCCACCCGGGCCGTTGCCGCCCGTCGGAGGGATGGTCATGAACGCGAAGCGGCGTCTGCTGATCGCTCTGGCAGCCTCGGTGGTGGGGCTGCTCTTCGTCGTGCTCGGCACCGGCCGTCTGCTGGCTCCGCCCACGGCCTTGGCGCACAAGGAGAAGCACACCCTCGACCAGCTCAACGCCTTCCAGGAGGTCTTCATGGAGCAGGTGAAGATCGGCGATCTCCTGTTCCACGGAGACGGGGCCACCGAGAAGAGGATGAACGTGACGCTGTCCAAGACGGGGATGGCCTGCGCCATGTGCCACCCGTTCGCGTCGGACACGCATCCCCACGAGTTCCCGAAGTTCCAGGAGCAGATCAACAAGTTCTCGACGCTCCGGGACATGATCAACTGGTGCATCGAGAAGCCGAACGAGGGCGTCAAGATCGATCCCGACAGCGACGCCATGAAGGCCCTCGAAGTCTACATCTACTGGTCCAATCGCGGCTCCCGGCTGGCCACGGGCACCCACTGAGGTCGCAAGGCTCGGAGCATGAGGATCCACGGGGGCTCGCGGCCGCCGGAGTTCCACGTCTTAGGCTCCCCTTCACCCTTGCCTTCTTCCCCTCCGGGGCGAGGGGATCGAGGCGGCTCCCTCTCCCTCGGAGACGGCAGGGGTGAGCGTGGCGCATCGGTTGCGCACGATGGGCTCTAGGCGCGCCTTTCTCGCCCTGGCGTCCGGGGCGGTGGGGCTCCTGGCCGAGGGAGGGTCATGGCAGGGCGGGCGCGCCGCCGAAGCCCGGCGCCTCAGCGCCGATGATCCGGATCTGCTCCCGCCGTTCGAGCGCCTTCATCTCCCCGTGCTCGAGCTTCCGGTGGTCGCCGGCAATGGCGCCAAGGTGCCCATCGTGGTGGAGATGACGCACCCCATGGACCAAGGCCACTGCATCACGACCATCCAGGTGAGCAACGAGCGGGATCCCGTTCCCTCCAAGGGTGTGTTTCACTGGAGCCCGGCCAACGGCCGGCTGTACCTATCCTTTCAGGCGCGCCTTCACGACGGGAGATCGGAGGTCTCGGTGACGGCCGAGTGCAACCGGCACGGGCGCTGGTCCAGCACGCGGCCCATCAGCGTCGTCGAGGGCGCCGGCGGCTGCGCGGCCCCGGCGCCGCCCGCTCGGATCAAGGACGACGAGATCCGCCCGCCCGCCCTCCGGATCCCCGAACTGCTCAAGCGCGGCAGGATCCGGCCCGACGAGATCGTGCTGGTGCAGCTCGTCACGCGCCACCCGAACCGGACCGGTCTGGGCTTTCGTGATGGGAGGTTCGTGCAGGAGTCCGAGCCGTTCCACCTGAGCCTGGTCGAGGTGTTCTACGGTGGGGAGCGGGTGAGCCGCTTCGAGTGCACGCCGGCGCTCAGCGACGATGTCTTCATCAGCTTCCCCCTGCGGGCGCGCCGCGAGGGCCCCGTGCGGGCGGTACTCACGAACAACCGGGGCCAGCGTTTCGAGGCCGCGCAGGACATCCGGTTCGCCTGATCCACGGCCGTTCGTCCTCACGGCAGCGCGGAGGAGGTCAGAGTGGCCCAGGACGCCGTCGCCAGGAACGACGAGCTGATCGACCGGGAGCTGATCCGGAAGTGGCTCCTCTGGGGGTTCTTCTGGCTCATGTTCGCTCCCACCGTCGGGGTCATGGTCTCGACCAAGTTCAACTACCCCGACTTCCTCGGCGACCAGTCGTGGCTCACCTTCGGTCGGCTCCGTCCCGTTCACGTCAACGGGGTGATCTGGGGCGCCTTCTCGACGCTCTTCATCGGTCTTTGCTACTACGTGACCCCCCGGCTGGCCGGCGTCCGCGTCTGGAACGAGCGGTGGGGGCACGCGCTCGTGTGGGTCTGGAACCTGAACCTCGCCGCGGCCTTCCTCGGGCTCACCGTCCTCGGCACCAACCGGGGATGGGAGGCGGGGGAGCTGGCGCTCTGGAATGTCATCATCCTGATGATCCTGGTGCTGGCGGTCACCGTCCAGCTCCTCATGACGATCGCCCGGCGCACCCAGCGCGCGCTCTACGTGAGCCTGTGGTACCTCATCGGCGCCTTCGTCTGGACCGACATCAACCTGATCCTGCTCATCATCGGTCCGTACAGCACCGTGCCCGGCATCAACAACGCAGCCCTTCACGGGCTCTTCATCCACTACGTCGTGGGGCTCTGGATCACCCCCGCCGGGTACGTCCTCATCTACTACTTCCTGCCCGCGTCCGTCCGCGCCCCGATCTACAGTCACAAGCTGTCGCTGATCGGGTTCTGGTCGCTGGCCTTCTTCTACCCCTTCGTCGGCATCCATCACTACCTCTACAGCCCCATCGCCGACTGGGCCGAGACCATCGCGATCATCTCGTCCATGATGCTGATCATCCCGGTGTGGACCGTGCTCCAGAACTTCTTCGGCACCATGATCGGCCAGTGGGGAGGGTTCTCCCGGAACCTGCCCGCCAAGTTCCTGATCATGGGCTCGATCATGTACCTCGCCGGGTGCTTCCAGGGCTCGGTGGAAGCGCTGCGGTCCCTCCAGCAGCCGACGCACTTCACCGACTTCGTCATCTCGCACTCCCACCTGACCGTCTTCGGCACCTTCGTCGTCTGGGCGATGGCGGGCGCGATCTACGTGTGGCCGCGGCTCTGCGGGCGCCCGCTGTGGAGCTTCCGGCTCGGCAACTGGAGCTTCTGGCTCATCACCCTCGGCATCTCGACCATGGGGCTCGTCCTGTCGGCCCAGGGGCTGCAGCAAGGGTACATGCTGATGGCGCGGGCGGAGTGGGTCGATTCGCTGGTGACGATGAAGCCGTTCTGGCTCGTTCGCACGCTGGCCGGCATCTCCATGGACACGGGGATGTCGCTCCTGGTCTACAACTTCATGCGAACCGCGATGAGCCCGGCCGAGGTCGTGAGATGAAGACCTACGTGCTCGGAGCGGGGTTCTTCTGCGTCTCCCTCGCCATCTTCGTCCAGGGCATCCTGCCCATCGCGATTCCCGAGTCGCGAGAGACGCGCGCCACCCGCGCGGTGCGGAACGACCTCGGCGAGATCAAGTGGGTCTGGTACGAGTCGTCGCCCTACACGCCGCTCGAGCTGGTGGGCCGGAACGTGTACCAGCGCGAGGGGTGCTGGTACTGTCACAGCCAGTACGTGCGCCCGGTGACAGGGGAAGACCAGCGCTGGGGGCCCGTCTCCCAGGTCGGCGAGTATGCGCACGACCGGCCGCACCTGCTCTCGACACGGCGCATCGGGCCCGACCTGACCCGCGTCGGGCTCAAGTACTCCGACCACTGGCACTACGCGCACCACTGGGATGCGGAGACGGTGGTGCCCGACTCGATCATGCCGGAGTTCCGCTGGCTGTTCCGCACCGCCACGGCGCCGGTGGTGGACAAGGACGGGGCTCCCGCCCTGGGAGAATCGTCCGCGCTCAAGGCGCTCTTCAGCTTCAAGGCGGGCGTCGTGATTCCGCTCTATCCGAACCCCGAGGGCCTGGCCTTCGCCGAGAGGACGGATGGGACGCCGGCGCTCGAGGTGAAGAGCCTGCCCGAGCCCTACGACAAGCTCGCGACGTGGAAGGGCAAGACTCTCACCATCCTGGCCCCGACCGAGGAGCTGCGCGGCCTCGTCGCCTACATCCAGAAGCTCGGGACCAACCGCGGCGCCTGGCGCGAGGCCTTCGAGCCGCAGACCCTCTCCGCCAGCGTCATGGCGATCCCGCAGACGGACGACCAGGTCGCCCACGGGCGCGCCGTCTACGAACGGCGGTGCGTCGGCTGCCACGGCGTCAAGGGCGACGGGAACGGGCCGGCCGCGACGTTCCTCGACCCCCGGCCGCGCAACTTCACGCTCGGCGCATTCAAGTTCCGGTCGACCCCGTCCGGGTCGCTGCCGACCGACGGCGACCTGTACCGCACCCTGACGCGAGGGGTGCGCTGGACGGCGATGCCCACCTGGCATGAGCTTCCCGAGAAGGACCGGATCGCCGTGATCACCTTCATCAAGACGCTCTCGTCCCGGTGGAAGGAGGAGAAGCCGGAGCCACCGATCCCGATCGGCGAGCCGCCCAAGGCCACCCCGGAGCTGCTGGCCAAGGGGAAGGAGCTCTACGCTCAGGCGAAATGCTGGCAGTGTCACGGCAACGGTGGCAAGGGAGACGGGCCCTCGGCCGAGGAGCTGAAGGACGACCTGGGCTTCCGGATCCGCCCGGCCGACTTCA
>WNGB01027373.1_pt1 | contig 10799 bp, 15 predicted proteins | sample 5400681 | NCBI WGS metagenome assembly WNGB01 (sample SAMN13153367, study PRJNA577476) | soil metagenome | isolation source: 115 cm soil or saprolite under grassland replicate 2 | place: USA:California | collected 2016-06-15 | reverse complement strand
AATCACGATGGATTCCGCTCGGAGAAGGGCCGACAGAACGCATTGAAAATCTATCAAGCAGTAACATATTTAGGGTGGTCAATACACAATCCCACAAATCTAACCGCCGGAGGCGGTTAGATTTGTGGGACACACCCTATTTTCCTTCTGCCGATTGCTTACACCTGCGCATAGAGCAGGCTCCGTGCCAGTAGCCGAGGCCAGGACAACCACAAATTGGGTTTTATACTAACTATTTGCCGACAGATGGATTATTCTTGGGCGCTTCAGCAGAGGATTATCGTCGCGAACTATTCGCAACCGCCGAAACGCTATCCGATCAGATAGTCCGGCTATCCGATCAATTAGATAATGAAGCAACCGTTGGCGCCCAATACAGCCATTGCGCATTACCGCTTGCTCGCCCCGCTGGGCGCGGGCGGGATGGGCGAAGTCTACCTGGCTGAAGATACGAAGCTTGGCCGCAAAGTCGCGCTTAAGCTGTTGCCCGAAGAGTTCACTCGTGACGCCGGACGCGTGCGCCGCTTCGAACAGGAGGCGCGCGCCGCCTCCGCGCTCAACCATCCGAACATCCTCACGATTTTCGAGATCGGCGAAGCGAATGAAGCGCACTACATCGCCACCGAGTATATTGACGGCCAGACGCTGCGTGAGAGGCTGAATGGCGACAGGCTCGCGCCGCCCGCCGCACTTCACATTGCGGCGCAGATCGCCGCCGCGCTCACCGCCGCGCACGAGGCTGGGATCGTCCACCGCGACATCAAGCCTGAGAACGTGATGCTACGACGCGACGGCATAGTCAAGGTGCTCGACTTCGGCCTGGCCAAACTGACCGAACAGAGGCCCGCCGCCGTGGACTCTGAAGCGCCGACCATCGCAAAAGTGAACACCAATCCGGGCACGGTGCTGGGCACGGTCGGCTACATGTCGCCGGAGCAGGTGCGCGGGCAGGAAGCCGACGGTCGTTCGGACATCTTCAGCTTCGGGATGATCCTGTATGAGATGATGAGTGGTCGGCGCGCTTTCAACGGCGCTTCGGTCGCCGATGTGATGAGCGCGATCTTGAAGGACGAGCCGCCGGAGCTTGGCGAGATGAATGCGAAGGTTTCGCCCGCGCTGGAAAAGATCGTGCGTCGCTGTCTGGAGAAGAAGCCGGAGCGGCGCTTCCAGTCGGCGAGCGATCTCGGTTTTGCTCTCGAAGCCTTGTCCACACTCTCAGGCCTCTCAGGCTCGCGGCCAGAGTCACGGTTGGGCATGGCGACGGCGCCATCAACAATGACCGAGAGTGTGGGCTGGAAACGACTGCTCAGGGATGCGCGGCTGTCGTGGGCCGTCGCCGCGGTGTCGTCGCTCCTCACGCTGGGATTGACCTGGGCGCACTTCACGCGCCAGCCCGATACAGACGCGCGCGTCTTCAAGACTTCTATCCTACCGCCGGAGAAGTCGAGCTTTGAGCACATTGCTCTCCCCTGACGAAAAACGTTTTATCGCAGACGGCTCCGATCCACAGTTTCGCACCTACGACCTCTGCCTGTATGACGTATCAAAGGGCAACCCACAGCGATTCACATTCAATTCGGCGAGTGATTTCTTTCCCGTCTGGGCGCCGAACGGAAACAGCGTCGTCTGGTCTTCCAATCGGGAGGGTGGGATTTTTAACCTCTATCAAAAGGCGGCCAGCTTCGCCGGAGAAGACGTTGTTGCTGAACTCGGATTACATCAAAGTTCCCACTGACTGGTCGCGGGATGGGCGCATCCGATGGGCGATGGCTGGCTTACGTCTCTGATGTGTCGGATCGGTATGAAGTCTATGTGCAGAGGTTCCCCGGAAGCGGCGGTAAACATCAGGTCTCGACCGGCGGTGGCGGCGGTCCACGCTGGGGGCAGGATGGGGAGGAGTTGTTCTACTACGGGGCGGACGGGAAGCTGATGGCTGCGCAGGCGCCGCGCGGCGAGAGCTTCGAGATAGGCGCGGCGGTCTCGCTCTTCGAGTTCCGCGCCGGGACTGTTCAGTGCCTCTTTTCGTTCCCGCCCTATGCCGTAACGGCCGACGGGCAGCGGTTTCTGATCAACGCGGTGGTTGATATGGAGCCGAACACGCCGCTGACAGTGGTGGTCAACTGGACGGCGGAGATGAAGAAATGACTGCGGGACGCCGGCGCGCCGCTGAGGGTGGGGAAGGTTGCGATCAACCTTCCCCTTTTCTCTTTTGGCCGAGATACATACTTGCTGAGACACTACGGCTGTGAGCCGGCATCATTGCCATCGGAAGGCGCATTTCGGGACGTTAGGATCGCCGGCATTTCTTCGGTGACGGCCGCGTGAGGTGGGACTGTCTGCTCGGTCTGGTTCCCGCATAAGAGGCCGGGTTCGGGCACATATAAGTTGGCGATCTCCGCGCGTGGCGCGACCGCGCCACAACTTGCGCAAAATCTCGCCCCTTTTGTCAGATCGCTACCACATCGTCTGCAAATCCTCTTTGTCCATGTTTCCTCCTCCTAAATCGAACCACATTGGGACACCGATACAGTACCGCGCGCGTAAGCAAGCGGTTGATCTTGTCCACAACCGCTTGCTTACGCGCGCGGTACTGTATCGATCATCAGACGGCGGTTTGTCAGCGAATAGAGCCGCGCTGGACCAATTGCTGTTTCGCCTCTGCGATGAGCCGATCGAGAGACTGCTTCAGGTTTTTATTCAGCGACAGGCATCTTGCGAAATCCTGCTCGGCCTCGCCGTCTCGACCGTTCAACAACCGCGCCAATCCGCGCTGGGCGTAAGCGTTGGCCAGATGCGGGTTCAACTCGATAACTCGCGTGAAGTCGGCCTCGGCTTGTATCAAATCGCCTTTGGCCTTCCAATAAGTGGCGCGATTGAACCAGGCGTCGGCAAAGCGCGGGTTGAGCTTGATCGCCTGGTTGTAATCGGCCAGCGCGCCGTCGAAATCTCCTTTCATCTGTCGCGCCGCGCCGCGCTCGTTCCAGGCTAGAAAGAAATCGGGGTTGAGTTTGATCGCGCTGGTTTGATCGCTGATTGCGCCATCGGGATCGCCCAGATTGAGCCGCGCCACGCCGCGATTGGCGTAGATTTCGGCTTCGCGCGGGTTGAGCTTGACGGCGCGGTCGAGATCAGCGAGCGCGCCCTCATAATCTTCTTTGCGGCCTCGCGCCAGGCCACGGACGTACCAACCGCTAGCGCGCTTCGGGTCGAGTTCGATGCTGCGGGCGCAGTCGCTGATCGCGCCATCCAGGTCTCCCATGTGATACCGGGCTTTGCCGCGATTGACGTAGGCTTCGGCGAAGCGAGGATAGAGTTGAATGGCGCGAGTGAAGTCGGCGACGGCGCGCTCGTGATCCTTCAGGCGCCACCGCGCAACGCCGCGACTGTTGTAGCCATGGGCGAGGTTCGGATCGGAGGCGATGGCGAGATTGAAATCGGCGATGGCTCGTTCCCACTCGCTTTTGGCGAGCCAGGCGGCGCCGCGTTCGATGTAAGAGATGGCCGTGGCCGACCGGGAGGTCAATGGTTGCGCCGCCGCAGTAGCCAGCGAGATCCAGCAGAGAACTGACTGGAAGATGATGAAAGGCGCCAGAATGCTTGTTCGCTTCATAGTTTTCCTCCCGTCTGCGAAAGCGCGCGGCTTCTATGGTTGGTCGAGTGTTGCGCTATTGGTGGTTTCCCTTCGATTGAATCTTGCGACTGGTCCCTTTAGCTGGCGGGATTCCCTCAATGGGCGGTTCGAGCGTCACTTCCGGCTCCTTGCCGGGCGCCAGGCTGCGAATGAAGTCCTGCTCGGCCTCGAAGCCTTTGCCCATCGCTCTCAGGGCGGCGCTGCGATTGAAGTAAGCCAGGCGTCGAGCTTGCCTTTGTGTTGCCAGGCGAAACCGCGATTGTTCCGGGCGATGACCGAGCGCGGGTCGAGCCGGATCGCCTGATTGAAGTCGTTAATGGCCTCATCCAAATCGCCTTTGTTGAAGCGGGCGTTGCCGCGCTTGATCCAGGCCATGACGAGAAGCGGGTTGAGCATGAGCGATTCGTCGAGATCAGCGATTGCGCCGTCCCAATTGTGCAAGTCATAACGGGTAACGCCACGATTGTAGAGCAACACTGCCGGTTCAGGGAAAATCGCCCCGATGTGGTTGGAGGCGTACGCGCCGGGAGAGATCGTGGCGGCGATATCAATGGCGCGATCGAAGTCGCGCATCGCCCCCTCCAGATCGCCTTGTTGATAGCGGGCGACGCCGCGTTTGAAAAAGTCCTCGGTGGAGTTGGAGCGTGGCGACCTGGTTTGCGCCAGCGCGCCGGAGAGACCGGGGAGCGCGAATGAGACGATGGCGAAGAGCGTGATGAATAGAATGCGTTTCATTTGTGTTTTCCTCCGAAAATCAACCACAAAGAAACGAAGAGGATGAAGAAAGAATAGAAAAAAATCTTCGCGCTCTTCGTTTCGTGGCGTGCTTTCATCTGCGCTGATCGGATCAGATTGATCTGCTTACTGCCCGACCTGCGCGTTCACTATGACGATCTCCGGCTCGGCGTCCTTCATCGTCAGAAGGTCGCGTTTGGCCTTCGCCGCTTCACGCTCGGCTTTGAACTTCGGCAACTCTATCCCGCTCGAAGAGGTAACCACCTTCGCCAGGAAGTACTGGTTGCCGTAGCGGCGGAAGACCAGTCGCGGCTTGCTGCCGTCGTGAACCTGAAGCGCGTGGGAGAGGGCGCCGGCGGCCCGCTTCGTCTTCCAGTTGCGGACTATCACCGTGTTGAGGGTGGTGGCCGTCTCGACGGTGTATTTGCCCGCCGGGAGTTTCTCGCCGCCGACGCTGCTCAAGATCAGCGCAGCCATCAACGATGCGCGCAACCTGGCCACACTCGCAGGGCGACTGCTCGAAACGATTGGCGAAGCCGTGCCCGCCGAAACGGGAGCCCTCCTGCTGCTCGATGAGGAGGGCGAGGTTGGCGACGAGTTCGGTTCGACATTCGCCTGGGAACGCAAGACGGGCGAGGGCAAAGAGGTATGCGTGAGCCGCACGATTGCGCGCCAGGTGGCGCGCGAAGGCGTCGCGTTGCTGAGCAACGACGCGCTGGAAGGGCCGGATTTCAACGAAGCGGTCAGTTTGCTGGCCGCCCAAACGCGATCGCTTCTGGCCGTGCCTCTGACGGCTTCTGGAGCGGCGTTGGGTGTGATCTATCTCGCCACCAGCGACCCGATCGCATGGCTCGACGAAGACCACCTGCAACTGGTCGCCGCCGTGGCCGCCAGCGCTGATTACCACGAAGCCGTCAAAGTAGCGAAGAAGCAGTTGATCCTGCGCGCCTGCGAGCAATCAGGTGGGAGCTATGTCGAAGCGGCCAAACTGCTTAACGTGCATCCGAACTACCTGCACCGCCTGATTCGCAATCTTAATCTGAAGCCGCAGCTGAAAAGCTGAATGAAGAGCATGAAGCAACCGTTGCCGCAAAATACCGCCATCGCGCACTACCGCTTGCTCGCCCCGCTCAGCGCGGGTGGGATGGGCGAAGTCTACCCCGCTTGGCGAAAATCCGAAGCTTATCGCGCGCTGCAGCTGGCCGACATGGACAACATGTCAGGCGAACAGTTCGAGCGGTACGTAAACGAATTGCTCAAGGCCCAAGGATACAAAACGGAGATGACACCCGCCAGAAACGACTACGGAGTGGACATCGTGGCCGAGCGGGATGGCGATAGATATGCCGTCCAATGCAAGCGATACGGCGAGAACATCTCCCGCGGCGCGGTTAGTGACGCCGTGGCAGGTAAGCATTATTACAACTGCGGCCAGGCGATGGTGGTGACCAATAGATATTTCCGATCCGGCGCGCGTGAGTTGGCTATTGCGTCACAGTGCGCGCTGGTTGATAAGGAAACCCGGTAGGAAAAACTCGGGATTTTCGGTTGATTGAAATTTGGAAAATGGGAACGATGTGGGACTGAATGTGGGACTAAAGGAAAAAGCCGGATTGCTCCGGCTTTGTAAGTTGCTGATTCTAGGGATGAGCCGTGCAGGACTCGAACCTACGACCCACTGGTTAAAAGCCAGTTCAGTGAATTTTGAATAGAGGCCCATAAACTGCAAATAATTGAATCCAAACCGTGTTACCGCCTTGTGAGTAGTGCATAAAACTGAACAATTTCTTCCTCTTTGAAGCCTGTTTTGTAGCAAAATCGTAGCAAAATTGCCAACCTCATCGCTTCATTGGAAACTCGTAGTTGAGCAACATCTGCCGGACTTGACAGGATGATCCCAAAATGGGATCACCAACAATAGGAGTGCGTCCCTGGAGAATCATCAGCAAGAGTAGACTTCGGGAGTTCTGGCGAAAACATCCGGATGCCGAAGCGCCTTTAATGGAATGATACAAGGTGACGAGCCGCGCCGACTGGGAAAATTTTGCGGACGTGCGCGACTCTTTTCGCCACGCGGATGTTTACTGCGACTGCGAGGTCTTCGACGTCAAAGGAACGACTACCGATTGATTACGGTAAGGCTTCGGCAAGCCGGTTTGCCTAAGCCTCTCGGAAGACGCTGAGGAGGAAAAGATCGAAGCACCTTCACACTGCGTGAAAGCCTTTACTGGCAGAGAATAGCGCAATCGAAATCTCAAACCTCGCTTGTGAAGCGCAGAACGAACCTTGCGTTCAAACGAAGCGTCTTCACTATTCACGCGGCGCATAATCTCGCTGCGCTCCTGAGGCGATAATGAGTATGGCAGGGCTTCCTGCTTACCCAAATTTGCCACCAAATAGCGCTTGAAAGGCGCAGAGACTTACGGCAACTGCCTCATTTTTCTTTCAGAGTCTAGCTCATTTCCGCACCACGATTGATAGGGGTACTGTCGCGCCGTCTTATAGCGCCAGTAGTACAGCATCGGCATGTTTCCACGGTCTCTGTACGTCAAGGCGATCAATCTCGCCGCCTGATTGCGATAATTTTGATAGGTTCCCATCAAATATCCGCTCGGGTCTTGATCGTTGACATCACTTTCTATCAGTCCCGACAAAACTTTCGCCGCAGCTCGCCCATATCCAGCCTCCCGCAACAAAGCCCCTTGGTTGAACTTGCTTGTTCCCCAAACACTTTTATCCCGAGCTCCTTCCGCCGCCTTTTGGTAAAGAGAAGTCGCCACTAAATAATTGGCGGCGCTACGTTCCACATTGACCGCCCTTCCGAGGAGCAGGGCTTGTCGGTCGGGATCGACGGTGGACAGTTCAGAGGACAGTCGCACTCCCGCGGAATAGAGCATTCGCGCCGTCCCTTGATCTTCATCGCGCTCATAAATGCGCCCCAGCAAGTGCAGCGCAGCGACACGTTGTTCAGGCGTGCTCGCTTCACCCCAAAGATCCCAGCAATAACTCGTGAACCCAACTGTAAAACGTCCTGTACGGGCGAAGCTGATGAGGGACTCGGCGAGGTCCAGTCGTTGTCCCAAATCCCTTGGCGACTGTTCCAACCGGCCTAAAGCGGCCGCAATCTTTTTCTCCTCTTCCTCAAAAAATACTCTCGATTCGGCGGACATCAACTTAGCGGCGCCGGAGTAATCAGCCTGCAGGATTAAGGCCAGACTTTTCGCATCGTTACTGTAGCGCGTCGCGTCCTCCTCGGTAGACGGTTGTTGTCTTAGCGAGTCAATTCCGGCCAACACATTATCATTTGTACATCCATACCCGGCGGCTCCTGGTCAGTCGGCTGGAGTAAGGAGGCGAGTTCTAGCCTTTCGGCATCGGCCGGCGCGGAGACTCGCGCCCCTACTCCGATCAGGTGGCAGAGGCCGGCCAGTACAACCACTAGGGCTTGCCATAGGTACAAACTCCACGCCATCTTCTTCCGCCATTGGGAGTGTTGTCTCGTTATCGTCATTGGCTCATCCGGGCTATTTCGCATTTCGCCCTTCAATTTGTTTCAGTTGTCCCTACCAAAAACTCGATCTGGCTTCAAAAGGATTGTTAATAACGTTCGGTTAACGGTTAACACCCAGCCCTGTTGCTAGTGAGGCAAGGGTTCGACTCGACGGTTGTAAACCTATGAAAATATAGAGTGACGAAGTTTTCGCTAGGGACAGGCAGACGCCCAGGCCAATCATGAAAGACCTGCGCGCTCCCGCCCGCATAATGAAAGCAGAACAAACGCAACGCAGCGGTTGGATTCGGCGTCGGGAAAAGAAACCATTTGTTGGAACGCGACTTATCTATCACATCCCTTCCCTCTGGCGGTTGGTCTCGGCCTGCGTCGCAGATTACCAAATCTGCTTCAAAGGCTCTTTCAACCATCCTTTCTCTCGCGGATAATCGAATGCATGATGAATATATCTGACCCCCTCAATCACCTGGTCGAAGTCGATGTGGCTGTGTCCGAAAACGTGGATCACCGCATTGAGCGCCCTGATCTGATGATCCAGCGCGAGCGTGCCGGCCACCAGTGGCAGCCCTTTGAAACTGAGACTTTCCACGGCAGGCAGCAACTCGCGCCTCGGCAGGAAATGCGACAAGGTAATCACAGGGCCGTCATATTCCTTGATCCGCGACTCATTGAGGTTGAGAAAGTATTCCGAGACGGACTCTATCCCAACCGGCCATTTGCAGAAATAAAAATCGGCCCATCCCTCCAACGATGAAACATCCGCCTCTCCCCGTCGATCGTAATCGGACTCATACCACGAGAAGAGTGGCACAATCCAATTCTTCCCTGCCTTGCCGGGTCGCGTGTAAATTCCTATCTCATCGCACAAGCGGAGGACTTGCCGGAATTTTTCGACCGAGTCGTATTCTCCGTCGCGGACCCACAATTCATGATTACCAGGAACATAAAACACTTTACCGAATTGCGAGCGCAACTTTCGCAATGTCCAGTCGATGATCCTCAAATCGTCGGCGATATCGCCGGCCACAACCAATACGTCACGCAAATAAGATGTTGACTCAGTGTGTAGGTCGGAGAAGGCGAAAATGCGCATGGAGTCTTCGGCCTCACGTTTGATTTTCTATAGCGTCTTGAGCATCAGGTCGACCACAAGTCGGTTGAACATCGTCGAATCCGACTCTTCTTCGTTACTGCCGATGATGACTCTCGACCCATGGCTCAGGTAAAAATGAGCCGATCATTGTTCCTTTCCCTTGCGCAAGTCCAAGTTCCCTGACGAGGTTGGCGATCGCGAGGTCGAGCACTCCCAGTCCGAACGGGCTGAAAACTACTATACTCTCCATATCCCTCCTGGAGGCCGCCTTCCCCATCAGGACATCTGCAAGCGTGCATCGCAAGAACCCTCGGTTGCCGGTGAGTTGTTCGGCCAGATGGACCGATGTTTGCGCGCGGCACACATGATCGATATCATCCACGACGTTATCGCAGGAGATAATGATCTGAGGTGAGAGATCACGTAATGAGATATGGAGGATCGTGCTGCCTGGAGAGACTTCCGAGAGATCCTCGATATACGGTGTACTCGCTGTGGTCGCGAAAGAGATGAGCGAAGAGCCTCCCAGCACCACCTTCAGCTCTTTGGCAATCTCCACTTCGAGTATGCCAAACGTCTCCTGACACTTGCGCCTAAATTGCTCCGCCCGAGCGATATCCAAATCATAAATGACGAGATGTTTGATCTCGGGAAATATCGCCAGCAGGAATCGGGCGATTTCGAAATTGATCAACCCGCACCCGACCAGCCCCATACGATTCATCTCTTTGTCGCCGTTTAACCATTGCGCCGCAAGCGCCGCGCTGGCAGCAGTACGCTTCGCACTAATAAGTGCTCCCTCGAGAATGGCTTCAGGCCTTCCCGTTTGTAACGAATTCAACACGACGAGAGCCGATGCTCGGTCCATCCCCAGTTCCACGTTGCCAGGGAAAGAAGCCACCCACTTGATGCCGGCAATTCCCCACTCACCACCCAGATAGGCGGGTAAGGCGATGATTCGATCTCTCGGATAATCGGGAAAACGCAGAAATGTAGAATGAGGTAAAGCACTATCTCCTTGGGCATGAGTTTCATAAGCCATCCGCACCGCATTGATAATCTCAAACTCGCGTCCGGTAAGCAACGAATTCACATCGGGCCCTCTCAAAATCAGTATGTCGCCATTATGCACGATTCTTCCCCTACTTCGTCTTGCCATAGAGATGACACATCGCCGAAATGTTCTTCGACCCAGTCATCTGAATAGATTGTGTCCAGGTAACGTTCTCCGCGATCATGAAGCATAAGGACGCACACCACGCCGCGAGGAATGCGATGCTTGACCTGGTTCAGGGCCATCAGCACCCCACCTGACGACCCCCCCGCTAAAATGGCTTCGCGGTGTACTAATCGGCGGCAACCAATAACACATTCCAAATCCGTTACGTGAATACACTCGTCAGCCAGTTCCGATTGGAAAAGTTCGGGACGCCTCCCCGCGCCGTGTCCTGGAAGGAGGCGCTTAGCTGGCTTGCCGCCAAAAATGACGCTGCCCACAGCATCTACAGCAAATATTTTTGTTCTTAGATTATGGTCACGCACGTACTCAGAGCAGCCTCTGATTGTGCCGCAAGTGCTGGTGGCGCAGAACAAGTAGCCAATTTCCCCATTCAGCGCCGCGGCTATCTCGCTCATGGTTGTTTTATAATGGGCAGCCGCATTGGCCAAGTTGGCATACTGATTGGGCCAGAAACTGTTTTCACTGCTCCGCAGGAGATGCTGGACACGGTCGATCCGCGCTTGAAGAAACTCCCCAGTAACAGGATCAGGCTTGGAGACAATATCGATCTCGGTCCCATAGGCCTTAAGAATGCGAATGTTTTGTTGTG
>WNGB01013921.1_pt1 | contig 10799 bp, 7 predicted proteins | sample 5400681 | NCBI WGS metagenome assembly WNGB01 (sample SAMN13153367, study PRJNA577476) | soil metagenome | isolation source: 115 cm soil or saprolite under grassland replicate 2 | place: USA:California | collected 2016-06-15 | reverse complement strand
CCCTGGAGCGTCTCTATGCCGTGTTCCGGCTGTCGCCCGTGGGCGCGCCCCGCATCCGGGCCGTCAAGAAAGAGCAGAAACACTACCTCTTCGACTGGTCCATTGTTCCGAGCGATCCGGCACGCTTCGAGAACCTCGTTGCCTGCCACCTCTTGAAGTGGGTCCATTTCGAGCAGGATTCGCTCGGGAAGGACGTCGAGCTGCGCTATTTCCGAGACGTCGAAGGCCGGGAAGTGGATTTCGTCGTCGTCGAGCGCCGCCGGCTGCGTCTCCTCATCGAATGCAAGTGGGCAGATACCGAAATCGACCGGAGCCTGCGCTACCTCAAATCGCGTTTCCCGGACGCCGAGGCCTGGCAGCTCTCGGCAACAGGCACAAAGGATTTCGTCAGTCCCGAAGGCGTCCGCTGCGCCCCCGCTCTCACCCTGCTTACGCGACTCGTATAGCGATCGGCTGCCGGCCCGGCGCCACGAATCCGGCTACCCCGAATTATGGAGTGGGCGAAAGAGTGGCGAGGCGTTACCGCCATCCTCTCCCCCGCTTGGCCTTGCGCCTCGAAGGGGTGCTCGACTTGTTCTCCGTAGTTGGTGAGAGGGCTCGAGGCTGAGAGAATCGGCGGGCGGTGCTTGTCCTTCATGCGAGTCTCGAAACGGATTCGTTGCTCCTTTGGGGAGAAGCGTCGGTTCCGGCCGGTGGAGGCCAAGCGGCCAGGCGGCGGGGACGAAGGCCGAAGTTTCCACGGCCGGCGAGGCATCCTTTCGAGGCCGGAGCCGGGGGGCTCGTTGCCGCCCTGGCCGAGGCGGGCGTGGACGGAAGTTTTCGCCGGCCGGAGGATTGGATAGCGTGGCTACCCAGTGTGGGCGGCGCGCCCTCCCCCTCGAGCGGCCTGATCGGGGAGCCACCCGACCCGGGCGCCGCCGCCAATCTCGCGCCCTGGACTGTCGCGGCCTGCCGGCTCTCTGCCGGGGAGGCCGTGGATCTCCTCTGCGCCTGCGTCAACAGGGAGACTCTGACTCCGGGCGTGGTCATCGGGAAAGACCTGGCCTTCGCGGCCGCCCTGCTGCACGCGGCCGGAAGCCTCGTCGCGCGGCAGCGCTTTCTTCCCGGTCTGGAGGAGACAGACGGAGCGTTCCGCGCCGTCTGGAGACCCGTCTTTGCCGATACCGACGCCGGGCTGCTCGCGAGACTCGCGCGGGCCATGCCCCCTTCCTCCCGCGCACTGCACCGCAAGGCGGACGCTCCGCCGCAGACTCCCGTTCTCCCGCACCTCACCGGCTTTATCGGGAGTCTCGTGGACTCTCTCGTCCGGACCACGGTGTCGGTGGCCCGGCAGACTCCGGCGCGATCCGGCAGCGCCCGCAAGCTCTCCTTCGACAGCCCTCACGATCAATGGCTGCACGCCCTCCATTGCGCAGACGGAGTCCTCTCGGGCGCTTCTCCGGCGGAGCTGGCGGGGCTTGCCGTCCAGATCCGCGACTGGCAGAGGCCTGTCGCGGTCACGGCCGCGGCTCCTTTTCGCTTGACGTTGCGCCTGGAAGAGCCGCCGGAGAGCAACTGGCGCGACGCGGCCCCGGCTAAGGCAGAGCGATCTCGCTGGTTCGTGCGGTACCTCCTCCAGTCCACGCGCGATCTGAGCCTGCTCTTGCCGGCCGAGGAGGTCTGGAAGAAGAAGGCTTCTTGCCCGCCGGCTCTGCTCGCGGGCGCAGGCCTGGATGCGCGAGAGTACCTGCTCACAGCGCTCGGAGAAGCCTCCCGGATAGATCCGGACATCGAGAAGGGCCTGCGCTCCCCGGCGCCTGCCGGCCACAGTCTCAATGCGGCCGGAGCCTACGAGTTCTTGACCGAGCGGGCGGTCGCGCTCGAACAGGCGGGCTTCGGCCTTCTCCTGCCGGCCTGGTGGACGCGTTCGGGCGCCAAAGCCCGACTGACGGTGAAGGCGATAGCCAGGAGCCCGAAGCTGCAAGGCGGGAGCGGTTTGAATCTGGAGGATCTCATCCGCTTCCGCTGGCAGGTCGCGGTCGGAGATGCCGTGCTCACCTTCGAGGAGCTGGAGGCGCTGGCGGAGCTCAAGGCTCCGCTCGTGCGCGTTCGGGGCCAGTGGGTCGAGGTCAAGGCGGACCAGATCGCGGCGGCTCTCGCGATCTGGAAGAGAAACGAAGAGGGGCGGCTCCCGGCGCGCGAGATCGTGCGCATGGCTCTGGGCGCGGCCATAACTCCGGGCGGTCTGCCATTCGGCGGGGTCTCGGCCACGGGTTGGGTCGCAGATCTCCTGGAGCGCCTCGAAAGGCATTCCGGATTCGAAGAGCTCCCGTCCCCCGGAGGCTTCCAGGGGACGCTGCGGCCGTACCAGGTTCGGGGCTTTTCATGGCTCGCGTTCTTGAGGGAGTGCGGGCTCGGGGCCTGTCTGGCCGACGACATGGGCCTGGGAAAGACGGTGCAGGCCCTGGCCTTGATCCAGCGTCTCTGGCGAGCCGGTAAGAACGGCAAGAGAGGCCCCACGCTCCTGGTCTGTCCGACATCCGTCGTCGGCAATTGGGAAAAAGAAGCGGCGCGCTTCACGCCCCGTCTGTCCGTGCTCGTCCACCACGGAGTCGCGCGAAAGAGAGGCGGAGAGCTTCGCGCGGAGGCCGCCAGACACGCCATCATCCTGTCGAGCTACGCGCTCCTGCAGAGGGACATCGAATCATTGAAGGACATTTCCTGGTCGGGCGTCATTCTGGATGAGGCCCAGAACATCAAGAATCCGGAAACCAGGCAGGCCAGAGCCGCCCGAGCCCTTCGAGCCGGCCACCGCGTCGCGCTCACCGGCACCCCGGTGGAGAACAACGTCGGGGACCTCTGGTCCTTGATGGAGTTCTTGAATCCGTCCTTCCTCGGCACGCAGGCCGAGTTCAAGAGGTCCTTCTTCATCCCGATCCAGGCGAGCCGCGATGCTGAAGCGATGGAGCGACTCAAGCGCTTGACGGGCCCCTTCGTCTTGAGGAGGTTGAAGACCGATAAGACGATCATCGCCGACCTGCCCGAGAAGATGGAGATGAAGGTGTTTTGCACCCTGACTCCCGAACAGGCCTCTCTTTACCGCGCGGTCGTCGCCGAGGCCGCCGAAGGCCTGGAGGAAGCCCAGGGGATCCAGCGCAAGGGACTGGTCCTGGCGACGCTCTCGAAGTTGAAGCAGGTCTGTAATCACCCCGCGCATTTCCTCAAGGACAACTCACAGCTTTCGGGCCGCTCCGGCAAGCTCGCTCGACTGACGGAGATGCTGGAGGAGGTCCTCGCGGAAAACGACCGCGCGCTGGTCTTCTCCCAGTTCTTCGAGATGGGCGCGCTCCTGCGGCGGCACCTCGAAGAGACCTTCGGACGCGAGGCGCTTTTTCTCCACGGGGGCGTGACCAGAGCGGAGCGCGACCGCATGGTGGAGCGCTTCCAGACGGAGAAGGAAGGTCCGCGCCTCTTCATCCTTTCGCTGAAGGCGGGAGGCACGGGTCTGAACCTGACGGCCGCCAACCACGTCTTTCACTTCGATCGGTGGTGGAATCCGGCGGTGGAGAACCAGGCGACGGACCGCGCTTTCCGCATCGGGCAGGCGCGGCGCGTCCAGGTCCACAAGTTCCTCTGCGCGGGTACACTAGAGGAGAAAATCGACGAGATGATCGAGAGCAAGAAAGAGCTGGCCGGCAAACTCGTGGGAACGGGCGAATGGTGGCTGACGGAGCTGTCCACCGGCCAGTTGAAGGAACTCTTCGCCCTGCGCAAGGAAGCGGTCGCGGAGTAACGTGAAACGTCCTACGGAGCGGGAAAAAGAGTGGGGAGAGGCGAAGGCGCGGTGCCGGCTCTCGGCCGAGGAAGTGCGGATGGCCAGGGAGCTGGGGTTGAACCCCCGCAAGCTCATCAAGAACATCCCGAGCCCGAGCCAGCGATGGAAGGCCCCCGTGAGCGTCTGGGTCCGAGAGATCTATCAGAAGCGGTTCGAGAAAAAAGCTCGGGGCGCAAGCAAAGGGGCGGACCACGGCCGGAGTCCGGCCAGGGGTTTGCCGCCGGAGGAACTTCCCGCGCGCCCGGCGGAGCGCTCGGCGCGCGAGCGGCGCGAACCGGAGGAGGTTTTCTGGGGAGACGAGCTGGAAGGGCCGTGGGACCGGGATGAAGACCCCGGGGAGGAGGGGATTCGCCAGGAAAACCGGAGCCTGCTGCGCCGCCAGGAGCAGTTTCGGGCGGCGGCGGACTACGTGGCCGCCGCGTTCGCCCGCCTTCCCATGGTCGAAAAGGTCATGGTCTTCGGCTCAGCCGCCTCTCCTTTGCGCAAGGAGCTTCCGCGGTTTCGGAAGTTCCGCCGGGCCGGCATCACTCTGTGGCACGAGTGCAAGGACGTGGATCTGGCCGTGTGGGTCAGCGGGATTGATTCGCTCAAGGAACTTCAGAGGGCTCGCGGCCGCGCCGTCAACGATCTTTTCGATCAAAGGGAGATCGGCGTCGAGCACCATCAAGTGGATGTCTTCCTGATGGAAAGCGGGACAGACCGGTACCTGGGTCGGCTCTGCAACTTCGGGGTCTGCCCCAAGGGCAAGCCCGAGTGCCGGGTGCCCGGCTGCGGCGAGAGCCTCTTCCTCCGGCAGCATGAAGGCTTCGTATTCGATCCCGCGGTTCTCGCCTCGGACAGGTCTGTCACGCTCTACGATCGCGTTGGTGGCGTCGATCCGCCGCGACCTGATTTCTTTGCGGAAGAGATACCGTTCTGAGCGGGAGGGACCGCGCTCACTCGCGGAGGAGCTATGGACTGGGATGACTGGAGCGACTGGCGCGACGACTTCTTCGAGCCGTCGCGACCGCTCGAGGCAAGGGGAGGCATCAAGGCGCGCACAAAGCGCGGGGCGTTCGGCTCGAGCTGGTGGGCCGGGCGCTGGAGTGCCGTCCTCGAGGGGTTCCAGCTCGGCGGCCGGCTGGCTCGGGGACGGACTTACGCGCGCCGGGGCCAGGTCTTAGACGTCTCGATCGAGAAGGGGCGCGTCCACGCGCGGGTCCAGGGCTCGCGCCCCGCGCCCTATTCCGTCACGATCGGGGTCAAAGTTCTTTCCCCGAATCAGTGGGCCCGGGTAGCCAGGGCTCTTTGCCGCGAGGCGCGCCTCGTGGCGAAGCTTCTCGCTTCGGAGATGCCCGAGGATATCGAGACGGCTTTCCGCGGCGCCTCTCTTTCCCTTTTTCCCGAGAGGCGCAACGATCTGCGGACGGAATGTTCTTGTCCCGACTGGTCCAACCCCTGCAAGCACATCGCCGCCGTCTTCTATCTGCTGGGCGAGGAATTCGATCGGGACCCGTTCCTGATCTTCAAACTCCGGGGCGCGGAACGCGAAGAGCTGGTCCGCTCGCTCGGAGCGCCGGGCGAATCGGAACCGCGAAAGAGCGAGATCGGCCCTCCCGAGGAGAAAACTCCTCCCGTGGCGCGCGAGCCTCTCAAGGTGGACACAGGCCTCTTCTGGACAGGTGATCTCCTCCCCGAGGCCCTCTTCGGCGAGGTCCAGGTCCCCACTGCGGCGGCGGCGCTTCCCCGGCGGCTCGGCGCCTTCCCATTCTGGCGGGGCTCCCGACCGCTCCTCGAAGCGATCGAGCCTGCCTATACACTTGCTGCCCCGGCTGGCCTCGAGGCGTTTCTCGGGCTGCGCGGCGGCACCGAGAGGCCCCCGGCGGTCCCCAGGGGTCATCCACTCCGAAAACCGGAGGCCGGTCCGATCCCGGTCAGATCCACCAATCCGCCTTCCGCCAGAGCGCGACTGAACCTGAAATAAGGACGAGGCAAACGCCTGGAGGACGCTCTTTGAGTTCTGATGGCGTCAACAAGGATATGCCGAGTAAAACTTTGAAGCCGGCTGGCCTGAGGCCTCATGATCTTCGATCACGGAATCGCAGCCTCGCCGCAAACAATGCACGACTTCGGGTCTCACCGATCCTGCCCCCGATATCATTGGCTCGTTCGCGCGGTTTTCGGAGTGGCGAGATTTCGGAGATTCAGCGAATCGTTGAGGAACGCGGGACTTTGTTCGAGGAGAGATGGCATGAGCACCATAAGGATTGACGTTGAGCCCCTCGCGGTGGACGCGACCTGCGCGGACGAAGCGTTGCGCGTCGTGTTGGCCGATGGTCGCGAGATAGCCGTCCCCCTGGTCTGGTTCCCCCGACTCCAGAAAGCCACTCCGGAACAACGGAAGAGGTGGCGCCTCATCGGTGGCGGAGTCGGGCTTCACTGGGAAGACGTGGACGAGGATCCGTCGAGACTCTCCTGGCGACGAAGCCCTTACTCGTCGCGGCCGTGTAATCGTTCAGCGGCTCAGAATCGCCCGGAATGTTCCAGGTAAGAGATCTCTTGAGCGGAGCAAGACGGGCATTGGATAAGTCATGATTCTCGATCTCGGAGTCGTCCTGCCGCAAAATAATGCATGATTTCGGGGATGACCCCATCCTGTCCCCAAGCGAAGATCGACCCCAGTGTCACCCCTATTTATAAAATAACGACATGCACAACGCTCGCAGGCTCTCACTGCTCAAGAAAACGCAGGAGGCCCTACCCGTGCGGGGGTGCGCCTTTCTCGCTCTACTCATTGTGGGCGCAATCGTTTGGTCCTTCGAGGGAGGGCAACTTGATATCCGGGCTGTAATTGCATTCCTCTCACTCGTCTTCGTGGGGTACGTGCTGGCCGGCCTAGGTCCCTGGGAGCATTTCCGCTGGGGAGGACACTTGGCTGATCGCAAACGCATTTTCAAGACCCTTCGCGAAAGGGTGCAATATCCCCTCAACCGCGTGGCCTTCGAAATGGAGGGTGACTACGAGGACCAGCTCCGAATTTGGTTCCACGGCGCCCAACACCTAGATGAGAAGACTTTTCGTGCCGAGATTGAGTGGGCACGAGACGTAGTTGCGGCACTAGCCAACGACTACGGCTTCCGTAGCGTAATTTATACCTATGGTGACGGAAAAACGAAGTTTACCGATCGCTTAAAGGGAAAGTCTCCTGACTCCCCAAGCCGTTTCCCAGATGTCGCCGGCGCGATTGCGGGATTGAAGCAGTTGACCGCTCGGCTTGACGGCTTAACTCCAGAAGTTGCAGAGACTAGGCCCCGAGTTTGGGATGCCCATGCTGTCGGTCCGCTCGACAGATGTAGTAGATGCTTCTCTTCGAAGGAAGAGCGCGGCGACGTCGCATTCTGCTCGCGATGCGGTCAGATCGACTCAGACTTTGGGCCTGCATTCGTGGCGGACGAGGACCTCCAAAAGCTTCGGTGTCATCTGCATCCCCCTGAGCCGGCGGTCGGCTACTGCTGTTTATGCGCGAAGGCAATCTGCAAGACCTGCGAAGAGAAGCGCGGAACGAGTTACTTTCCACCGGGACCACTTCCGTACTGCCGTCAGTGTCTCGCCCGCTCAACTGAGCTAGAGGAGACCTACTTGACGGACATAGAAGCCCGGCACGTGTGCGGCAAGCATCCTCGGGTTGGCGCCGAGTACAGGTGCCGAAGGTGCAACCTTACCCTGTGTGCGTCGTGCTCCTATTTCGAGGGGCGATCGCACGCTGGTCCCTATTGCCTTCCCTGTTTCCGAATCGCTTTCCTCCCCGTCTACGCGCATTCGTGGACGGACGGGCACCAAGTACCTTGGGGCTAACATGGGGGTTGGCCTCCTCGGCGTATGGTCGCGCCTACGGAGCCCGACGCCCTTGGATGCAGCAACTGGAGGCCATCTGGATGGGAGTGGCGGTTAAGGAAAATAAGGAGATCGGCGGAAGTGATACCAATGATTATGGAGTGTCTCAGAAGCGTGCGGCGGGCTCGCTTCTTCGAGACGGAGCGAGGTTATCAGGGCGAGTTGCTGGCGGCACTGCATGCGCGGCTCCCGCGGGCCGCGATGCCAGGTGACGCTATCGTTGAGCAAGAGTACCAGAAGCGTCTCCCCGACCACGGTATCAGGGTCAGGCCCGACATCATTATTCATATCCCGGTGCTCGCCGGAGGTAACCGTCTGCAAGGGAACTTCGCCGTCTTCGAGCTTAAGCTGCGGGCCGGGCACGCCGAGGCACGAGAGGACTTCGTAAAGCTGGATGCTGTTTTTGGCGCTCTTGATTACCCGCTTGGCGTATTCGTGAATATCGCCTCCGCTCACACCCAAGCCGCCCATTACGATGGTAAGTTCGGAGAACGCCTTCACTTTTTTGCGGTCCAACTGACGGGGTGTCGCATCCAACTGACGCACGCGTACTACCGCGAGGGCGAGATCATCGAGGAGACGCCTTCCTAACGAGGCCGCAACTTCTCGAAAAACAGTGGGAGTCAGGGGCAGGATGGGGTCAGTCCTGAAACCATGCATTATTTTGCAAGAGCCTGGCCGTTTCGCCTTCATGACTCACGACACGAATCCGCTGCCAAGAGAGCACCAACGAAAGGCGGGCGGCCGCAAGGGCCGCCCCTACTGCACGAGGGCACGGCCGTCCGTGACGGTGGCGCGGTGGAGAGATTGGTGGTCCTGGCCCCGCCGGCTGTTCCGGCAGGGGCGGGCGGCCGCAAGGGCCGCCCCTACGGCACGAGGGGAACGACGGTAGCCGCCGGAGAGGCTACGGGATGTAGCCGCGGATGGTGCGCGGGGGACAGGATGGGGGACAGGATGGGGTCAGTCCTGAAATCATGCATTATTCTGCGGGAGCCGGCGGTTCCGCGATCGAGGATCACGACTTACCAATGCCCCGCTTAACTCCCTGAGGCGTCAGGCCAGCCTTTTTCAGAGTTCTATTCGGAGTATTTCCGTGGCCGGCCATCAGAACTCAGAGCGTGTCCTCCAAACGTTTGCCCCGTCCTTGTTTCAGGCTCAGGCGCGCCTTCTCGATTCGTGAGAGGAAACGGGGGTCGTTCTCGAGCCGGTATTCGAACCAGGCGTCCTCCGATGCAAACCCAATCAAGATGCCGGCGGGCTTTCCATGACGGGTGATGACGATGTCGTCTTCCTCCGCAAGGTGGAGGTATCTCGAGAAATCGTCTTTGACCTCCGAAAGCGGCACCCTCTTCATTCTTGCCGTCCGGCTCTTTCTAGCCATGATCCTGTGTCACTTTGGCAATGTTAGGCCAGAATTGAGGTGGCCGTGACGGTAGCGCGGTGGAGAGCTTGGGGGGGGCAGAATGGGGTCAGCACCAACGAAAGGCGGGCGGCCGCAAGGACCGCCCCTACGGCCCCGAGAGGGCATCTGCGGGGTCAGTCTTGATGGCAAGATAGTTGATCGCACATCAGTTCACCACACAACGCGGCACCGCGCCCTGGTTCAGCTCCGGTCGCGGCGCGCGAAGTCTCCCGAAGTAACCGAGGGAGGAGGCGCGCGCCGCGGGAGCTTCGCGCGGAGCGAGGGACCAGGCTAGCGATCGAGGCCGCATCCGGCCGAGTCGCTAACCGGTGCGCCCGCAGGGTGCAGGTCCCTCGCGCAGTGCGAAGCGACGGTTACGGGATGTAGCCGCGGATGGTGCGGGCGGTGATTCCGGGCTTGTTGACGGCGACGGTGACGGCGCGGTATTCGCCGGGGGGTTTCTGGGAGTCGGTGCGGAAGGCGAGGATGTACTGCGAGCGGAGCTCCTCTTCGATGCGGCGGGTGACCTCGCCGATCTTCGCGGCGCTGCCGATGGAGAAGACTTCGCCGCCGGACTCTTTCGCGATCTCGTGGATGACCTTGCGCGACTTGAAGTCCGTCAGAGGGATGTTGACCGCGATGAAGAAGATCGGCGCTCCCGCCGAGCGCGCGTAACGCAGCAGCGTGTCGTACTCAACGTGCGAGCGGTTGTCGTCTCCGTCGGTCACGACGATGAGCGCCTTGCGTCCTTGCAGCGTTCGGAACTGGTAGAGCCCCAGGATGACGGCGTCGTAGAGCGCCGTGGCTCCGTGCGCCCGCAGGTCCTGCGAAGCGCGCTGCAGGGCCAGCGAATCCCCGGTCAGCTCCTGCAGGAACTTGGGACGATCTCGGAACTCCAGCACGAACCCCTGGTCCTTCGCCCGCATGAGGTGCCGAAACAGCTCCGCTGTCGCCTCGCGCACGAACGGCATCCCCTTTTCCATCGAGCCCGAGCTGTCGATGACGAGGCCGATATTCAGAGGCAGGTTTTCGGCGACTTCGAATCCCGTCATCTTCTGGGGCCGGCCGTCTTCCTGGATCTTGAAGTCGTCTCCCGTCAGACCCTTGACGAAACGCGAGTCCTTGTCCAGGGCCGAGACGTGGAGCTGCACGACGTCCACGCGCACGCTCTCAACCGTGGTGGACGGCCCCTTGAGCATCCGGATGTCGTTGGCTTCCTTGCCGTCTTCGGCCACGGCCGTCGCGCGCAGCATGCTGCCGCGGGTGTAATCGGCGAACGGAATCATGGTCTGGTAGGGAGGCGCGAGCCAGGAGCCGATCTTCTTCTCGTCCAGGAACAGCTCGACCTTCTTAGCGACTCCGCCGGCGATGGACTGCACCGCGACCTTGACGCGAACCTTGCCCGAGGAGGGATCGGGCTCCGGCAGGACACGCACCGCGATCCGCGCGTTGCCTTCGTTGATCGCCCACGCGTCTTGGTCGATGACCCGTCCGGACTCGTCGTAGCCGACCGCGCGCAGCGTCTGCCGCCGAGGAACATTCCCCAGGTCGATCTCGACGGAGTAGGGAGGCCGCGTGCGCGTCAGGAGCAGACGCTCGTGCAGGTAGAGCTCGACCTTCCTGAGCGGCGGCTCGGCCTCCGCTTCGAGGCGCAGCAGTCCCGCCGGCGCCTCGCGCGCCGGCGGCAGGATCTTCAGCTTCGGGCTCTCG
>WNGB01037621.1_pt1 | contig 10800 bp, 7 predicted proteins | sample 5400681 | NCBI WGS metagenome assembly WNGB01 (sample SAMN13153367, study PRJNA577476) | soil metagenome | isolation source: 115 cm soil or saprolite under grassland replicate 2 | place: USA:California | collected 2016-06-15 | reverse complement strand
CCACCCTCCTGATCCTGGTTCTGGCCTTCGGGGCGCTGGTGGCAGCCGTGCTGCCGCTCATCATCGGCTTCCTGGCCATCGTGGTTTCGCTCGCCATCATCGGATTCCTGGCTCATGTCACCCCGATGTCGGTCTTCGTCCTCAACATGACGACGATGATCGGGCTAGGCGTGGGGATCGACTACTCGCTCCTGGTGGTGACCCGATTCCGCGAGGAGCTGGGCCGGGGGAAGCGCCGCCGCGAGGCTGCGGTGACCACCATGCTCACCGCCGGATCAGCCGTGGTGACCTCGGGGCTGACGGTGGTGGTCGGATTCGGGGCGCTCCTGTTCACGCCGCTGGTAGAAACCCGCAGCGTGGGTCTCGGCGGGCTGGTGGTGGTCGCGGTGGCGGTCCTGCTCGCCACCACGCTCCTCCCTGCCCTGCTCGCAATCATGGGTCGCAGCATCGAGCGCCCCCGCTGGCTCGCCCGCCGGCTGGCCTGGTGGCACGCGCCCCGGGTCTGGGAAACCTGGGCTCGTACGCTGAGCCGGCACCCCTGGCGCGCCGCGGCCCTGGGAGGCCTCGCGATCGCCTTGCTGACTGCGCCGGTCTTCTGGATTCGTATCGGCCTGCCGGCCCGGCACTGGTGGCCCCACGACACGGACGGCGGCAAGGGGATCGAGACGCTCACAGCAATGGGGGTGGCGGGGGTAATTCAGCCCATCCGTCTGGTCATCGAGACCCCGCCCGGCCGCACCGCGGTCGAGACCAGCACGCTGCGGGGCCTCCGCACGCTGTCCGACTCGTTGAGGGCGGATCCGAGGGTGCAGGACGTGCGCAGTCTGGTGGACGCCAAGCGGGGGATCTCTCTGCTGGCCTACTCGGTGCTCTACAGCGATCTCGACGCGGCGCGAAAGGATCTCCCGGCGGAATTCCTGGACGCGTATCTGAGCAAGGACGAACGGGTGACACTGATGGACGTGGTGCTGTCGGACACGACCTCACTCACCACTGCGATGGACGTGGTCCGCAAGGTCCGCAGCCTCCGAACCGCTCAGCTCCGGGGTACCAAGGGACTCGATATCAAGGTGGGTGGATATGTCGCGTCGGGGCTCGATTTCCAGGACGACATGCTGCGGCGCCTGCCGCTCCTCATCGGCCTGATCCTCGCTGCCACGGCGGTCATGCTCGCCATCGCGTTTCGCTCGGTACTGGTGCCCCTCAAGGCCATCGTCATGAACACGCTGTCGGTGAGCGCGACCTTCGGGCTCACCGTGCTGGTGTTCCAGCAGGGCGTGGGCTCGCGCCTCTTCGGGCTCGATGGGCCCACCTCGGCGATCTTCGTCGTCGCCCCGGTGCTGGTGTTTGCCGTCGTGTTCGGGCTCAGCATGGACTACGAGGTCTTCCTGCTGAGCCGGATCAAGGAGGCCTTCGACCGCACCGGCCGCAACGACGAGGCCGTGCTCGAGGGCCTGAGCGCGACCGCCTCGGTGATCACCTCCGCCGCCCTCATCATGATTCTGGTGTTCGGGGTGTTCGCGTTCGCCCGCGTGCTGGTGATGCAGTTTCTGGGCTTCGGCCTCGCGGTGGCCGTACTGCTGGATTCTCACTGCTGTTTGGCGTCTCGCCAGTTCGGCCCCACCCCGATATCGACGACCAGCGGCACCGCCAGGGGCACCACGCTCTCCATGTGGCTCCGCACCAGCTCCCGCATCGGCTCCACCTCGACGCTGGGCACTTCGAACAGCAGCTCGTCGTGCACCTGCAACAGCATGCGGCTGGCGAATCCTCGCTCGCCGATGGCGCGATGGGTGCGCACCATCGCCAGCTTGATGAGGTCGGCGGCAGAGCCCTGCAAGGGTGAATTCTGCGCGGTTCGCTCGGCGTAGGAGCGCATGTTGTAGTTCCGGTCGCGAATTTCGGGAATGTACCGGCGCCGCTTGAACAGCGTCTCCACGTAGCCCTGCTCGCGGGCCAGCTGGACCTGGCGATCGAGGAACGCGCGGACCCCGGCGAACCGCTCGAAGTACCGGGCGATAAAGGCTTTCGCATCCTCCTGGGAGATGCCAAGCTGGCGGGAGAGGGCAAAGGGGCCCTGCCCGTAGATGGTCGCGAAATTGATCGTCTTGGCCCGTCCCCGCATTTCGGGCGTGACCTGCTCGACCGGGACCCCGAAGATGAGCGCCGCGGTCTGCCGGTGGATATCCCCGCCCTTACGGAACGCCTCGATGAATCCGGAATCGCCCGACAGATGCGCCATGATCCGCAGCTCGATCTGGGAATAGTCCGCGACCAGAAAGAGCGATCCTGGGCAGGGCACGAATCCGCGCCGGATGGCCTCGCCTCGGATGGTGCGAATCGGGATGTTCTGCAGGTTGGGATCGGACGAAGAGAGCCGGCCGGTCGCTGCCCCGGTCTGATTGAAGCTGGTGTGGATCCGGCCCGTCCTGGGATTGACCTCGAGCGGCAACGCGTCCACATAGGTGCTTTTGAGCTTCTGCAGCTCGCGGTAATCCAGAATCAGCTTCGGCAGCTCGTGCCCCATCGCGGCGAGCTGCTCCAGCACGTCGGCATCGGTGGACGGTCCGGTCTTGGTCTTCTTGAGAATCGGCAACTGGTGCTTGTCGAACAGAACGGTCGCGAGCTGCCTGGGGGAGTTCAGGTTGAGCTCGGTACCCGCAGCGCGGGCGATCTCCCCTTCGAGCCGGGCGAGATCCGTGGTGAGCTCACGGGAGAGGCGCTCGAAGACGGCGCGGTCGATCCCGATCCCGCTCCATTCCATCTCGACCAGGACATCGATCAGCGGCAGCTCCAGGTCCCGCAGCAACGGCTCGAGCGCGGTCTCCCGCAGCCTGGGCTCGAAGAAGTCGTGCAGCGCGAGCACGATCGCGCTGTCGGCGCCGCAATACGCCGCGGCCCGCGCGACCGGGAGCTCGGCGAACGGGATCTCCCGCCGCCCCTTGCCCGCCACGTCGGCGTAGGTCTGCATGGCACGCCCCAGATGCTCGAGCGCCAGGGTGTCGATGGCGTGAGAGCGCCGCCCCGGATCGAGCACGAAGCTCGCCAGCATCGAGTCGTAGGCGCTGCCTCCCAGCTCGATGCCCGCCCCGCGCAGCACCTGCCGCTCGAACTTGAGGTTGTGCCCAGCCTTGGGGACTCCGGGGTCGCGCAGCAGCTCCGCCAACGGCGCGCACTCGGGACTGGTGAGCGGAGGGAGGTTGGTGACCGGCGCCGGTGCGGCGAGCTCGCCCTCGGCTGGGCGGTGAGCGAATGGGAAGTACCAGGCATCGGTCGGGCTCGCGGCCAACGAGAGTCCCACCAGCTCCGCTTTCCGGGGGGCCGTCGAGCTGGTCTCCACGTCGAGCGCGATCAACCGCGACTGCCGGAGCCGGGCCACGACTTCCGGCAGGGCGGCCGGCGCATCCACGATCGTGACGAGGGCGGGCGCTGCTGGAGCCACCTCCTCCGACACCGGTTCGGCCGGTGCCGGGGGCAGCTCCGTCATCGCCGGCGCCTGGCTGCCATCGCCGTCGCCGCTGGTGCCCAGCCGACGTACCAGTGAGTAGAACTCGAGCTCCGTCAGAATGCGGAGCAGCTTGTCGCGATCGGGCTCGGCCACGACCAGGCGGTCGAGATCGAGCTCCACGGGCACGTCCCGCCTGATGGTCACCAGCTCGCGAGAGAGGCGCGCCTCGGCGGTGTACTGGAGCAACGCCTCGCGCGCCCGCTTGGCGGGCACGTCCCCTGCCCGCGCAAGCAAGGTCTCCAGGTCACCGAATTCCGCGAGCAGCTTCTGGGCGCCCTTCTCGCCCACCCCCTTCACCCCCGGAATGTTGTCGGAGGCATCGCCCACGAGGGCGAGAAAATCCGGCACCTGGGCCGGGGGTACGCCCAGCCGGGCCGCAGCGTTGGTCTCGTCCACCCAGACTTCGTCGACCGCGGCCGGACCGCCCCGCCCCGGATTGAGCAACGCAACCCGGGGGCCGATCAGCTGATAGAAATCCTTGTCGCCCGAGACGATCACGACCTGGACGCCGAGAGCGGCAGCCCGGATGGCCAGCGTGCCGATCACGTCGTCCGCCTCATATCCCGGGACCTCCGTGCAGATCACCCGGAACGCCTCGAGGAGCTGGCGGGTGCGCTCGACCGAGCGATCGAAATCGGCTTGCAGCTCGTCGCCCAGCTTGTCCCGGGTGGACTTGTAGTCGGGGTAGCGCTCCTCACGGAACGAGGTACCCGCGTCCAGCACCCAGGCGAGGTAGTCCGGCCGATACTTTTCCTGCAGTCGCAGCAGGAAGTTGACGACCCCCCAGGCGGCCGAGGTGTTCTCGCCCCGAGTGGTGCGGAGCGGACGAGAGATCATCGCGAAGAAGGCGCGATAGATGAGGGCGTAGCCGTCCACCAGGAAGAGTTGAGGAGGCGTGTGCTTGGGCATGGGGGGAAGATAGTGAGAGGTAAGAGGTGAGAAGTGAGAAGGGGCTCCTGACCGATCGGAGTCCCCTTCTCACGTCTTACTTCTCACTTCTTACTGTCGTTCTGCCCTTTCCCCGCCTCGTCGCAGCCGGCTGACGACCCGCTCGAAGTCGGCCCGAGACCGGGACAGGAGTCGATAGCGGCCGAAGGCGGATTCGTCGACGAAAAACAGGGTGAGCCGGTAGCGGTAATAGACCCAGCGGATGGTCCGGGCGGCCACGTTGGACGTCTCGGTGGCCTCGTCCGGGGCGCCCAAGATCACGAAGACTTCTCCCCGATCGGTGCGCCAGCCGGGGATGCCCTCGTCCTTGATCTGCGCATTGGCGGTCGCGAGCCGGCTGAAGTACTCGTCGAGCTGCTCGTTCTGCGGCGTCTTGGGGTCGGTGTCGCTGGCCTTGCGGAACTCACGCCAGAGCCGCGCCCGGTCGGCCGGCCCGGCCCGGCGGAGTGAATCCAGATACGGATTGGGTCCGAAATACCGCAGCAGGCTCAGCATCTGATCGTAGCTGGTGACCAGCCACTGGGGCGTGAACGACACGATCGCGGTGGCCCGGCGACTGGCAGGACCCGAGCCGACCAGGAGGCGCATCTCGCCCAGCACCAGGCTGTCGGGGGCGATCCGGATCACCTGGCTCTCGATGGGGCGCCCGCCCTGGAACCGCAGGGAATCGCGGTACACCAGGCTGTCCCGGGCGTCGCGGACCTCGAATGGCACCCTCTGGGCGCGGGGAAATGCGTACCCCTCGACGTAGGAGAGCAGCGTGTCTCCGCCGAAGCCCACCACACCCCGCGGGTTGATCACCAGTTGCAATGCGTCGGCGGGCTTGGCCCTGCCCTGCGCCTGATAGGCGAGGATCGGCTCGCTGGTGGTCCCGGGCCCGAACCTGGGGGCCTCGTAGTCGCCCTCGGCCCGGGACTCAACGCCGGCGTTCACGTCGCGCACCGCGACGGAGACGTGCTGGCGCCCGGGCAGCAACTTGAAGTGCTGCTGGAAGAGCACGCTCTCGTCGGTGCGGTTGGTCTCCTGCTGGGTGGCAACCCGGACGGTCTCTTCCCGTCCCACCTGAATCGGGGCGCCGGTTGCAGGCCGCAGGGTGATATCGACCCGGTAGTGGGCCGTATAGCCGGCCTGTTCCCGCTGGAAGTTGAGCGAGCGATTCTCGAGCGAGAGGCCGAGGATGGCCAACGCGGTGTCGCCGACGCCAGCAGCGAAGGTGACGGTACCGACGAACGGCAGGGGATCGCCCGCGGCGAGGCGGCCGACGCCTCGATAGACGCTGGTGGTCGAGGCAGCGGCGGGCATGTCGTCCGCGACGGGCGCCGGCGTGCGCGACCCGCGCCCCTGCCCCGCCCCACCGCCGCAGCCCACGGCGGCACTCGCGATCAGCAGGGCCAGTGCGAGGCGCCGCATTGCCGTTCTCCGGTGGGGTGTTGACGTGGCTCGCATCTGCCTCAGCGTGCGTGCGAAGGTTAGTGGCGGCACGCGACGAGCGTCAAGCAGCGGCACGCGGCATTTCTCCGAGCGTGTACGAGCGCTTGCTGGCATTGTTGCGACCCGCTAGGTTCGCTCACGGCATGACTTCCGAGAACCTCGTCGGTCGCACGGTGGCGGGCTACCGCCTCGTCCAGCATGTCGGCGAGGGGGGAACTGCAAGCGTCTATCGGGGTGAGCATCCGGAACGCGGTTCAGCCGCGGTCAAGATCCTCATTCCCCGCCTCGCCAAAGACCCGATCGCCATCAAGCGGTTTCTGCGCGAAGCCGAGTTCGGGGTGCGGCTCAGCCATCCGAACATCGTTCGCACCTACGATTACGGCCAGGCCGACGGCTTGCATTATCTCGCGCTCGAATGGGCCGACGGTGAGCCCCTGGCAAGTTTTGTAACCCGCTCCGGCAATCTCGCTCCCGCGGTGGTCGCCACCATCGTCGAGCAGATCGGCGCTGCGCTGACCGTGGCGCACCGGGCCGGCATCATCCATCGCGACCTCAAGCCGGCCAACATCATGTACGACCCGGCGACCCAGACGGCCAAGCTGCTCGACTTCGGCATCGCCCGGGATGCCGACGGGACCGCGGAGGAGCGGCTCACGCGGGCCGGTTTCTTCGTCGGCACGCTCCAGTACGTGGCGCCGGAGACGCTGAGCGGCGAATTGGTGGGCGAGCAGGCGGACGTGTACAGCCTTGCGACCATCACATACTTTCTGCTGACCGAATGCCTGCCGTTCCCCGGGCGGAGTCCGAGAGAGTTGTTCCAGCAACTACTCTCCCAGGAGCCAATCCCACTAAACCAGGCGAAGCGCGGCCTCCGTTTTTCGCCGGCGGTCGAGGCCGCCGTGATGAACGGGCTGCAGCGCGATCTCGCTAAACGCAGTAAGTCGGTGGACGAATTTGCGCGGGGATTCTACACGGCAGTCCGGGCCGAGGGGGGCCAGAAGGGAGGATTCCTGGCCAACCTGTTCCGCAAAGGCCCTCGGTGACCCCTCTCGAACACCTGCTGCTAGCCCGCTCGGTTCGCCATGGCGATTTTGTGCTCGCGTCGGGGCAGCACTCGTCCTACTACATCGACTGCCGCCTCACCACCATGTCCGCCGCCGAGCCGGTGCTCGACGCATTCAGCGTTCGCAAGGGAGCCAAGGGACACGGGACCCGTCGCCTGATCGAAGGGAACTTTGCGCCCGGTTGGTCCGTCGTGATCGTGGAGGACGTGATCACCTCGGGCAGTTCGGCGTTGCAGGCGATTCAGGCGGTCACCACGGAGGGTGCCCGGGTGGCTGGCGTGCTGGCGGTGGTCGACCGGGAGCAGGGCGGGCGGGCGGCGCTCGAGGCGGCAGGCTACCCGGTCCAGGTGCTGACCACGGCATCCGCGCTTGGGTTGCGTGAGCGCGGCTAGGAGTTGCCCTCCCAACTTCCTTGGGCCAGCGGGTGAAAGTCCCGCCAGGCAAGCTCGTAAGGCCTGATCAGCCGGTCGACGAAGCCATCCAGCGCCACGGGAAAGGGGAAGCGGGTTCGAAACTCCGAGGCGGTGATCCCCAGCATGGCTCGAAGGTGCCGGCCGAAGCTCTGGGGAGACGAGTACTCCAGCCGGTAGGCTACGTCGGCGACCGAGAGACCGGCGGTTTCGAACAGCAGGGCGGCGTGGAGCAGCCGAACGGCCGCCAGGTAGTTCTTGGGCGAGGGCAAACCCGACCGGACGAACCGCGACATCAGGGTACTGGGGCGGACGTAGAGTCGATCAGCCAGCCGGCGGACGGTCGCGGTTTCGGGCGCGAGACGGACGAGCGCCTCCATGAAGAGCCGGGCATCCGGCGGCGCGGACGCGAGCGAGTCGAGGATTGGTCCCTGAATCCGGGCCACTGCCCGCGTGGCCGGCTGGCCCACGACCTGACGCAGCCGGCTCCATCCGTTCGGCGAGGTCACGTCGACCACCTGGCGGACGCCGGTGGCACCCAGGCGGAGCAACATCTCGGTGGCGCCAGCGTCGTGCTGCGAGACCAGCGCCACCATGGGAATGGCGGGGAAGTCGCGTACCAGGTGAGCCAGCACCTCGACCTGCTCGGGGGCGCAGCGGTGGACCGAAACCAGCAGGGCGTCCACCGGCCGCTCGCGAACGACGCGCACGGCGTCCGAGATCGAGTCCCGATGCACCACTGAGAAGCAGCCGCTGCCTGCCGCGTCCACCCGCAACCGCTCTCCGGGGAGCAGGACTGCGGCAATGGTGGGCGATGGCGGGGCGGTAACGGGCGGCATGCGGCCTCCTAGGGGGAGCGCAACGTAGTCGCCGCGTCTCAATCGGGGGTCAACCCGGACAGCGTCCCCGCCGACGCAACCTTTGGCGGCGGCGGCGCATCGAAGGCCGGCGCTCGACACAACGTCGCACCCGCAGGTGGCGTGAGCGAGCCCACTACCGACCTGTTCGCAACGCTTCAGGCGGTGCTGCAGCCGCAGTACCGGCTCGAGCACGAGCTGGGCCGGGGTGGCATGGGCGTGGTGTTTCAGGCGGTCGACCTCACGCTCGATCGTCGAGTCGCGGTGAAGGTCGCCCATCCCGAGCTCGCGGCGCAGCCCTCCATCGCGCAGCGGTTCCTCGCCGAAGCGCGCATGCTCGCGCGAATTCGCCACCCCAACATTGTCACGGTCCATCACGCCGGGGCTGTCGCCGGCCACCTGTATTACGTCATGGACCACGTCCCCGGACAGAGCCTTCGCCAGCGCCTGAATGGCGAGGGCCCGCTGCACCCGGATGACGTGCGTGCCATCGCGGGGGATATTGCCGCGGCCCTCGAAGCCGCCAACGCCGCCGGATTCGTGCATCGCGATGTGAAGCCGGAGAACATCCTGCTGGACGCGGTCACGGGCCGCGCGCTGCTGGCGGATTTCGGAATCGCGCGGCCATCCGGCGATGGGGGCGGAGTCACCCGAACGGGGCAGGGGATCGCCGTCGGTACGCCCACCTACATGAGCCCGGAGCAAGCCGCCGGCGAGCCGGTGGACACCCGCAGCGATCTGTACGGACTCGGCGTGGTCGCGTATGAGGCGCTGGCGGGACAGCCGCCGTTCCTCGGCCCCCACCGGGTGGTGGTGTCGAAGCACATTGCCGAGCGCCCGATGCCGGTTCAACGGGTCCGGCCGGAAGTACCGCTGGCGCTCGCCGCCGCGGTGATGCGGGCGCTCGAGAAGCATCCAGCCGATCGATGGCAGAGCGGGGAAGAGCTGCGGCGGGCGTTGCTCGAGCGTGGCTCACCCCGGCCGCGCGGCTCCCGCCGGCGAGGCGCGATCGTGGCGATCCCGCAATTACGGTCATCGGGGCGCTCGGCCTCACCCGGCTTCGCTCGGAAGCGCCGCCGGCGGGCATCAATCCGAGGCACTCCATTCTGATCCTTCCGTTCCAGAACCTCCGATATGACCGACCGCTGGACTGGATGCGGGACGGCGCTGTCAGCATGCTCGGTCTCAATCTGTCCCAGTGGAACGACCTCACGGTGGTGGATCACGAGCGGGTGCACGACCTCCTGCCCATCACGGCATCAAACCCGGTGACCCGATCGGACTCGACCTTGCCCGCCGAATGGCGCGCGAGGCGGGCGTTTGGACGGTAGTGCTGGGCGAGTACAGCCGGACGGCCGACTCGCTCCACGTGTCGGCGCGGGTGTTCGACGTCGCAAGCGGAAAACGGGTGGAGACCAGGAGGATCGAGGGGCGCCCGGGCACCGACGTCCGCCCGATGTTCGACGAGCTGGCTGCCCGGCTGCTGGACCTCTCCGGGGCCCCCGCCGAGATCCGGACCGGTCTGGCAAAGGCAACGACTACGTCGGTGGAGGCGTTCCGAGCGTACCTGAACGGGGTGGAACAGCTCAATCGTTGGAACCTGGCCGCGGCCGAGCACGAGTTCGAGCGAGCCACGGCACTCGACACCACGTTCAGTCTGGCCTACTACAAGCTGGCGCTGACCCGCGGCTGGACCGTGGGAGAAGATGATTCGATTGCCCGCCGGTCGCTCCGCCGCGCCACGTTCTACCTGGACCGGCTGCCGGCTCACGAGCGGGCGACAGTCAACGCTTACCGGGCGTTCTACGATCGGGACTATGGAGCCGCCCGTACGCTGTACGAGCAGCTCATTGCGCGGGACAGCCGGGATCCAGATGCCTGGTATGGTCTGGGCGAGAGCTGGTATCACGACACCGCTGCGGCTGTAGCGGGCCCCGCCCAATGGACCAGGGCCTTGCGGGCGTTCCGCCGCGCCTTGGCGCTGGACCCAGCCTATACCCTGGCCTATTCACACGTCACCGACCTGCTGGCGCTGGCCGCGCGCGAGCGACCCCCGGTCGTGTTACTGCCCGGTGATTCGCTGGCCTCGGCCTGGGGTCCCGCCTTCGAGCCGCTGACCGACAGTGCAACGGCCGCGACGGGAGTGGCGCGAGCCCGGCGCGAACTGATCGATCAAGCCCAGACGTGGATCGCACTTCAGCCGACCAACAAGACCGCTCACACGGCTCTGCTGGATGCCCACATCGAATCGGGACAGTACGCGCGGGCCCTGGCGGAGGTGGAGCGCTATGCCGCAACGGTGGGACGCTATCCAGACCGCCCGTTTGCCGAGGCGAAGATCCGCTTCGCCGCGGGGGAGCTGGATCGGGCGGCCGCCGACCTTCGGCGAGCCTTGGACTCGCTGTCGGCGGACGACTTCGCAGGTGAGGATGCGATGTCGAGCGCCTGGACCATTGCCGCCGCGGCGAACGTTTTCGCCTACCTGGGTCAGCTCGAGGCGGCGGGGCGGGTGATCGAGTTGGCCCACCAGGTCAGTCGGCACCTGGCCAACCCCGCCAAGTCCGCAGACGCCGAGCTCCGCA
>WNGB01019388.1_pt1 | contig 10800 bp, 12 predicted proteins | sample 5400681 | NCBI WGS metagenome assembly WNGB01 (sample SAMN13153367, study PRJNA577476) | soil metagenome | isolation source: 115 cm soil or saprolite under grassland replicate 2 | place: USA:California | collected 2016-06-15 | reverse complement strand
TTGGCTGAAGCCTCGTCGGTGAGCTTGCCGTCGGCGAAGCGGTTCTGCGCCTGGCTGATCATGACCTCGGGCTTGTTGACCGGGCGGCCGTCGAGGAACACCAGGATCTGGCGCAGCTGGTATTGCGCGCGCGCTGTGCCGAGCAGGCTGCCCGCGGCGCCGAAGATCGCGATCGGCTTGGCGGCGAAAGGCTGCGGCGTCATGCGCGACAGCCAGTCGATGGCGTTCTTCAGCACGCCCGACGGACCGTAGTTGTATTCCGGTGTGACGAGCACGAGCCCATCGGCCTCGAGCATGGCCTTCTGCGCGGCCTGTACCGGCGCCGGGAAGCCCTGGGCCTGGACGTCGGCATTGTAGAGCGGCCAATCGATTTCGATCGTCTGCGTCGTCACGCCGGCCGGGAGCCTTTCGACGAAGGCACTGAGCGCCATGCGGTTGAACGACGCCTTGCGCAGGCTGCCGCAGAAGGCGACGAGTTTGATTGGCTCGGACATTGCTCGGTATCTCCTTGGTTACTAGTGCTTTGTCAGCAATGAAGCTGGCCGCTACATAGAAGCCGTTGGGAGACTTGGCAACGCAATGCCGCTACGCGACATCACACTGGATGACATCGAATCGCTGGCCGTCGGCGCCTGGGTGCTGGGCACGGGCGGCGGCGGCAGCCCCTATCTCGGGCTTTTGAACATGCGTGCCCTCTACAAGGAGGGCTATCGCGTACAGCTCATGTCGTCGGACGAACTGGCTGACGACGACTGGGTCGCCGCCGTGTCCAACATGGGCGCGCCGCTGGTCGGGCAGGAGCGCCTGACCGACAGCCGCACCATCGCCCGCGCCGTCGCGCTGATGGAGGAGCACACCGGCCACAGGTTCCGCGGGATCATGTCGCTCGAGATCGGTGGCGGCAATTCCATCCAGCCCTTGATGGCGGCCGCGCATCTCAAGCGTCCGGTGATCGATTCCGACATGATGGGCCGCGCCTATCCCGAGGCGCAGATGACCTCCGTCGCGGTCGGCGACCTGAAACCCTGTCCGCTCACCTCCGTCGACGTGCGCGGCCTGGAATCGGTGGTGGGCTCGGTGCCGACCTGGAAGTGGATGGAGCGCGTCAGCCGCAAGATCTGCGTCGAGTACGGCTCGATCGCCTCGACCTGCAAGGCGCCGCGTACCGGCGCCGAGGTCAAGAAGTGGGGCATCCACGGCACCACGACCAAGGCCATCGCCATCGGCCATGCCGTGCGCGAGGCCCAGCGCCGGCATGAGGATCCGATCGCCGCCCTCCTCGGCGTCGAGCCGGGCAAGGTCCTCTACCGGGGCAAGGTGGCCGACGTCGAACGCCGCGCCACCGAGGGCTTTTTGCGCGGCAGGACGCGGCTCGACGGCATGGACGACCACAAGGGCGCCACGCTCGAAATCAACTTCCAGAACGAATGGATCGTGGCCTGGCTCGACGGCAAGCCGATCGCCATGTCGCCCGACCTGATCTGCGTGCTCGATTCGGTGTCGGGCGAGGCGGTCGGCACCGAGACCATCCGCTACGGCCAGCGCGTCACCGTGATCGCCCTGCCGCCGCCCAAGGTCTTCCTCTCCGAGAAGGGCCTCGCCCACGTCGGCCCGCGCGCCTTCGGCTACGACATCGATTTCAAGAGCGTGTTCGCGTGAGCCTGCGCCAACTCTCGCTCGACGACATCGAAGCGCTGGCGGTCGGCGCCTGGGTGCTGGGCACGGGCGGCGGCGGCAATCCCTACCTGCCGCTGCTCAACATGCGCGCGCTCTATCGCGACGGCCATCGCGTGCAGCTCATGGACGCGGCCGACCTCGCCGACGACGACTGGGTCGGCACCGTCGCCAACATGGGCGCGCCGCTGGTTGGCCAGGAGCGGCTGACAGACAGCCTCACGCTCGCGCGCGCCGTGTCGGTCATGGAACGCCATATCGGCCGGCGCTTCGCCGCCCTGATGAGCATGGAGATCGGCGGCGCCAATGGCGTGCGACCGTTCATGGCGGCGGCGCACCTGAAGCGGCCGGTGGTCGATTCCGACACGATGGGCCGGGCCTATCCCGAGGCGCAGATGACGTCGCGCCGTATCCTTTGACCGCGGTCGACGTGCGCGGCTTCGAGAGCATCGTGCACAAGGTGCCGACCTGGAAATGGACCGAGCGCGTGGCGCGCAAGATCTGCGTCGAGTATGGCTCGGTCGCCGCCACCTGCCAGCCGCCGCGCACCGGCGCCGAGGTCAAGAAATGGGGCATCCACGGTACGACGACCAAGGCCATCGCCATCGGCCAGGCGGTGCGTGAGGCGCAGCGGCGGCATGAGGATCCTGTCGCCGCCATCCTGTCGGTCGAGCCGGGCAAGCTTTTGTACAAGGGCAAGGTCTTGGACGTGGCACGCCGCGCCACCGAAGGCTTTCTGCGCGGCGTTCTGCGATTGGACGGTCTCGACGACTGGCGCGGCTCGGCCATGACCATCAACTTCCAGAACGAATGGATCGTGGCCTGGCGGGACGACAAGCCGCTGGCCATGACGCCCGACCTGATCTGCGTGCTCGACTCGGTGTCGGGCGAGGCGGTCGGCAGCGAGACCGTTCGTTACGGCCAGCGCGTCACGGTGATCGCCCTGCCGCCGCCTGCCGTGTTCCTTTCGCCGCGCGGGCTCGACCATGTCGGTCCGCGTGCCTTCGGCTATGACATCGACTTCAGGAGCGTGTTCGACGCATGAGACGCATTGGCATTGACGTGGGCGGCACCAACACCGACGCCGTCCTGATCGAGGAAGGCAAGGTGGTGCGCGCCGTGAAGGCGCCGACCAGCGAGGACGTCACCACGGGCATCCTCGATTCGCTGAAAAGCCTGGGCTCGACCGGCGTGCTCGCGGGCAAGCGCATCGACGGCGTGATGATCGGCACCACGCATTTCATCAATGCCGTGGTCCAGCGCCGGCACCTCAGCAAGGTCGCGGCGCTGAGACTCGGCATGCCGGCCTCCGCCTCGCTGCCGCCGTTCTGCGACTGGCCGGAGGACCTGGCCGAGTTGGTGCGCGGCGGCGTGTGGATGGTGGAAGGCGGCCACGAATATGACGGCCGGCCGTTCATGCCGCTCGACGAGGCCGCCGTCACCAAGGCCGCGGGCGAGATGAAGGGCAAGGGCCTGAAGTCGGTCGCCATCTCCTCGATCTTCTCGCCGCTCGATCCCAGCCATGAGAAGCGCGCGGCCGAGCTGGTCGCCGCCGTCTTGCCCGACGCCGTCATCACCTGCTCGTCCGACCTCGGCCGCATCGGCCTCCTGGAGCGCGAGAATGCCGGCCTGCTGAACGCGGCCCTGGCCGACCTGTCGCGCGACACGATCGCTGCGTTCGAGAAGGCGATCGCCGATTCCGGCATTGCCGCCCCGTTGTTCATCACCCAGAACGACGGCACGGTGGCGGAGGCGCACCAGGCGCGGCGCCTGCCGGTCTATTCCTTCGCCTCCGGCGCCACCAATTCCATGCGCGGCGCCGCGTACCTCTCCGGCCTCAGCGACGCCATGGTGGTCGATGTCGGCGGCACCACCACCGATGTCGGTCAGCTCAAGCACGGCTTCCCGCGCGAGGCCAACTCGGTGGTCAAAGTCGGCGGCGTGCGCACGCTGTTTCGCATGCCCGATCTTCTGTCGATCGGCCTGGGCGGCGGCAGCCACGTCTCGCTCGATCCGCTCAAGGTCGGGCCGGTATCGGTCGGCTATCGCCTGCTCAGGGACGGCATGGCGTTCGGCGGCAAGCAGCTCACGACCACGGACATCGCCATTGCGAGCGGCATGCTGAAGCTCGGTGACAAGGGCAAGGTCGCCCATCTCGATGACGCCACCTGCAAGAAGGTGTTCGCCGAGGCCGCGCGCCTGGCCGAGGAGGCGATCGACCGCATGAAGACCGAAGCGGGCGATGTGCCGCTGATCGCCGTCGGCGGTGGCGCCTTCCTGATTCCTGACAAGCTGCCGGGTGTGTCCAAGGTTATCCATGTCGAGCATGGCGATTGCGCCAACGCCGTGGGGGCAGCCATCGCCCAGGTCTCGGGCGAGTGCGACCAGATCTTCAAGGATATGACCCGCGCCGACGCCATTGCCGCCGCCCAGGGCATCGCCAACGACCGCGCCGTCGCCGCCGGCGCTGACGCCAAGACGCTCAGTACCATCGAAAGCGAGGACATGCCGCTCGCCTACCTGCCCGGCAATTCGGTGCGCGTGCGGGTGCGCGTGGTGGGTGACGTCGCCGGGAGCTAGAGCAGCAGTGCCTTCTCGACTGCCTTGGGATTGCGCGCGATCACGGTTAGATAAGCCTGCGCCGCCCGGTCTGGCTCTGCGGCGCCCTGTTCCCAATCGCGCAACGTACCCAGAGGGATTCGAAAACGAGCGGCGAACTCTTGCTGTGTGAGACCCAGCGCTCGGCGGATGATCTTTGCCCGAGGTGTTCGCTTCATGCGCCTGAAATCCTCGTCCGTCCGAGGCAAAGCATCGGGGTCCGAGGAAGCAGCGCGCTTCCGTTGCCGAGGCGACATGGCAACGACACGCTTCCCGTCTTCTTTGAATGCTCTAGTGATTTTCTTCATGATATCGACGTTTCTCGAGAGTGGTCGCTTCCCGCGCTGAAATCAGGCGGATGATATCGCCTCGCGCTCTTCACCATAGTCCAGGCGATCGTCCAGATATTCGATGGCGAAAGCATCTCTGAACACCGCAGACGCGCGGGCAAGGCCTACGCCATGCTTGGTGATATTCGCCTTGTTCTTGGCTTCATCCCATTCGAATTCGAGACTCGCCATATGAGTACTGCTTACCAGTAGATGAGATGGCCGTCCAGGGTTGACGGAACGGCGGCCGCAAGGCAGGAAGACGCTATGATCAGATCAGTCATCGCCGCCCTCGGCCTCGGCCTTCTGGCGTCATCCGCCTCGGCCCAGCCCATGGGCCAAAACCAGCCGCCCAACCAGTGGGTGATGAACTGCAACTACGAGAAGGGCAAGGACTGCACCGTGTCGGCGATGATCGACGGCGGTCCCAACAACCTTCTGGGCACGTTCCTGATCGTGAGCTACTCGGTGGCCTACACCACGCTCACCATTGTGGCCGACGGCGTCGGCTCCAGCGCCAGCATGCAGGTCGACAACTGGCCGTTCGTATCGACCAACATCTGCACCGGCGGCGCCTGCTCCTACACCCAGGGCAAGTCGGCCGAGCTGCTGCAGACCATGCTCAAGGGCTCGTCGATCACCGTCCAGCTCTCGACCCAGGCCGACGGCATGGCCGGGCCGCTCACCAACACCCTGCAGGGTTTCGCCGCCCAGTACGAGAAGGCGGTACGGGCGCAGCAGGCCCGCTAGTAGCTCGTCACAGGGTTTTTGACAGTTTGACCTTGAGCCGAGCTGGGCGGCCACTGCGGGACCGCTGACAGCACTGCATGCAGTCGGGTCGGGCTGCACAAGCCTTGGTATGACGACGGCGGCGGCCCGCGATAGGGACCTCCTTCTGGAGCCTCAAAAGTCGCAATAGCGAAACGCGGCCATCGGTTAAAAACCATAGTTATTGACAAGTACGGTGGTTTTAGATAGAGTCCGGCGTCTGTCGCTCTATGCATCGTCTATCCGATCCACAACAGCCGGCCGGCGGGCCCGTTCGGCAAGGCCGCGGTGCGCGAGGTCGAGGGCGAGAATGCAGAACGAAACTCTCTCGAACGAAAATGACCAGCGAAACTATCCAAATTCCCCGGACGTCAAGAAAAGCCCAAAAATCAGGGCTTTTGCGGGGGCGAATTCGGATAGGGCGAAACTATCTTAATTCATCCTAATTCCAGGCCTACCGCCCAACGGCCCGCAGGCCATCCGTCAAAAACCTCTATGACGAGGTACTACGTCAGTCCAGCAGGCTGAGATATGTCAGGCTGAGCGGCATGTCGCCGCCGTTGGTGTAGGCCGAGTAGGTGTGGAACACCTCGCCGGCCGCACTGCGCGCGAACACGCTGGTGCCCGGCACGTCCTCGCGGTCCATCTTGGTGCGCTCGAAGCCGTAGACGACCTCCTGGCCGACCTGCTCGGGCCGGTAGGCGGCCTGGTGGTCGTAGCTGAAGTCGGACGGCTGCGAAGACACCCAGCGGAAGCGCCAGCCCCGGCGACGGCGATAATCCTCGATCCTGTCGAGCGGCGCCCGCGACACCGCGGCGAAGGTCGCGTCATGGCGGGCAAGCTGCTCGTCCAGCCCGTCGAGATGGCTGCCCAGCAGCGAGCAGCCCGGACAGCCGTCCCGCCATTCCGGCGCGAACATGAAGTGATAGACGATCAGCCGCCCGCGGCCGCCGAACAGCTCGCCGAGTGTTTGCCGCCCGGCTGGCGTGTCGAAGGCATAGGCCTTGTCGACCGCCGTCCAGGGCAGCGCGCGGCGCTGCTCGACGATGCGTGCGCGCAGCTCGGCGAGCTTCTTTTCCTCGAGCAGCAGCGCCTGGCGGGCCGCCAGCCAATTCGCGGCGGAAACGATGTCGTGCTGCATGGCCGTTCTCCCTTCAGACAAGCATGCCGTAGTTGCCGACGATGGCAGGCTCGGCCGGCTGCGGCGGCTCGGCGCAACGCTCGCGGATGTCCTTCTGGAAGGCCCGGAAACTGTCGAAGCTCGACAGCAAGGGTCCGCCGTCGTCGGACATCGCGATGTGGACGAACGTGTCGTCGGGCAGCCTGAACACGGCGTAGCGCAGCCCAGCCGGCGCCTTGTTCTTGAGCTCGTCGAACACCGCCGCGCTCAGGCGCTGGTTCTCGTCGGCCCGTTCGGGCTTGGCGCGATAGCGTACCAGGGTCCATTTCATGGTGTGTGTCTCCTCAGGAGTTGCTGTCCTGGAAGACGATTGGCCTACGGCGAAGGATTCGCGAAAAAAGGCGCCTTCTGGCGAATCCTTTGGCCCCGCTGGAACGTCGTCCTGGCATAAGAGGAAGGCATGATCGACCCCAAGGCAGAGTTCGAACGGCTCCTGGCCGAGCTGCGGCCGAGGTTGCACCGCTATTGCGCCCGCATGACGGGCTCGGTGATCGACGGCGAGGACGTGCTGCAGGAAACGCTGGTCAAGGCCATCGAGGCCTTCCCGCATACCGGCCCGCTCGCCAACGTCGAGGGCTGGCTGTTCCGCATCGCCCACAACGCGGCGCTGGATTTCCTGCGCCGCCGCGCCCGCCGCGAAGGCGTGCAGGGCGGCGACGAGGCGCTGGAGACGATCGCCGATCCCGATAGCGAGGTCGAGCGTCGCCAGGTCGCCGCCGCCAGCCTGCGCACCCTGATGCGCCTGCCGGTGGCCCAGCGCAGCAGCGTCATCCTGATGGATGTGCTGGGCCATTCGCTCGAGGAGATCTCGGAAGTGCTGGAAAGCACGGTGCCCGCGGTAAAAGCCAACCTGCATCGCGGCCGTCAGCGCCTCGTCGAGCTGGCCGCCGAGCCCGACGACCGGCCGCCGCCGCTGCTGGCCGAGGCCGACCGGCAGCGCCTCGCCGCCTATGTGGCGCGCTTCAACGCCCGCGATTTCGATGCGCTCCGCACCCAGCTCGCCGACGAAGTGAAGGTCGAGGTCGTGAACCGCACGCGCCTGAGCGGCCGCGGCGAGGTCGGCCGCTACTTCGGCAACTACAGCGAAACAAGCGACTGGCATCTCGTGCCGGGCCTGGTCGACCGGCGTCCGGCGGTCATCGTGCGCTCTCCCGACCAGCCGTCCGGCCCGCCGATCTACTTCATGCTGCTGGACTGGACCGACGGCCGCCTGCGCGAGGTCCGTGACTTCCGCTATGCCCGCTACGCCGTGGAGGGTGCCGAGCTGATCGATTTTCCGTGAACTCAACGGCTTGTGATGACACCTCCGGGCAACGTCCGGGTGCATGATGCGTTATCGCCGTCTGTTAACAAGGGAGGTACGGATCATGCGCAGAATGCTGCTTCGCTCAACGGTCGCTGGCTTGGTGGCCGCGTCGTTCGTTGCCCTGGCCCCGGCGGCTTTCGCCCAGGCCGTCATGTACAAGGCTGACCTCAAGGCCGCGGCCGAAGTGCCGCCCGCCGACAGCAAGGGCAGCGGCACGTTGGCGGCGACCTACGATCCCGCCAGCAAGAAGCTTACCTACACCGTGAACTACAAGGACCTCAGCGGTCCGGCGACGGCGGCCCATTTCCACGGCCCAGCCGACGCCAAGACGAATGCCGGCGTGGTCGTTCCGGTGAACGGCGCCGTCACCAGCCCGATCAAGGGCGAGGCGACGCTGACCGACGCGCAGGCCAAGGACCTTGCCGACGGCAAGTGGTACTTCAACGTCCACACCGCGGCGAACAAGGGCGGCGAGATCCGCGGCCAGGTGATGAAGGGAATGTAGCCGGACGGCTCACGCTCTAGCGTTTCCGTCTGTACAGGAAGCAGTTGTCGGCGTTGGGCATCTTGATGCCCTGGTAGAAGGTCATCGCCGTTGGCGCCGACAACAGCAACGTCGTGGTTAGCTCACCACCGGCGTGGCTACGCGTCTCCTCGATCAGCCGCTTGCCGATGCCCTGGCCTTGGCAGGCCTTGTCGACCGCGAGGTCCGACAGATAGCAGCAGAAGCAGAAGTCGGTCAGCGAGCGGGCAAAGCCCACCAGCCGGCCGTCTTGCCGCGCCGTCAGGATCAGGTTGGCGTGGGCCAGCATGCGCTCGACGCGGCCACGATCCTCGATCGGCCGGTTGAGGCCGGACTTGGCGACCACGTCGATGTATTCGTCGGCGCCGAGATAGTCCTCGCGGGCATACACGGTGTTCATTGGCTCAACCATCTCCTCAATGCCGCGGTGACGTCCGCGGGCTTCTCCAGCGGGCTCATGTGGCCGCACTCCTCCAGCACGACCAGCCGCGAGTCGGCGATGTCGGCCGCCATCTCCTCGGAGCGCGGCAACGGCGTCACCTGGTCCTGGCGACCGACGATCACCGCGGTCGGGATGTCGATGTCGACCAGCATGTGCCGGCTGTCGGCGCGGTCGATGATGGCGCGCTGCTCGCGCACGAAGCCGTCGGCGCCGATCTCCTGGGCCATGTCGAAGATCGGCTGGGTGATGGCGGCATCGTTGATGTGGCGTCGGTGCACGAGCTGCGGCAAGAGCGTGCGCTGCACGCCGTGGAAGCGGCCGATCTTGGTCTGATCGAGCAGGGCGCGTCGGCGCTTGGTCGATTCGGCGGAATCCGGCGTGGCCTGGGTGTCGATCAGGGCAAGCCGCTCCACCCTTTCCGGTGCGCGGCGCAGGATCTCGAAGGCGACGTAGCCACCCATCGAGAAGCCGCTCAGCGCGAAGGTCGATGGCGCCAGCGCCAGCGTCGCCTCGGCCATCGCGCCGATTGTTTCGTGGTGCCAGAGCTCGGGCACGACGCAGTCGGCTATGTCGGACAGCGCCTCGAGCTGATGCTCGAACACCCGGCGCGTGTTGAGCAGGCCGGGTAGCAGGACGAGCGTTGGTCGAGGCATCAGGTTGGCCGAAAGCTAGATCTGGATCTGGTTGCCCAGTTCGATAGCGCGGTTCGGCGGGATGCGGAAGAAGGTCTTGGTGGCCGAGGCCGAATGGGAGAGCGAGATGAACCAGTCGCGGCGCCATTTGCCGAGCTTGGAATGCTGGCTGGGCACCAGGGTCTCGCGGCCGAGGAAGAAGCTGGTCTCCATCTCGTCGTAGGCGATGCCATGCGGCCGGCAGGCGCGCAGCGCCTCCGGCACGTCGGGCTGCTCGGTGAAGCCATAGCGGGCGATCACGGTATGGAAGCCCTTGCCCAGCCGCTCGACCTCGACGCGGTTGGCGTCGGCGACGCGCGGCACGTCCATGGTCTCGACCTGCATCATGATGATGCGCTCGTGCAGCACCTTGTTGTGCTTGAGGTTGTGCAGGAAGGCTGCCGGCGTGTGACTGGCGTCGGCGGTCAGGAACACCGCGGTGCCGGCGACACGGTCGGGTGCGCGCTCCATGCGCTCGAGGAACTGGCGCAGGGGCAGGGTGCCTTCGCTCATCTCGGTGGCGACCATGCGGCGGCCGAGCCGCCAAGTGGTGATGGTGACGTAGATGAAGGCGGCCACGACCAGCGGCAGCCAGCCGCCGTCGGGGATCTTCAGCGCGTTGGCGATGAAGAAGGCGATGTCGGGGATGGCGAGCAGGCCGAACACCAGGGCCGCCACCGGCCAACGCCATTTCCATACCAGGATCGCCACCGCCATGGCGAGCGTGGCGTCGACGATCATCGCGCCGGTCACGGCAAGGCCGTAGGCGCCGGCCAGCGCGCCTGAGGAGCCAAAACCCACCACCAGCGCCACGACGCCGCCCATCAGGATCCAGTTGACCCGTGGGATGTAGATCTGGCCGATCGTCGTTTCCGAGGTGTGCTGGATTTGCATGCGCGGCAGGTAGCCGAGCTGGATTGCCTGCCGCGTCAGGGAGAACACGCCGGTGATGACGGCCTGCGACGCAATCACGGCGGCCAAAGTCGCCAGCACCACCAGGAAAATGATGAAGTCCTGTGGCACCAGTTCAAAGAACACCTGACGCACCCGCGTAGGGTCCTCGATGATCAGGGCGCCCTGGCCGAAATAGTTGATCAGCAGGCCCGGCATGACGAGGCTGAGCCAGCCCGTGCGGATCGGACGGCGGCCAAAATGGCCCATGTCGGCATAGAGCGCTTCGGCACCGGTGACGGCCAGCACGATCGAGCCGAACGCCCAGAAGATGCCGAGCCCCTGGTCGGCGATGAGGTGGACGGCATAGAGCGGATTGACCGCCCACAGTACCGACGGGTTCTTGGCGATCTGCCAG
>WNGB01013920.1_pt1 | contig 10800 bp, 10 predicted proteins | sample 5400681 | NCBI WGS metagenome assembly WNGB01 (sample SAMN13153367, study PRJNA577476) | soil metagenome | isolation source: 115 cm soil or saprolite under grassland replicate 2 | place: USA:California | collected 2016-06-15 | reverse complement strand
GCCCGGCTTGAGCTCGGCGCGATCGCCGGGCGTGTAGGCCACGACGGCGGTCTTGGGCGTGACCAGAAGCTTCTTCTCGCCGTCCTTGAATTTCAGCGTCAGCATCTGGCCGTCGACCGCGGTGACCGCCGTGTCGACGTTGGCGTTGGTCATGGTGGCCTGATTGGGACCCTCCATCGGCCGATGCCCTTCGCCCGTGCCGCGCATGGCCTCGGGGAAGATGTGGACTTCCATGGCAACCAGGCTGCCGTCGGGTCCCGGCGTGGCGCCCGAGCCGACGAAGGTGCCGGGTTTCAGGTCGGCGAGCGTCGCCGGGACGATCGCCATGAAGACGGGCTTGTCGGCGAGCGTGATTTTGAGGTCTTCGCCGTCGCGCGTTTTCACGGAGAGCGTCGAGCCGTCGACCTTCTCGATCGTGGCCCGCACGCGCTTCGTTTCTTGCGCCCAAAGCGGCGTCGAGCAGATCGCGGCGGCTGTGAAGACCAAAAGCGCGCGTCGCAACATGGCGTCCTCCTTCGATGAAGGCGCCACGCTAACTCATCCCGCCTCAGGATAGGCATCACTCCATGGTGAGCACACCGTCGTCCTGAGCGCAGCGAAGGACCTCATCGCCGTTTGCAACAGGGATGAGATCCTTCGCTGCGCTCAGGATGACGGAGGGACTGCGGTGACAGTGTGCGTGCTATTCCGCCGCGATCGCCTTCTCGACGAACATCTTCTTGTCGAAGTCGTCGGCGACCTTGCCGTCGTTGGCGAGCTGCTCGGTGACGTCGATGTTGGCGTAGTCCATCACGCCCATGTCGGCGAAGGCCTTCTGCACGCGCTCGCCCCACAGGCCGATATCCTTGACCGTGGGCACGACGCGGCTGAACAGGCGGCCGCGGAACGAGTGCATCTGCTTGGAATTGTAGTGGAGCTCATTCAGCGCATCGGCCGGCAGGCCGAGCCGCTCCCACACTTCCGACTGGTTGAAGCGGTCGCGCATGAAATAGAGCGCCTCGACCACGAACTGCTCGCGCTCGTCGCGCTCGGCATCCGAGAGGTGCGGATAGTAGTCGCGCAGCGCCAGGCGGCCGAACGAGACGTGCCGCGCCTCATCCTGCATGACGTAGGCGTTGACCGCACTGGCCAGCGTGTTGCCGGCCTTGTCGCGGATCGACTGGAAGGCGGCGAGCGCCAGGCCCTCGATCAGCACCTGCATGCCGAGATAGGTCATGTCCCAGCGCCGATCGCTCAGCGTCTGCTCGAGCAGCGTCTTGAGCGACGGATTGATGGGATAGGCGAGATCGAACTTCTCGTGCAGCAGACGCTTGTAGGCCTCGACGTGGCGCGCCTCGTCCATCACCTGGGTGGCGGCGTAGAACTTGGCGTTCATGTCGGGCACCGTGCCGACGATCTTGGCCGTCGCGATCAAGGCGCCCTGCTCGCCGTGCATGAATTGCGAGATCTGGTTGGCCTGCAGGTTCTGGCGCAGCCAACCCTTCTCCTTGTCGGTCATCTTGCGCCAGTAGTCGGTGTCGTAGATCGACAGCGCCTCGTCCTTGAGCTCCATCGGATTTTCCGGATCGAGCGCGAGCGACCAGTCGAGCCGCGTGCTGGCGTCCCACTGCTGCTTCTTGCCCTTGTCGTAGAGCTCGAGCAGCGCGTCCGAGCCGTCGTCGTATTCCCAGTTGAACTGGATCTCGGTGGCGCCGTCGAACTTCCACTCGGTGGTCTCGACGGGCAGGGCATAGATGCGCTGCGTGCTCATGAGGGGGCCCTCCCGGGCGATTATCGTCGGGTTTTGGAAAAGATGACGCTTTGGTCACCTTTTGGCAAGCACGGTGACCTCATCCTGAGGAGGGCGCGCAGCGCCCGTCTCGAAGGATGGGCCACAGACCTCGCCCTTTGCCCACCCTTCGAGACGCGGCCCTCCGGGCCGCTCCTCAGGGTGAGGTGGTGCTGCGACCCTATGGCTGCAGCCGGTATCCGCCGCGGTCGGTGATCAGGATGGCGGCACTGGCCGGATCGCGCTCGATCTTCTGGCGCAGGCGGTAGATGTGGGTTTCCAGCGTGTGGGTGGTGACGCCGGCATTGTAGCCCCAGACCTCGTTCAGCAGGACATCGCGCGCCACCGGCCGGTCGCCGGCGCGGAACAGGTATTTCAGGATCGAGGCTTCCTTGTCGGTCAGCCGGATCTTCTTCTTGCCGCCCTTCTCCATCAGCATCTTGGCGGCGGGATGGAATTCGTAGGGACCGATGGTCATCACCGCGTCCTCGCTGCGCTCGTGCTGGCGCAGATGGGCGCGCAAGCGCGCGAGCAGGACGTTGATGCGGAAGGGTTTCGTGACGTAGTCGTTGGCGCCCGATTCCAGGCCCAGAATCGTGTCGGCGTCGGAATCGGCCGCCGTCAGCATGATCACCGGTGCACGCACGCCCTGGCGACGCATCAGCTTGCAGAGCTCGCGGCCGTCCATGTCGGGCAGGCCGATATCGAGCAGGATGGCGTCGTAATGGGCGAGCTTGGCCTTCTCCATGCCCTCCGCCGCGGTGCCGACCTGGATGGTGGTGAAACCATCATAGAGGTCGAGCTGCTCGGCGAGCACAGTGCGCAAGCCCTGGTCGTCATCGACCAGCAAAATCTTCTTGCCGCGATTGTTTACAGACATGCTGCTGCTACCTGCTGGCGCCTTAGAAACACTCTATCTGGTACGAAAAGATGGCAAAAGCGGTTCACTTCGGCAAAAGGGCCCGCTCCGTGCTAAGGATGCCTCCAGGTAAAGCATGATTCCGGGTCAAGTTCATTCCCGTACTGCCACGGCCTTGGCCGCCGTCGAACGCGCCCTGGCTGAGCTGCGCCGCGGCGGCATCGTTGTCTTGCGCGACGAGGACGGTGGCTGCGGGCTGGTGATCGCGGCCGAAGCCTGCGGTCCGCGCGCCCTGCAGCGCCTGCAGGGCCTGGCCCAGCAGGCCCCCGTGCTGGTCACCACGCGCCGGCGGGCCGAGGCCATCGGCATGGAGATCCCGCCGCATATCGCGGGCGGCATGGGCGAGACCAACAAGCCCATCACGCTCGATCTGCCCGAGGGCGTCCCGGCCGACGTCATCCTGCAGCCGCACGAGACCGAGGAGGCCGGCCGGCATGCCGCACTGCGCTACCTGTCGCGGCCCGTCGCCAGCCACGCACCCCTGATTGCCGAGACCGCGATCGAGCTCGCCAAGCTCGCCCGGCTGTTGCCCGCCGTCGTGCTGGGGCCATTGACGCGCGATCCCAACAACAAGCGCCGTGACTGGGCGCGCGACCAGGACCTGGTCTATGCCGACGCCGCTGACGTGCGGGCCTACGAGGAGATCTCGGCGCGCAACCTGCAGCAGGTGGCGCAGGCGCACGTGCCGCTCGAGGGCGCGGAGAATGCCCGCATCCTCGCCTGGCGGCCGAGCGACGGCGGCAAGGAGCATCTCGCCATCGTCGTCGGCGAGATCGATCCCACCGAGCCGGTGCTGATCCGGCTGCACTCCGAATGCTTCACCGGCGACCTTCTGGGCTCGCTGCGCTGCGACTGCGGCCTGCAGTTGCGCGGGGCCATCGCCGAGATCGCCAAGCGGGGCTCGGGGGTGCTGCTCTATCTCGCGCAGGAAGGCCGCGGCATCGGCCTGGTCAACAAGCTGCGCGCCTATGAACTGCAGGACGACGGCTTCGACACCATCGACGCCAACGAGCAGCTGGGCTTCGACGCCGATGAGCGCATCTATGCGCCGGCCGCCACCATGCTGTCGCGCATGGGCATCAAGCGCGTGCGGCTGATGACCAACAATCCGCAGAAGATCAGCCAGCTCGAGCGCTATGGCATCGAGGTGGCCGAGCGAGTGGCCCACTCCTTCCCGGCCAACGGGCACAACGAAAACTACCTGCGCACCAAGGCCGAGCGCGCGGGCCATCTGCTCTGAGTGCAAAGAATGCGCGTCGGCGTTCCCAAGGAAATCAAGGATCATGAAGATCGCGTCGGGCTGGTGCCCTCGTCGGTCGCTGAGCTGGTGCATCACGGCCATGAGGTGCTGGTCGAACGCGGTGCGGGTGTCGGCGCGGGACTGGCCGACGACCAGTACGTCGCCGCCGGCGCGCGCATCGTCGCCAGCGCCGAAGAAGTCTTCGCCCAGAGCGAGATGATCGTGAAGGTGAAGGAGCCGCTGGCGGCCGAGCGCAAGCGGCTGCGCCGCGGCCAGGTGCTGTTCACCTATCTGCACCTCGCGCCCGATCGCGCGCAGACCGAGGATCTGCTGAAGAGCGGCGTCACGGCCATCGCCTACGAGACCGTCACCTCGCCCTCCGGCACCCTGCCGCTGCTGACACCGATGTCGGAAGTCGCCGGCCGCCTCGCACCGCAGGTCGGCGCGCATTATCTCGAGCGCGCCGCGGGTGGACGCGGCGTGCTGTTGGGCGGCGTGCCTGGCGTGCCGCCGGCCGAGGTCGTGGTGCTGGGCGGCGGCGTGTCGGGCACCCATGCCGCCACCATCGCGCTCGGCATGGGCGCCACGGTGTTCGTGGTCGACCGCTCGGCGGAGGTGCTGCGCCGGCTGGCGGCGCAATTCCCCGGCCTGCGCACCATCTTCTCCACGCGCGATGCGCTCGGCACCATCCTGCGCCGCGCCGACCTTTTAGTCGGCGCCGTCCTTGTACCAGGAGCCGCCGCGCCAAAACTGGTCTCCCGTGAGATGGTGGCGTCGATGAAGCCCAACAGCGTCATCGTCGACATCGCCATCGACCAGGGCGGCTGCGTAGAAACCTCCAGGCCGACCTCGCATTCCAACCCGACCTATGTCGAGGAAGGCGTGATCCACTACTGCGTCACCAACATGCCGGGCGCCGTGGCGCGCACCTCGACCTTTGCGCTGAACAACGCCACCCTGCCCTTCGCGCTGGCACTGGCCGACAAGGGCTGGCGCAAGGCGATCGCCGCCGATGCGCATCTGCGCAACGGCCTGAACGTGCACGAAGGCAAGGTGACCTGCCGGCCGGTCGCCGAGGCGCTGGGCCTGCCCTTCACGTCGCCTGAAGCGCTCTAAGCCCTTTCTTCGCCACACCGCACCGTTACACTCGCGGCTCGACTCCGAACAACGGGGCGGCTTCGAGGAGGAAACACATGACGAAGATCAATCGTCGGACGCTGGTGGCGTCCGCATCGGCGTTCGCTCTGGTGACGCCGACCATCGTGCGGGCGCAGAAGAAGTACGACCCGGGCGTCAGCGACAAGGAAATCAAGCTCGGCCATACCAATCCCTACTCGGGACCGCTCTCGGCCTATGGCGTGATCGGCAAGGGCATCACCGCCTACTGGAACATGGTCAACGACCAGGGCGGCATCAACGGCCGCAAGATCAACTTCATCACCTACGATGACGGCTTCCAGCCGCCCAAGACCGTCGAGATGGTGCGCAAGCTCGTCGAAGACGACCAGGTCTTCGCGATCTATCAGCTGCTCGGCACGCCGACCAACACGGTGGTGCAGAAGTACCTGAACCAGAAGAAGGTGCCGCAGCTCTTCGTCGCCACCGGCGCGTCGAAATGGGGCATGCCCAAGGAGTTCCCGTGGACCATGGGCTGGCAGCCCGACTATGCCACCGAAGCGGCGATCTACGCCAAGCACATCATGGCCAACCATCCCAACGCCAAGGTGGCCATGCTCTACCAGAACGACGATTCCGGTAAGGACTACCTGCACGGCTTCCAGACGGGCTTCGGCAAGGACAAGGACAAGTATTTGATCAAGACGGTGAGCTACGAGGTCACCGATCCCACGGTCGACAGCCAGATCATCCAGCTGAAGGATTCGGGCGCCGACGTCTTCTTCAACGACGCCGCGCCCAAGGCCGCGGCCCAGGCGATCCGCAAGGTGGCCGACCTCGGCTGGAAGCCCAAGCACTACCTTGCCAACGTCTCGGCCTCGGTGGCCTCGACCCTGAAGCCGGCTGGGCTCGAGAACAGCAAGGACATCATCACGGCGGCGTACCTGAAGGATCCCACCGATCCGCAGTGGGAGACCGCGCCCGACTTCATCGAATGGAAGGCGTGGATGGGCAAGTACATGCCGGGCGCTAATCTCTCCGACGCCTCTTACGTCTATGCCTATGCCGTGTCGGCCACGATGCGCCACGTGCTGACGCAGTGCGGCGATCTGCTGACGCGCGAGAACCTGATGAAGCAGGCGGCCAGCATGAAGAACCTCACGGTGCCGCTGCTGCTGCCCGGCATCAGGATCAACACCAGCCCGACCGACTTCTATCCCATCCAGGCCGTCCGACTCGCCCGCTTCGACGGCGAGACCTGGCGCCTGTTCGGCGACGTGCTGGCCAACGAGAGCACCTGAGGTCGTTGCGGAGCGCGGGCCTCCGGCCCGCGCTCCGCAACGACTTAGAAGCCGAACACCGCGAACCGGATCAGGACGGCGGTAATGCCGACGCCGACCAGGGCGATGCTGAGGCCGATCGGCGACCCCCAGCCGTGCCAAGCCATGACGGCCTCGGCGGCGTGACGGTCGAAGGATTCGGCGGAGGAATGCGTGACGAGACTCATGGCTTGCTCCTTGGTTGATGGCTGACGATGTGCCATTATCTTGATGGCTATTTATCTTAGTAAATGAGTAATATGGCAACCAAGAAGACGAGTCAAGAGGGCAAGCAGGCCCTGACCGGCCGCCTGATGCCGGCGATGCGCCGCTCCTCGGCGGCGGGGGTGCTGCACGGCCAGGCGATCGCCAAGAAGGTCGGGGTCAATTCGAGCGACCTCGAGTGCCTCGACCTCATCCTGCTGAACGGCCCGTCGACGGCGGGCGAGATCGCGCGCCGCACCGGGCTCACCAGCGGCGCGGTGACGGGACTGATCGACCGCCTCGAGCGGCTGGGCCTGGTCGAGCGCACGGCCGACGCTCAGGATCGGCGCAAGGTGCTGGTGCGGGTACGCGAGGACAAGATCGGGCCGATCGGCGCGCTGTTCTCGCCGCTGGAGAAATCCATCGGGGCGATCCTGGCGGGCTACAGCCGCGAAGAGCTCAGAACGCTGCTCGATTTTTTTGAGCGTTCCGGCGAGGTCCTGCTGGCGCGCGTTGCCGAGCTCAACGACGGCAAGTAAGACTCCGGCATGACCATCACCCGCCGTAGCGCGCTCGCGGGCGCCTTGTTCGCCGCTGCTCCGGCTTTCGCGCAGAGCTGGCCTTCCCGCCCGATCCGCTACGTCGTGCCCTTCGCCGCGGGTGCGGGCGTGCTCGACATCATGGCGCGCATTGTCGCCCAGCATCTCAGCGAGAAGATCGGCCAGCAGGTGGTGGTCGACAACAAGCCGGGCGCCGGCGGCAATATCGGCGCGGAGATCGCAGCCAAGGCAGCACCCGACGGCTACACCATGCTGATGGCCAACACCGCGCTGGTGGTGGGCCCTTATCTCTACGCCAAGATGACGTTCGATCCGCTCACCGACCTGGTGCCGGTGACGATGGTCAACTCCGCGCCACTGATGCTGGTGGTGCACCCCTCGCTGCCGGTGAATTCGGTGACGGAGTTTTTAGCCTATGCCAAAGCCAATCCGGGCAAGCTGAACTACGGCTCGGGCGGCGTCGGCACCACGCCGTTCCTGGCGGCCGAACTGCTGAAATCGATGACAGGCATCAACGCCGTGCACGTCCCCTACAAGGGCGGCGCGCCCGCGCTCGCCGACCTGGTGGCGGGCCAGCTCGCCTTCATGATCGAGAACGTGCCCGGCACCTTGCCGATGGTGAAGGACGGCAAGCTGCGCGCTCTCGCCATCACCAGCCGCAAGCGCTCAGCCCTGGTGCCCGATCTGCCGACCATGGCGGAAGCGGGCGTACCGGACTACGAAATGGTCGGCTGGAACGGCGTGTTCCTGCCGAAGGGCACGCCCGACGAGATCGCCACCAAGCTGCACGCGGCTCTCGCCGCTGTGCTGCGGTCAAAGCCGGTGCAGAAACAGATGGCGGCGCTGGGCGCGGAGGCGATTGGCAATCACCCAGCGACTTTCGCCGCTTTCGTGAAGTCGGAATCGGTGCGTTGGGGCGTCATCATCCGCGAGAAGGGCATCAAGCCGGAGTAGCTACTCCGCCGCCACCGCCGTCCTAAGCTTGGCCGTCTCGGCTTCGTCGACCGCGAAGTCCGCCGTCACGACCACGCCATAGAACTCGCGCGCCTTCTCGGCGGACACGAGGCCACGCGCCACGTCATCGGCCACCTTGGCCGCCGGACGCTTGCGGGGATCGCCATAGCCACCGCCGCCCGGCATGCTGACACGCAGCCGTTCGCCGACCGGGATCGACGAATGCGCCTTGGGCGGCAGGGTCTTGCCCGACACCAGCTCGACCTGCCCGGTCATGCCCGCGAGGCCGCCGGCCCGGCCGCGCGGCGGATAGACGACGCGGTCGAAGCTGGTCGAGATGCCGAACGGCATGTCCTCGGCGCTCTCGACCTCCATGATCTGGCCCAGCCCGCCGCGATACTCGCCGGCGCCGCCGGAATCGGTGCGGTACTCCTTGGACCACACCAGCACCGGCGCGATGGTCTCGGTGATCTCGATCGGCACGTTGCGCACGCCGCTCGGGAAGGCCGTGGCCGACAGCCCGTCGAGCTTCGGCCTGGCTCCGGTGCCGCCGGAATGGAACGACGTGACGTTGAACGGCGTCGCCTTCTGCAGCATCGCCGGATCGCCGTCGACGCGGCCCATGCCGCCCATCAGGCGCACGTTCCACAGGCACGACGTGCCCTCGGCCGGCACGCCGTCGGGCAGCGCCTGCTGCAGGCAACCGAACACCACGTCGGGCAGCATCTGGCCGATGATGCTGCGCGCCGCCACCGGCGCGGGATGCTTGGCGTTCAGGATGCAGCCTTCGGGCGCGGTCACGCGGATGGTGGCGAGCGAGGCGGCGTTGTTGGGCACGTGCGGCGCCACGATGCACTTCACGCCGAACGAGGTGTAGGCCTCGGTGTAGCAGAGCGGCACGTTGATGCCCAACTGCACCATGCCGGGCGCGCCCGCGAAGTCGACGTCGATGCCGTCCGGCCCGATGGTGAGCTTGGCCTTGATCTCCATCGACTTGCCGTTGATGCCGTCGACCATCATCGAATTGTGGTAGGTGCCGTGCGGCAGGCGGTTGATGGCGGCGAGGCTCGCTTCGCGCGAATGGTCGAGGATATGCTTGGCGAGATCGTCGAGATGTTCCAGGCCGAACTCGTCCATCATGGCGACCAGGCGCTTGCCGCCGACTTCGTTGCTGGAAATCTCCGAATAGATGTCGCCGATCACCTGCACCGGCTCACGCACGTTGGCGGCGATGATGTCGATCAGCCACTGGTTCATCTCGCCCTTGTCGACGATCTTGGTAATGGGCAGGTACAGCCCCTACTCATAGACCTGCTGGGCCGCCCCCATGATGCCGCGGCCGCCGATGTCGACCACGTGCAAGGTGCAGGCGAACAAGCCAACCGGAGCGCCGCGGCGGAAGGTCGGCGTGACGATCACGATGTCGTTGAGATGCCCGGTGCCCTGCCAGGGATCGTTGACGATGAAGGCGTCGCCATCGGCCATCTTGGCAAGCGGGATCTTGTCGAGCACGTAACCCACGCTCATCGCCATGGAGTTGACGTGGCCCGGCGTGCCGGTGACGGCCTGGGCCAGCATGCGGCCCTCGGTATCGTAGACGCCGGCCGACAGGTCGCCCGCCTCGCGCGTGGCGGTACCGAAGGCGGTGCGCACCAGGGTCTGCGCCTGCTCCTCGACGACGGCGATCAGCCGCGACCACATGATCTGCATGTGGATCTGCGATAGCGCGGTATTCGGGCGGGACAGCATCGGGCTCGGTCCTCGGCTCAGGCAACAGGCGCCGGCATTGTATGAGCGAGCAGCCGGCCGGCGCAACGCACGCCGGCGCGCGGTCGCGATCCACTTCATGCACTACAACTTCGTGCGCATCCATCAAAGCCTGCGGATCACGCCAGCAATGGCGGCAGGCGTCACGGCAAAGCTTTGGTCGATGGCGGATATGGTGCGGGTTATCGAGGACTGGGAGGAGGCTCGCTCAGCAAAGCCGGGCGATCGATTGGTTGGCTGAGGCCGCCCCGCAGGGCGGTCGCCGGGGGTATCCCGTCTTTGCGCACGGTGCAAACGAGCCGCGACCGATCCCAAACCTCCGCGCAGGGATGGGCGGCTTGCCTGTCGAGCATCTGAGCGGCGTGTTGGCGCGCCTCATGGTCCGAGGCAAAATCGATATCATGGCCGACAGCGAGCGTGTTTTCGCTGTCCCGGAGGTATATTCGATAAGATCGGGTCGTAACGGTACTGGACTGCCGCATTGGGCATGCCTCCTCTGTATTTGCGGGAGCGCTCGCAACCGCGCTTTTGGCGGCAGACGTTTGTCCCCCTCAGTCGCCGATGTGCAGGAAAGCCACGGCAATGTACGGCAGCGTACAGAGAGAACCGGCTTTGTGTCCAGAGTTCATGTTACAATCAAACTGAACCACTACCCGGCGCGTGGCAGTGTCTCAGTTTTGAATGTAACAGCTAGTCGCGGCCAGGAAGATGATTACGATCGAGTCGCGCTTCGACCTCGGCGATCAGCTCTTTGAGAATTGCGGCTGTTTCGGGTGCCTTGGCGTAACGCAACGCCGCCCTGAGCCGCCGAATAAAGAACCGAAGCCACGCCTGTTCGTCGTCTCGGCTCCCTGCCATCCGAACTCACATGGGGAGATTAAGATCAAGGGAATTCTTGCTCACGGCGCCATGACTGCGTACTCCGACGAGTGTATCAGATCCGAGGTCCGAGC
>WNGB01032163.1_pt1 | contig 10801 bp, 5 predicted proteins | sample 5400681 | NCBI WGS metagenome assembly WNGB01 (sample SAMN13153367, study PRJNA577476) | soil metagenome | isolation source: 115 cm soil or saprolite under grassland replicate 2 | place: USA:California | collected 2016-06-15 | reverse complement strand
CACATGGAGGCGCTGGCTCCCGCTGTCGCCGACGACGAACTCGCTCGCCACGACGTCGAGCCGCTCATCAAAGCGTTGCGCGTAGCTGTCGCTCGTCGTCCCGAATACGATGTTGCGACGCCCCTGCTGGCGGTCCTGGGCGAGCTCGGTGCCGGCCGCATGCTGCGTCCGTCCCACGCGGGAATAGAGCGGACCGAATTCATCGCGTGTCTGATACAGCGCCGAGACTTCAGGATCGCTGAGGGAGGCGGCGCGCACCGCGCGGTGGAATCCGAGGACGTCCGCCAGACTTTCGACGAGCTTGAAGTCCTGCACGTCGTCGCGCGCGGCGAAATGGAAGATCAAATCGCCGTCACCGCCGCGGCGACGATACAACCAGCTTTCGTTGGGCGCACAGCCCTCGCCGTTCGGGTCAACGGGGCCCAGGCACTGGAACCGCGCGCGCTTGTCCGGCTCGCCGTGGCGCAGGTAGATCACGCCGCGGTCGTCGAACTCGGCCTGCTTGGTGCGGTACACTTCGGTGATGTCGTAATGGCGATGGCGGCTGACGAGACGGAAGTTGTGGCGGGCATAAAACCAGCGGCGATAATGCTCCGCCAGCCGCTCGCCCACGTCTCGGGCTTCGACGACGTCGCGCCGCGCCCAGAACTGCTCCAGCCAGTGCTGCCGCGCCTCGGGGTCGCGTAGCCCGTCGAACGCCGTCAGCTCCGCGGAATCGGCGACCCAGGACAGATCCAGTCGGTACAACGTGAGTGCAATGGCGGAAGTCGCGGCATGCGCGCCGGCGAAGTAGGCCGCCCATCCCTGGGCGGGACGGCCGGCGTAGTACTGCGTGCGCGCCAGCTCGAGCAATCCGACGCCCGAGTCCCCCCCGGCGGCGAGATACGTGTTGAAGGCGGACAGCGCGGAATCCGCTTCGCCCGCTTCGCGCTCGATGCGGCCCCGCACCAGCTGCACGTCCGCATGCCGGCCGGCGGGCCCGGCAGCCGCGAGTCGCACGGCATGCAGCGCGACCTCGAGACGCGGGCGAATGCGCTGCGTGAGCGCGGTGTTGGCGAGATCGACGACCGCCGAGGCGAACGCGGGATCGGCCTCGGTGGCGCGCGCGAACGCCTTCGCCGCCTTGGAGAGATAATCCTTGCCGAGCATCTGCCGCAGATTCTCGAGTGCGATCGAGCTGTGCTCGCCGATCGCCAGCTCTGCGAGCCCGAGCCCGTACCAGGGATACGGCCAGTCGGGACGCAGCTCGGCGGCCCACTCGAATTCGCCGGCCGCGTCGTCGTAGTGCGATTTGATTTTGGTGACTTCGCCCAGCCGGTAACCGATGAAGCCGAGACGCAGATGCAGGAGAGGATCGTCGCGCCGCTCTTTGGCGATCTGGATCGTCGCGGCTTCGAGCCCATGCAGTGCCGTGCTGTCCGCGACGAGCCCCAGAGAATCGCGCAGCGACTCGAGGGTTGCACGGTCGGCGGGAGATTGCGCCAACGCGGCCAGGAGCAGGAGCACAGCCATGCGTCTCCATTATACCTGAGGGTGCGAGGGGCAGTTTCCGAGCTACGTCAGAAGTCGGCGCCAAAGGCCGCGTACAGCCGTGCGTGTCCGGTGGCGGGCTGCGCGACGCCCAGTCGCAGGCGCAGCAACAGATCGTAGTTCACCGTCATGTCGCCGATCAGCTCCGCCCCCGCCGAGCGCAAGCGATGCAGCCGCATGGACTCGCCGGGATTCCACGCATCGCCCACATCGCCGAAGATCGCGACGGCGAACTTGTCGGCGCCGAGCGGCAGATGGCCGATCGACCGGCCGACGAGCGCGAGCGGCACCCGGTACTCCGCGGTCACCGTCGCCGCGCCGCGTCCAGACAGCACGCCGGCGGGATAGCCGCGCACGGGGAAGGTGCGGAAGGTCCCGACCGACTGCCCGAACCCCAGCGGCACCACGCCCGACGACACTCCGCCCACCGAGAACCGATCGGTGAGCGAGCCCTGGAGTGAGCCGGCGGCGGCGCGCAGGGCGAGCACCGGATACGCAAAGCCGACGCGCGGTCCCAGGCGTAGGTACGCCTCGCCGCGCGCGATCATCTCGTTGAGCCAGCGCCCGGTCCCCTGCTCCCTCTCGTAGCGGTAGAGGAAACTCGCCAGCGCGCCGTCCTGGAGCGACACCGCGAGTGGCGCGTACACCACGGACCCGACCGCGAGCCTTGCCGACCCGCCGGCACGATCGCGGTTGTCGCAGCCGATGCAGATATCGGCGAGGTTGGTATCGGGGATCGACACGTAGCGTCTTCCTTCATATTCGGCCGCCACGCGCAGCGAGACGAACCTGCGCCAGCGCTGCGCGAGGACCGTTGCGCCGAGCGCGGCTTCGCGGTGCTCGGACGACACCCTGTGGCCGGTGCTGTCAGTGCCTGCAAATGACCAGTCGTTGGAGGCGAAGAAGTCGACCGTTGGATTGCCGATGGCCCGACTAATAAGGAAGAGAGAGCCCTGCGCGCGCAGCGGCGACCCGGAGACGAGGCCGGTCGCAAAATACGTATACCGACCCACGGCGTCGGTCCCCGCGGTCGCCAGGCCGAAGAAGCGTCCCGCATCGCCCGCGTCGCTGCCGAGGGGGATCCAGAAATGCGGCCGCAACGAGCCCCACGACGCGTAGCCTGTCTCTCGGATCGGAACGGGGGGCGCTGAGTCGAACGTCGCAGCGGGCTGCGCCGGCGCCGGTCGCGGTGCGATCGGCCGCGGCTCGACGACGCGGAGCTCCCACCCATCGTCACCGAGCGTCGCAAACACGATGCGGCCGTCGGACAGAGGCGCAGGCGCGCGCGCGCCGCGCGGCTCGTCGGTAACCTGAGTGACGCCCCCCCCCGCTTCCGTCCACACATGGATTTGCGGGAAGCCCGCGGCGTCGGTGACGAACAGGATGCCATGCGCGGCCCATGCCGGATCGGCGATCGCACTACCGCCGGATGCCTCTGCGAGTACCGTCAGCGACGTGGGAGGCAGCACGGGCCACCGCACCAACGACCAGCGTCCGTTCTGATGACGGGGCGCGACCACCCAGCGCCCATCCGGTGACGGCACCGCAGGCCCCCAGGTTGCCGAAGAATCGATGCGTTGCATCGGTGGCAGCCTGACGATGCTGTTCCCACCCCCCAGCTCCAGTGCCGACACGATTCCGCCGCCGGCACGCGGCTCGATGAGCCGCGCGCCGGTGGTCATCCGCTGCCACGCGCCGCCGGGTGACCAGCGCCACAGATCGCTGCGCACCGTCCAGCGACTGGTGTAATCGAGCTGGCCGATGATGATCGTGTCACCGAGCCAGTCGAAGCCCACTTGCCCTGTCGTGCGATGCGAGCGCAGCACGGCGAATGTCTTCGCGTCTACGACGCGCAGCCGCTGTGCGCCGCGGCCGTCGTTGTAGATGTAGGCCAGGCGGCGGCCGTCGGGTGAGACGCGGGCGAGTGGCTCGCTGCGGAGGCGACCCGCGATCAACCGGCTGCGCGTGGCACGCTCGGTCGAGCCGGCCGTCGCGACGGCTCGGTTCCATCCGTCCGTGAGCGCATTCGGCACGCCGACGTGCCGTAGCGGGCGGCCCACACGGAACGGAATGAGCTGGCCGGCGGTCGCCTCCGTGAAGCGTGGCGGCACCGAGTCGCCGATGGGCGCGGTCTGCGACAGGTACTCCCAGAAGCGGCTGCCGTAGGCGTACGGCGCCAGGCCGTCGGGCCAGCGCGTAAAGAAGAGCGCGTCCCATGGCGAGCGCGCACGTCCCGCGGCGGCATCCGCGGCGACCGCCTGCCGGTGATAGCTCCCCTCGGCGCGGCCCCCAGCCGTAAACCGCGACTCGTAGTAGGTCGCCAGCCCCTCGATCACCCAGCTCGGCTGATACTGGTTGGGAAATAGACCGGGCACGCGCCCGAACACCGTCTGCAACGTCTTCCACAAACCACGCGAGCGATCGAGATGAAAGACGTGGGTGAGCTCGTGCACGATGACGAGGCGTTCCCAGCTGTCGAACGTCTGTAACGCGGGGTCGCTGACCGGCGGGACGAGCAGGATCGTGAAGCGATTGGAAGGATAGGTCGTCGTAAATCCGTTCGGTGTGTCGACGTCGTCGGACAGCGTGAGATCGATGATGCCGCGCGGCGGATGCAGCTCGGTCGAGAGGAGCGCGTAGGCCCGTTCCGCCTCTCGCGCGGCCACAATTGCCGGCGCGCGATACGTGGGACGAAAATGAATTCGAAAATGTTGGGTGTGGAGGGTGCGCCAGGCGCCTGAGGGGTCGACTTGGGATGAGGCGGTGCTGGGGAGGAACAGGAGTGCTACAAGAAACGTCACCCTCACCGGGCAAACTCCCGCAAGAACTCCTCGATGCCTCGCACCACGCCGCGTGCGTACCGCATCCGCCCTTCAGGGCTCGCCAGCATCGCCTCCTGCTCCGGAATCATCATGAACAGGCCTTCGGTCAGCGCCGACGGCATCCAGGGATCGCGTACCAGGGCGTAATCGCCCCGCCCCATCCCCAGGTCGCGAACGCCCAGCTCGGCAACGAGGGCGCGGTCGAGCGCGCGCGCCAAGGCCGCACTGCGCGGATGGAAGTAGTAGACGCTGGTGCCGTTGTTGACGAAGGGATTCACGCCGTCGGGGAGCGCGTTGGCGTGAATCGAGACCAGCACGTCCGCATCGTGCGCTTCGGCGAAGCGCGTGCGCGGAAACAGGTCGATCGGCATTGAATCGGTGCGCGTCAGGAGCACCGTCGCGCCCGCGCGCTCGAGCAGCGTCTTCGCTTGCTGCGCGACCGCGAGCGTGGCGACCGGCTCCCACAGCCCCGTTGGCCCCTTCGCGCCGAGCGGCGGATGCCCGGGATCGAGCACGATCGTCCGACCCGCGAGCGGCCGGCGCGGATCGATCACCGGTGGGCGGCGGATCTCGAGCAGCAGATCGCGCCCGCTCCAGCGCGTGCGATACCCCCACACCGGCCCCGCCAGCGACAGCGTCAGCGTCACTTCGTCGGCAGTCGGCTGCGCATAGCTCATGCGCGTCACGTACGGATCGGTGCCGCCGTGCTGCATCCAGTTCACGTCGGAGGCGACGCCGTAGAGCCGCAGCGTCAGGCTGCGATCGCCTTCTTCCACCTGGAAGGGGACGTGCGCGGGAAGCGGCACGCGCAGCAATAACGATCGCGTGCCAGCTGTCAGCCGGACCGAGCCGACGATTCCGCCGGGAGGCGGCGTCCCGAGCGGCAGCGGCACCACGTCGGCCGTGTTGACCCACGCGATGGCGCCGCGGGACAACTGCAGGCGCGTTTGCCCGTTCCAGCGCGCCGTCGCCACCGCCGTCGTCCCCAACGGGAAGAACCAGTTGTACGTCCCGTACGGAACCGCTCTTCCAACCGTCAGGCTATCGCTCTTCCCGGTGTGCGCGGTGTCGTCGTTCAGAACGACCACGACGGGATGCGCACGGTCGAGCGTATCGAGCACGAGTGGCCAGACGGCGCGCGCGGTATCGACGCCGACGATTGCCTCGAGGATTGCATCGCACAGCGGCCGCGCCGGCAACCACGCGATGTAGCGATCGGGGGCGGGAGGGAGGCGGTAGGAGGCGGTATCTGTTCCGAAAGCCCGCACGCCCCAGACCGGTTCCTCCGGCAACGTGTCCGGCACGAACCAGACCTGTTCCGTACTCCCTTCCATGCGCAGCCGCACGCGAGCACCGGGCGTCGCGCGCACGGAGAGACGGATTCCCTCACCCGCCGGAAAGCCGAGGCTGTCGGTGGGCGTGAAGCTCGTCGTATCGATCCACGCTACGGCACCGGCCGGCGGCTGAAAGCGTTGCGCGATGCGCGCGACAAACGTCGTCTCACGCTGCTCGGCGCCGGCACCGGCAAGGGCCACGATATGGAACGAGACGATGGAGTCATCAGGCAGAGGCGCCCAGGCGAGCCAGCTTCCGTTCGCGAGCACTCGAACAGGGATACCATTGACGGAGAGCGCGACGTCACCGCGGCCACGGCCGACGCTGCCGAACAAGAAGGAAGAGTCCTGCACCTGGATCGGTTCAGCGGTGTCAGGATAGACGATGGTGATGTGCAGCGGTTCGTGAACGGGAAGAGGGGACGCGGGACGGGGGACGGGAGAACCGCAGCCCACCGCCGCGACGAAAAACGCGGCCCACGAGTCGCATGTGGCGCAAGCTAGCGCGGAGCAATAGATTGGGCCACCTTACTTTATGGCTCAGAGCGCCTGCCAATACTGCGGTCGCCAGAATGAGACGACCGCACAATTCTGCTCCGATTGCGGCAAGCCCTTGACCAGGGCGGCCGCTGCCCTGGCGGCCGTTGCTGCGGGAGGGGGCGGAGGGATTGTGTCCCGGACCAGCGGACCACCGTCCCCCGGGGCGGCGGCGGTGGACGCGCCCTGCCCCGTGTGCGGAACCGTGGTGACCGGCCACGGGCCTGACCGGCGCTTCAACCCCGATAGACGCTCCGATCATTCCCTCACGCTGGTTCTGATTTCCGAGATGGCTACCGAAGTGCAGCGCTTCGAGCGCAAGCACACGACGACGATCATCGGCCGCACCGAGGGCGACATTCGCTTCCCCGATGACCAGTTCCTCTCCCCGGTGCACTCCAAGCTGTCGTGGGAGGAAGGCCGGCTCGAGGTACGCGACCTTGGCAGCCGCAACGGCACGTGGGTCTTTCTCGAGGCGCCGTATCGGCTGATGGAAGGCGACGTCATCCTCATCGGCTCGCAGGTGTTGCGCTTCCGCCGGCTCGGCTATCCCGGCCCGCACACCGCCGACGCCGATGCCACAAAGCGCATGGGGAGCATGGTGCCCAGCGCCGACATCGCGAGCCTGACGCAGCTCCGCAGCGACGGCAGCTCGCGCGACGTGATCCAGCTCTCACCAGGCCGCGACGTGCACATCGGGCGCGAGCGCGGCGACTGGATCTTCCCCTACGATCCGTCGATGAGCGCGCAGCACGCGATGGTGCGCTCGGAGGACGCCGATTTCGTGCTCGTGGACGACCACAGCCGCAACGGCGTCGCCGTCGCGGCGCGCGGCGCCATGGCGCTGCAGCACGGCTCGCGCATCATGGTGGGCGACAAGCTGCTGCGCGTGGAACTGCCTGGAGGGGGGTGGGCGGCAGAGTCGGGAGGGCCGGCAGGGATATGAAGATCTGCCCCGTCTGCTCGACCGAGTACGCCGATGATGTGAAGTTCTGCCCCAACGACGGGCAGACGCTGCGGTCGGCCGCGAAGGTGACCGATCTCGTCGGTCAGGTCGTCGCGGATCGCTACCACGTCGTAAAGAAGCTCGGCGAAGGGGGGATGGGCCAGGTGTATCTGGCCGAGCACGTGAAGATGGGGCGGCGCAGCGCCATCAAGGTGATGAATCCGTCGATGGTGCACGATCCCGATGCCGTCGCGCGCTTCAACCGCGAAGCGTCGAACGCCAGCCGCATCACGCACCCCAACGTCTGCGCGATTTACGATTTCGGCGAAACACCCGACGGGCTCATCTATCTCGCGATGGAGTTCATCGAGGGCGAGCCGCTGACGGACCTGCTCGAGCGCGAGGGTGCGCTTTCGGTCGGGCGAGCGACCGGCATCTTCCTCCAGACCGCGGAGGCGCTGCAGGCGGCGCACGATCTGGGCATCGTGCACCGCGATCTGAAGCCGGACAACATCATGTTGAGCAGGCGCAAGGGCGGCGGCGATACCGTGAAGGTGGTGGACTTCGGGATCGCCAAGGCCGTCGGCGGCGACGAGGCGGGCCAGAAGGTCACGAAGACGGGCCTGGTCGTGGGGACGCCCGAGTTCATGAGCCCGGAGCAGCTGTCCGGCGATACGCTCGACGGCCGCAGCGATCTCTACTCGCTGGCGCTGGTGTTCTACCGCATGCTCTCGGGCAAGCTGCCGTTCGAAGCGACGACGGTGCAGGAGACGATGATCAAGCGACTGACCGACGAGCCCACGAAGCTCGCCGAGGCCCGGCCCGATCTCTCGTTCCCCGCGGGGCTCCAGCCGGTGCTCGACACGGCACTGGCGCGCACGCCGATGGAGCGCTACCAGACCGTCGCGAAGTTCGCGGCGGACATCGCGGCGGTCACCGGGCGGCCCGTCACCAGCGCCGTGCCGCAAACCGACGCAAGAACCCAGATCCTCGATCCGACCGCCGGAGGAGCCACACAGCGGATTTCGGCGAAACGCCCGCCTCCCACCGCCCCGTCACCGGTTGCGACGAAAAAGCGGCCGCTCGTCCCCGCCGCGATCGGCCTCCTCGTGATTCTCGCGGCGGGCGGCGCGTGGGTCGCCTTGAGCGGTGGGAAGAAGGCAAACGAGAACCCGTCCGACTCGAGCGCCGTGCGACACGACACAGCGAGAAACAGCGGCACCCGCCAGACTGGAATCGTCCCGCCACCGGTGAGGAATCCCACGAGCAGGGTTCTGGCCAACCGCGATGCCGGCTCGAAACCTCGATTCAACCTCGCGGGCGCCGCAGCTGCTCTGAACGAGCTGCTGGACTCGATCGATTCGTATCCAGCGACAATGGTGAGAGATTCCGCGCGTGGTCTGTACGACGCTGCCGGCATCGGGGCAACCGACAAGGCGTTCGCGGCGTTCGTCATCGGCAACACGTACTTCAAGGCGGGAGACCGACCTCAGGGATGTAGATGGGTGCAGACAGCGTCTTCAATCAACCCGTCAAGCTCCGCCTATTCACAATTCGTGCGGGAGCAGTGTCGCTAGGCCATGTTCGGACGCTCCTCCAAGCCGATCCGCGTCGAGGTCTTCGGGAAGACCGATCTGGGCCGCACGCGCGACCACAACGAGGATCGCTTTCTCGTCGCCGATCTGACGCGCAAAGCGGCGTCGCTGCAGCCCGACGTGCGGAAACACGACATCGGTCCCCGCGGCACGCTCCTGGTGGTCGCCGACGGGATGGGGGGCGCCGCGGCGGGCGAGCTGGCGAGCGAGATGGCCACCGACACGATCTATTCCCACCTCGTGAAGACGTGGAACACCGAGGATGAGCTGACGCCGCAGCGCTTCGCCTACCGGCTCAAGGAAGCGGTCGAAGTCGCCAATGCCAGCATCCACGCGCACGCGAAGGCCCATCCCGAAGTGCGCGGCATGGGCACGACGACGACCGCCGCCGGCGTGCTCAACGATCACCTCTATCTCACCCAGGTGGGCGACAGCCGGGCGTATCTGATTCGCGGCGGCCAGGCGCATCAGATCACGAAGGATCAATCGCTGATGCAGCGGCTCGTCGAAGCGGGCGAGCTGACCGAGGAGGAAGCGGCGCAAAGCGAGCGCCGCAACATCATCCTGCAGGCGCTCGGACCCGACCCCAAGGTCAAGGTCGATCTCACGCACCAGGAAGTGCGGCGCGGCGACATCCTGGTGCTGTGTTCCGACGGGCTCTCAGGGCAGGTGAACAATGAAGAGATTGCCCAGATCGTTTCCTCCGCGCCCGATCTCAGCACCGCCTGCGATCAGCTCATCGCGCTCGCAAACGAGCGCGGCGGACCCGACAACATCACGGTGGTCGTGGCGCGGTTCGACGGCGACGGGCTGCGGTTCTCCGGCGGCGCGCAACAGGAGGATGTGGGCCACCAGGTCTACCCACTGATCGACACCGAGACCAGCACCGAGCCGGTGCCTGTCTACAAAGGCAGCCGGCCACCGGTGCCGAACAAGGAAGCGCGCAAACAGACGAGGACATTGGTCTTCGCCATCATCGCCGTCGTCGCCGCCCTCGTCTGGTACCTCACGCGGAATCCGTGAAGGCCCGGTTCAAGTTCCTTTCCGGCGCGCGTGCGGGTCAGGTCGAGGCGTTCCGCAAGGGTTACATCGGTCTGGGCCGTCATCCGTTGTCCGACGTGCGCTTTGACGCCGAGCGCGATCTGGACGTCTCCTCCCGGCACGCGGCGATCGTGCGCAAGACCGAAGGCTTCGTGCTCCAGGACCTGGGCAGCCGCAACGGCACGTTCGTCAATGGCAAACAGATCGCCGGCGACACGCCGCTCAAGAACGGCGACGTCATCGGCTTCGGTGCCAACGGGCCCGCGCTCGAGTTTCAAGTCATCGAGGCTGAGGCCGAGTCGCCCTCGACGGCGGCAGCGGAAGGGCTCGCGGACCGCATGTCGTCGCCGCGTGAAGCCATCCGTGCCATGCCGCTGGCTCCGCGGCAAAGCACCGGGGTTCGGATCGCGGCGGAAGTCGCGCGCCAGACCGCGCAGCTGCGTCGCACGACCAAAGTTCTGATCGGGCTGTTGCTCGTCGTCGGCACCGGCTTCACGTGGATGCAGCTGGACGGCCGCCGGCGCGCCAACGAGTTGGCGACGCTGCAGGCCCGTGCCGACAGCCTGATGATCGAATCGCGCGACCTGACGGCGCGCTTCCGTTCCGAGCTGCAGGGCGTGCGCGATGCGCTGAAGGCATCGCAAGACGAGACGGCGCGGTTGCGGCGCGAGCTGTCCGCCTCGGGCGGCGACGCGTCGTCGATGGCACGGTTGCGCACCGAGCTGGACGCCGCCGAGCGGCGGCAGCGCGCGCTCGCCGGCGCGGTGGGGGGCGTCGATTACCGCGCGATCTCCCATCAGAACCAGGACGCCGTCGCGATCGTGCTGGTCGAGTACGCCGACGGGGACCGGTTCAGTGGCACCGCCTTCGCGGTCGATTCGAACGGCACGATGGTCACCAACAAGCACATCCTCATCGGCGAGGATGGGACCAAGACACCACGGCGCCTCGGCGTCATCTTCTCCGGCAGCACGCAGTTCTGGCGCGCCGAGATGA
>WNGB01013918.1_pt1 | contig 10801 bp, 11 predicted proteins | sample 5400681 | NCBI WGS metagenome assembly WNGB01 (sample SAMN13153367, study PRJNA577476) | soil metagenome | isolation source: 115 cm soil or saprolite under grassland replicate 2 | place: USA:California | collected 2016-06-15 | reverse complement strand
TCCTTTGAACAACAATGGGAAAAACCAAGGAGTCGCGTCCCCTTTTCCGCGCCCTTTTCCGCGCGTCCCCTTTTTCCCGCCCCTTTTCCGCGGCAACCCCTACGTCGGGAGACTGCTGCATCAGAAACGGTGATTAGAAATCGGAGGCTACATGAGCGCACCCGAACTGTCAGACGCCTTCTACTTCGTCCTTCTTGATGAAGACGTTGTGTGGCCAAGCACCGTGGATGGACGTTTTCGCTTGAGCCACGGCGGCGAGGGCCACAACATTCTCGGCGAAGGCGAGTATGCAGTCTCCGAACGGGACATGATCCACGGAGTCCTAAACGAAGGCAAAGCCAGTCGTTTTCGCTCGAAGACAAATCGAGCGAGAGAGAGGAATGCCACCCTTTTTTCGACGTCCAGTCCTAGTGTTTCTGCTGTATTCGTCAATGTGAAAGACGTCTATGTTCGGTTGAAATAAGGGGGTAACCCCTCCATCGGCGCGGAAAAGGGGGCGTAGGTCGTTTTGCGAGGGGAAAAGGCATAAATTCAGGGTATCGGCGCCGAACCAGGGTGCTTCAGCAGACCGGCCACGCGAATAACGATTATCTGCGAGGGAAAGGGGACGCATCTGAATGTCGCGGACTTAAGGCGCAAGCCATTGCACTGTAGTCGGTTAAGCGACTACGGCCTACATTAGTTGCGGCTGCCCCTGTTCTGGCCGCCGCAGGAAAACCGCCGCCTGCGGCGCAAGCCGTTCGCGGGCATCCCGCAGTGGCTGTAACGTAACCCCTTGCGTCCCTTGCCTCTACGCCTTAAGTCCGCGACATTCGGGACGCATCTCTTTTTCAAGTATCAATACAGACTTTCTATGTATCTAGATAAGAAAAGGGGCATTCATTTTTTTCAGACAATAGAGACAGGAAAACGCGAATGCCTTTGTTCTTCGTGGAGGGATGGCATGCTACAAACCTACACTGCGAAGTATACGAGAATCTCTTCCGGCTATATGGGCCAACTGGTCGAATGGCCGGAAGTGATTACGGAAGGGAAGAACTTAGATGACTGCCGAGAGCTTCTCCAGGACGCTCTCCGGGAAATGATCGTCGCCTACCGCCAGCAGCACAAGGAAATCCCGGTTTTCCCTCTGGAGATGGAATGAAATACTCGAGAATTCTTTGGGACGCGGAGGGCGATCCTGAAGGAAACATCGAGCACATTGCCGAACACGATTTGACCGTGGAAGATGTCGAAAGTGTTCTGGTGAAGCCCACCAGCGAAGGTCAGAGCAATTCCACCGGCCTTCCAGCCGCATGGGGTTATACGTTGGACGGACGTTATATCATTGTGGTGTATGATGCAATCGATCAGGATACCATTCGCGTTGTCACCGCTTACGAAGTCCCGGAACCAAAGGCCAAGCCGAAAAAAAAGAAGAAGAGGAAGTAACATGGGGGCAAAAAAACTCAAGAGCGTTCACCGCTCCGTTCGACTGACCCCGGAAGAAGCCGCCCGAGACAGGGAACTTCGCCGCCAAATCCAGGAGGAATTTCCGCCGCTCCTGCACGACCGCCGGCCCTCGGTCCTCAGTGATCCCCTGAAGCAAGCCATTACGGAAAGCTCCAAATCCCTTGCGCAGTTGGCCAAGGAAACAGGGATCCCCGAAATGCTCATCAAGCGATTCCTGGCGGGAGAAGAGGATCTTCGCCTGGCGGCCGCGGATCAATTGGCCCACACATTGGGACTGAGGTTGGTGGAGAGCTGATCTTTCCAAACAAACCCAACAGTCTTTGTCGCCCCCGGGCTCCAAACGAAGGAGGAACCCCGTGCGGATCAACACGCGATTGCTCGCACTCGCGGCAGTGGTGCTCGGCGCCCTGCTACTGAACCTCTGCGTCCAGCCCGCGCACGCCTATGTCGAGGCGCCGATGAGCCTCGGCTCGATCCTCAACCAGTCCACTAACGTCGTCCTGATGCGCGTCGAAATGGTCAACCGCGAGAAGAATTTCATCATCTATCGCAAGGTGCGCGACATCAAGGGCAAGCATCCGCAGGAGGTCATCAAGCACAATATCGGCCGCGGCGGCCTGCGCGCCAACGAATGGAAGCCGCAGATGGATTGGGCCGAACCCGGCAAGACGGCCGTCTTCTTCCACAACGGCGGCGCCAGCGAAACGTGCATCGGCACGTGGTGGTATCAAGCGTACGGCGGCGGCGAGTGGTGGAACCACAGCCACGGCGAGCCGTTCCTGCTGCGGAGTTTCGCCGGCAGCCCCGAGAAGCTCGCCGCCATCATCACCGAGATGCTCGCCGGCCGCGAGACGGTCGCCCCCTGCATGATCGACGGCAACAAGGAAGATCTCCACCAACGGCGGGCGAAAATCCAGCGGGTGCGCGTGAGCCTGAAACTCCTCGACTACAATCCCAAACGCGATTTCATCGGCTGGGGCGGCGAGGACTTCCGCCGGCTCAACGGCATGCCGGGCTTCACCCACTATTCCGCTCTGACACGGGTGGATCCCGAGGCGCAGGCGATCGCCGCGCTCGACATCGACGGCGACGGCAAGATCGATTTGTGCCTCGTCGGCGGTAGCAAGGTGGTGCTGCTGCAGAACGGCGGCGAATCGCTCAACGAGATCGGGTTGCCCGGCGCTGGCGGTTGCCGAGCCGCCGTGTGGGCCGATTACAACGGCGATGGCCTCCCCGACTTGCTACTAGCGACACCCGGAGGGCCGCGGCTCTACACCAACCTCGGCAAGGGCGCCTTTCGCGATGACAGCCATTTGCTTCCGCAGGGCACGCATGGCGCCGTCACCGCCGCGGCGTGGATCGACCAGGACGGCGACGGCAAGCCTGACATTCTCCTGGCGAACGGCTATCACGGTCTGCGCCTCTATCGCAACGTCTTTAACCCAATGGCACAGGCCAAGGCCCCCGCGCCGTGCTTCGAGGATATTTCCGAGCGCGTCGGTCTGGGTTCGGGCGGAATCGGCAAGGGCCTCAAGGGCGATACGCTCACCGTCTGCGACGTGGACGGCGACGGCCGCCCCGACTTCCTCTATGGGGCCGGCAGTGGCGTGCTGGTGCGGAACACGCCCCAGGGGTTCGTCGAGGTGAAGGAGTCTGGCATTGCCTTCACGCCGGGCAAGGTCGGCCCCATCTTCGGCGATTTCGATAACGATGGCCATGTGGACCTTTTCGTACCGCAAAAGGGCCGATCCTTGCTGTTCAAGAACGATGGCAAGGGCCGTTTCATCGACGTGACCGACAAGGCCGGCGACTTGGCGAAACTTGACGCCTGGGCGACCTGCGCCGCCTGGGGCGACGTGGACAACGACGGCCATCTCGATCTGGTGATTGGCTGTCTGCGCGGGCCGAATCGCTACCTGCGCAATCGCGGCGACGGCACCTTCGAGGACGCGACTGAGCGCATCGGTCTGGGTCAGCGGATCTTCAACAGTCAGGCGGTGTGTCTGGTGGACCTGAACAACGATGGCGTGCTGGACTTCGTCTTCAACAACGAGGGGCAGGAGTCGTGCGTGCTGCTCGGCAGTCCGACGGCGGTGCCGAGACGGACGCCGCTGACAGTGACGGTGGGCGGCTCGCAGGGCGTTGTCGGCAGCTGCGTGCGCGTCCTCGACAAGCAGGGACGGACGCGCGGCGTGCAGGAGATTTCAGGCGGCGATGGGCGTGGGCAGCGGCCGGCGCGAGCGCACTTCGCTCTGGAACCAGGCGTGTACCGGGTGCAGGTGCGATACAGTTCCGGCCTGACGCGTGGTCGCGAGATCACCGTCGCCGAGGCGCCCGTGCGCGGCCTCATCGACGACCAGACGCCCACAATTGAATGAATCTCAGTGTCGTTCTTTCCCGCTTGCGGGCTAGCAGTCTCCCCTGCTAACCCGCAAGCGGGAAAAACAACGTCGCAATAACCCGGGATGGATGGAAACACAATGACACGAGCGTTTCTCGGTTCCTTCGCTATCCTCTGCATGCTCGTGGTTGGCCGCGCCAGCGCGGTCGAGCCGTGGGCCACCTATCGCGGCAACACCGAACGCACCGGCTGTACCGACGGCAAGCCCGGCCCCGCGACGCCCAGGGTACTCTGGGTTTTGAAGTCGAAGGAACACTACATCGCCTCGCCGGTGCCGCACGGCAAGCGCCTTTTCGTCTCCAGTTTGGGCGCCTTTAACCTGGCCCGCTTTGCTTGCCTGGATACCGAGCCGGCCGCCAAAACTCGGACCCTCTGGAGCAAGTCGGCGCCCTATCTCAAGCTGCCGACCGTCAGTTCCCCCGGCATTGCCGACGGGCGACTGGTCTTCGGCGACGGCATGCATCAGACCGACGGCGCCACGCTCCACTGCCTGCAGGCCGAGGGTGGCCTGACGCTCTGGCAACTGCCCCTGCCCGGCAAACTCGTCCACCTCGAAGGCTCGCCGACCATCGTTGACGGCAAGGTCTACCTCGGCGGCGGCGCCGCGGGCGTGCTGTGCGTCGATCTCGACCGCCTCGTCTTCCAGGGCAAGGAGATGAAGGCCGCGGCGATTCAGAAAATCCTCGCGAAACGCTGGCAGGAGTTGGTTGCCAGGTACGAGGAAGACAAGAAGAAGGATCCCGACTTCGCGGTGCCGCCGAGCGAGGATCAGCTGCCGCGCGCCAGCCCGCGGCGCATCTGGCAGCAGGGCGACACCAAATGGCACGTCGATGCCCCGGTGGCGGTGGTCGGCGACCGCGTCCTCGTGGCGACCGCGTTTCTCGACAAGGAGCAGGTCGGCGATCGAGCCATCTACTGTCTGGATAGAGAGAGTGGCAAGGTGCGCTGGCGAGCGCCGCTCAAGATGAACCCGTGGGGCGGGCCATCGGTCGTGGGGAAGCTGGTGGTGGTCGGCGGCAGCACCATCGGCTACGAGCCGGAGGCCCTGCGCGGGGCCAAGGGTGAGGTGGTCGCGCTCGACCTGGAGAGCGGCAAGGTGGCCTGGCGGAAGGAGGTCAAGGGCGGCGTCGTGTCCTCGGTGGCGCTGGCCGATGGCGTCGCGGTGGCAACCGCGACCGACGGCAAGGTGAGGGCCTTCGACCTGACGGACGGCACCTCGCGCTGGAATTACGACGCCGGGGCCGCCTTCTTCGCCCCGCCGGCGTTGACGCGCGGCACGGTCTACGCCGGCGATCTGCGCGGCGTCGTTCACGCCATCGACCTGACGAACGGGGCGAACCGCTGGACGCTCGACCTGGGCAAGCACGCGGAGGTGCTGGCGCCTGGGATGATCTACGGCGGTCCGGTGCTCCAGGACGGGCGGCTCTACGTCGCCACCTGCAACCTGGTCGGCGCCAATGCGGGCCAACCGACCGCCGTTGTCTGTATCGGAGAGAAATAAGCGCAACCAGACGCCAAGCCCACGGGCTGCGACCCGTGGGCTTTTCGTTACTGCAACCGGAGGAATCACCTATGGGCCGCATGACTGGCCTGGTCCTGCTGGCGCTGACTGCAACGGCGGTCTGCTGGGGTCGCTCCGGCGCCGGCGGCGCTAGTGATGGCGTCAGCGTGGACAGAGAGAACCGCCTCATCAAAATCGACGCCCGCATCGCGCCGCGCAAGCTGCCGCACCTGAAAGAGATTTATCCGATCGAGGTCATCGCCTGCTGGCCGCATCCGAAAGGGAAGAAAGCGCACGAGACCGTCGTCACCATCGAGGCCAAACCGAGCGCCGTTCACAAGGCGCTGGTGGATCTCGGCCTGAAACCCGGGACGCCGGTCATGGGCGAAAGCAAGGATCCGCCGCAAGGGCCTGACGTGAGCGTATTCCTGGAAATCACCGGCCCCGACGGCGAACCGCGGCGGGTGTCGATCGACAAAACCCTCGTCGATATGAAGAACGGCAAACCGTTCCCGAAGACGGTCAAATGGCGCTTTACCGGATCGGTGATGAGCCAGCCCGACCCGAACAAGAGCGACAAGGTTTATGGCGCCGATCTGAGCGGCACGCTGATCGCCATTTTCCCGGTGACCGATCAGACCGTGCTGCAGACCAGCCTGACGATGGAGTACGAGAAATTCCTCAAGTTGGAGACGAACCCCAACGTGCTGCCGAAGGAAGGGACGCCGGTCAAACTGGTGATCGCCGTGCCTCGGGCCAAGTAGCAACGTGCCCCCCTCTCCCCTTGCGGGAGAGGGGTTGGGGGTGAGGGGTAAAGCCAAGAAGCACTCCCTTGCTTCACCCCTCACCCCCAACCCCTCTCCCGCAAGGGGAGAGGGGAGAAAGCAGGGACGGGAGTTGACCGTGAAAACCTCATTTATTCCGCTGGCCTTGGTGACCGTCGGCTGTGGGCTGGCCGGCTGCAACAGCCAAAGTGCGGTCGTCGCTCCGGTGTCTGCCCCTGTCGTCCAGCGAACCGCGAGCCATGAGAAGGCCGAACACCGTCCGGCCACAGGCGAGAAGCCGAAAGCGCCGGACGTGCCCTCGCCCTTCGCGGGCGACAAGGGCGCGAAACTGGTGGAGTCGTTGCTCAAACCCTCCGACGAGACGCTCGCCGCCGAGACCCGCAAGGAACGCGCGCAGCGGAGCCTACCCGCCGCGGCCTTTCTCGAACAGCCGCAATTGCCGCTGCCGCCATCGAGCGACCCGGTGGCGCGGCTGCCGGCGAAGCAGACCGGACAGCCGGTGCGGCCGCGCGCGCTGGCGGAGGGACCACCGCTCGATCGCTACCGCGCCGACCCCACGCCTCCACGCCGGCAGGAGTTCGCCACGGCCGGCCCGATCGCGTTGCCCTCGCCTGACCTGCATCAGCCCGTGCCGCTGCCGATCCTGGGCAGACCCCATCCGGATCGAGCGCCGTTGACCGATCCGACAGCCGACGTCAGCGTCGCGGCCGCGCTGGCGGCTCCTGTACCAATCCGGACGAATCCGGCCCCGTTTGTCCGCCTCAACCGGCCCGAACCGTTTGAACACGCCCAGACCGCCCGATTGCGCACGCCGCTTGAGGAAGAACCGGTGCCACCGGTCGCCATTCCCAGGACGCCTCCGAAGTGACCCAACGGAGCGTCAAGTTGGGATAACCTGGCAGATCGCGAGGTTTGGCTCGGGTCAGCCGCCGACCCCGCACCTCTTCCTGACCCCGTTTTTCTCTTGTTTTTTTGTCACCTCGTCGATATTCGATGCGCTCGACGTAAAGTGCGCCGGGGGCGGTCGGGTCACGGAGGGTTGGCAACTTGCCCCACGCCCCGGATAGGTCGAGTGCTTCGTTCCCTTTTTCCACCTTCCGCACATGGCGTCGTACTCGCAGAATCGCTCTCGTCCTTGCTGTTTCGTGTTGGCCCTGACCGCGACACTGTTCGCCGGTCAGCGCGTTCGCAGTCAGCCGCCCCTGTTGACGGCCCCGGATACCTGGCGCGAGCCGGTCCTCAGCCGCGATCTCATGGCCGCGTTCCGCACCGAGGCCACGGCCGCGGAGCAGCAGCCCGCCGGCCGTGCAGTTCGTGTGCGCATGTTCGGCATGATGCCCGGCTTCCTGGCCGACCCGGTCGGGGTGCTCGATACCGACCTGCCCACGCAGACTCCGACCTCCGCTCTCGGTCCGTTCGACGGTGTTACTCCCGACGATTCCGGACCGAACTGGATTCAGTTAACACTCGGTGACGACATCCCCTTTTTCGACATGCGCCGGCCCGGTGATCCTGGCGGCGTGGGCTACTACAAACTCTATTCCCAGCTGCAGGTGCTCGACGTGGGCACGACGAGCGTCTGTCTGAACCTGGAGGCGGTGACGCCCGCGGGTCTGCAGTCGGGCGGCGTGCAGGACGGGCCGACGGTCCTTACCCCTGCCCTGGGCCTGTTCCAGGAATTGGGGGGCGGCACGGCGCTGCATGGGTTCGTTGGTCAACACATCTGGACGGGGCCGCGTCCGACAGACCCCGGCGGGCGCGCCCTGCGCTACGGCATGGGCTTCCAGTGTCCGCTGCTGGCGCCGGCCGGAACGAACGAGCAGGGCGTATTCCTGTTCGTGCGTGCGGTGGGTCGCTACTATTACGAAGGCGATACACGGGTTAACGGCCGCGCGCTCGACTGGGACATCGTCCCCGGGATCCATTGGCGGTTGAGCGATAAGTGCTGGATGTCGCTGGGCGCGTCGCAGCACAGCATGTTTACCTGGGCGTGGCAATTCTGAAACACGGGACAAGCCCACGGGTCGCAACCCGTGGGCTTTCGGGCTGTGACTGAGCAATCCCACTTGATTCTTGTTGGCGCGAGCGTTCGGGCCGCGGCCTTTTCGGCACTGCGGGCCGGTCTGCGGCCCTGGTGCGCCGACTTGTTCGCTGATACCGACTTGGCTGCGGTCTGTCCCGTGCAGGCGATCCCCGCCGCAGACTATCCCGAGGGATTCCTCGATATTTGCGCCCGCGCCCCTGATGGGCCGTGGATGTACACCGGGGGCCTGGAAAACCGGCCGGCGCTGGTGGAGGCCATCAGTCAGCGGCGAACCCTCTGGGGCAACGGCGCCGACGTTCTCCGCCGGGTCCGTTCGCCGGTTCTGGTCGCCGAGTGCCTGCGCCGCGCCTGCCTTGCCTATCCGGAAATCCATCTGCATCCCGACGATGTCCCGGCTCGTGGTCGTTGGCTTGTAAAGCCCGTGGACGGGACGGGAGGTCGCGGCATCGGCTTCTGGAGCGCCGAGGAAACAGCGAGGCCAGCCGGCAAGGTTTACTATCAGGAGTATGTCGAGGGCGAGCCCTGTTCCGCGGTGTACCTTGGCTACGGGGGCCACGCCTACTTTCGTCAAGCCACACGCCAACTCGTTGGCGAGCCATGGCTGCACGCGGCACCTTTTCACTACTGCGGTAGTGTCGGCCCACCTCCCTGGTCTGCGCCTTTGTGGCGCAAGTTCCGGCGGCTTGGCGAGACCCTGGCCCGGACTTTTGGCTTGCGCGGGCTGTTCGGCGTCGATTGTGTGCTCCGTGCTGGGGTTCCCTGGGTCGTGGAGGTCAATCCGCGCTACCCGGCGTCTGTGGAAATCTTGGAGCTTCGGGGGAATCCTTCTGCCGTGGAACTGCACAATCGCTCGTGTGCTGTGCCGGTACCATCTTCCGCGAAATGGACCCTCCCCTTCTTCAAAAGCGACAGGACGCCCGGCAAGGCAATCCTGTTCGCCCGCGAGTCGCTCGTCTTTCCCGGCGGCCTGCAAACCGCGCCTGTCCGGCAGTTCCCCCTGACGGTGCTCTCGCACCGCTTCGCCGACATCCCCCCCGCTGGTCAACACATCGAACGCGGTCGGCCGATCCTGACCTTCTTCGCGGAAGGCGCCTCGGTGGAGGAGTGCATCGAGCGGCTACGGCAAATCGCGGCGGATCTCGACCGCTGGCTGTTCGACCGCTAAATTACGCCTACCGGCTCCCGCGCAGCGGCGATGGACAGGTGGGGCCGCAGTCACAAGGAGACAAGCTGGTGGCCATCACTCCGACACTCAACGAACGCGCGCAGCGCCTGGCCGATTACATGGCGTCAACGGCGGCGAACCTGCGCATTACCGTGCAGCAGGGGCCCGCCGGAGCGAAGGTGCTCGACTGCGGCATCGGCACGCCGGGGGGCTTGCAGGCGGGCCTGGCCCTGGCGCGCGTCTGCCTCGCCGGTCTGGCCGAGGTGAGCGTCGTGCCGGGCGACGTGGCCGGCGGCGCCTGTCCGCTGATCCAGGTGGCGACCGACCATCCGGTGCTGGCGTGCATGGCGTCGCAGTACGCCGGCTGGCGGATTGAATTGGAAAAGGAGGAGTACACGGCCATGGGCTCTGGCCCGATGCGCGCCGCCCACGGCAAGGAGGATCTGTACGACCACATCCCCGGCCGCGAAAAACCGCCGGTGGCGGTCGGCATCCTGGAGACAAGAGAGTTGCCGCCGGAGGCGATCTTCAAATACATCGCCGACGAAACCGGTGTGCCGCCGGGCAAGGTGACCCTGTTGGCGGCGCCGGCGTCAAGTATGGCTGGCACAGTCCAGGTGGTGGCACGCTCCGTGGAAACGGCACTCCACAAACTGCACGAACTGAAGTTCGATCTGGGCAAGATCGTTGCTGCCTTCGGCACGGCGCCGCTGCCGCCGGTCGCGAAGGACGAACTGCATGCCATCGGCCGCACCAACGACGCGATCCTTTATGGCGGCCGGGTCGTGCTGTGGGTCGAGGCGGACGATGACGAACTCGCCGAAATCGGCCCGAAGGTGCCGTCGTGCGCTCAGGCCGACTACGGGGCGTCCTTTGTGGAGTTGTTCGAGCGTTACGAGGGTCAATTCTACAGGATCGATCCGCTGCTCTTCTCGCCCGCGGAAGTCTACTTTAACAATCTCAAGAGCGGCAGAAGCCACGGCTTCGGGCGTGTCAAGCCGGAAGTGCTGTGGCGCTCGTTCTTCACAGGCGGCTGAGGTGGGGCGGTCTACATGTTCGCAGTTCCGCCTTTAGTGGCTGAGCGCCGTAGCCGTCACGCTCCGCGTGACGAGCCCAAGCCTGAGCGCGCCGTAGCCGTCACGCTCCGCGTGACGGCTACGGCGCGCTCAGGCTCTGAGGCGGTGTTAGCCGAAAACCGCCTAAAGGCGGAACTACGAACAAGGGCGGCGCCTGGAGACCCGAGCGATGAGGATTGCTGTCCTCGCGGGTGGCGATGGCTGGCACGTCCGCGACCTGCAGCGCGCCGCCGCCCTGCACGGGCACGAGGCCGTTCCGGTGGACTTCCGCCGCGTCACCGCTGCCGTTGCCTCCGTCGCTGATTCGCTGGCCAACTTCGACGCCGTCCTCGTCCGCACCATGCCGCCCGGTTCACTGGAGCAGGTTGTCTTCCGCA
>WNGB01022153.1_pt1 | contig 10802 bp, 13 predicted proteins | sample 5400681 | NCBI WGS metagenome assembly WNGB01 (sample SAMN13153367, study PRJNA577476) | soil metagenome | isolation source: 115 cm soil or saprolite under grassland replicate 2 | place: USA:California | collected 2016-06-15 | reverse complement strand
CACGTGATCACCACCGGCCTGGTCAACATGCGCCGGTTCGAGCAGCGGCCGAACGAGATCCGGGTGCTCGGCGAGCTGCTCGACCGCACCCTGACGATCCGCGAGACCGGCCAGACCGGAGTCGTGTACGACGCCGCGATCGAGCAGATCCGGACCCGCGACTGGGTGCTGTCCAAGGTCGCGGTCACCGAGGGCGCCACGCGGTTCCGCCGCCGCGGCCACCGGCAGATCCTGGACTGGAACGACGTCGAGGGCCTCACCGAGGCCGAGGAACGCCAGGGCGCGACGCACATCCTGGCCGCCTTCGGCACGATGAAGCCGGCCGACCTGGCGGGTGTGCTGCACGACTACGCGCCGAAGCGCCGGCACGAGATCGCCGCAGCGCTCGACGACAGCCGGCTGGCGGACGTGCTCGAGGAACTGCCCGAGGAGGACCAGGTCGGCATCCTCGAGGAGATCGGCACCCGCCGGGCGGCCGCCGTACTCGCCGAGATGGCTCCCGACGACGCCGCGGACCTGGTCGCGGAGCTGCCGAGCGAGGTCGCCGAGAACCTGCTCACGCTGATGGAGCCGGAGGAGGCCGACGACGTACGGCGGCTGCTGTCGTACGCCGACCACACCGCCGGCGGGCTGATGACGTCCGAGCCGGTGATCCTGCCGCCGGACGCCACCGTCGCGGACGCGCTCGCCCGGGTCCGCAACGCCGACCTGACTCCCGCGCTGGCCGCGATGGTGTACGTCTGCCGGGCCCCGCTGGAGACCCCGACCGGCAAGCTGATCGGCGTCGCGCACATCCAGCGGCTGCTCCGCGAACCACCGTCGGAGCTGGTCTCCGGGGTGCTCGACACAGATATCGACGGGCTGCGCCCCGACACCGGGCTGGAGTCGGTGAGCCGCTACCTGGCGACGTACAACCTGGTCGCGGCGCCCGTGGTGGACGAGGACCACCGGCTGCTCGGCGCCGTCACCGTCGACGACGTGCTCGACCACCTGCTGCCCGAGGACTGGCGGGACAGCCGTGAACCGGAGGTGAGACTCGGTGGCGCGTGACCGGCTCGACGTCCCGCGGGAGCTGCGGCGTCCGCTCGTCCCGACGTACGACGCGGAGGCCTTCGGGCGGTTGTCGGAGCGGATCGCGCGGTTCCTGGGCACCGGGCGGTTCCTGGTCTACATGACGGTCACGGTGGCGTTCTGGATCGGCTGGAACGCGCTCGGGCCCCGGCAGTGGCGGTTCGACGACTACCCGTTCATCTTCCTGACGCTGGTGCTCAGCCTGCAGGCGTCGTACGCCGCTCCGTTGATCCTGCTCGCGCAGAACCGGCAGGAGGCGCGCGACCGGGTGCAGTACGACCGCGACCGCGACGTGGACGCCCGGAGCCGCGCCGACGATGAGTACCTGGCCCGCGAGGTGGCGTCGCTGCGGATGGCGCTCGGCGAGGTCGCCACCCGGGACTTCCTGCGCTCCGAACTCAGGGCGCTGCTTGTGGAGCTGGACACACCGTCCGATCGCGTGCGCGACAGCACGTAACCTGGAGGTATGTCTCCCACTGCCGACCAGGTGACCGCTGTTCTGGGGACCGTCATGGACCCCGAGATCAAGAAGCCGATCACCGAGCTGGGCATGGTCGACTCCGTCGAGATCCGCGACGGCGGCGTGGTCGCCGTACGGATCCTGCTGACGGTGGCCGGCTGCCCGATGAAGGACACCCTGCGCCGCGACACCACCGCCGCGGTCTCGAAGCTGCCGGGCGTGACCGGCGTCGAGGTCGACCTCGGCGTGATGTCGGCCGAGCAGCGCGCGGCGCTGCAGACCCAGTTGCGCGGCGGGGTGGCGGAGAAGGAGATCCCGTTCGCCCGCCCCGACTCGCTCACCCGGGCGTACGCCGTTGCCTCCGGCAAGGGCGGTGTCGGCAAGTCGTCGATGACGGTGAACCTGGCGGCGTCGATGGCCCGCAGCGGCCTGTCGGTCGGCATCGTGGACGCGGACATCTACGGTCACTCGATCCCGGCGATGCTCGGCATCGCCGACCACCGCCCGACCTCGGTCGAGGACATGATCATGCCGGTGCCCGCGCACGGCATCAAGGTGATCTCGATCGGCATGCTGAAGCCGAAGCGCGAGCAGGTCGTCGCCTGGCGCGGCCCGATCCTGGACCGCGCGCTGGTGCAGATGCTGGCCGACGTCTACTGGGGCGACCTGGACGTGCTGCTGCTCGACCTGCCGCCCGGCACCGGCGACATCGCGATCTCGGTCGGCCAGCGCCTCACCAGCGCCGAGGTGATCGTCGTGACCACGCCGCAGGAGGCGGCCGCCGAGGTCGCCGAGCGCGCCGGAACGATGGCGCAGATGGTGCACCAGCGGGTCGCCGGCGTCGTGGAGAACATGTCGTTCCTGCCCTGCCCGCACTGCGGGCCCGAGCACCGGCTGGAGATCTTCGGCTCCGGCGGCGGCCGCCGGGTGGCCGACACCTTGACCAGGCGCCTCGGGTACGACGTCCCGCTGCTCGGCGAGATCCCGATCGACGAACGCCTTCGTGCCGGCGGCGACTCCGGCACCCCGCTGATCCTCACCGACATGGAGGCCCCGGCGGTCCGTGTCCTCACCGGCATCGCGCAGCGCCTCGGCGGCCGCCCCCGCGGCCTCGCCGGCCGCCAGCTGGGCCTCACCCCCGCCGGCCGCTGATTGTCGGAGCGACCCGCTAGCGTTCCCGGACATGACTCATTTCGTGCTTGTGCCGGGTGCCTGGCTAGGCTCCTGGGCTTGGGATCAGGTTGTTCCGCTGCTGACCGAGGCCGGTCACGAGGTGACAGCGGTGACGCTGTCAGGGGTGGCAGAGCGCCGTGACATCCCGGTCGGCGAGATCGGGCTCGCGACGCATGTCGCGGACGTGGTCGAGGCGGCTCGTCGTACCGACAGCGAGGTCGTGCTGGTCGGGCACAGCTACTCGGGGATCCCCGTGGGGCAGGCCGCGACGGGGCTGGCTGAGCGGCTGCGGCGGGTGGTGTTCGTGGATTCGAACGTGCCGACCGAGCCGTTCGCCGGGCCGCCGGAGAAGCAGGAGGCCTTCCGGGCGGGGCTGGAGGAGAACGGCGGCTACTGGATGCTGATCGGCGCCGGCGATCTCGCCGGACAGGATCTGACCGACGAGCAGATCGCGACCATGCTCGAGCGGTCGACACCGCATCCTGGGCGCACGCTGACCGAGGCCCCGACGCTGTCCGCGCCGCTGGCCGGGCTGCCGGCGACCTACATCAAGTGCCTGATGGACTGGCCCGAGCCGAGCGACGACGTCAAGGAGCTGCTCGACTCACCGTCCTGGGAGCTGGTCGAGCTGAACACCGGTCACTGGCCGATGTTCTCCACACCCGACGACCTGGCCAAGATCCTGCTCGGCGTGGCCTGAGCGCAGCCGGCCTCAGCAGCGCCCGCCCGGCGACCGGGACCGGTCAGGTCGACTCGGGGTCGAACGGCGGGCGCTCACCGGCCGCGAGCACGGACTTGGGCTGGACGGTGTCGACCGGCTTCACCGAGTGCGAGTCCAGGTCGTCGTCGTCGATGCCGTCCAGCAGGTGCTTCTTGACGAAGTTCCGCGGGTTCAGGTCGGTGACGTCGAGGTTCTGGAACTCGGGCCCGAGCTCTCGGCGCAGGTCGTCCTGCGCGTTGTTCACCATCTGCCGCAGCGTGCGCAGGAACCGGCCGGCGCTGCGCGCGAACTCGGGCAGCCGGTCCGGACCGAAGACGATCACGGCGACGACCGCGATGACCGCGAGCTCCGGCAGCCCGATGTCGAACATGCGGTCGTCCTTCCTTCGTGGTCAGCGGTACCGGCGCCAAGACTAGCCGGGGTCAGCCGGTCTGCTGTCCCAAGGTGACGGTCACGTTCACGCTCTTGCCGTCCCGCTCCAGGCTCAGCTTGACGACCTCGCCTGGACGGTGGGTGCGGATCGCGACGATCAGCGCCTCGGCGCTCGTCACCTTCTGGCCGTCGATCGAGGTGACCACGTCGTCGGCGCGCACGCCGGCGCTCTGGGCGGGCGACCCGGAGTTGACCTCGCTGATCTTGGCGCCGCCCTCGTACCGCATGTCGAGGTTGGCTCCGATCACCGGGTACGACGCCTTACCGGTGGCGATCAGCTGCTCCGCCGTACGCCGGGCCTGGTCGATCGGGATCGCGAAGCCGAGGCCGATGTTGCCGCTCTGCTCGCTCTCGCTCTGACCGCTCACGGTGGCGATCGCGGAGTTCACGCCGATCACCCGGCCGTTCATGTCGACCAGCGGCCCGCCGGAGTTGCCCGGGTTGATCGCGGCGTCGGTCTGCAGCGCGTTGATGTACGAGATCTCGCCCTCGCCGCCGGCCGTCACCGGACGGTTCTTCGCCGACACGATGCCCGACGTGACGGTGCCGGCCAGCCCGAGCGGCGACCCGATCGCCACCACGTCCTGCCCGACCACGGCTTTCGACGACTGGCCGAACTGCACCGCCGGCGCCTCCAGGCCGTCCACCTTCACCACGGCCAGGTCGTACGCGGGCGACTTGCCGACCAGCTTCGCGGTCGCGGTCGAGCCCTTCTCGGTGACGACCTCGATCAGCCCGTCGTCACCCGCCAGCGCGACCACGTGGTTGTTGGTCAGGATGTGGCCGGCGGTGTCGATCACGAACCCGGACCCGGTGCCGCTGCCCTCGTCGCCGTCCACCTTGAGCTGCACGACACTCGGCAGCAGCCGCTGCGCGACATCCGCGACCGATCCCGGCCGCACCCGCGGATCCGGCCCGTTGCCGATCGCCGGCGTGTCCACGCTCGAATCCCGCCGGTCCAGCGCGACCACGGTCACCCCGGCGATGCTGCCCGCGATCAGGCCGACCACGAGCGCGATCCCGGCCGCGAGCAGCGACAGGCGGCCGGTGCGGCCCGGCGGCTCCGGCTGGTACGGCGTGCCCTGCTGCGGATGCGCCGAGTACGACGGCTGCTGGGTAGGCCACGCCTGCCCCGGATACACCGGCCGCCACGGCTCGTGCGCCGGACGTTGCTGCTGCCCGAACTGCTGCTGCGGATGATGCTGTCCCGCGGGGTACGACGCGGGCGGATACGGCTGGCCGGACGGATACGCCCCGGACTGCGGCGAGTACGGCGACCCGCCCGGCTGTCCCGCAGCGTGCGGCTGACCCGGCGCGGGCTGGCCGGGCGGATTCTCCGGCTGCGGGGCGAACGGGCTCTGGTGTCCGCTGGGAAGGATCCGGGTGTGCTCGGGATCGCCTGGCTCGCGCGGCACCCGCATCGTCGGCTCGGACTCGTCCCAGCTCAACTTGTCCCCCTGACACTCTGGATCGTTCGGCTCGGCCTTGGTGTGACCATCATCCCAGGCGAGCGGTGAACGCCCCAACCGGCGTGAGCCACCTCGACATCTTGGCCAGGCCGTTGCTCAGCCGGTCCATCGCGCCGCCGCCGTCGGCCACCTGGTGCGGGTAGGACTCGATCACCCGCGCCATCACGTCGTACGGGATGTCACCGACGAGGGTGTAGACGATGCCGTCGGAGGACCAGACGGCCGAGGACGGCATCCCGTAACGGATCTGCACGAGGCCGCCCTGCGGCAGGGTCTCCTCGGTGTAGCCGCGCAGCGAGGCCGGGTCGAGCTCGCCGCGCTGCTCGAAGACGGACAGGTTGAACAGCCCGTCGGAGTACGAGAACCGCAGCGCGTCCGCGTCCCGCCGGACGTCGTACAGGCGCAGTGAGTCGGTGAGGACGTCGGAGCAGTTCCAGCCGTCGGCGCGCAGCACCGGCCCCTGCGCGACGCCGACCGGCTCACCGGCGGTGGCGGGCAGCATCGGCGGCAGGTGGCCGAGGAAGCTGTGCTTCTCGATCCGCAGGTCGGTGAAGACGGTGGCGCGGACCAGCGACCGGCCGTCGACAGTGAACACGTGCCGCTGCAGCAGCAGCCCGGTCGCACGGTCGATCCAGAACCGGGCCGCGAGGGTCTGGTCCGGCCGCCACGCCTCGACCACGGCGGAGGTCCGGCCGGCCGCGGTGCCGATGCCGGCGTCGACGAGCGTGTAGGTCTCGGTCAGCAGCGACAGCGGGCCGCCGTCGACGGTGAGCCGGTCGCTGCCGTCGTGGTGCTGGACGAACGCCTTCACGCCGTTGGTCGCGCCCGCGCCGAGCACGCTGATCTGGGTGCCCTGCTGCGCGGTGTGCACGATGTCGAGCCAGGCCGAGCTCGCGCCCTGCGGCCCCCACGACGTGACGAACTGGGTGCCGCGGTACGACACCCGGTCCGGCGCGGCGGCGGCACGCTCCAGCCAGCGCACCGCGGTCGCTGAGTCGTCGCTCGCCCGGGCCTCGGCCGGTGCGACCAGGACCGGGCAGGTCGCGGAGAACAGGGCCGTTCCGAGCAGTACGACGACCCGGGGCAGGGCGGCCATCAGCGGTTCGGCGCCGCCACGACCGACTGGAAGGGCGAGGTGCCCGAGTAGCCGGCGCCGAACATCGCGGCCGGGTCGCTGAACGGGTACGCGCCGGTGCTGGTGGCGTGGTCGACGGAGAAGCTGTTCACCGGCGGTTGCAGCAGCGGCGCCTGCCGGGCGGGCTCGCCGATCGCGAACGCCGTGCCGAGCATCGTCGCCACCGCGGCGGCGGAACCGGCCGCGGTCACCACGACGCCACGGCCGCGCGCCGCCGGACGTGCCGCGACCGCCGGCCGAGCCGCCGGACGGCTGGCGGCAGGGAACACCGACCGGGCCGGGCGCAGCGTCACCACCGGCACCGGCCGCACCTCCTCACGCGGTTCGGTCGAGAACTCCGGCACCGCGAGCAGCCGGTGCATCAGGTCAGCCGACGGAGCGGGTACGTCGAGCAGGCCGAGCTGGACCTTCAGGCGGCGCTGATCCTCCACCTCGGACCGGCAGTCCGCGCACCCGACCAGGTGCCCGAGAACCTTGTCCCGCGAGTCGTGGTCGAGCTCGCCGTCGACGGCGGCGGACAGCTTGTCGAGCGGGTGCTGGGTCGTCACCGGGTCTCACCTGCCTCGTCCGCGGGGCCGCTGACCCGGGTGAACCCGTCCCGCGGCGCGCGGTGCTTGAGCTGCTTGCGCAGCATCGAACGCCCCCGGTGGATCCGGCTCCGGACCGTGCCCAGCTTGACCCCCAGCACGTCCGCGATCTCGTCGTACGTCATGCCCTCGATGTCGCACAGCACCACGGCGGCGCGGAAGTCCTCCGGCAGCGCGGCCAGCGCCGCCTGCACGTCATGGTCGAACCCGTCGCGGTCCAGCACCTCCGCCGGGCCGTGGCCGCGGGCCGGCAGCCGGTCGTGCGCGTCCTCCGGCAGCCCGTCGAACCGGATCCGCTGCTTGCGCCGAGCGCCGTCCAGGAACAGGTTCGTGGTGATCCGGTACAGCCAGCCCTCGAAGGTGCCCGGCGTGTACGACCCCAGCGAGCGGAACACACGGACGAAGACCTCCTGGGTGAGGTCCTCGGCGTCGTGCTGGTTCCCGGTCAGCCGGTACGCGAGCCGGTAGACCCGGCCCGAGTGCAGCCGGACGATCTCATCCCACGAGGGCAGCGCGGCAGGCGCAGCGGCCTGCGATACCTCCACGACGGCGCCCTCCCGTGCTCCCGACCTGCGATCCGCACTCTGCGGCGCAATGAGCGTGACCACCATGGTGCCGTGTCCACCGTCCTCTACGCACGTCGGGATCCCCCGGGTACAACCCTGAGATCGTCTCGTCACAGGACCCAACGAGGACCGTGCGCACCGAGTTCCCGCCCTGCTCAGCGCTCGTCGATGACCGCGATCGGGTCGCCGTCGCGGACGACCTCACCCTCGGCGACCTTCATCTCGGTGATCGTGCCGGCGACCTCGGCCAGCACGGGGATCGACCTCGGCCAGCACGGGGATCTCCATCTTCATCGACTCGAGGATGACCAGGGTGTCCTCCGGCCCCACCTCGTCCCCGGCCTGCGCGGTGACCTTCAGAACATTCGCCACCAGCTCAGCCACAACGGTGTGCGCCACCGGCCCTCCTCACTGTTCACCCCGCAATGTCATCGAACGCAGAGATCCTATGCCCGAGGCTCCCGCCGTCGGTTCTGCCCTGTAGCACCTGCTCAAGCTGACGGCCGCTCTCGATCACGCCCACGGAGGCTCCGATCCCGAGTCCATCCACACGCCGCCCCTAGCCATCACCCTGATCCGCAACACGCGTGGCAGCACGTACGAACTCTGACTGATCATTTCGTGGCGATCACCTCATGCCAGACCTCCGCCGGGGCTTCGTCCAATGCCGCCCTGCGGTACTCCTCAGGATCGGCGCTCGTCCGTAGCAACACGAACTCCTCGGCAGTCCGGATCATCGCAAGGATCCTCGCATAGCCGCCTGGTCAGTCCAGGATGACGGAGCGGCTGAGGCTGCGGGGTTGGTCGGGGTTGAGGCCGAGGTTCAACGCTCGTGCCACAGCGACGCGCTGGGCGATGACGAGGGAGGCCATCGGGTCCAGGTCGGGGTGCTGGACGATGGTGGCGCCAGTGGCGGTGATGTCGTCGATCAGGCCGCTCGGGGCCTCGCCGAAGATCCAGACGCCGCGACCCGGCTGGGCGATCGAGATCGGGCCGTGCCGGTAGTCCATGCCGGGGTAGGCCTCGGTCCACGCCGACGACGCCTCGCGCTGCTTGAGCGCGGCCTCCTGGGCGAGACCGACGGTCCAGCGGGTGCCGAGGTAGGTCACCTGCTCCAGCTTGGCCAGTTCGTCCACGTCGACGGTCAGGGCCGTCTCAGCATCCGCGGCGGCCTGCGTGAGGTCCTCGCCGAGCGACGCCCGCAGCAGCGCGAGAGTCGTCGTCGCGAACCGCGTCTGCACCACGGACCGCTCGTCCGCGAAGTCGAGCAGGATCGTGTCGTCGGCCAGGTCGATGATCGGCGAGCCCGCCGTAGCGGTGATCGCGATCGTGGGCGTCGAGGTCCCGCGGATCAGGTCCAGCACCTCGGTCGTCGTACCGGACCGGCTGATCACCATGATCGCGTCATAAGACCGGCCCAGCGGGAACTCCGAACCGGCGAACGCGTCCGTCAGGCCGTGGCCGCCGTCCTCGCGCAGAGCGGCGTACGCCATCGCCATGAACCAGGAGGTGCCACAGCCCACCACCGCGATCCGCTGGCCGGACGTGGGCAGCCTGCCGGCGTACTCCTCGATGTCCGCCGACACGCGCCGCCACAGTTCTGGCTGGGTCGCGATCTCACTGGTCACATAAGGCGTAGCACTGCTCATGTTTTCTCCGCTGATGGTGATGGTGGCAACTGCACGAACATGATCGAATGGGGCATCTGGGAGCTGCCGGGCTGCCCGAATGCGCAGAAGGAGGGGTCAGGGTGAAGCGGTACGAACGGCTGAACACCTTGCTCGAGACACTGGCCGAGAAGGGCAACATCGACGTCGACGATCTTGCCCACCAGTTGCAGGTGTCGGCGGCGACGATTCGCCGCGACCTGGACCATCTCGGCCGGCAGCAGCTGCTCACCCGGACCCGCGGCGGCGCCGTCGCGAACGCCGTCTCGTACGACCTGCCGCTGCGCTACAAGTCCGCGCGGTTCGCGTCCGAGAAGCAGCGGATCGCGCAGGCCGCGTCCACCCTGGTGCGCCGCGGCATGGTGATCGGCATGAACGGCGGTACGACGATCTCCGAGGTGGCCCGCACCCTGGCCACCCGGCCGGAGCTGTCGGCCGAGCACGGCGAGCCGGCGTTCACGCTGGTCACGAACGCACTGAACATCGCCAACGAGCTGATCGTGCGCCCGCACGTAAAGATGGTATTGACCGGCGGCGTCGCGCGGCCGCAGTCGTACGAGATGATCGGCCCGCTCTCGCACCGGATCCTGGTCGACTTGTCCCTGGACATCGCGTTCCTCGGCGTCGACGGGCTGGACGGCACTGGCGCGACCGCCCACCACGAGGGTGAGGCGAACATCAACGCGCTGATCGCCAGCCGGGCCGCCAAGGTCGTCGTGGTCGCCGACTCGTCCAAGCTCGGGCTGCGCGCGTTCGCGCGGATCTGCGAGCTGTCCGCGATCGACACGCTGGTCACCGACGTGCAGGCCGACGACGCGGCGATCGAGCCCTTCACGGAGGCAGGGATCGAGGTCATCCGGGCCTGACGGACTCATTCGGCAACCCCCTCTCATGCGGCACAACGTCAGCACGATCATATCTGCTCAGTCAAACCCGGCTATGAGCAACAATGAACACGTCGTACGCGGAGGGTCACATGACCGCTAGGCTTCGGCAAAGATTCCTACGAAGACACGCGGCCGAGGAGGTGCATCATCGCCACGGGAATCACGCCCGGCTCATGGGCGTACGCCGAGGACTACACCGGTGAGGACGACGTCGTCACCGGAGCCCGGGCGAGCGCTGAGGACGCCGGAGTGGTGCCGATCGGTCGCGGCGGCGCCGCCGCGCTGACCGTGCTCGCCGCGGCCGTGGACGCCAAGGCCGTGGTCGAGATCGGCACCGGCACCGGCGTGTCCGGGGTGGCGCTGCTGCGCGGCATGCGCGCCGACGGCACCCTGACCACGGTCGACATCGACGCGGAGAACCAGCGGCTGGCCAAGCAGACGTTCACCGAGGCGGGCATCCCGTCGCAGCGGGTCCGGCTGATCGCCGGCGCGGCGCTGGACGTGCTGACCCGGCTCACCGACGGGCACTACGACCTGGTGTTCTGCGACGCGGACAAGCGCGAGTACGGCGACTACCTGCGCGAGGCCTTGCGGCTGCTCCGGCCGGGCGGCGTGGTCGCGTTCGACAACGCGC
>WNGB01013913.1_pt1 | contig 10802 bp, 9 predicted proteins | sample 5400681 | NCBI WGS metagenome assembly WNGB01 (sample SAMN13153367, study PRJNA577476) | soil metagenome | isolation source: 115 cm soil or saprolite under grassland replicate 2 | place: USA:California | collected 2016-06-15 | reverse complement strand
GAGATTGAGCAGGAGCAGCGGCTACCTGCGGGGCGGACCGCTCCGCCGGAAGCCTCCCCCACCACCGCCACGGTCGGGCGGGCCCCGGAAGGGGCCCCGGTCACCGCCCTCGCGGTCATTGAACCGCGCACGCTCGGCACGCTGCCGTTCCTCGAAGCCATTGCCATCCTCTTTGACGGCGCGCATCGAGAGGTTGACGCGGCCCTGCCGGTCGACCTCGGCGACCTTCACGGTCACCTTGTCGCCGATGCTCACGACATCTTCGATGCGGTTCACGCGCTCGCCCGAGATCTCGGAGATGCGCACCAGGCCTTCCTTGCCGGGAAGGTACTCGACGAACGCGCCGATCGACATGATCCGCGTGACCTTGCCCTCGTAGACCTCGCCGACCTCCGGCTCCTTCGTCAGGCCCAGGATCATCTGCTTCGCCTTCTCGCGGCCCTCGGCCTTGGCGCCGGTGATGCGCACGGTGCCGTCGTCCTCGAGCTCGATCGCGGTGCCGGTCTCGCTCTGGATCGCGCGGATCATCTTGCCACCGGGGCCGATGACCTCGCGGATCTTGTCCGGGTGGATCTTGATGGTCTCGATGCGGGGCGCCCAGAACGACAGTTCCGGACGTGGCGCGCTGATGACGTCGCGCATCGCGCTCAGGATGAACAGGCGCGCCTCGCGCGCTTGCGCGAACGCCTGACGCATGACCTCGAGCGAGATCCCCTTGATCTTGATGTCCATCTGCAGCGCCGTGATGCCCTTGGCCGAGCCGCAGACCTTGAAGTCCATGTCGCCGTAGTGGTCCTCGAGACCCTGGATGTCGGTGAGGATCGTGTACTTGTCGCCGGCGGTCACGAGGCCCATCGCGATGCCCGCGATCATCTCCTTGATCGGGACACCGGCGTCCATGAGCGAGAGCGTGGATCCGCAGGTCGAGGCCATCGACGACGAGCCGTTCGACTCGAGCGTCTCGCTCACGACGCGGATCGTGTACGGGAACTCTTCCTTCGTCGGGAGGACCGGGATGAGCGCGCGCTCGGCGAGCGCGCCGTGTCCTATCTCGCGGCGGCCCGCCCCGCGCATCATGCGAACCTCGCCGACCGAGTACGGCGGGAAGTTGTAGTGGTGCATGTAGCGCTTCGTATCGACCGGTGAGAGCGTGTCGATGATCTGCTCGTCACCGGTGGGGCCGAGGGTCGCGATCGAGAGGACCTGTGTCTGGCCGCGCGTGAAGAGGCCGGAACCGTGCGTGCGTGGCAGGACGCCGACCTCGATGGAGAGCGGCCGGATCGTCTTGGTGTCGCGGCCGTCCGGCCGGAGGCTCTCCTCCGTGACCGCGCGGCGGAACTCCTCTTCGAGGATGGTGTCGAACGCCGCGGCGACCTCTTCCACGAGCACGAGGGTGTCTTCCTTGACGAACTGCCCTACCGCCTCTGCCTTCAGGTCGTCGAGACCGCTCTCGCGCTGCGCCTTGTCCGGGTTGCGGAGCTTGGCTCGGATGCGCTCCCTCAGGTACGCGATGACCGGGACGAGCTTGGCCGAGTCGACGGCCGGCTGGCTCACGGGGAGCTTCGGCTTGCCGACGGCGCGCTGCAGCTCCTGCTGCGCGTCGCAGAGCTCGCGTATGCCCTCTTGGGCCAGGGCGAGGGCCTCCACCAGGAAGTCCTCGCTGACCTGACGGGCTCCGGCCTCGATCATCATGATCGAGTCGCGCGTACCGGCGACCACGAGATCGAGATCGCTCTCATCCATCTGCTGGATCGTCGGGTTGAGCGTGAGCTTCCCGCCGACGGTCCCGACGCGGACGCATCCGATGGGTCCTTCGAAGGGCGCGTCCGAGAGCGTGAGCGCCGCCGAGGCGGCGTTGACGACCAACACGTCGTAGTCGTTCTCCTGATCAGCGGACCAGGCCGACGCGACGATCTGTACGTCGTTCTTGAATCCCCTTGGGAAAAGCGGGCGGATGGGTCGATCGGTGAGGCGCGCGGTCAGGATGCCCTCCTCGGAGGGACGGCCCTCACGCCGTGGGAACGATCCGGGGATCTTCCCCGCGGCATAGAGCCGCTCTTCGAAGTCCACGGTGAGCGGGAAGAAATCGATCCCCGGTCGGATGGTCTTCGCGACCGTGGCCGCGGCGAACACGATCGTGTCGCCGTAGCGCACCGTGACGGCACCGCCCGCCTGTTTCGCGTACTTCCCCGTCTCGAAGACGAGCGACTTTCCGTTGATGGTCGCCTGAGCTTGCGTGACTGGCATGTTGTTGTTGGGGTGCGTCCCTAAGAAAAGACCCAGGGCTGTCCCTGGGTCATCCGCGCTCTCGCGGCCTCGTTACCGCCGCAGTCCAAGTCGCCCGATGATCACCTGATAACGCTCGGGAGACTTCTGGTGGAGGTACGCGAGGAGCCGCCGCCGCTGTCCCACCATCTGGAGCAGGCCTCGCCGACTGGAACTGTCGTGACGGGCCAGGCGTAGATGGTCGGTCAGATGCTTGATGCGCTGCGTGAGGACTGCGATCTGGACCTCCGGCGAACCCGTGTCTTTGTCGTCGCGGCGGTAGGTCTCGATGAGCTCACGCTTGGATGTCGTCGTCGCGGGCGGCACCCACTGTCCTTTCTCTGATCCGTAGATCTTGTTTTTGTTGCCGCTCAGTGTATGTCATGAGGTGACCATCCGTCACGAACGCGTTCGCTCACGTAACGCGGCCCGCGTGGATTCGACGTCGCGGGCTATCTGCCTGCTCAGCTCTGCGGCGTTCGCGAATCGCAGCTCATCTCTCAGGCGCTTCACGAATGCCGCCTCGATCCTGTCCCCGTAGACATCGCCTTCCCAGTCCAGGAGATATGCCTCGAGCGTTCGGTCGCCTCCACCGAAGGTCGGCCGCACCCCCAGGCTCGCCGCCGCGGCAACGTCACTGTCGCGGAGGCGCACCCTCATCGCGTAGATGCCGTCCCGCGGCAGGAGTCGCTCCGGCGGGACTGCGACATTGATCGTCGGAAAGCCCAGGGCCCGTCCGCGCTTCGCGCCGTGCACGACCGTGCCACGCACGCTGTACGCGCGGCCCAGCAGGCGTGCGGCGGCGTCGACGTCACCCGCGAGGAGCGCGTTGCGAATACGCGTCGAGCTCACGACCTCTCCATCCATCGTTACCGGTGTCGCGACGACGACCTCGAATCCGTACCTCGATCCTGCCGCAGCGAGCGTGCGAACGTCCCCACCACGGTCGTGCCCGAACAGGAAGTCCTCGCCGACGAAGATCTGACGGACCTCACCGGCGCCGACGAGCTGGCGGACGAACTCGGCGGCCTCGAGAGCTGCGAACTCCCTGGTGAAATTGAAGACGACGACGTCACTCGCGCCCGACGCGTGCAGCAGGCGCACGCGGTCGGCGACGTCGGACAGAGCCGACGGAGGCGCCCCGGGCGCGAGGGCCTGGATGGGGAGTGGGTCGAACGTGGCCGCGAGCGCTCTCCCACCATGTCGTCTCGCGCGCTCCGCCGTCTGCCGGATGAGCGCCTGGTGACCGATGTGGACGCCGTCGAACACGCCGATCGCGATCGCGAGCGGCCCGCTTGGCCAGTCGTTGAAGTCGCTCAGCACGCCCACCGAACTAGCTCAGGCTAGTCGACGGCGCTCCCAGCAGGCGCGCTCAGTGGCTCACCGGCGAGGGTCCCGGCGCTCGCGGGAAGCTCCGGCGGCGGGATCGCGATGGGCAGCGAGGCCACGGCGGGAGCCGACGCTCGCGGTCGTGGGCGCTCGCGCGTGCGCCGCGCGCGCTTCTTCGCCGGCATCCCCTCCGCCCTCAGGACGAGGACGGGCGTCGCGACGGCGAGGATGTAGCCAAGGTAGTTGCCCTGGAAGTAACGGCCGAAGAAGAGGAACGCGAGCAGCGTGAGCGCGTAGCCGGTCAGCAGCGTTTCGAGCGTGGGGCGCTTCCACAGCCTCCACATCCACCAGAGCGCGAACGGCGTCGCGACCGCGATCTCGATCGCGGCGAACGGGAAGTCCGCTTGCCGGAACTCGATCACGCCGAGCGCCAGGAGCAGCGCGGAGAACCCCATTCCCGAGATCGGGTACGTCCACGCCGCGCCGCCGGCGTTGTAGCGGACGACGTCGTCGTAGAAGGCGGCGAAATCGTTGATGAGGAATGGCAGGAACGTGACGGCGAGAAACAGCGTCGCCGGCCACAGCGGTCGCCACAGGACGTCCCACGCCTCTCGTACGGTCCGCGGTCGTCGCGTCGCGACGAGCCAGACGGCAACGAATGGCATGATGAAGACGGCGTGGAGCTTCGCCGCCGCGGCGATCGCGATCGCGAACGGACCGAGCGTTCGTCGCTCCCGCTGCAGCAAGGCGATGCCGGCGAACAGGAACAGCAGCACGAAGAAATCGTTCCGGCCTTCGACCACGAATGGGAACAGCTGCGGATTCAGCGCGAGCAGCGCCACGAGCGCGAGGCGATTCTCGACGCGGCGCGCGAGGAGCGGCAGGACCGCGAGCGTCGCGACGTACGCCGGCAGATAGAGGTAGCGCTGATCCCAGAAGAGTCCGACCTTGTCGAAGAGCCACACGAACGGTGTCGTGACGAGGAACAGGAACGGGAAGTACGTGAGGTGGTACAGCGCCGGGTTGTTCACCATCGGCCAGTAATAAAGCGGCGTGTCGAGGTAATCCCCCACGTACGGGTTCTGCCCCAACAGGAGCTTGCGCGCGGCCCACTCGATCATCAGCGCGCCGTCGTGGATGTACGTGTAGGGCTTTCCCGTCTCGCGCAGCACGATCGATGCGAGCGTCGGCACGACGACGAACGCGCCGACGATCGCGGCGACGTGCATGGCGCGCTGACGCGGGGTAAAGGCAGCGCGCGAGCGGTGATCGCGCATGGCGTATGCGATCGGCAGGACACCGCACGCGATGAGGAACAGGATGTCGGCGCCGAAAGGGAACAGCTGCCAGATCGGAACATCGTGCGTCGCCGCGACGGTCGTGTGATTCGCAAAGAGCAACAGCCAGTTCGCCAAACCGACCGCACCCACGACCTTCGCATCGAATGAGAGATCGCGCCAAGCCTGGAGGGCGGCGCGGGCCCAATGTTCCGCGACCTTGATCACGTAGGTCCCCCTGCGCCGACGAGTCTACGCGCGGATTCGTCGAGATAACGCCGCGGCAGGGCCAGGACGGAGTCGTCCATTACGCGCAGTCGCGCAAGCGCCGCATCGCGGCCGGCCGCGCGCAGAGCTTCGATGCCGATGGCGTCCGAGACATCGAACGCGCCGATGGCGAGGCGTCGAAGCGACCCCAGATGCGCCGCAGAGCCAAGCGCTCGTCCGAGATCGCGTGCGATCGATCGCACGTAGGTTCCGCTCGAGCACACGATGAGTAGGCGCGCGTCCGGAGGATGCCAGTCCGTCATCTCCAGCCGATGGACCTGCACCTCGCGCGCCGCGAGCTCGAGGGTCTCGCCACCTCGCGCACGCGAATACGCCGTCCGTCCGCCTACCTTCACCGCGGCGTAGGCGGGCGGAACCTGCCGTATCGCGCCGCGTAACGGAGCCAGTGCGGCGTCGACCTCACTCTCCCCGGCGGGCAGCGCAGCGCTGCGCGTCGGCTGACCCTCCCGGTCGTCGGTCGCCGTCTCGCTTCCGAAGCGCACGACCGCGTCGTAGACCTTTGGTGCGGTGTGCAGGCGTTCGGTCGCGCGCGTCGTCTCGCCCACCAGCAGAGCGAGCAGGCCGGTCGCGAGCGGATCGAGCGTACCGCCGTGGCCGACACGTCTCTGGGCGAGGATGCCGCGCGCCACCGCGACGACGTCGTGCGAGGTCCAGCCCTCCGGCTTGTCGATCGCGAGGATGCCCGCGACCGGCCCGCGTTCGCTGCGCCCCAGGGGTTCCGGCCCCTGTGTCAGGCGATCCGTTCCGGGACCGGCTGCGCCGCGCGCGCATTCGCGAGCGCCTCGCGTGCCGCCCGCAGAACGGCGTCGCGGACCTCGATCGCGCTGCCCCTGATGAGCGCGCCCGCGGCGCGGACGTGCCCACCACCGCCGAAGGGTGCCATGACCGCGGACGCGTCGACCGACGGCGCCCACGCCGAGGTGCGGCAGGACACCTTGATCGTTCCCGCGTCGTGCTCGTTGAACAGCAAGGCGACGCGCATCCCGTTCGCGCGAGCGATCTGCTCCACCAGCCCCGAGATGTCCTCGTCGAGGGCCTCCGCATTCGCGAAGTCTTCGCGAGTCACCTCGGTCCAGACGAGCTGCGCATTCTGCTCGCGTCGGAGCCGCGCGAACGCAAAGCCCCAGAGCTTCAGCGCCTGGAAGCGCTTGTTGCGAAAGACGTTGTACGTGATCGCCTGCAGATCCGCGCCGGCGTCGCGCAGCTTCGCGGCTCGCTCCAGCGCTCGCGAGTCCGTCGAAGGGAACTGGAAGGATCCGGTGTCGGTCATGATCCCGACGAGGGCCGCGGTCGCCATGTCTGCGGTCCACGTCACGCCCAGCGCATCGATCACCCGTGAGACGAGTTCGGCCGTCGCGGCCGACGTGACGTCGACGACGTTCACCGACCCGAAGCGCTCGTTCGAAGCGTGGTGATCGATGTTCACGAGCGTGGGACCCGACGGCAGCGCGAACTTCGCGCGCTCGAGCGAGCCGAAGTCCACGGTGACGATGAGATCGGTCGTGGCCGGTGGCGGGTCTGTCGTGTAGCGATCGGCGGCCACCAGGAAACGCGCGGCCTCCGGGACGGCGTCGGCGCAGTGGAGCGTGACACGCTTTCCGAGCGCCTCGAGGGCGAGACCGAGGGCGATGCCGGATCCGATCGTGTCCGGATCGGGGTCGCGGTGCGACACGATCGCGACGGTGTTCGCGCCTCGCAGCGTATCCAGGAGCTCCTTCATCCGCGTCCCTCATGCTCCTGGTCAATCTCGCGGCTGGGCCGCGAGACACGCTCAGGGCTGGTGGAGTCGCTCTTCGCGGGGGACCCGCTCGTCGCTCCACTTTGCTTCTTCGCCTCGCGCAGGAGCGTCGCGATCCGCGCGGCGCGCTCCGCGGTCTGGTCGGACACGAACACCAGATCGGGCACGAAGCGAAGCTCGGTACGCGAGCCGATCTCGTGTCGGAGATACGGCCGCGCCTCGTTGAGCGCGACGATCGTGGACTTCACCTGCTCCTCGTCGCCGAGCACGCTCACGTGCACCTTCGCGGTGCGAAGATCGGCCGTGATCTCGACCCCGGTGACGGTCGCGAACGCGATGCGCGGATCACGCAGCTCCTCGCTGATGATCATGCCGAGCTCGCGCTGGAGCAGCGCGTTGACGCGGTCCGCCCGTTTGTACGCCACGACCACCTACCTCGGCTTTGGCTGGACGGTGTACGCCTCGATCACGTCGCCGACCTGGATGTCGTTCGTGTCGAGCACGATGCCGCACTCGAGACCCGCGGCGACCTCGCGCACGTCGTCCTTCACGCGGCGCAGCGACTCGATGTGGCCGTCGAAGACGGGACCGCCTCCGCGCAGCACACGCGCCTGGGCGCCGCGGCGCATGACCCCGTCAAGCACGCCGCATCCGGCGATCGTGGTCTTGCCTGCGGTGAAGATCTGCCGGACCTCGGCGTGACCGATGACCGTCTCGACCATCACCGGCTCGAGCATGCCGGTGAGTGCCTTCTGCACGTCGTCGAGCAACTCGTAGATGACCTTGTACTGGCGTACGTCGACGTTGGTCTGATCCGCGACGCGTTTCGCGGGCGCCTCCATCTTCGTGTTGAAGCCGATCACGACCGCGCTCGATGCGGCGGCGAGGGTGAGGTCGGACTCGGTGATGTCGCCGACAGCGTCGTGAATGACCTGCAGGCCCACCTCTTCCTGCGGGATCTTCGCGAGCGCGCCCTTGATCGCCTCGAGCGAGCCCTGGACGTCGGCCTTGAGGACGAGCTTGAGCTCCTTGGCCTTTCCCTCTTTCGCCTGCGCGAACATCTCGTCGAGCGTCGCGGGCTTCTCCGACGCGCCCGCGCCGGCGCGGTCGCGAGCGTTCGCGGCAACGAGCGCCTTCGCGATCTTCTCGTCCGCCACCGCGCGGAAGACGTCGCCGGCCTCGGGGACTTCCGGCAGGCCAAGGATCTCGACCGGGCGGGACGGCTCGGCGCGGCCGACGGGCTTGCCCTTGTCGTCCGTCATCGCCCGGACCTTTCCGTAGGTGATGCCGGCCACGACGAGGTCGCCGCGCTCGAGCGTTCCGGTCTGCACCAGGACGGTCGCGACGGGTCCACGCTTCGTATCAAGGTGCGCCTCGACGACGCGGCCGATCGCGGGACGGTCCGGGTTGGCCTTGAGCTCGGCGACATCGGCGACGAGGAGAACCGTCTCCACCAGATCGTCGAGGCCCATCTTCGTGCGGGCTGAAACGGGCACGAGCGGCGTGTCGCCGCCGTACTCCTCGATCGTGACGCTGTGCTCCGCGAGCTGGGCCTTCACCTGATCGGGATTCGCGTCGGCCTTGTCCATCTTGTTGAGCGCGACGACGATTGGGACGCCGGCGGCCTTCACGTGCGAGATCGCCTCGATCGTCTGCGGCTGCACGCCGTCGTCGGCGGCCACGACGAGGATCGCCACATCGGTGATCTGTGCGCCGCGAGCGCGCATCGCCGTGAATGCTTCGTGACCAGGCGTGTCGAGGAAGGTGACCCTACGGTCGTTGTACTCGATCTGGTACGCGCCGATGTGCTGCGTGATCCCGCCGGCCTCGCGCGCCGTGACGTTGGTGGTGCGGATCGCGTCGAGCAGGCTCGTCTTGCCGTGGTCGACGTGGCCGAGGATCGTGACGACCGGGGGACGCGGCTTGAGCTTGCTCGCGTCCTCCTCGGTCCAGAGCTCCGGCTTGAGCGGCAGGGTCTCGGCTTCGGTGTCCTCAGTGGCCGGCACCGTCTCTTCCTCGGCCTTCGTCTCGATGCCGAGCTCGGTCGCGACGAGGCTGGCAGCGTCGAAGTCGATCGTGGTGTTGATCGAAGCCATCGTGCCCATGTTCACCAGCGCGCGCATCAGATCGACGACGCTGACATCGAGGAGCGTCGCGAGCTCGCGCACCGAGACCTGCTTCGGCAGGACGACCGGCGGGCGTCCCTCAATGACCGCCACGGCGGGCGCGGCTTCCGCCGGCGCGACGACCGGCTGCGGACGCTGCGGCCTACGGCCCCGTGGACGGGGGCCGCGCTGTGGCGGGAACCGCCGTGGTCGTGCTTTGGGCATTACGCGGTCTCCTTCTGCCGTACGCGCGCTGCTTGCTCTAGTTCTACCGCTAGCCGCTCCGCGGTGGCGGCGTCGACCGGGATCTCGAGCGCCTTGGCGAGCGCTCCCTCCCGCAGCCCGCGGTCGAGGCAGGCCTGATCGGGGTCGAGGTACGCACCTCGCCCGGGGGCCTTGCCCCGAAGGTCCACCGTCAGCTCCCCCGCGGGAGAGCGCACGATGCGAACGAGCTCCCGTTTCGCGCGGACGGTGTGACACGCCACGCACGTCCGCTGCGGACGACTACCGGGGGGCTGCGCCCCCCGAGACGCGCCACCGGGGGGCGGAGCCCCCCGAGGACCCCCCAGCCGCCCGCTCGCTTTCCGGCTAACGGCGTTCCTTCTTCTTCTTGGCTCCGAGGAGCGCCCGGTCCTCTTCATCCAGCTCCTCCTCGTCCGCCATGGCGGACTCGGCCTCGACCTCGGCAATGAGGTCGTGGCTGGGCTCCGCATCCTCTTCGATGACCGGAACCGCTTCTACGATCGCCGCGACCGGCTCGGGCTCCGGCTCGGGCTCGAGCTCGGCGCGAACTTCCGACTCGCTGCGGATGTCGATGCGCCAGCCGGTGAGCTTGGCGGCGAGCCGCGCATTCTGGCCTTCCTTGCCGATCGCGAGCGAGAGTTGACGGTCCGGAACGACGACGTACGCGGTCTTGTCGTCGGCGACGATGTCGACGCGGACGACGTGAGCCGGCTCGAGTGCATTGGCGACGTACTGCTCTGGCTTCTCGTTCCACTCGATGATGTCGATCTTCTCGCCACCCAGCTCGTTCACGATCGCCTGCACGCGGAGTCCGCGCTGACCGATGCAGGCGCCGCGCGCGTCGATCCCGGGCTGGCGCGCGCGGACGGCGATCTTGGTGCGCGAGCCCGCCTCACGCGCGATGCCGACGATCTCCACCTGACCGTGGTAGATCTCCGGCACCTCGAGCTCGAACAGCCTCTTCACGAGATTCTTGTGCGAGCGGCTGACCATGATCTGTGGCCCGCGGAGGGTGCGGCGTACCTCGACGACCACGACCTTACGGTGCTGGCCGATGAAGTAGCGCTCGTGCGGCGCCTGGTCGGCGCGCGGCAGGATCGCCTCGGCCTTGCCAAGCTCCATGATCGCGGAGCCCGCCTCGAAGCGGCTGATCTGCCCGTTGATGATGTCGCCCTCGCGGTCGGCGTACTCCGCAAACACCTGCTCGCGCTCCGCCTCACGCAGCGACTGCTGGATGACCTGCTTCGCGGTCTGCGCGCCGATACGGCCCAGCGCGGCCGCGGACTCCTCGAGCGGAACGATGTCGCCCAGCTGCGCGTCCGGCTTGATGCGCTTCGCAGCGTCCAACTGGATCTGCAGCTTGGGGTCTTCGACCTTCTCGACGACGGTCTTCAGCAGAAAGACCTTGAAGGCGCCCGTCGAGATATCGACCTTGACGTCGATGTTCTCTTCGGCGCCGTAGGCGCGCTTTAGGGCGCGCGCGATGATGTCGCCGACGACCTCTTTGGGGAGCCCCTTCTCGGCGGAGAGCTGTGCAAGGCCGGTCACGAGTTCTCG
>WNGB01037522.1_pt1 | contig 10803 bp, 5 predicted proteins | sample 5400681 | NCBI WGS metagenome assembly WNGB01 (sample SAMN13153367, study PRJNA577476) | soil metagenome | isolation source: 115 cm soil or saprolite under grassland replicate 2 | place: USA:California | collected 2016-06-15 | reverse complement strand
TCCGGCGCCACTGCCACGCCGGTCACGCCGCTCGTATGCTTCGCGAACCGCAGCAATTCACGCCCCGTCTGCAAGTCCCAGACGCGCACGGTCCGATCGTCGCCGCCGGAAACCGCACGGGTATCGTCCGGCGCGAACGCGACGCTCTTGATCGCGTCGGTGTGGCCGGTGAACCGCGCCAGCTCGGCACCACTGTCGGCATCCCACAAGCGCAGGCTCACCCCGCTGGCCGAGAGAAACCGCCGACCGTCCGGCGCGAACGCCAGACTGCGCACCTCCTGCGTCTGTTCTGGGAACGAGCGGATTTCGTGTCCGGTGGCGACATCCCAGAGCCGAATTGTCCGATCCTTGCTTCCCGAGAGCGCCCGCTGCCCATCCGGGGACAGGGCGACGCACCAGACGGCTTCGCGATGGCCCGTAAGTTGGCGCGTCTCACGCCGCGGCACGGGGCGGGCGGACGCGGCGATATGGCCGCTCTGCGCCAGTCGCTGCAAGGCGTCGGCCAACTCGCCGGGCGTCTGGTAGCGCTCGCCGGCCTTCTTCGCCATCAACCGGCGGACGATATCGACGACCGCCCCGGGCACCTCGGGCCGCAGCTGATCGACGGCGGGCGGCGTCTTGTTGCGCTGCCGTTCGAGTTTCTGAAACAGTGTCCCACCGGGGAACGGCACCTGACCCGTCAACAACACGTAGAAGGTGCAGCCGAGGCTGTAAAGGTCGGCGCGGATGTCGGCGCCGCGCGGATCCTCCAGCTGCTCCGGGGCGATGAAGTCGGCCGTGCCGATGACCGCGCCATCCTGGGTGAGTGTCGTCAAGGATTCGACGGGGTCGTCGGCGAGCTGGTAGAGTTTGGCCACGCCCATATCGAGGATCTTGACCAACCCCCCACCCTGGGCCCCAGGAGACTGCGTGAGCATCAGGTTGGCGGGCTTGACGTCGCGATGCACCAGGCCCTGCTCGTGGATGTGCTCCAGGCCCAGCGCCGCCTGACGGATGAACTCGCACGCCCGCGCTACCGGCTGCGGCCCTTCTTCCTCCAGCACGCGCTGCAGCGTGACGCCATCGACATATTCGATAATTAGATAATGCGTGTCGCCATTATAGTCAGAATCGTAAATGCGCACGACGTTGGGGTGGCTCACCCGTGCCGCCGCTTGCGCTTCCCGGCGGAAACGGCGAACGGACTCCGCGTGCGTCAACCGATCCTGGCGAATGACCTTGAGGGCGACCAGGCGATTCCGCGTCAGATCGCGCGCCTTGTAGACGATGCCCATGCCGCCTCGACCCAGTTCGCCCAGAATCTCATACCCGGAGATGTGCGGCGGCTCTTCCTGCCCTTGCAGGGGAGGGAGCCGTTTGTGCGTGCCGCGGTCGAACTCGGTCGGCCCGCTGGTGGAGGGATCGTCGGGCAGGTGATCGGTGCTGGAGTGGGAGGGAACCACCTTGACAGCGACCGCGGCGGGATCGACCACCGTGCCGCAGAGCGGGCAGACCGCGTCCGCTTCCCCGCGCGAGGTGGGGCTTTCGGCGACCTCCCAGCGATGGCCGTTCGGACAGATAAACACCTTGGGCATCGACGATCCCCTGGACGGCGCTCAGCAGCGCAATGATATAATGCTTCGTCGACCCGAACAAGGTGTTGTTGCGGTCCAGGGCGGTTAGAGTTCGCGGACAAAAGGCGAGCGGCGCGGCGTCAGCCCGCCGGTCACTCGCTACCACCGGCGGGCTGACGCCGCGCCGCTCGCCGGACGCGCGAGTTTTGTCCGCCAGGGCAGTTAGACCTCGCCTGGCCCAAGGCGATCAGGCCATCATTCACCCCCCGGCTCAACGGGAAGGTTGTACTTAAGCGCCAGCTCTTTGAAAAACTCCCGCGCTGGCACACCGCGCCCGGCCCGGACATCCTCCAGTGCCTCACGCAGGATCGCCAGTTCTTTCGCGCGGTCGTAGGGTTCAAGCGGCGGGGCCAAATCGTCGGGGTCTGCCACCTCGACGCGGACCCGTTCGCCCTCGGGGAGCCGCGCTCCGCCGTCCAGGACAATCACGCCATTGACCACGGTGCCTTCGAGTGTCATCGGATACCCTCCGGAATCACAACCGACGTCATCGTAACAAACCGCGCGGCGTGAGAACAACCCCGTCGTTTCGGGCGGCTGCGTCGTGGTGGGTTTGGGTGTCGGTGTGAGATGAACTGAGATTGACCAGCGTTTTCAGCGACTGCGTTGCTGGCAGTGGAGAACGGAAGTTACTCCGGTTCTGCCCGCCAGCGACGGAATCCATCCCGCTCTACGCGCCTGTGCCGCTCTTCAGGGTTTTGTGTTCCTCCAGCACACGCTGCAGGTAGCGGCCGTAATCGCTGTTGCCGAACGCCGCCACGAGCCGCTCGAACTGGGCCGCGTCGATGAACCCCTTGAACAGCGCGATTTCTTCCAGGCAGGCGATTTTGAGTCCCTGGCGCTGCTCCAACGTCTGCACGAACAGCGACGACGAGAGGAGCGAGTCGAACGTGCCGGCGTCCAGCCAGGCGACGCCACGGCCCAGCGGTGTCACTGTCAGCCGCCCGGAACGCAGGTAGTGCAGGTTGACGTCGGTGATCTCCAGTTCGCCGCGCGCCGATGGCTTCAGCTGCCGCGTCACCTCGACCACGTCCGCGTCGTAGAAATACAGCCCCGTCACGGCCCAGTTGGAGCGCGGCTTTTTCGGCTTCTCTTCGAGGGTGAGTGCCCGAAAGTCCTTGTCGAACTCGACGACGCCGAAGCGTTCCGGGTCGGTGACGTGGTAGGCAAAGACACGCGCCCCGCTCGTCAGCTTCGCCGATTCGGCCAGCACCGGCGTCCAGTCGTGCCCAAAAAAGAGGTTGTCGCCCAGGATGAGGCAGACCGGCTCGCCGTTGACGAAGTCGGCGCCGAGGACGAATGCCTGGGCGATGCCGCTGGGGTTCGGCTGCACGACGTAGGACAGGCGCAAGCCGAACCGGCTGCCGTCGCCGAGCAATTCCTCAATGCGCGGCGTGTCGCGCGGCGTGCTGATGATGAGGACGTCGCGCAGGCCGGCGAGCATCAGGACTGATAAGGGATAGTAAATCACCGGCTTATCGTAGACGGGCAGCAGTTGCTTGCTGACGGAGTACGTCAGTGGGTAGAGGCGGGTGCCGCTGCCGCCGGCGAGCAAGATCGCCTTCATCGTGTCCTCCTCGCTCCGGACGAGCGGCGGGGTTTATCCCCGCCGTTTAGAGCGGTTCGCCCTGGCGTGGCATACACTAACCCGAAGCGTGAGCGAGGATCCGGCCAGCTTCCTCGCTGACGCTTCGGGTTAGTGTGCGCAAGGCAACTACGAACCGCTCTAGCCAAGACGGCGGGGATAAACCCCGCCGCTCGTCGGACATTCCCTTGCGGAGGATTGGTAGCTGCCAACCCCCTCAACTCTTGCCGACCTCGACGCCATACTGCTTGGCGTAGAACTCACGATAAGCGCCGCTGCGCGCCCGCTCGACCCAGGCGCCGTTGTCCTGATACCACCGGATCGTCTTCGCCAGCCCGCTCTCCCACGTCTCCGCGGGACGCCAGCCGAGTTCCTTCTCGATCACGGTCGGGTCGAGCGCGTAACGTCGATCGTGGCCCGGCCGGTCCTTGACATAGCGGATCAGGCTGAGCGGCTTGCCCAGCGCCTTGAGGATCGACTCGACGACCTCCAGGTTGCGCCGAGCGTTCCGCGCCCCGATGTTGTACACGCCGCCGGGTCGGCCCTTCTGCAACACGCACAAGATGGCGCGGCAGTGGTCGTCGACGTAAATCCAGTCGCGCACGTTCTTGCCGTCGCCGTAAACGGGGATCGACTCGTTGCGCAGGGCGTTGGCCAGCAGCAGCGGGATCAACTTTTCGGGGAACTGACGCGGGCCGTAGTTGTTGCCGCAGCGCGTTGTCACCGTGTCGAGCCCGAAGGTATGATGGGCCGCTCGAACCAGGTGTTCGGCTGCCGCCTTCGACGCCGCGTAGGGGCTGTTCGGCTCGAACGGCGACTGTTCCGTGAAAAAGGCGTTGTCGTCCTCGGGCAGACTGCCCATGACCTCGTCGGTCGAGACCTGCAGGAAGCGACGCACACCGTGCTGCCGCGCTGCATCGAGGAGTACCTGCGTGCCGAGGATGTTCGTGCGCAGGAATTCGTCGGCCGAGGCGATGCTGCGATCGACGTGAGACTCCGCCGCGAAGTTGACGATGGCATCCGTGCCCGGTGCGAGAGCAGCGGACACAGCCGCTCGGTCGGTAATGTCGCCGCGAACAAAGCGATGTCGCTGCGTGTCCAACCCTTGCAAATTGTCGAGGTTGCCGGCGTAGGTGAGGGCGTCGTAATTGGTGATCGAGACGCCGGGTAGCTCGGCGAGAACCAGTCGAACGCAGGCGGAGCCGATGAAGCCGGCGCCGCCGGTGACGAACAGTTGCTTCATGGTCGTTCTCGGTAAGTGGTGAGTGGTTCGGGTTGGTGAGTGGTGAGTGGTGAGTGGTGGTTTGGAGAGGGGGGGTGTGCGTGGAATGGAATGGAATCCAACCTCACCCTTCTTCCCCACCTCTCACCTCTCACCACTCACCACTCACCAACCCGAACCACTCACCACTCGCGCAGCGCCCCCGTCTGACCATCCTGGGGAAGCGAGGAGACAACGTCAAGCCGTGCGGCCGAAGTTTTCGGCGGCGTTCCCGCTGGCGAATTTGTCCGATTTGCCGCCAGGTTACGCATAAACAGGTTAAAGAGCATCGGGCCCCACGGGTTGTACCGGCCTTTTTCTTTGAAAGCACTTTGTGACGCGGGTAAGATAACATCTACTTTCGGCAGTACGCTTTTCGCCCGCGCGTGTCTGTGCCGGGCGTGCCCCTGCCGAACAGAGAAGAGGACTTGCGAGGGTTACCATGAATCGAGTTGCAGCGCCCCCCGCGCGGTCGAATAATACCCCCGATGTCGGGCCGGAACCCGCCGAACAGGGGATGTCCTTTTTCGGGGTCCGCCTCTCACGGATCATCGCGATCCCATTTCGGCGCTGGAAGGTGGCAGCGCCGTTGCTGCTGTTGTGCGTCGGGTTGGGCGTGGCTTATGGTCTGCGCTTTGCCAAAACCACTTACGTGTTCCGCGGCACGCTCGTGTACAACAAACCGCCGGCGTTGCCGGAGGTTCGCGAACCCCACGACATCGAGACGACGATCTCAATAAACGCTTTGACATGGCCATTTCTCCCACGATCTTCGCCAGCATGTTTCGCATCGAGAAGATCTTGGACAGCAACGTGATCGCGGTGGAGTTCGACTGCAAGCCAGAGGCGAGAGATCCAGCGAAACAAGAGGAGGAGCTGAAGCAGGCAAAAAAAATGGTCGATGCCCTGATGGACATCCACTGCAAGAAGGCGGCAGCGGACCGGACGAAACTTCTCCAGGAGGCCATCAAGAGCGTGAACCAAAAACTGGACGCAGCCAACAAAGCGTACGATGACGCCGTGGCTGCCAGGAACAAGTTTTTGGGCAAATACAAGGTTATCGGTGACCCCAAAACCGAGATGGATGCGATCACCCTCAGAAAGGGCCAGCAAGAGGGCCGGCTCGACGAGGCCAAGGGGAAGTTGCAAGCGCTGTTGACCGAGGAGAAGCAACTCCAGGAGCGACTCAAGGAGTTGGAAAGGACGGAAGGGGAAATCAACGCGAAAGGTGATCCGGAAGACCCGGATTTTAAACAGCGCAAGCGCCAGGCGGAACGCGACGTTACCGTCGCCCAGCAGGATCTGAACAAGAAACGGGCTCAACTCAAGTCCAAGGAAGCCAGTTTGCCCAACACGAAAAAGCTCGCCGAGGACGGCCTCATCGAATATCGCGTGCTCAGGCAACTCGAAAACGATATCGCGGACCTGCAACTCGATGTGGAAGCTGCGGCGAAAATCCTGAAGCTCAACGAACTGTCGCTCAGCGAACTCCGCCCTGGTAACGCCAAGCGCATCGAGCTGCTGGCCAAACGGCGCTCGCTCCAGACCGAGCAGGATATCCAGCGGTATCTGGTTAACAACTACGAGGACCAGCTCAAGCGTCTGACGGACAGGGCCTCGGAACTGCAGACCATCGTCAAGGACGCAGGCCCGTACCTTTCCGATGTCGAGGGCGCCGACCTGAAGAAAAAGGGGTTCGGCCAGCGTGCGACCGACCTCAGCGGCCGGCTGGGGGATGTCGGCTCAGAAATCCGGGTCGTCGGCGATGGGGCAGTGCGAGCGCGGGAGTTCAACGACCGGACGAAAAAGACTTTCACGGGGTTCGTCGTTCCCTTGCTGTTGTGTCTGGCAGGGATGGGCGCCTTCGAAATGTCCACGAAAGGTTGGCGCGCCGAAACGATGGCGGACCGGATGGACTTGCCGATCCTGGCGCGGGCCTCCGGTCGCGGGCGACGCGACGGTGTCGTCTCCCTGAGCGCCAACGAGTGCCGCCGCCTGGCGCGGCGCATCAAGGATGCCTTGCCGGATTCCGGCCGCGTGGTCCTGTTCAGCTCGCTCAACGAGGGCGTCGGGGTGGACCGTTTCGTCGGCGAGGTGGGCCGCTTCCTCGGCGTGGGTGGCGAGACGGTCCTGATCCTCGACGCCCGCATCGCCCACGAGCAAGCCGAGGGCATGGCGAAGTTGATCGAGAGCCGTCTCGACGGCACCCCTCCGGACGTAATGCCGTCCGCGGGTGAGTCGGACCTGGCCCTGGCCGGCCTGGTGCAGTCGCTGGTTTTCGAGGGCCAGAAATGTACCGACTTCATGTACCGTACGCGGATCGCCCGTGTGGACTACCTTCCTGCGGGCGGGCCCTATGAGCTGAGCGATGCCCTGGCTTCTGAGCCGATGGACGAGTTGCTGGCGACGTTGCGGCAGCGTTACACGCTCATCCTCATGGTCGGGCCGTCGCTCTCCCTGGACGTGGATACGGAGATTCTGGCCGGAAAGGCGGACGGCATGATCGTCGTCCTCAACGAACCGCTCAGCAGTTACTCCCCCGAGGTGGAGGGACTGGTCCGCTCGCTCCGAGAGAAACAGCCGTCGCTGCTGGGCTCAGTCATTTGCGTGTAAAGAGGTGGTGAGTGGTGAGTGGTGAGTGGTCAGGGAAGAAGGATCTGTTTCGCTTCCGGACCACTCACCACTCACCACTCTTCTCAGTGAGGGTTTTCCAGGATGTCGATAGCGCCAACCAAGCCCAAGGTGGTCCGCAAGTTGCAGGTCATCGCTGGCCCAGACGCGGGCAAGGTCTACGAGTTGCCCGAGTTGGGGACCGTGCTCCTCGGCCGCGACAAGGAGAAGACGCTCACCAAGTTCACTGAGCGCAAGGTCTCGCGAACCCATTGCCGGCTGGAGATCAGCGGCAATCGGGTGCTCCTCACCAACGACAGCCTGTCCGGCACGTTGGTCAACGATCAGCTCGTGCTGCAGCACGAACTGAAGAGCGGCGATTCGATTCGTCTCGGTGAGGAGAGTGAGACGAAGATCGTCTTTGAAGTCGAAGATGAAGACGCGACCCTCCGCGGTGGAAAACCGGTCGACATCTTCGCGGAAGCGCACCGGGCCCTGCTCGGCAAGACGGTGGGCCATTTCCAGGTGGTCAAACTGGTGGACTGCAGTCCTTCCGGCACGACCTTTCGGGCGCGCGATACGATCTACAACCGCGACGTCGCCCTGAAGGTGCTCATGCCCGACCCGAGTTTACCCCAGCGCCTGCGCATGATGCACTCGGTGGTTGGGATCCAGCACCCCAACCTGGTGACCCTCTACGAGGCGGGCGAGGCCGACGCGGGTTACTGGGTGGCCCAGGAGTACGTCGAGGGAAGCAACCTGGAGCAATTGCTGGAGCGCTCGGGGCCGACCGGCCGCATCAACTGGGACCAGGTGCTCGGCTTCGCGATCGACGTGGTCAAGGGGCTGGAGGCACTGCACCAGAAGAACATCGTCCACCGCTCGATCACGCCGCGCGCGATTCTCCTGGCGCGCAGCGACAGCGAGGCGAAACTCGGTGGTCTGTGGCGCGCCCGCCTGCTGCAGGACTGCAAGGCGGATAAGGCGGACACGCAGGACGTGCTGCGGCACGTGCAATACATGCCGCCGGAGCGTGCCGGCTTTGGCAAGACGGCGACTGCGGTCGGCGACCTCTACAGCCTGGGGACGGTTCTGTATCACTTGCTCACGGGTCGGCCGCCCTTCACGGGGGATAGTGACAAGGAGATCATCGCCAAGATCGTCCAGACGGATCCGCTGCCCCTGCGGAAGTTCCAGTTGTCTCTGCCCGAGGCGCTGGAGCAAGCGGTGTTGCGCCTGCTGGCGAAACGGCCCGAGGAGCGCTACCAAAGTGCCTTGGAACTCCTGACCGAACTCCAGCGCATTGCGGAAGGAAGGATTGGCCAGGGCGATTCGGGAAATCGCCTTTGGGGGGGCGGGGGGTCGCAGGAAGGAAAGAGTGAGGAAGGTCATCTCATCGAGGGCCCCTTTAAGCCGCCCCTGACGCCGTCCTCGGTTGCCATTCCCGTAACCTGTCAGTGCGGGCAGGTGCTGCAGGCGCGCAAACAATTTGCCGGCACGAAGGTGCGTTGTCCGTGGTGCAAGGGCTTCCTCATCCTGCCCGGGCGGCCCTCGCTGACGGAAACGTCGCACGCAGCGTCGCACATGAGTCATTCCCGTCTGGCGGCGGTGTGGAAGCCCCAGCAGCAACCGCCGCAGCCGTCGCCGCAGTCAGGTTCGTTCCTGCGGGAGTGTGGTCGGTATTTGTTGCTCGTGGGCCTGTTAGTCCTGACGTTGGTGATTTCCCTTTCCGGGATGGTCTGCGATCGACAATCGCCGTCGTCGGACAAGCCCAAAGAATCGCCGCCAGCGCAGCAGGAGCAGAACCCGAGGCCGCAGCCTTCACCCTGACCGAAGGTTTCGCAGGGCGCAGACCGAGAACCGGGGTTCCGAGCCATTTCCCGCGTTTGTCGAATCGGCCAGCGGGCGGAAGGTGTGATTGTGTCGAGGCTGCCTTGCAATCTCTCACAGGTTTCCCAGAGACACGGTTGAAAAAAGCGAACGAAACCGCTACGATAATCTAACCAGCCTGGAGGTAAATTGCTCGAATCAACACCAACAGGTTGGTGATCGCGCAAATTCGGGGCGTGGCGCAGTTTGGCTAGCGCGCCTGAATGGGGTTCAGGAGGTCGCTGGTTCGAATCCAGTCGCCCCGACATGAAGGGCCGGTTGTCAGGACATGACAGCCGGCCCTTTCCCTTGTCAGAGGTTGAACTTGCGTCAACACTAGCCGGTCGGTCGCCAGTGGTGCCGTCTCCTGCCTTCTTGTCAGCGGATGACTCGGTTTGTACCGGTTTGTACCGAGTTGGTACAAACCCTGGTACAAACTTTCGCGCCCCCTCATCGTCTGTCCCCGTCGCCCGAACGGCTTCCCCTTCGGGGTGGCCACCCTGGAGAGAGAGTGTCGGCAGCGCGTCGAGGGCGCCGCGCACGTCGAGCAAGCGCGGATCGGTGTACACGCCCATCGTCAACTTGATGTCGCTGTGACGCATCGCGGCTTGTGCCGTCCGCGGGGCAACCCCGCCCTTGCTCAAGAGCGTCCCGAAGGTGGTGCGCAGGGCGTGAACGTCGAGACTCCGGCCCCGGTCGTCGCGCTTGTCGATGGTCCATTTGCCGTTCACTTTCACCCGGCGGGCAATGCCGGCGGCCACAAGGTCGCGGTCGAGAATCTTCACCAGCCGGTCCGGCACGTCGAAGAGCGGAGCGTCAGGCGGCAACCGAGCCGGAATGGGGGCGCCGGCCTGGCGGGCTTCCTCTTGCAGCCGGCGCAGTTTGTCGGCGAGCCAGTCGCGCAGGTCGGCGGCGAGGTCATCTCGCAGCGGGATGTCGTTCCCCTCGCGGTTCTTTTCGTCGGCAGGGTCGAGGGAGAGGCAGGGCACGGCGTCATCGAGGCGCAGATGTGCCACGGTCAGGGAAGCCAACTCGCCCTTGCGCAGCCCAGTCAGCACCAGCGTCTTGTAGATCAGCGCCCGCTCCCTGCCGAGCAGATCCAGCCGTTCCCGCACTTCGGGGCGGACGTTGGCGTAGCGCTCGCCCTTCCGCGGCCCCTTGCGGACGGTCAGGGCTTCGAGCAGCGGCCGTTCCCTGGCGACGGCGAGCAATCGCACCAACTCGTCTTCCACCATCGCCCGACGTTGCCGGCGCGGGTCGGCTTTCTCGTTCGCCTTCGGCACGGCGTCGAACGGGTTGACGGCGAGCCGGTTTGTCTCGATGCACCAGTTGCAGAAGGTCACCAGGGCGTTGCGGTAGGCGTTGCGAGTCCGGGCGGACATACCTTCGACAGTGCGCAGGGCAAGCCAGCGTTCCAGGGATTCGCGGCGCAGGTCGGCAAGCGTCCTGAAACTGCAGTCGGCGGCAAGCACGTTGATGTAACGGGCGGTGTCCTCCCGGTGAATCTTCGTCACTCCCTTCGCCCGGTGGTGTTGCTCGAAGGCGCCGAAGTGTTCGGCAAGGGGCGCCGCCTGATGGTCCCCAACCACCGCTTCGGCAGCGCTCATCACCCCGGAGCGAATCAACTCGGCGCGGCGTTCGAGGTCGGCCAGCACTTGCCGGGCGGCGGTTTCGTCGCGGCAGCCGGTCGCCTCGGTCTGCACAACCCCAGCGCCGTCGCGATACTTGGCGACGTAGAACGGCGATTCGGTGACGATGCGCTCGCTCCCGTCCTTCCCCACGGTCAGCGGCGCCGTCCGGGTCTTGCCCTTGCACTTCCAGCGGGCGAATCGCTCACCCTTGCGGACGAAGATTTCCGCTCCCAT
>WNGB01019898.1_pt1 | contig 10803 bp, 7 predicted proteins | sample 5400681 | NCBI WGS metagenome assembly WNGB01 (sample SAMN13153367, study PRJNA577476) | soil metagenome | isolation source: 115 cm soil or saprolite under grassland replicate 2 | place: USA:California | collected 2016-06-15 | reverse complement strand
CTCAAGGAGCCGCTCCTCAAGCCGTTTTCCCAGGCCATTCCCCCCGCCGCGGGGGCGGTCGCGCATGCCAAGGTGGAAGCGCAGCGCGGCGCCCAGGACGACCTCGCACGCCTGTAATCTCTGGATGGGGGACAGCGCCACGTCTGCGCTGTTGAGGAACTCGGCAACCCGTTTCAGGGCCATCTCCTCGTAGGGAGGCTCGGCAGTCGGGTCGGCGTCGGCCAGAGAGCGATACAAGGCGGCGATGGCAGGTGACGCGTGCGCCGCAGTTCGGGCGAGGTCAGCCGGCAGCAGCGGCGCGGGCCCTTCCGCTGCACCCTTCGCAAGATCCTCCTGCCCGAGCGGGATTCGGCTTCGCGGGTTGGCGGGCGTTTCATTCTGGGCGGCCACCCTCCAGGCGAATCCGCCCACTGCCAGCAGCACCAGGGCCAGGCAGAACCGCGAGCACGTTCGTGAGCGGAGGGCTCGGTACATAATCTACCTTCGGGATTCGGAAAGTCGCGGGTGGCGGCGCGGACGGCCTCACCAGAGTTCCGCAAGGGTCATTGTACAGGACGCCGAGAAGGCTTGTAGCACGGCTCTCCTGAGCCTTCCTCAGAAGCCCCTTCCGCACTGGCGGGACAGCGCCGCTTGGCAGCGTGGCGCGTTTGCCATAAGACACCGCCATGCTGCCGAGTTTCCCTTTCTCCGCGATCGTTGGCCAGGACCGCCTCAAGTGCGCCTTGCTCCTCGGGGTGATCCAGCCGAGTCTCGGGGGCGTACTGGTCCGTGGCACCAAGGGCGTCGCCAAGTCAACCGCCGTGCGCGCCCTCGCTGCACTCCTGCCGCCGTTGCCGCTGGTCGAGTTGCCGCTCGGCGCCACCGAGGACCGCGTCCTCGGTGCGTTGCACCTGGAGCGTGCCCTGCGCGGCGAACGGGCGCTCGAACCCGGTCTGCTCGCCGCAGCCGACAACGGCATCCTCTACGTCGATGAGGTCAACCTGCTGCCCGATCACCTCGTCGATGTCCTTCTCGATGCCGCAGCTAGTGGCGTTCACCGCGTCGAGCGTGAGGGCCTGTCGCTGAGCCACCCGGCGCGCTTCCTGCTCGTCGGCACGATGAACCCGGAAGAAGGCGAGTTGCGACCGCAACTCCTCGACCGGTTCGGCCTCGCCGTGGACGTGGCCGATCTGTCCGACCCAGCGGAGCGCGCCGAGGCGGTGCGCAGGCGCTTGGAGCACGAGGCAAATCCCGACGCTTTTCGCGCCGCCTGGCAGGCCGCGGAAACTGCCGAGGCCGAATGCATCGTTCGCGCTCGTCGCCTGCTGCCGGAGGTGCGCGTCTCCTCTGCGGTGCTGCGGGCCGTCAGCGAGCGGTGCCTGGCGGAGGGCGTTGAGGGGTTGCGCGCCGACCTGACCTTGTGCAAGGCGGCGGCCGCGTGGGCTGCGTACCAGGGCCGCACGGCGGTCGAGGCCAGTGATGTCGATATCGTCGCCGAGTTCGCGCTCGTCCACCGGCGCACGAAGCCGCGGCCGCCGCCGCCGGGTGGCGGGTGGCGGGTGGCGGGTGGCGGGCAGCGAGCGGCGGGAGAAGAACTGCCCGCGGAATCTCCGACTCCTCCCGCCACCTGCCACCCGCCACCCGCCACTGTCTTCGAGAGCGCTGGTTTGTTCACAGCACGGCCGCGGCCGGCGACCGCAACCCTGAAACGCTCCATTGCTGAGGGACGATGGCGTATTAGGGCGGCGCAACAGGTTGGCAGCGCCGGCGGTGCAACACGGTGTTACCGTCCCGGCGATGCGCTGGCATGGGCCGCCACGTTGCGTGCAGCGGCGCCATACCAGGGCGAACGCGAACAGCGCGAGCGCTTGATTGTCCTTCGCCCCACCGATCTCCGCGGACGGCGGCGTCGCGGGCCGGCCGGCTGTCTGCTGTTATTCGTCGTGGACACGAGCGGCTCGATGGCCGCGTGGCGGCGCATGCGCCAGACCAAGGCGGCGATCCTGGCGTTGTTGGTGCAGGCATACCAGCGGCGCGACCGGGTTGCGCTCCTGGCGTTCCATGGGGAGAGCGCCGAACTGGTGTTGCCGCCCGCGCACGGCCTGACTGCGGCGCGGCGAGCGCTGGAGGAGTTGCCCGTCGGTGGTGCCACGCCTCTGGCCGAAGGGTTGGCCGCCGCCTGCCGCTTCCTCCGTCGCGAGCAGCGTCGGCGGCCGCGGCAGCCGGTCTGGACGGTGCTGTTGACCGATGGCCGCGCAAATGTGGCGTGTGCTGGGGATCCCTGGATCGATGCGTTGCGGCAGGCACGGGTGCTGGCCTCCTGTACGACGGAGTGCCTGGTCGTGGACACGGAGACAGGCTGGCCGCGCTTCGGCAAGGCCGCCGAACTGGCGGGTACGCTTGGGGCGCCGTGGCTGGCGTTGGAAGAGGTCCTGGGCCGGCCTTTGCCGGATCCCTGGCGGCGAGCAGTTTAAGGAGAGCAGCGATGAGCGGCAAGCGGCGTCACGGCCTGGTCATGGTCGTTACAGGATCGGGTAAGGGGAAAACGACGAGCGCGCTGGGCCTGGCGTGGCGTGCGCTGGGCAGCGGCCTGAAGGTCTTCATGGTGCAGTACATCAAGGGTAAGTGGAAGACCGGCGAGAAGAAACTGGCCGACCTGCTGCGCGCTCACGCGGACCATCTCGGGCTGGACATCGAGATCCGTCCGATGGGCGACGGTTTCACCTGGATCACGCAGAACCGCGAGCAGGACATCGCCACGACGCGCGAGATCTGGCAGGTGAGCAAGGAGGCGATCACGTCGGGCAAGTATGACCTGGTAATCCTCGACGAGATCAACGTCGTGATGAGCGAGCGCCTCGGCTACCTCGACCCGCAAGAGGTCATCGCGGTACTCAAGGCGCGCGATTCGGATCTGCACGTCGTCCTGACGGGTCGCGGGGCACCGCCGGCGATTTGCGACTTTGCCGACACGGTCTCGGAGATTCAGGCGGTCAAGCACCACTACAAGGCCGGCGTCAAGGCGCAACAGGGCATCGAGTTCTGAACGCTCAGGTAAGAACGGAGGAGCATTTGTCCGGGCTCGCAAGGTCAGCGATGGACAACCCGCGCTGACCTCGCGAGCCCGGACAAGCTGTCCTTGGCTTCGGGACGGGCCGGGCGTAGAATGAAGTGTCGGCAAAAAGGCTTTCATTTCATTGCATTGCACGCCGACACCCTTTTGGGCTTACCCTCGCGTCCGGGGTGCGCACCCCCCGAAGGTGCCGCAACCGGTCACCGTACCCTGGCTGGTGCCATTCCACCTGAGACCGCCAACTCCGCCTGCCGCTCCCTTGTTTGCGAGGATACTCCCGTTGATGATGAGGCGTGGCGTTGCTGGAACTACTTGTCGGTCAGGTGCAGGGGCGGCATTTCGTTCTCTCCCGGTTGCACCTGGAAGCGCAGACCGGAGGTCTTCGGCTGGCTGTAACGGGTGGGGAGCAGGTTGCGCGCCTTGACCTCTTCCCGGCCCCACGCGGTTCGCTCGCGTTGCTCCACAGTCACGGCATACTCGCCCGCAGGCGCCCCGTCGCCCGGGCGTTCGCTCATCAAGCTGAAGCGACCCTCGGCGTCGGTGTAGGCGAGCGGCTTCTGCACATTCACCGACTGGGGTTCGAGCGGATGGAACACCACCTGGGCGCCCTTCACCGGCTTGCCGTTGTAGAGCACCTGCCCGCGGACCGGGTGCATCGGGACGCGGTCGCCCGAGGAGCAGCCGAGCGCGGCCGCCGCCAGCAGAGCGAGCACGCGGCAGGGCTGAAGGAGCGGGTTCACACACGAGCCTCAAGGGGATCATTCGCTGGGGACGGGCTCACCACCGGCGCGGGTGGTCAGGGCCGCCAATGTCCACAGGTTGGTGCTCTCGCCCAGGAACCGGACCGAGCCATCGGCGAAGGCGAAGTTGGCCCCGCCCTGGTGGAAACTGTAGTAGCAGTGGCCCCACTCGTTGGAGTTATTGATGCCCATGACGCCAGGGATCGGCCCAAAGGCGGGATCCCAGGAAGCGCGCTGGCCGATCGTGTAGGGGTTGCCGGTGCTCGCCCAGGCGCCGGCCTGGGCGCGGACGCGAGGGCTGCTGGTGAAGTCCACCGGGTATCGGACTCCGCGTCGCCACACATCCTCGCGGCCGGCGCACTCCCCGATCATGATGGTGTTGGAGGTGCCATCCTTCACGTCGCCCAGGCGGTTGCTGCGGTTCGTGGCCGCGTCGTACCAGGCGATGACGCCACGCAGGTCCGCCGCCGAAAACTGTTGCCCCGGCGGCAACGCGTTATTGATGTCGAGGTGGACGCCGGTGGGGACGAAGTAGTCGCCACACGCTCCGGTCTTGTTGGGCGGCGTGGTCTCCGGCTTGTCCTGCGTGCGGTTCTGGATGGGCGAGGCGGGGCACTGCATGATGGACAACTGCGTGGCCACAATCTGACGATTCGGCGGCCGCCACCAATCCACGGTGTAGTCGAACCCCGCGATCAGGTTCCTCTGTTCCAGGTAAGGCAGGATGAACACCGCCCAGTTGTGCCCCGGCGGCGTGCTGACCTGATCGGGGTAGGTCAGGGGGAGCTGGCGCTTGGCATTCTCATAGTTGTGGCAGGCCAGGGCGAGCTGCTTGAGGTTGTTACCGCACTGCAGACGGTCGGCGGCGGCGCGCGCCTGCTGCACGGCAGGGACGAGCAAACCGACGAGAATGCCAATGATGGCGATTACCACCAGGAGTTCGATCAGCGTGAAGGCGAACCGACCGCGTTTCGCACGGGCAAGGGACGTTCTCATGGGAGAGTCCTCCAGCATCCATACCGTGGCGTCATCCGCACCCAACGGAACACCTCTCGCCTTATTGTGCCCGGATCTTCCACAGGAGGCAAATGCTTTTTGGTAGCAGGATTGGGAGGCAGGGGTCAGGACAGGAGCCAGCGGTCAGCGCTCGCGTGGTGCTGCTTTCTGACTCCTGACCCCTGATCCCGGACTCTACGAGAGCAGGTGAGTGGGACAGCCGCCATAGGCGCGGCCAGCGAGGAGGCGCTCGCGCTTCATCACGACGCTATGGGGGGTCACGTAGGTCCGCGCGCCGATGTCGGCCCCGTAGAGGAGCACCGCCGAGTTCCCAACCGTCGCCCCGCGGCGGATTTTGACCCGGTCGATCTTCAGGACGCGATCCTCGAAGGTGTGCGCCTGGAACAGACAGCTGACCGTCACGCCGTCCTCGAATTCCAGCATATCCGGATCGACAACATGCGCAAAGCCGCTGCCGAGGACGACGTTGCGCCCGATCCGCATGCCCATCGCACGCAAATACCAGTTCAGCCAGAGTGTTCCTTCGAGGGCGAGGAGTGGAGTGCGTGCATAGAAATCCCAGGCAACGTACAGGAAATCCCAACGACTGCACCAGCACGACCACAGCGGATGCTGGCCGGGACGGACGCGTTGGAGGAGGAACCACTTCAACACCAGCACCAGCAAACACATCGCCGCGACGGCCCCGAAGTGGAGCAGCGGCACAACGACCAGCAGGAGGACACCGAACGACACCGTTGCCTCCGCGCGGACCAGGAGGTGGAACCAGACGAGCAGGAGCAGCACCGGCGCCAGGGGAAGCGCAAAGCGGAGCAGTTCCCAGAACACGCGGTTGATGTACCGGATGAGCGAAGGATCATGCGTGAGGCTCCGGTCGCACTCGACCACTTCGCGATTGGGAAGTTCAAACGGAGGATGGCCGAACCAGGAAGTACCGGGACGGATGACCTTGTCGTCCGCCGCGGTGCAGACGCCGAGCAGGATATCGTCCGGGAGTTGTTGCCCGGCGCCGATCACAACATGATTGCCCAGGAAGGTGTTCTTCCCCAGGCGCACGGGGGCGAGGGTCACGGTCCCGCGATGGACGACCGGCCCGCCAAGATAAATGCCATCGGCAAAGAAGGTCTCCGAACCGATCTCGATGAGTTCGGGAACGATGTCGATGATCGAGCTAATCTCGCAACCGCGGCCGATCCTCATGCCGGCGCAGCGCAGCCAGACGGGCCAGAGCAACGTGCCGCTCAACCAGGCGCTCGCCGACTCGACGACGCCCCCCTTGAGCCACACGCGCACGTAGGCCGGACTCCAGCGGCTGATCACGCCCGGCCGGACACGGCCCACCAAACGCATGGCGAGGGCCTGGAAGACCAGCATCAACGGCACCGAGAGGATGATGAACGTGGCCCCCAGCAGGAATGCGGAGGACTCCAGCAGCGTATCGAAGAGTGCATCGGCGCCGCCCGTCAGGTCTGCCCCAAGCGCGAGGGCCAGCGCCAGGGCGAGGGCCTCCAACGGCAGGGCCACGAAGCACCCGAGGGCGACACGTGCCAGGAGGAGCATCACGCCATGCTTGCCTGGCGACAACTCCTGTTGCCCCTCCGGAAGCGGCGGTTGCGGAGGCGCCTGGCCGGCGGGCTTCGCTAGGATGCCAGCCCAGCGCTCGCCGCGCGGAATCCGTCCACCGCGCGGCAAGAAGGAGAGCGCCGTCAGGTAGGCATCCGTTTCGAGGTGAGTGTCGCCCGCGACGCCGGCGCGGACCTCCAACGTGCTGCCGTTTTCGAGCGTGATCGGCCCGACCACAATCTGGCCGTCTTCGAGTTCGACGAGTCGCAGCGCGGCATCCTGGCTGACCGTTACATCGTCGCCGATATCGAGCAAATCCCAACCGCCCTGCAGCAGATTGACGCCGCGATGGATATGAACGCGCCGGCCGATGCGTGCCCCAAGCGCTCGCAGTACCAAGTGCTGGAACATGGTACCTTCGAGCAAGCGCCACGGCACGAGGCGAACCGCGTGCTGCACGATCCAGTTGCGGACGTAGAAACTGCCCCAAACGGGAGCCCGTAAGGGGCGATAGCGACCGATCAAGAGTTTCTTGACGAAGACGGCCAGCGCCACCGTCAAGCCGGTGTAGGCGAACAGGCCGGCGAAATAGAAGACCGGAGACAGCAGCAAGAGCGGCACCAGTCCCAGGCTGTGTGTCAGCTGCGGGAGAACGTGAAACACCAGGAGGTACGCGAGCGGCGCTCCCAGCATCAATTTCACGAGCAAGCAGAGCGTCTGCGCGAGCGTCGCCAGAACAGGGTGGCCCGGTGGAGGTGCCGGTGCCTCTGCGACAGCAGCGGGCTGCGCGGGGGCGGTGGACCGAGCGCGTGCGGCCAGCCCGGCGACCGTGCGAGTTTCATAGAGATCGCGAACCGTGAGCGACGCCGTCGCCGGATCGTCCCGCAGCAGCGAGATCAGCCCCGCCGCCAGAAGCGAATCGCCTCCGAGATCCTGGAAAAAGTCCTGCTCGACCGAGACAGCGTCGTTCATCCTGAGAGTTTGGCGGAACGCCAGCGCCACCTTCTCTTCCATTGGATTGCGCGGCGAAACCAACGCCCCGTTCCCATCGAAACCATGTGCTTCCAGGATGGGAAGCGCTTTCCGATTCAATTTGCCGCTGACGGAGGTTGGCAGTCGGTCGAGCACTCCGAAACGACAGGGAACCATGTACGCGGGCAACACCTTCGCCAGATAGTTTTTCAGATCCTCGAATGCGGGAGGATTGGCGCCCTCCTCGGAGACGATAAAAGCTACGAGTCGTTGTTGCGCCCCCTCGCCTTGCACTCCGCACGCCGCCTCACGAATCCCGACGCACTCCGTCAGCCGCGATTCGATCGCCTCCAGTTCGATGCGATAGCCGCGAATCTTGACCTGCGAATCGATGCGGCCGTGGAAGGAATAGGTGCCATCGAGTTCGCGGCGAACGAGATCACCCGTGCGATAGATGCGTCCCAGGCGCGGGTGCAATGGGAACTTTTGAGCGGTCAATTCGGGAGAATTACGGTAGCCGCGCGCCAGGCCAACACCGCCGATGCAGAGTTCGCCCAGTTCTCCGTCGGGTACTTCCGCAAGGGTGGCATTCAGCACCCAGGCACGCATGCCGGGAACCGGACGACCGATCGTGATGGGATCGCCCGGCTCAATCTGGCCGCGCAGCGAGGTGACTGTCGTTTCGGTTGGACCGTAGTCGTTCACCAAACAACGCCCGCGTCCCCAGCGCTCGGCGACATCGTGGGTCAGGGCCTCGCCGCCGACGTGGAGCAGACGCAGATCCGGCAACTCGCCTTCGGGATCTTCGCAGCCCGTCGTCCGCAGCAGCGTCGGCGGCGGGCAGAACATCGTCAAGCGTTCGCGCCGCAGCCAGGGCACCAGGTCCGGCCCCAGGCGCGTCGTCTCGTCGTCCATGACCACGAGCGTCGCGCCGGCGGCGAGAGCGAACCAGGTTTCCTCGACGGAAGAATCGTAAGCGGGCGAGGAGTTCTGCCCGACTCGATCCTGCGGAGTCACGCCGAGGGTCTGTAGATCGCCATGCACGAGGTTGACGATACTGCGATGCTCGATCATCACCCCCTTGGGCTGGCCCGTCGTCCCCGACGTGTAGATGAGGTATGCCAGGCTGCTCGGGGAAAGCCAGGGCGGTGTCCGTTGAGCACGTCATTCACACCTGGCCTGAGCTGACGAACGCGGGCCAACCCCTTCTCATTGGTCAGGACCGCAACGGCCTGGGCGTCGTCGAGAATGTTGCGCACCTGTCCGTCAGGGAACGCCGGGTCGATGCAGGTGTAGGCCGCGCCGGCTTTCAGCACCGCGAGCTGTGCGAGATAGAGATGCTCCGATTCGCGCGGCAGCAGAATCGCGACGATGCATTCTTCCTGAGTCACCAGTTCGCTGAGGCGGTGAGCGAGGGCATCGGCTTGACGGTTGAGTTCCGCGTAGGTGATGAGCCGGCGCTCCGGGCGTCCGGAGGCAGGCGGGGCGTCGATGGCCGTGCGCTCCGGCCAGCGGCGAGCGGCGTGCTCGAAGAACTCGTGCAGCAGTGTGGCCTTCGTCGCCGATGGCCGCTCCGCCTGGGGCGCCATCTGCTGAGTGCCCGGGATGCTCACAATAGACGTCATTCTGGGAATTTTTGAGAGAGTAAATGAATCAGATGCCGGCCACGGTGGGAGCGCTCGGTTCCCGGAGGATCCAACCTTCACGACCTCAAAGCCTTGGGGCCTGCTTCGCGCAAGCGCGGAGACGGCTGCCGGACGTTTTTCGTACGTCCGCGAGCGGGAAGCTCAAGAGAGATCCTGCGTGATAAAGGTGAGAGGATTAACCCCGTCTTGGGGAAAAAGTACCGCAAGTCTCCATTCCTTCGTGGCGAGATTTCTCCTGTTCAACCCTTGCCCGGGCGAAGTGAACTTGCGTATACTATAACGACCCAGCAAATCGTCGTTGTCGGGGGATCTTCCCAGATTCCATCTTTTCCGACAATCCGAAAAACCATGTCCAGTTTTTCGGCAGTTTTACGATTTTTTTCATTCGGCGGTCGCGTGCGCGCCCGAGGCATAAAGTCTCTTTTCCCATCCCCTTAGGAGGTTGCAGCTATGTTCCGACACCTGAAACCAGTGTAGCAGGGCGGGCGGCAGTCGCGGAAGCGTCGCGCTCGGCTGGAGGTGGAACGATTGGAGCGGCGGGACGTGCCGGCGACGCACGTCTGGGATGGCGGCGCCGCGGACAACCTGTTCAGTTCGGCGGAGAACTGGTCGGATGACGTCGTGCCCAAGGCAGGGGACGACATCCTCTTCGATGGCACGAGCACCAAGGCGGCGATTGTGGACGCGGGCTTTGCGGGCACGGTCGCCAGCATGGAGATTGACCCCGCCTATGCCAGTATGATCGACTTGCAACGGGACTTGACCGTCACCACCAAACTCTTGCAGACGGGCGCCACCCTCATCGGCGCCGCCGACCTCATCTTGCCTGAGGGCAGTGTGTGCAACTGGTTCGGGGGCACGTGGACCGGGAAAGGCAGCGTTGCCATTGCCTCGGGGGCGTCCTTGAATATCGCCGGCCTTGGCTCGAAGGGGTCAGCCGATCCGCTGGCCCTCGTGGGGCGGACCATCGATAATTTGGGGACGGCGACCTGGGGGGCGGGCGATCTTGCTGCCACGGGAGGCGTCTGGAATAATCAGGCTGGGGCCACACTCGACTTGCAGGCGGACGTCAACTGGGTGGATGCCTCGGGAACGTCCCTTCTGAACAATGCCGGGACCGTGACGAAGTCGGCAGGCCCGGGTACTGCAAGCATTGATGCCGCCATCAACGACAGCGGCGCGGTGGCCGTGGACGGCGGCACGTTGGCCTTCAACAACGGCGGCCAACTCGGTGGGGTGTGGCAGGTGGCTGGCGGTGCTACGACCGCTCTGACGGCCGGGCAATTCAACCTCCAACTGGGTTTCACCTTTGCCGGGGACGGGTTCTTGATCCAGGGCACGAGCGAGCGGCGGAGACAAGCCCCGCCGCTCGCTCACCCGCGACATGACCACCGGAAAGGGCGCTCCTGCTTCCGGTGGTCGTCTGGTCAGGGAACGCGGCTGGCGCCGCCGTCGTTCCTGCAAACAGAGGATTTGCCATGAACGCGATCTTTCGCTTGCCCCGCCCGCGGACTGCGCGCCTCGTGTGGCGGCTGGGGCTGATCTGTGCCCTGACCCTCTGCTGCGCCGCGCTCCCCGCGCAGGAGCGCGCCACGCTCAGGGCGCATCAGGACGAAGTCGACGCCATCGCCTTTTCCCCCGACGGCAAACACTTTGCCACGTCCGGCTGGGATCGCACCGTGCGCGTTTGGGATGCCAGCAATGGCAAGGAACGCTACCTCTTCCGGTTCCTACGCCCGACTGCCCTGGCCTTTGCCCGCGACGGCAAGCAACTGCTGGCGGCCCATCCCGACGGAGGCTCCGGGGAGAACCC
>WNGB01018198.1_pt1 | contig 10804 bp, 7 predicted proteins | sample 5400681 | NCBI WGS metagenome assembly WNGB01 (sample SAMN13153367, study PRJNA577476) | soil metagenome | isolation source: 115 cm soil or saprolite under grassland replicate 2 | place: USA:California | collected 2016-06-15 | reverse complement strand
CTCTAATCCGTGGAGATTTTCTTCGATGAAGTTACCAGTGCTCTGGTCCAATAGACGAAGTTTGCCGAAGGTGAAGTAATAGAGATAACTTCCACCCTCGACGAAATGTTTTCCGAGAATCGGCCCTGCCAGCGGGCTGGTAATTTCCGCGGACTTGGGTTGGCGCTTTTGACCGCCACGGTTCAGTACGCCGTGCTGGCTTTCGATAACCTGCACTGAGAAGTCTTTGAAATCCAGTTTCTCGCCGCCGCTAATGGTCGTCAACAGCGCTTTGTCGACGCCTGCGCTCAAGGAGAGATTTACCGTGGTTCTGGAGCCGATGACCTTGGCCCCGAAGCGCTTGGCGATGAATGGGATATCACCGATATGGTCGGCGTGGCTGTGGCCCGCGAAGATGGAGTCGGCGCCGCTGATAACATTCAGGACAGCCTCTTCGTCGGTTTTCCATTCTTCCGCTGCGACCGACTGCTTGCGCGTGAGGAAAGGGTCGATCAGGATCTTGGTCTGAGCGAACTGAATCTCCCACCCGGCGTTTCCGAGCCACTTCAGGGTAACACGCTGTGCTTGCGGCAAAGCAGAGCCGGTTTCTGATTCCGCGGCTTGCCCAGATCGCACAGCGATGCAAGCCACTATGAGAATGACCGTTAAGGCAATCCGCATGATGGTCCTCCGGCGTCTGAATTTCAGGGTCTCTTTATACTTCAAACGCCGTCGAATGCCGAGTGGTATTTAACTTTGGCGGAGTGTCCAGCCAAGGACCGTACCATTGCGTCCTGGAGATGCGCGTCCTAGCAAAATGAACCGCTATCTAACTCGGTTACTTCTTGACGCGATGGTTTGAAGAATTTTCGAGCGGGCAACGCCCCGCTGTGGAATCTTGTATAGGATCGATGCTTTTCAGCGCCAGCCGGGGATCGTCGAAAAAGTTTTGCGTCGCCGCAAGCTGCGCTTCTAGCCAATTCGCTTTTACTTCTGCGAGCTGTGAACCCGCCATTTCAAACGGTAACGTCTTTAGGCGATTTTAGAGAGTTTCGCGAGCTTTTGGCTTTTCGATCAGGAGGAGTTCTAGCCACCGCGGCACTCGCGCATGCGAGAGCGCACTCGAGAAATCGATTCAAGGCGGCGGACACCACCGCGTCCCTTCGGCGAATGAACATTGTCGGCACCATCGCTTCGTCCTGCGGCAGCGCATGGATTCCCAATTTGCCGTTTTGCGACGCGCGCTCCGACACCAAACGCGGCATCATGGTAATCCCGAGCCCTTCTCTGGCGCAGCCAAAGATGCCGTCGATGGTGCCGAATTCGAGTTGGCCAAAGGAGCCGACCCCGCTCTCCTTCAAGAGTCGTTCGAGACGGGCGCGATAGGAACAGCCCTCGCGCAGGACGAGGATGTTGGCACCCCGCGGCGATCGCACAGCTTCCTTGAGCGAGCGAAATTTCGGCGACATGACGAGAACCATTTCTTCGGTGAAGACTTGGGTCTCGACGATTTCAGCGCGCTCGACCGGCCCTGCCACGAACGCTCCCTCCAGTCGGCGGGCGAGCACTTCTTCGATCAGATGCCCCGTCGTGCCCATGGTCAGGACGAGATTTACTTCCGGAAACTTCCGCCGGTAGGCGGATAGAATCGGCGGCAAGCGGATGCCGGCCGTAGATTCGAGAGAGCCGATTTGCAGACGGCCGCGTGGCGTCGTTTTGTCGCCCCGTGGATTCGCGCGGTGACATTCGATTGAACGGTGTGCAGCTCCTCCGATGCTGCGGTGATGCTGCCCAAGCGGGCGACCGCTTCAAACACTCTGAGATCGCTGCTTTCCATTTCACTTCCCGCGCGCAACTATAACACGGTGAAACCTCGCGCTCGAAATCACTTCTTCAGATATCAGTCATCACAACAAACCATTTTACTCGCCGTCGGAACCGGTTTACGCTGGTAAACGAGAATTAAGGACGTGAAGTCGAGGAAATAAATGATCCCATAGGAGGTAGCCTATGTCGATCCAGACGGTTTTGACGAAACGCTTGGCGATGACCCATCCGATTATCCAGGCGCCGCTCGCCGGTGGTGGGGATACGCCGGCGCTCGTGGCCGCCGTTTGCAATGCAGGAGGGCTCGCGTTCATCGGCGCGGCCTACCTGACGCCAGAGCAGATCGGCAACGCTTCGCGCGAAGTGCGGGCGCGGACCTCGAAACCTTTCGGAATTAACCTATTCGCGGCGCTGCGCACGCCCGATCTACCGAGCGATCCGAAGCCGGCTCTGGAGCGCGTTGCGCCTTTCTTCGCCGAGTTGAGTCTGCCGCCACCCATTGTTTCCGCGCGGTCGCGCGATTCGTTCAACGAACAATTGGCCGCAGCTCTCGAAAGCGGCGCTTCGGTGTTCAGTTTCACCCTCGGCATTCTGCCAAAAAATGCTATTGAAGCGATCAAGGCACGCGGCATGTTTGTGATCGGCACGGCCACGACCGTCGAAGAGGCGATCGCGCTCGAGCAGGCCAAAGTCGATGCCATCGTTACCCAGGGAAGCGAAGCGGGGGGACACCGGGCCACTTTTGCCGCGGATTTCGACTCGGGCATGATCGGAACGATCTCGCTCGTGCCCCAAGTGGTCGACGCTGTGACGGTGCCGGTGATCGCGTCGGGCGGCATCATGGACGGCCGCGGTATCGCCGCCGCGCTGGCGCTTGGCGCAAGCGCCGTTCAGCTGGGTACGGCTTTCCTGACTTGCGATGAGGCCGGCGTCCCGGAGGTTTATAAGAAAGCGATTCTCAAGGCGCGTGAGCATGAGACGCGCCTGACGCGGGCTTTCTCCGGTCGCCCGGCACGGGGCATCGTCAATCGCTTTTTGACGGCATTCAAAGAGAGCGACGCTGCCGGCGCCATTCTTCCGTTTCCGCTCCAGAACGATCTGACACGGCCACTCCGCGCCGCTGCTGCCAAGCAGGGACGCGCGGAATTTCTGGCACTCTGGGCCGGACAAGGCGTCCGTCTGGCGCAGCGCCGAATGGCCGCGCAACTGGTCGAATGTGTCGCGATCGAGACCGAAACGATAATCCGCAAATTGGCGGCGGCCGGGTAGGAAGCATCGCGATCCTTTGGCGCTGTTCCCGCGCCATCAACGAGCACGGTCCCGCCAATCTTGAACTGTGCTTATCTCGAGTCAGCTCAACTGAATCTGTACTTTGCTCGGAGATTGTAAGTATCCTGTCGCCGCACAAACAATGAGATCATCAGGCTACCTATCCACGCAGAAGCCTCTGGAGACAGTAGCTTTATCGACCGGCTGTATAGTACTTATCCGCAAAGTGATCGTAGCTTGAGAAACTCATTGCAACCGAACTGGCATAGCCAAGAAAGGAAAAAAACGCGGAAAATCGCGTTGGCAATCAATTGGCTACAAAATAAGTCAATACGAATGCCTGAAACCAAATTGACACCAAATTACTCCGCGCGTGCCCGACTCGTAAAGAGCGATGCTCTTTGTTCGTGGCGTTAGCTAGCTTTGATCACCATGACGACAGAGCCAGAACAGATCGTGATCGACTTATCCACGCCGCTCTCGATGCGTTCCTCCTTTCGCTTTCCACTCCAGTCCGACACCTCACGGCGCGAGTTGCTTTGGGGAGCCGTTCTCCTGGTGGTTCTCCCAGGTATCGGCTGGTTCCTCAACATGGGCCATCGGGTCGTCGTCGTCCACCGGATGCAGCACGACCAGCCGCCCTGGCCGGCTTGGGACAATTACGGAGAGCTTTTTCGACACAGCGTAATCGCCGCCGGCGGCATGGCCTACTACTATCTGCCCGGTTTCATCGCGGCCTACGCTGCGTGGTCTCTCGCTTCCGTTCCTCTCGGCTTCGTTGCTGGCGCGTTGCTATTGGCTGCAACAGTCGCGATCCCGGGCTACATGTCTCACTATTGTCACGAGTTTGATGCCGCGGAAATCTATAACCCGTTTCGGGCACTACGCCGGTGCATACAAGGTGGCATCGCGTACTGGCATGCATGGTTGATAGCGCTCAGCGCATTGGCGATATCTTTCGCCGGCCTCCTCGCCTTGGGCGTCGGGTTTCTGGTAACCAGCGTGTGGTTTTGGCAGGTAGCAGGTTTCTCCTTTGCGAGCGTATTTACGCAGCGGTTCGGACTTGGAGCCGCAAAGCCACCGAACAAAGCGTCGGAGCCGACCGTGCGCAGGCGTCGCAGCCTGGTGCGAGCACCCTACGCGCGGGCAACTCAACGCTTGTTCGTTAGCCGCACGATTGAGTTGAATTCTCCTTTTCAATTCAATCTCGAAAACACTTTCGGCGAATCTGTGAGTCAAGCACGCCGGCGTTAATCGTTAAAAACCTGAGACCTCCCGCAGGTCAATTGTACTGACGGGACAATTGGCTGGATTACGCATATTTGACAATATCCTGAAAGATCGAATAAATTCCCGTAAACCACAGTTAGGTCTCGTGCATGGCAACAGCCCAATAGTTTTCTTCATAGCTGGAGCAGCTATTGGATATAGTCGCCGGTCCTCTGATTCACGTTACCGCGCAGGCGAATGATGGAAGTTGGAGTAAATCCCACCAGTAGAGCGCAGGAAATCTTGCGTGGTGCCGAAACCTCTCCGGAGGAGGTTCACTAGTTAACCGGAAGGCTCAAACAAGAATCAAAATTCGCCCTGGCAAGGCGCATTATCTCTGTCGCGCGAACCTACGTGGACTAACTCGCCAATCCTATCGCCCTTGGCGGACGAATTTAAGTCGCTAATCACGGAGCTAAACATTATGAAGACATTTGCTAAAACTAGACTCTATCGATATCGTTCTATTCTCTATGTAGCCACTGTTGTATGGATTAACGTGGTGTCCCTTAACTCCGTTTTCCCGGCCATTATTTATTCTGGACCTCAAAATCTTTCCTTGGAAGGCATACTCAACACGTCCCAGGCACTATTTATTGATTTGGCTGGTGATACTGCCGGCACCTGGGATAATCTGAAACTTTCTATCGCCTCTGGTTCATTCGGGAGCGTTGGATCGAACGATGTCATTCCCAGTGCTGAAGTAGCTTTGGCATCGACATTTGTTAGCTTTCCTTTGGTTCAGAAGCTTGATTTTGGAGATCCATCTCCATCCAATCCGATATTTGGGAGTGGTTCGAAAATCCTATGGCAGTTCAACCCCGGAGCCAGCCTCGATATAGGAGAGTTTAAAGATGTGACTGGTTATGCTGCTGTGCAGCTTGGGACCTTTGGAGGTCCACAGTATTTAGGATGGATTCAGTTGAGCGTGGAGAATTACAGTTCTTTGGGAGATCCGCTTCCTAAACTGACTGTTATCGATTGGGCTTATTCTGACGTAATTGGTGAAGGGATTTCTATTGGACAAATCCCAGAACCATCGACTTTTTCACTCTTCGTTTTAGGCCTCCTTATATTTGTCATCTACAATCTATCTATGCGTCTAAAACCTAATTATCGTATGGCTCGAATTCGCTTTCACGTTCTGCTTCGGCGCATCGACCATGCTTCATATTAGGTGCCAGAGGCGAGGATACCCCCAAGAGTCCCTAGACGACAGGACGGTTCAAGCTCGGCTTTTGATCTCTGAAGTGGTGCATCGAAGTCTGGTGATGTTGCAAACTTGGGCCCGGTGGCGCTGAAGGGCCAACCGAATTCCTTGATGAAGGAGTGCGCAATGTTCAGCGCCTGATGCTAAGCAGCAACGCGCGTCGGCGAGATCAAACTGGAGGAGATCGTCGACCGCAGCATCGTGCGCAAAACTCGATGACAGCGGCTTTATCAATCGCACCTTTGCCGCCGCCGGGGCTAAATGATGTTTGATGGCTGACAACATTGTTGGGAACAAAGTCTCACCCCCTGTAAATTCTTAAATCGTAGAAGTGTGAAACCCGAGCCGCTGCCGCGATCCACTGCCTAAAAAGGCAATTGCGGCAAGCCCTTCAACATAAGAAAAATGACGCTGAAGGTGCCAACCGCAAACACGAAGACAATGACGATCTGCTGTGCGGTTAGCGCGGATTCCGCCGGAGGAGAGTCTTTCGACGATTCAGCTTTGACGCCCGCAGGCGGAGCAGGGTCAACGCTCGCACCGATCGGGGGTTCGGGTACAGGCGAGGCGGTTTGAGTCATCCGGTCACGCGCGCTCCGCGCTTGCCGCCGTTTGATCATTACAAAGCTGCCGACGAACCAGATGACAAGAAACAAATATGCGGCGCCGAAATAGAGCCGCAGGAAGCTGCGTTCAGCCTCGTTCTCCACGTTGATGAAGAACCATACGATGAAGACGGAACCTAATATCAGCCCGATGATGAGGACGTAATTGTAGACTTGAAGAACGATGGACTCAACTGAATCCAGCGTGGACTGCATCCTCAATGTCTCCGGCCGAGGCTGAGGCCGGGCCGTAAAATATTCCTGCAGGTCTTCAGCGAAGGTCGTTTTGCTGCCGGTGATCTTTTTCAGGATGAAGTAAATCGGCAGCACGCCCGCGAGCATCAACAGTGCAACGATGCCGAACCCGATTGCCTCTCCGACGACTTCCCCGCTGCCCACCATGATTGTGCTTAGGATGTGATCCATATATCCGCAAAATTCATTCTGGCTTACAACCCAGTCCTTTGTCGCCCAGCGTCAGCATGTTACCTTTTGCGTCGTGTGGCAAGCTTGCTCCTATATTAGGTGTCGCGAAGTGTCACGCCGCCGCTCCAGGCGGCCTTGCGAATGGTGATTATAGACACCGCCACGACGCCAGGCTGACGATGTTACGGCAATGTGTCATTGCAAGACCTGATCTTACGCCCAACTCTGCTCGCCGCCTGCTGAAAACCAGACAGCAGCGAGGCAGAAAATCGAATCGTAGCAGTTCGAACCCAAGCCGCTCCGACGCGCTATCGAATTCGTCTGTCGCAAATCCGGTCGACTCGAACACAGAAACTCGATTGCTATGTCTCACGAAGGAGCGAAGGAGAATCGGACACCGCACACGTGTTTCCGTAGCCACTCAAACAGCTCTTAAAACTATCCGGCGTTTCCGAAAACGAGCTGTGATAGCTCGTGTTAGCAAGCCCAATATTGTGACGGATGAAGCTTGCGAAGTCTGATGCGCGAGATCCAGTGCTTATACCTCTCGACGATCACGTCTCACGGACACGATCACGACGACTCGATACCCGGCACGACCCTTGTGCCTTCCCCCTGCACGCGTAAAGTCCAAATTAAGAGCGCTGGCGGTACTGTTCGAGAGTTGACAGGATAGCGCGTTAGCGCATACGCTGTCGCCAAAACAATTTAACAAGTGAGGAGATGTAACCATGCTGACGCTTTATTTTAGTCCCGGCGCATGTTCTTTGGCCTCTCACATCGGCCTCGAGGAAACCGGCGCGCCTTATGAGGCAAAGCCGATCCTGCTCGCAAAAGGGCAGCAGAGAACCGAGGCCTATCAGAAGATCAACCCGCGCGGTAAAGTACCCGCGCTCAGCATCGACGGCAAGATCCTTGTCGAGAACACGGCGATACTCACGTATCTTGCGCGGCGGTTTCCGGAAAAGAAGCTGATGCCGGCCGATCCAGCCGAGGAGGCGCGCGGCATCGCGACAATGTGCTGGTTCTCGAGTATCGTGCATCCCTCTTACCAGCGCGTGAACCGGCCCGAGCGTTTTGCTGAAGGCGAAGCGGCGCACGCAGGGGTAAAAGAAAACGGACGGAAATCGTTCTGGGCCAATTGCCAGGAGATCGACTCCATGTTCCAAGGAAAAGAGTGGATCATGGGCAGTGATTACACACTCGTCGATCCTTACGCGCTCGTTTTCTACGGCTGGGGCGTGCGCGGCGGATTTCCGATGAAGGAGCTCACCGCCTACACGGCATGGCACGAGCGCATGCTGAAGCGGCCGACGGTGAAGAAAACCGTAGACGCCGAGCAGAACATTTCGACATCATAGTTTCACTCACGTGAGACTTGGCTCGTCACTAATCCGTTTGATTCCTAAACGGATTTGAACGAAGCGAAGCGATTTGAACGTTTGAAACGACTGGAAGCATTTGAGCTTGTCGGGCGCTACCATCGTGATTGGGTAAAAACCGATGGGGTCTACACTTGACGACCCTGAGAAGCAGTTTGAGAATAGCAGGAGGGAAAGCTTATGCCCGCCGATGAGTTTCAACCCATCAGCTAGCATCCATCACACTCTGAGTGACGGGCACTATGAAAATGGATTTTTTGAAGTTCCGCAGTTTAGCATTCTTAGCGATGATATGGCTGGTAGCTGAAACTTTTGCTGCGGAGCTGAGTCCAAACCTGTCAAAGCCGAAACAACAGGCTGACGCAAAAGGCTACACCTTCATCACGAACCACGATGAAATAGTTGCCAAGGCGAAGAAAGAGGGCAAAGTCCGCGTCACTGCAGCCATGGATCTCGCCAATATCAAGATCTATGGCGCTGCCTTCCAAAAGAAATTCCCGTTCATCGACATCGATGGCAGGGAGAGCAATGGGCCGGATGTTGCCCAGAGAATTCTGCGCGAGATTCAGAGTGGAGCGGCCAAGGATTGGGATGTTATCCTGGTCTATGCTGAATTCCGGAGCGAATATACCCCTCATCTTTGGAACGTCGATCTTCTTGGCATGGCCGAGCAGGGAGTGCTCCAGATACCGCCTGCAATGATCGACCTAAAATATCGAAATGTCATTTCACCCCATACCCATTTCCAAGTCACGGCTTACAATCCAAAACTGGTTCCCGCCAACTTGCTACCAAAGACTTGGGAAGACCTCCTTAGGCCGGAACTGATGGGAAAAAAGTTTGCTGTCGATACTCGACCGAAGGATATCGCTGCTCTGGTTCCGGCCTGGGGCTTGGAGAAGACTTTAGACTTTGCCCGCAAGATCGCCGCCCAGCAGCCTATCTGGGTGCTTAATCCAAGTAGAACCTTTGCCTCCATCATGGCGGGGGAGATCCCAATGATGATTGGCGCCAATTTCAAAGCTGTCAAAGGAGCTCAGCGCAAGGATCGCATTGGCGCGCTGCAGTATGTCGTCCCTGAGCCCGTGCCCGTGCGGTTTGGTAATTTGCAGGCGGTTGCGGCGACCTCACAGCGTCCCCATGCTGCGCTACTCTGGCTCGAATGGCTGGCAAGCCCGGAGGCGCAAAAATTAATCGACGAATATGAGCCATTCAACTCTTCTGTATACGTTAAGGGTGGGGCGGTGGCAGAAGAATTAAAGGGTAGAAAGCTATCCCTGACAACCTGGGAGAACCACCATTATATGGAGCAGTGGGAAGCAAAAATAGTCGAGGCCTACGGTTTTCCAAAGGCTAAATAATCAGGAAAGTCCAACTTTTACCAGCACGAAAGACTTGGCAGCCTCCTAGTCGAGATCAGCTTACTTGCGTCTGAATAACGAGTTCCTCAGCTTGCGTTGTTGTCTTGTTTCATCGGTCTAGAAAGGGCGATGCTTTGCGTGCAGCAAACTAAGCGAAACTCGAAGCGGCTGTAGATCGCTTGGGAGGGGTTCGATGAAAGCGGTGGCTAACAGTTTGGCAGAACTAGTGTCAGACATCCGATTCAGTAAGTTGCCGGAGGAGGTTGTGAAAGAAATAAAGCGGCGGATTCTGGATGCCTTGGGCTGCGTCTTCGGGGGCTCTTATGGAGAGCCGAGCGTCATCATGCGAAACGTGGCAGCAGACTTAGGAGGGAAGCCCGAGTCCACCGTCCTTGGCGCTACCTACCGAACGTCGTGCGAGAAGGCTGCGCTGGTGAATTCGACGATGCTGCGCTACCTGGATTACATGGACTCTCACGCGGGTCCTGATGCCTGCCACCCCTGTTTTAATATTCCGCCTTGTCTAGCTGTCGCCGAGCGCGTAAGCGCCAGCGGCAAAGATCTGATAGCCGCTATTGTCGCCGGGTATGAGATTCAGATTCGTTTCCAAGATGCGTGCAAGATCGGTTCTCGCGGCTGGTTCAGCGGCACGTACTTGGAATTTTCCGTACCCCTCGCCGTTGGTAAGCTTCTGGGTCTCGACATTGATCGATTAACGAACGCGCTTGCCATCGCTGCGACTCACGCCAACGCTTTGAGCGTCAACAGTCGCACTATTCCTGCCAGCAAAAGCATTGCAGATGCAATGGTGGCGTCGACGGGAATTCTAGGGGCGCTGATGGCCCAGGCAGGGCTAACCGGGCCGACGGATATTCTCGACAGCGGTGGTGAATTTGAAAAAGCTGTGGCGGGACGAATCGATATGGAGCGTCTGCTGGCGCCTCTGATTGAGTGTAAGGTGATGGAGGTCAATACCAAGTGGTTCAACACTGTTCGCACCGCGCAGACTGCTGTAACCAGTATGTTTAGTTTGCTCGAGAAGCACCGCCTTGGCTGGCGCGACGTCGAGGCCATTACTCTGTTTCTGCCGACAAAGGAACACATTGGACACGACGGAATATGGAACAGCACCTCCAGGTTGAGACCGCAGAATCGAGACACCGCCAATCACAGCCTGGTTTACAGCCTAGCTGTGGCCATGGTGGATGGGGAACTTGGACCCGAGCAGTATGCCGATGCGAAGCTGCGCGATCCTAATGTTCTCTCTGTTATTGATCGGACCACGCTTCAGTCGGATGCTTCTCTTGACCAGCATTGGCCGGAAGCTGCCGTAAGCCGTGTGGTTCTGAGAACAAAGAACGGGCAGAGCTGTGAGGCGACGACCCTCTATCCGCCCGGGCACCACAAAAACCGCGTCACCGATGAGCTGATCCAGCAAAAGTTTACCAAGCTCACAAGCCAAGTGCTCGGCAAAGA